>Ga0070665_100001282_pt1 | contig 30106 bp, 27 predicted proteins | sample KBSS13metaG_FD_65862 | JGI IMG/M metagenome (GOLD analysis project Ga0070665, IMG submission 65862) | Switchgrass rhizosphere microbial communities from Kellogg Biological Station, Michigan, USA - KBS S1-3 metaG | ecosystem: Host-associated > Plants > Roots > Rhizosphere > Soil ... | reverse complement strand
GACGCCATGAGCGACACCGGCATCGAGGTCGCCCTGGTCAGCGGCCTGTCCGGCGCCGGGCGCAGCACCGCGGCGAAGGTCCTGGAGGACCTGGGCTGGTTCGTGGTGGACAACCTCCCGCCGGAGCTGATCGCCACCATGGTCGACCTCGGCGCCCGCTCCAGCGGCGAGGTCACCCGGATCGCGGTGGTCATGGACGTGCGCAGCCGCGCCTTCTCCCGCGACCTCGGCGCGGTGATCCGGGACCTCGACACCCGCGGCTACAAGCCCCGGCTGCTCTTCCTGGAGGCCGCCGACGCCGTGCTGGTCCGCCGGTTCGAGCAGAACCGGCGCTCGCACCCGTTGCAGGGGGACGGGCGGCTCGCCGACGGGATCACCGCCGAGCGCGAGCTGCTGCGCCCGCTGCGCGAGAACGCCGACCTCGTCGTCGACACCTCCACGCTGTCGGTGCACCAGCTGCGGGCGCGGATCGAGCAGGGCTTCGAGACGGGCGCACCCGAGCCGACCCGGGTCAACCTGCTGTCCTTCGGCTACAAGTACGGGCTGCCGCTGGACTCGGACCTCGTCGTCGACATGCGGTTCCTGCCGAACCCGCACTGGATCCCGGAGCTGCGCGAGCACACCGGCCGCGAGGCCGCCGTCCGGGACTACGTGCTGTCCCAGGAGGGCGCCGAGGACTTCCTCGAGAAGTACCTGGACCTGCTCTCGCTCGTCGGCGCGGGGTACCGCCGGGAGGGCAAGCGCTACCTCACGGTGGCCGTGGGCTGCACCGGCGGCAAGCACCGCAGCGTCGCGATCAGCGAGGAGCTGGCGCGGCGGCTGTCCGGCGCGGAGGGGGTCGCGGTCAGCGTCACGCACCGCGACCTCGGCCGAGAATGAGCGGCCGCGGGTGAAGGCCGTCGCGCTGGGTGGCGGGCACGGGCTGGCCGCCACGCTGACCGCGCTGCGGCTGGTGCCCGAGGTCCTGGACGTCACCGCCGTCGTCACGGTGGCGGACGACGGCGGCTCGTCCGGCCGGATCCGCCGCGAGCTGGGCGGCCTGCTCCCGCCGGGGGACCTGCGGATGGCCCTCGCCGCGCTCGCCGACTCCGACCGGTGGGCGGAGCTCGTCCAGCACCGGTTCGGCGGCACCGGCGCGCTCGCGGGGCACGCGGTGGGCAACCTGATGCTCGCCGGGCTGATGGAGACCCTCGCGGACCCGGTCGCCGCGCTGGACGTCATGAGCGGGCTGCTCGGCGTCCGCGGGCGGGTGTTGCCGATGAGCCGGGTGCCGCTGGACATCGAGGCCGAGGTGAGCGGTCTCGACGAGACCGAACCGACCCGCCTGCACCGCATCCGCGGCCAGGTGGCGGTGGCGTCGACCCCCGGAAGGGTCGAACGAGTGTGGCTGCAACCGGAGGAACCACCCGCGTGCGAACAGGCGGTCGAGGCCATCCGGGCGGCGGACGTCGTGCTGCTCGGCCCGGGCTCCTGGTTCACCAGTGTGCTCCCGCACCTGCTGATCCCCGCCCTCCGCACGGCGCTGCAGGAGACGGCGGCGCGCCGGGTCGTGGTGCTCAACCTCGCACCCGAGCCGGGGGAGACCCCGGACTTCTCGCCCGAGCAGCACCTGGCGGTCCTGGCGGCGCACGCTCCCGATCTCCGTTTCGACGTCGTGTTGGCCGACGGGGCGGCGGTACCGGTACCCCATCGGCTGCGCCGGGAGGCACGGGCGATGATGGACGCGGGCGGACGGGTGCACCTGGCCCCGGTCGCGGCGGCGGACCCGCTCGTGCCGAGGCACGAGCCCGCGGCGCTGGCGGTGGCGTTGCGGGAGGTCCTCGTGAGAGCGGGGACCGGCGGATGAGCGGCGGCGGGCTGGGCGGCGGCCGGGTGGGCACGGAGAACGAACCGAGGGGGAGGCGCAGGGCATGGCGATGACCGCGGCGGTGAAGGACGAGCTGAGCAGGCTCAGCGTGACCAAGCCGTCGTGTCGGCGTGCCGAGGTGGCGTCACTGCTGCGCTTCGCGGGCGGCCTGCACATCGTGGCGGGCCGGGTGGTGATCGAGGCCGAGGTCGACACGGGCTCGGTCGCGCGACGGCTGCGCAAGGACATCCACGACCTCTACGGCCACCAGGTCGAGGCGCACGTCATCACCGCGGGTGGGCTGCGCCGGGGCAACCGATACGTGTTGCGCGTGGTGAAGGACGGCGAGGGCCTGGCCCGCCAGACCGGCCTGCTGGACCAGCGCGGCCGCCCGGTCCGGGGGCTGCCGCCCGCGGTCGTCTCGGGCGACCTGGAGGACGCCGAGGCCGCGTGGCGCGGCGCGTTCCTGGCCCACGGCTCGCTGACCGAGCCCGGCCGCAGCTCCGCGCTCGAGGTGACCTGCCCCGGCCCGGAGGCCGCGCTCGCGCTCGTCGGCTCCGCGCGCAGGCTCGGGGTCACGGCCAAGGCGCGCGAGGTGCGCGGGGCGGACCGCGTCGTCGTCCGGGACGGGGACGCCATCGGTGTCCTGCTGACCCGGATGGGTGCCCACGAGTGCGTGCTGGCCTGGGAGGAGCGGCGGATGCGCCGCGAGGTCCGGGCCACGGCCAACCGGCTCGCGAACTTCGACGACGCGAACCTGCGCCGGTCCGCGCGGGCCGCGGTCGCCGCGGCCGCCCGGGTCGCGCGGGCCCTGGAGATCCTCGGCGAGGACGTCCCGGACCACCTGCTGGCCGCAGGCAGGCTGCGCGCCGAGCACACCCAGGCGTCGCTCGAGGAGCTCGGTCAGCTGGCCGATCCGCCGATGACCAAGGACGCGGTCGCGGGCCGGATCCGCAGGCTGCTGCACATGGCGGACAAGCGGGCCGCCGACCTCGGGATCCCCGACACGGAGTCGGCCGTCACCGCGGAGATGCTCGAGGAGGCGTGAGGGGTCGGGCCGAGGCGTGAAGCGCAGGTCACGCGCACCGGCGGGGCACTGCCTATAGGGTTGGCCCCGTTCGAAGAGCAACGACCAGTGGAGGTACGTGTGACCGTCCGGGTAGGCGTCAACGGCTTCGGCCGCATCGGCCGCAACTTCTGGCGGGCGGTGGACGCCCAGCGCGCCGCAGGCACCACCGACATCGAGATCGTCGCGGTCAACGACCTCACCGACAACGCGACGCTCGCGCACCTGCTCAAGTACGACTCGATCCTCGGTCGGCTCCCGTACTCGGTCGAGCTGAAGGGGGACGACGAGATCGTCGTCGACGGCAAGCCGATCAAGGCGCTGTCCTACCGCGACCCGGCCGAGCTGCCCTGGAAGGACCTCGGCGTGGACGTCGTGGTCGAGTCCACCGGCTTCTTCACCAAGCGTGAGGGTGCGTCCAAGCACCTGGAGGCAGGCGCCAAGAAGGTCGTCATCTCCGCGCCGGCGAGCGGTGAGGACCTCACCATCGTCAAGGGCGTCAACGACGCGTCGTACGACGGCTCGCAGTCGATCATCTCGAACGCCTCCTGCACCACCAACTGCCTCGCGCCGCTGGCCAAGGTGTTGGACGACCTGCTGGGGATCGAGAAGGGTCTGATGACCACGATCCACGCCTACACCCAGGACCAGAACCTCCAGGACGGGCCGCACTCCGACCTGCGCCGCGCCCGCGCCGCCGCGATCAACATCGTGCCGACCTCGACCGGTGCCGCCAAGGCGATCTCGCTGGTCCTGCCGCACCTCAAGGGCAAGCTCGACGGGTACGCGCTGCGCGTGCCGATCCCCACGGGCTCGGCCACCGACCTCACGGTCGAGGTGCGCAAGGAGGCCACCGCCGCGGAGATCAACGCCGCGTACAAGGCGGCCGCCGAGAGCGGTCCGCTCGCGGGCATCCTCAAGTACACCGAGGACCCGATCGTGTCGAGCGACATCGTCACCGACCCGCACTCGACGATCTTCGACGCCGGGCTGACCAAGGTCATCGGCAACCAGGTCAAGGTCGTGGGCTGGTACGACAACGAGTGGGGCTACTCGAACCGCCTCGCCGACATCACCGCGCTGGTGGCGTCCAAGCTGTGAAGACCCTCGCCGACCTCGTCGACGAGGGGGTGGCCGGGCGCGCCGTGCTGGTGCGCTCGGACCTGAACGTCCCGCTCGACGGCGAGACCATCACCGACGACGGGCGCATCCGCGCGTCCGTGCCCACGATCTCCGAGCTGTCCGGGGCCGGGGCTAAGGTCGTCGTCACGGCGCACCTCGGCCGGCCGAAGTCGCCGTCGGACACGCAGTTCTCGCTCGCGCCCGTCGCGGCGCGGCTCGGGGAGCTCCTCGGCGCGCCGGTGAAGCTGGTGCCGCACGGCGCCGGGCTGCCGTCGATGCACGAGGGCGACGTGGTGTTGCTGGAGAACATCCGGTTCGACCCGCGCGAGACCTCGAAGAACGACGACGAGCGGGCGGCCTTCGCCCGGGAGCTCGTCGACCTCGTCGGGCCGGACGCGGCGTTCGTCTCGGACGGCTTCGGCGTGGTGCACCGCAAGCAGGCCTCGGTGTACGACGTGGCGCAGGACCTGCCCGCCTACGCGGGCGGCCTCGTGCTGTCCGAGGTCGAGGTGCTCACGCGGCTCACCGAGGCACCCGAGCGGCCGTACGCGGTCGTGCTGGGCGGGTCGAAGGTCTCGGACAAGCTCGCCGTGATCGAGGCGCTGCTGCCGAAGGTGGACTCGCTGCTCGTCGGCGGCGGGATGTGCTTCACCTTCCTGGCGGCGCAGGGCTACGGCGTGGGCTCGTCGCTGCTGGAGACCGACCAGATCGACAACGCCCGGAAGCTCCTGGAGTCCGGCAAGATCGTCCTCCCCACGGACGTCGTGGTGGCGGACGCCTTCTCGGCGGACGCGAACACGAAGACCGTGTCGGTGGACGGCATCGAGGACGGCTGGCTGGGCCTGGACATCGGCCCGGAGTCGGTCGCGGAGTTCGGGTCCGTCCTCGCCGGGGCGAAGACGGTGTTCTGGAACGGGCCGATGGGCGTGTTCGAGCTGGCCCCCTTCGCCGAGGGCACCCGCGGGGTCGCCCAGGCGATCGTCGACGCCACCGCCGACTCGGGCGCGTTCAGCGTGGTGGGCGGCGGTGACTCGGCCGCGGCCGTGCGCGCGCTCGGCCTGCCCGAGGACGGCTTCTCGCACATCTCCACCGGCGGTGGGGCGTCCCTGGAGTTCCTGGAGGGCAAGTCCCTCCCCGGCGTCGCAGTCCTGGAGCAGTAGTGGCCCGCAAGCCGTTGATCGCAGGCAACTGGAAGATGAACCTGAACCACCTCGAGGCCATCGGCCTGGTGCAGAAGGTCGCCTTCGCGCTGCCCGGCAAGTACTACGACCACGTGGACGTCGCGGTGATCCCACCGTTCACCGACATCCGCAGCGTGCAGACCCTGATCGACGGGGACAAGCTCAAGCTCGTCCACGGCGCGCAGGACCTCTCGCCGCACGACTCCGGTGCCTACACCGGGGACGTCTCGGGCGCGATGCTCGCCAAGCTCGGCTGCACCTACGTGGTGGTCGGGCACTCGGAGCGCCGCGAGATCCACGGCGAGGACGACCAGACCGTCAACGCCAAGGTGCACGCGGCGCTCAGGCACGGGATCGCACCGATCCTCTGCGTGGGCGAGGGCCTGGACGTCCGGGAGTCCGGCGCGCAGGTCGGCCACACCACCGCGCAGCTGGTCGCGGCGCTGGAGAAGGTCACACCCGAGCAGATCGGGTCCGTGGTCGTCGCCTACGAGCCGGTGTGGGCCATCGGCACCGGCAAGGTGGCCAGCCCCGCGGACGCCCAGGAGGTCTGCCACGCCCTGCGGGAGCAGGTCCGCGAGCTGTACGGCTCGGCGGTCGCGGACGGCCTCCGGATCCTCTACGGGGGCTCGGTGAAGGCGAAGAACGTCGGCGAGATCGTCGCGGAGGCGGACGTGGACGGCGCCCTCGTGGGCGGCGCGTCGCTCGACGGGGACGAGTTCTCCCAGCTCTGCGCCATCGCCGCGGGCGGCCCGCTGCCGTAGGCCCCGGGCTGGACCCGCACGGGCACCTCCGGATCCCGGGGGTGCCCGTTCGCGTTCGACGCCGGGAACCCGGGGTCCCGGCGGCGCGTTGTCCCAGCGGGTCGTAACGGCGCGTCGAGCTCCGACGACCCACGGGTACGACCCCTGCGGAGGGCGTCGGCGTGCAGCGGCTATCCTGACCATCCTGCTGAGCGTCGTGCCCACGCGGCTTGAGAGGGTGGAATGGTCCTCGCACTCCAGATCGTGCTGATCGTCTCCAGCGTCCTGCTGGTGCTGCTGATCCTGCTGCACCGCGGTCGCGGTGGCGGGCTGTCGAGCCTGTTCGGCGGCGGCGTGCAGTCCAGCCTCTCGGGGTCGTCCGTCGCGGAGAAGAACCTGGACCGGCTGACGTTGTTCACCGCGGCCATCTGGGTCGTCGCGATCATCGGCACCGGCCTGCTGGTGAAGGTCGGGGCCTGAGCACCCCCTGAGCGAGGAGACCACCTATGGCGATGTCCGGCGGCAACGCGATCCGGGGCACCCGGGTCGGGGCGGGCCCGATGGGCGAGTCCGAGCGGGGCGAGACCGCGCCGCGTGAGCGCATCCCGTACTTCTGCGCGAACGGCCACGAGACCCGGCCGTCCTTCGCCGCGGAGGCCGAGATCCCGGAGTTCTGGGACTGCCCGCGGTGCGGGCTGCCCGCGGGTCGGGAGCAGACCGCGCCCCCCGCGGCGCCGCGCAACGAGCCTTACAAGACGCACCTCGCGTACGTGAAGGAGCGCCGCAGCGACGAGGACGGCGCCGCCATCCTCGAGGAGGCGCTGGCCCGCCTCCGCGCCAACCGCGAGCTCTAGACACCCGCCGAGAGACCCCGCCGAACGCGCCGCCACCCCACGGGGTCGCGGCGCGTTCGGCTGTCCGGACCTGCGTACGCAGCTCCCCGCGGCCCCACTGAGACGGGGATCGCGATTTCCTGTCGGTGCTCCCGGTTAACCTGCAGGGACCGAGGGGAGGCCGGGGTGGCAGAGGCGACGGGGCTGCGGGCGGTGGCGGCGTGGCCGCTGCGCCACGCGTCGTCGATCCTGCACTGGGTGCTGGTGCTCGCGGCCCTCGGCTACATCGCCTGGGAGCTCCCGGACATGATCGGCGCGGTCCGCGGGGCCGGGGACCCGCTCAGCCGGATGGACCTCGGGTGGGTCGCCGTCGCGGTGCTGCTCGCGGTCGCGGCCCTGGTGCTCTACGGCGAGCTGCACCGCGTCCTGCTCGTCCTCGGCGGCTCCCCCGTGCGGGGCCGGACGGTGCAGGCGATCACGTTCGCCGAGAACGCCATCTCCAACACCGTGCCCGTCGTCGGCGGCGCGGGCGCGTTGGCCTACTCGATCGCGCGGCTGCGCAGCCGAGGTGTCGACGCGGCGCTCGCCTCGTGGTCGGTGTTCCTGCCCGGGGCCCTGAGCACGGTCGTCCTGCTGATGGCCGGGGTGCTGGTGATCGGCGCGGTGGGCTGGATGCCGCTCTGGTTCGCCGTCGTGGTGGCGCTGGCCGTCGCCGTCGGGACGATGGGGTTCTGGGCCGTGCTCACCCACCGCTCGGTGCTGCGGGCGCTGCTGCTCGGCACCGTGCACCTCTGGCGTCGGATCCCGGGCCTGTGCCGGGCCTGCCGCGGCGGCTGGGCGGAGGACCCGGAGGGCACCACGGACCGCCTCGCAGGCAGGCTCGGCCTCCTGCACCCGAGGCCGGGCCAGTGGCTCGGGCTCATCGGCGCGGCCACGCTGAGCTGGGCGGCGGACTACCTGGCCCTGCACGCGGTGGCGGCGGCGATGGACCTGTCCGTGCCGTGGACCACCCTCGCGCTCGGGTTCCTGGCGGTGCAGCTGTCGATCGCACTGCAGGTCCTGCCCGGCGGGGCCGGGCTCGCCGAGACCGGGCTGCTCGGCGTGCTGGTGGCGGCGGGCGCGCCCCCCGGCCCCGCCGCCGCGACCGTGCTCCTCTACCGGTTGATCACCTGGCTGGGGCTGTCGGTGATCGGCTGGATCGTCTACGCCACCCAGATCCACCTCACCCCGCCACACCTGCACCGCCACCGCGAGGAGCCCGAGCTGCCGCCGGGCGCGGTGCCGAGCACCTAGACCCCTAGCACCCACACGGCGTGGTGAGCGGGTCCGGCTCGTGCTCCTGGGGCCCTGCCGCGGTCGAGATTGCGAAGCCCTCGCGGATCCAGTACTCGATCCCGCCGAGCATCTCCTTCACCGCGAAGCCCGCGCGGGCCAGGGCGAGGGCGCCGCGGGTGGCGCCGTCGCAGCCGGGTCCCCAGCAGTACGTCACGACGGGGACGGCCGGGTCCAACCCGCCCGGTAGCGCGGCCGTGGGCAGGTGCACCGCCCCGGGCACGTGCCCCTGGTCCCAGGCGGCCCGGCTCCGGGTGTCGACGAGGACGAAGCCGGGCGCACCCGAGGCGAGGGCGGCCCGGACGTCCGCGACGTCGGTGTGGAAGGCGAGCCGCGCGGCGAAGTAGGCCGCGGCCTCGGCCGGTGGCGCGGGCGGGACGGCGAGGGGCGGGGAGGTCGTCGTGATCGTCATGCCCGGCACGCTACGAGCGAGGGACCGAGCCCGGAAGGCAGGATCCCCGGTGTGACGCCTCCTCGGCCGCGGATTCCCCGGTGAGACGGGTCAGTCGGCGACCACTCGCACGGCCGCGGCCGCCTGAGCCGCTCTCGCCCGCGCCGTTGCGACGTCGTCGGCCGCGACGACCGCGACCCCCATCCGGCGCTTCGGGAAGCTCTCCGGCTTGCCGAACAACCGAAGATCCGAGCCGGGCACCGCGAGTGCCTCGGCGACGCCCTCGAACGCGACCGCCTTGGCGTCCACACCGCCGTAGATCACCGCGGAGGCGCCGGGGGAGCGCAGCGAGACGTCGACCGGCAGGCCGAGGACCGCGCGGGCGTGCAGCTCGAACTCCGAGAGCCGCTGGGTGGCCAGGGTGACCAGGCCGGTGTCGTGCGGCCGCGGGCTGACCTCGGAGAACAGCACGTCGTCACCCCGTACGAACAGCTCCACCCCGAAGATCCCGCGGCCGCCGAGGGCCTCGGTGACCCGCCCGGCGACGTCCCGGGCGGCGCCTGCGGCCGCCTCCGACATGGGCTGCGGCTGCCAGGACTCGACGTAGTCGCCGTCGGACTGGAGGTGCCCGATCGGCTCGCAGAAATGCGTCCCGTCCGCGGCGCGCACCGTGAGCTGCGTGATCTCGTAGTCGAAGTCCACGAACCCCTCGACGATCACCCGGGTGCCCGCCACGCGTCCTCCCGCCAGTGCGTGGTCCCAGGCCCGCTCGACGTCCTCGGCGGCGCGGATCACCGACTGCCCCTTGCCCGAAGACGACATGACCGGCTTGAGCACGCACGGCAGCCCGACCGCCGTGACCGCCTCCCGGACCTCGTCGAGACTGTCCGCGAAGGCGTACGGCGAGGTCGGCAGCCCGAGCTCCTCGGCGGCGAGCCTGCGGATGCCCTCGCGGTCCATCGTCAGCCGGGTGGCGCGCGCGGTCGGGATGACCGTGGCGGTGCCCTCCTGCTCGACCTGCAGGAGCGCGCCCGTGGCGATCGCCTCGATCTCCGGGATGACGAAGTGCGGCTGTTCCTGCTCGATGAGCGCGGTGAGCGCGACCGGGTCCGTCATGTCGATCGCGTGGGAGCGGTGGGCGACCTGGTGGCCCGGGGCGTCCGGGTACCGGTCCACGGCGACGACCTCGACGCCGAGCCGCTGGAACGCGATCACGACCTCTTTGCCCAGCTCACCCGCCCCGAGCAGCATGACGCGGGTGGCGGAGGGGCTGAGCGGCGTGCCGATCTGCATGCCGCCCAGCCTAGGAGGTCACTCTCCGTCGTAGGCCCGGCGCAGGGCCTCGATGTCGAGCTTGCCGTGCTGCTTGAGCATCGCGGCGACCGTGCGGCCCGCCTTCTCGGGGTCGGGGTCGCGCATCCAGGCGTCGGCCTCCAGGGGAACGACCTGCCAGGACACCCCGAAGCGGTCCTTGAGCCACCCGCAGGGCTGCTCCGAGCCACCCTCGACGAGCGCGGCGTAGTACCGGTCGTTCTCCTCGCTCGACTCGACGGGGACCACGAACGACACCGCCTCGGTGTGCGGGAACTGGGGGCCGCCGTTGAGCCCGGCGAACTCCCGGCCGTCGAGGGTGAACTCGATGTACATCACCTCGCCGGCCGGGCCCATCCCGCCCTCGGGGTAGCGCTGGACGCTCGTGATCTCCGAGTTCGGGAAGACCGAGCAGTAGAACTCGGCGGCCTCCTGGGCCTGGCCGTCGAACCACAGGCAGTTCTGGATGCTCTTCATGTCGCCTAAGACCGGGGGCAGGGCGCGGCATTCATCGGTGTCTGCGGATTCCACGGCTACGATGCCGACATGGCCGTGGAATCCCTGGACGACACCGACTGGCGCCTGTTGGAAGCCCTGCAGCGGGACGGTCGAGCCAGCTACGCCGATCTCGGCAGGCTGGTCGGTCTGTCGCCGAGCGCCACGACCGAGCGGGTGCGCAGGCTGGAGGAGACCGGTGTCATCACCGGGTACGGCTGCGAGGTCGACGCCGAGAAGCTCGGGTTGCCGATCACGGCGCTCGTCCGGCTGCGGTACCCGAGCGGCAACTACACGCCGTTCCGCGATCTGCTGGGCACCACCCCGGAGATCACCGAGGCCCACCACGTCACGGGCGAGGACTGCTTCGTGATCACCGTGCGGGCGCGGTCGATGCGCCACCTCGAGGAGGTCACCGGCCGGATCGCGGGCCTCGGCGGGGTGACGACGAGCGTCGTCTACTCCAGCCCCCTCCCACGCAGGTCCGTGGTCGCGAGCGCCGTGCGGTCGAGCGCCGCCGCGGCCGCCGCGAACCGACGCCGCCGTTGACCCGGACCCAGGCCCCTGTCGTGTCGAGCTAGGGATCGATGGTGCGCAGGAGGGTGCGGGGCGAGGTGGTGCGGGCGCCCAGGGCCTCCAGGAGGCGCGTGAGCTCTCGGTCCGCGGTGACGACCGTGATCTCCTCCGTGGCGGACTCGGCCAGCTCCAGCATCGCGGAGTCGCCGTCTCGTGGGGCGCGGACGACCTCGAGGTCCGGGGGGACCTCGGCGGATCTCGCCGCTCCCTCGAGGACCAGCACCACCCGGTCCCCGAGCGCGGCCAACGCGCCGGAGGCCTGGGCCGCCGACAGCCGGCGGGCCAGTCGGCCCGCCGCGCCGGCGCGGTCCTTCCACCATCCGTCCGGACGCGAGCCGACGACGTTGGCCCCGTCCACGACCAGGAGCATCAGCCTCGGTGCAGGTCCGCGGGCAGCTTGGAGGCCGCCTCGCGGTCCAGCAGCCAGCGGGTGCGGGTGCTGCCGCGGGCGCCCGCCACCGGGATCGCGACCTCGCCCGCGCCGCCGAGGGCCATCGAGACCGCCGCCGCCTTCGCCTCGCCCCCGGTGATGATCCAGACCTCCCGCGCGGCGCGGATGGCGGGCAGCGTGAGCGACACCCGGGTGGGCGGGGGCTTGGGGCAGTTGTAGACCGCGACCACGCTGCGCTCGGTCTCGTAGACCGCGGGCGACTCGGGGAAGATCGACGCGCAGTGGCCCTCGCCGCCCATGCCGAGCATCAGCACGTCGAACGCGGGCACGTCGCCGTGGTCCTCGGGCCGGGCCTTGCGCGCCAACAGGTCCGCGTACTCCAGAGCCGCCTCGTCCGCACCCGAGGGCCCGTGCCCGACGTCCGCGCCCATCGCGAACACCAGCGACGGGTCGACGTCCACGTGGTCCAGCAGCGCCTCGCGCGCCTGGGTCTCGTTCCGCTCGGGGTCGCCCGCGGGCAGGAACCGTTCGTCCCCCCAGTAGAACTCGATCCGCGACCAGTCCACGGCCGCGCGCGCGGGGGAGTCCCGGATGTGCTCCAGCAGCGCGATCCCCACCCCGCCGCCGGTCAGCCCGATCCGCGGCACCGCGCCGCCTGCCTGCAGGTCGACGAGCCGGGTGACGAGCCGGGCCGCGGTGGCCGCGGCCAGCACGTCCGAGTCGGCGTGGACGGCGATCTCCGGGTCGCTCACACCGACACCGCCGTCCGGCCGCGGGACACCGCGTCCACCCCGGCGAGGGCCTCGCCGTAGGTGTCGTCCGGGTCCAGCCTGCGCAGCTCCTCGGCGAGGCAGTCCGGCACCCCGCGCCGCGCCAGCGCGATCAGCCGGTCCGGCTGGCCCGGCTGGGAGAGGGTGGCCGTCTTGCCGTCCGGCCGGACGAGCTCGACCGGCCCCGACGCCCGGCTCAACCGGATCAGCGACATGCCCACGCCGCGCGAGGCGGGCGAGCGCTTGACCTTCACCCCGAGCCGGGTGGCGAGCCAGCCCGCCAGCAGGTCCGTCGACGGCGACACCTTCTCGCCCGCGACGACCGCGCCGGTGACCTCGTCGTGCGGCGGGAAGTCCAGGGCGGCGGCCAGCAGGGCGCGCCACTGGGTCAGCCGCGTCCAGGTCAGGTCGGTGTCCCCGGCGACGTGGTTGGCCCGCCGCTGCTCGAAGGCCTTCACCGGGTCCCTCGCGGACAGTGCGTCGGTGATCCGACGCTGCGCGAGGAGGCCGATCGGGTCCTCGGCGGGCACCGCGGGCGCCTCGCCGGGCCACCAGGCGACGACCGGGGTGTCCGGCAGCAGGAGCGGCATGACCATGCCCGCGCCCGCCTCGCCGCCCGCCAGGGGCCCGTACCCGCGCAGCACGATGACGTCGCTGGCGCCCGCGTCCCCGCCCACCCGGATCTGGGCGTCCATCCGGGGCGCGGCCTTGCGCTGCCCCCGGGCCAGCACGATCACCCGGCACGGGTGCTCGCGGCTGGCGGTGTTCGCGGCCTCGATGGCGGACTCGATGCCCGATCCGTCGTCGGTGACGACGACCAGGGTCAGCACGCGCCCCAGCGCCAGCACGCCGCCGGACTCGCGGAGCTCGACGAGCTTCTTGTTGACGGCCGAGACGGTGCTCGACGGGAGGTCGACGATCATCTCACTGCCTCTCTGACGGGCACTGCCTGCGCGGCGGCCGCTCGCGTGCTCACGGCCGGCGCCAGGTGCGACCGGTGCGGGCCAGCATGGTGTTCGCCTGGTCGGGGCCCCAGCTGCCCGCGGGGTACGGGGGCGGGCCCTCGGGCAGCTCGTGCCAGTGCTCGATCACCGGGTCCAGGATCTCCCAGGACCGTTCGACCTCGTCGTTGACCGGGAACAGGGACGGCTCGCCGAGCAGCACGTCGAGGATCAGCCGCTCGTAGGCCTCGGGGGAGGCCTCGGTGAACGCCGTGCCGTACCCGAAGTCCATCGTGACGTCCCGGACCTCCATCTGGCTGCCCGGCACCTTGGACCCGAACCGCATCGTGACGCCCTCGTCCGGCTGCACCCGGATGACCAGCGCGTTCTGCCCGAGCTCCTCGGTCATCGTGGAGTCGAACGGCAGGTGCGGGGCGCGCTTGAAGATCACCGCGATCTCGGTGACCCGGCGTCCCAGCCGCTTGCCGGTGCGCAGGTAGAACGGCACGCCCGCCCAGCGGCGGGTGTCGATCTCGCAGGTGATCGCGGCGAAGGTCTCGGTGGTGGAGTTCGGGTCGTAGCCCTCCTCCTCCTTGAGCCCGCGGACCAGCTCGCCGCCCTGCCACCCGCCCTCGTACTGCCCGCGCGCGGTGGTCTCGTCCAGCGGGTGCACCAAGCGGGTGGCGTTGAGGACCTTGATCTTCTCGCTGCGCAGCTCGTCGGAGGAGAACGACGTCGGCTCCTCCATCGCCGTGAAGGCGAGCAGCTGGAGCAGGTGGTTCTGGATGACGTCCCGGGCCGCGCCGATGCCGTCGTAGTACCCCGCTCGCCCGCCGAGGCCGATGTCCTCGGCCATGGTGATCTGCACGTGGTCGACGTAGTGGCTGTTCCAGATCGGCTCGAACAGCTGGTTCGCGAAGCGCAGGGCCAGGACGTTCTGGACCGTCTCCTTGCCCAGGTAGTGGTCGATCCGGAAGACCGAGTCCTCCGGGAAGACCTCGTTGACGATCGCGTTGAGCTCCACGGCCGACTTCAGGTCGTGCCCGAAGGGCTTCTCGATCACCACCCGGCGCCACTGCTCGTCGTTCTGGGCGGACAGGCCCGACCGGGCCAGCTGCTTGCAGACGACGGGGAACGCGCCCGGCGGGATCGACAGGTAGAAGGCGTGGTTACCGCCGGTGCCACGGACCCGGTCCAGGTCGCGGACGGTCTGCTCGAGGCGGTCGAACGCGGCGTCGTCGTCGAAGGTGCCCTCGACGAACCGGAAGCCCTCGGCGAGCCGGTCCCAGACCTCCTGGCGGAACGGCGTACGCGCGTGCGCCTTCACCGCCTCGTAGACGACCGCGCCGAAGTCCTCGTTCGTCCAGTCCCGGCGGGCGAACCCGGTCAGGGCGAAGCCCGGCGGCAGCAGCCCCCGGTTGGCGAGGTCGTAGATGGCGGGCATCAGCTTCTTGCGGGACAGGTCCCCGGTCACGCCGAAGATCACCAGGCCGCAGGGGCCCGCGATGCGCGGCAGCCGCTTGTCCCTCGGGTCCCGAAGCGGGTTCACCCAGCTCGCGGTGTGCGCCGGGATCCCCCTGGTACCGCTGGTCATCTCCGCAAACTCCCTCTCATCGGTCCTCCAGCCGGGGACGCAGTCCCTGGACCGCGTGCGCGAGCAGGACGAGCCCGGCCACCCGGTCGGCCAGGTGCAGCCGCAGCACGGGGACACCCCGTGCCGCGACCTCGGCTGCGACGGTGCCTGCCTCGGTGAGCGCCAGACTAGCCGGCAGCGGCCCGGGATCGGGAACGAGATCGTCCGGCGCGTCACCGGTGAGCAGGCACAGCACACCCGGTCGGGGGTCGGCCGCCCGGAAGGGCGCGGTCAGCGCCCGGTCCCGCGGCGCCCAGCCGAAGGTCACGGGGACCTCGGCGCGGCGGGCCAGCTCGCCGCGCAGGACGGCGATCGAGGCGTCGTCGGCCGGGTCGAGCCAGCCGGACAGCGCGAGGTGCCCACCCGGGGGGACGGCGTCGACCAGGGCCTGCAGCGCCTCAGCCGCCGTGGGCGCGCCGGTCAGCCAGTCGCCCGCGAACACGGTGACGATCCCGTCCGACGCGCGTTCGGCCAGCGGCGCGGCGGGCGCGGGGTCGGGCAGCCCACCGGGGGCGTCGCCGAACGGGTCGCCGTCGAGCAACCGGGCCGCGGCGGCGGTGGCGTACTGCCAGAGCAGCAGCTCGGCGCCGAGCGGGCCGCCGGTGGAGATCACCTCGTCGGGGTCGTCCGGGTCCGGGACCGGGTCGGTGTAGCCGCTGAGCTCGTCGTCCGGCATCCGGCGCGGTGCGGGGGCCGGACCGAGCAGCTCGGACAGGTCGTCCGGCGCGGCGGTGGGGTCCTTCGCGGTCGCCGGGGCGAGCGTGGGCCCGGTGGGCAGGCCGTCGGGGTCGGCGGGGTCGAGCAGCACCGGGGTGCCACCGGCGACGGCGACGAGCGCGGCCACCCACTCGGCCAGCCCGGGCGGGCCGAACTCCGGGTCCAGCCGCACCGCCCCGGTCCCGCAGGCGACCAGCACCCCGGCGAGCTCGAGTGCGGGGTTCTCCGGGTCGTCGGCGGTGAGCAGCTCCGCGACGGCGCGGGCCTCCTCGAGCACCTCCCCGACGGGCGCGCCCGCGAGACCGGCCGGGACCAGCCCCGGCGCGCCGAGCACGGAGAAGGCCGCGGGCACGTCTCGTTCGGTCGTGACGACGGTCGAGCCCGCCGCGCGCGCCCGCTCGTCCAGCGGCGAACCGGCGTCGGTGAGCACGACGGTGCGCTCGGCCGCGCGGCGCGGGCCGACCTCCTCCGCGACCGCCGCGGCGAGGAGCTCGTGCACCGCCGCGACCCACTCGGTGGTGCCCAGCGGGTCCAGCACGACGAGCACGGTGCCGGACAGGTCCCCGGCCAGCGCGTGCGCGACGACGCCGGGATCGGGGGAGTCCAGCACCTTCAGCAGCGGGGCCGCGGTCGGCCCGGCGGTCCCGGCGCTCGCCAGGACCTCGGCGCCCAGGGTCCACCGCGCGTCCCCGATCAGCAGGACCCGGGCCGCGCCCTCGACGCGGAAGGCCTCGCGCAGGGCGTCGATCTGCCCGATCAGCGGCCGGGAGGTGCGGGGGAGCGCGGACCAGCCGAGCCCGTCGGTCGCCTCGCGCCCCCAGGCCGACGGGTCCGCGTCGGTGATGCGGGAGGCGACGGTGTCCGCGGCGAGCTCCGCCGCGATCCGCCGCGCCTCCGCGGACAGGGAACCGCCGCCGAGCTCCACGACCGGGAGCCCGACGGCGGGCCGTGGCATCACGTGCGAGTCGCCTACTTCTGGGCCGCGTCGAGCTGCCCCTGGACGGACTCCTGCAGCTCCGACCAGGACTTCTCGAACTTCTCGACGCCCTCGTCCTCCAGCACCAGGAACACGTCGGTCAGGTCGATGCCGACGCGCTCGAGAGCGTCGAACACCTCCTGCGCCGCCGGGCCGGTGCCGGTGACCTTGTCGCCCGCCACCTCGCCGTGGTCGGCGAAGGCGGCCATCGTCTTCTCCGGCATGGTGTTCACGGTGTCCGCGACGACCAGCTCGGTGACGTAGAGGGTGTCCGAGTACTCCGGGTTCTTCACGCCGGTCGAGGCCCACAGCGGCCGCTGCGGTTTGGCACCCTTGGCTTCCAGGGCCTTCCAGCGGTCCGAGGTGAAGACCTTCTGGAAGGCGTCGTAGGCCAGGCGGGAGTTCGCGACGCCCGCCTTGCCCTTGAGCGCCTTGGCCTCGTCGGTGCCGATGGCGTCCAGCCGCTTGTCGATCTCGGAGTCCACACGGGACACGAAGAACGACGCGACCGAGGTCAGCGACGCGACCGCGACACCGTTCGCCGCGGCCTGCTCGACGCCGTCGAGGTAGGCGCCCATGACGGCCTCGTAGCGCTCCACCGAGAAGATCAGCGTGACGTTGACCGACACGCCCTCGGCCAGCGCGCGGGTGATCGCGGGCAGGCCCGCCTCGGTGGCCGGGATCTTGACCAGCAGGTTCGGCCGGTCGACCGCCTTCCACAGGTCCAGCGCCTGCGCGACGGTGGCCTCGGTGTCCCGGGCCAGGGTCGGGTCGACCTCCAGCGAGACGCGGCCGTCGACCCCCCCGGAGGACTCCCAGACGCCGGAGAACACGTCGCACGCCTGCTGGACGTCCGCGACGGTGACCTCGCGGATGGTCGCCGCGACGTCCGCGCCGCGGGCCGCGAGCTCACGGACCTGCGCGTCGTACGCGGCGCCGTCCGACAGCGCGCTCGCGAAGATCGTGGGGTTGGTGGTGACGCCGACGACGCTCCACTCGGCGATCAGCCGGGCCAGGTTGCCCGAGGTGAGGCGTTCGCGGGAGAGGTCGTCCAGCCAGATGGACACGCCCGCCGCGGAGAGGGCGGCGAGGTTCTCGTTCACGGTCATGAGGGCTCCTCAGCTCTTGCCCAGGCTCGCCCTGGCCGCGTCGACGACGGCCTCCGGCGTGAACCCGAACTCACGGAACAGGGTGGCGGCGTCCGCGGAGGCGCCGTAGTGCTCGATGGAGATCGCGCGGCCCGCGTCCCCGATGTAGCGGTACCACGGCATCGCGATGCCGGCCTCGACCGAGACCCGCGCCTTGACCGACGGCGGCAGGACCGAGTCCCGGTAGGCGGCGTCTTGGGCCTCGAACCACTCGACGCACGGCAGGGACACCACCCGGGTCGGGACGCCCTCGGCCTCCAGGGTCTTGCGGGCCTCGACGGCCAGCTGGACCTCGGAACCCGTCGCGAGGAGCAGGACCTGCGGGTCGCCGTTCGACGCCTCGGCCAGGACGTACCCGCCCTTCTTGACCCCCTCGGCGGAGGTGCCCTCCAGCGTCGGGACGTTCTGCCGGGTCAGCGCCATGCCGACCGGGCCGTCCTGCCACTCCAGGGTGGCCTTCCAGCCGTAGGCGGTCTCGTTCGCGTCCGCCGGGCGCAGCACGGACAGGTTCGGGATCGCCCGCAGCGCCGTGAGGTGCTCGATCGGCTGGTGGGTGGGGCCGTCCTCGCCGAGGCCGATGGAGTCGTGCGTCCAGATGAAGATCGCGGCGGTCTTCATCAGCGAGCCCAGCCGGACCGCGCCGCGCATGTAGTCGCTGAACTGCAGGAACGTGCCGCCGTAGGGGCGGGTCGGGCCGTGTAGGGCGATGCCGTTGAGGATCGCGCCCATGGCGTGCTCGCGGACGCCGAAGTGCAGGGTGCGGCCGTACGGGGTGGCGTTCCACATGCTGGTGGCCGCCGACTTCGGGCCGAACGAGTCCGCGCCCTCCATCGTGGTGTTGTTGCTCTCGGCCAGGTCGGCGGAGCCGCCCCACAGCTCCGGCAGGACCGGCGCGAGGGCCTTGAGGACCTCGCCGGAGGCCTTGCGGGTGGCGATGCCCTTCGGGTCGACGTCCCAGCTCGGCAGGGCGTCCGCCCAGCCCTCCGGGAGGGCGTTGGCGAGCAGCCGGTCGAACAGCTGCTTGCGCTCGGGCTCGCGCATCGCCCAGTCGTCGAACGCGGAGCGCCACGCCGTGACGGCGCCGCCCTGCCGCTCGCCGACGTTGCGGGTGTGCTCGAGGACCTCGGGCTCCACCACGAAGCTCTTGTCCGGGTCGAAGCCGAGGACCTTCTTGGTCTCGGCGACCTCCTCGGCGCCCAGCGCGGCGCCGTGCGCCTTGCCGGTGTTCATCTTGGTCGGCGCGGGGAAGCCGATGATGGTGCGCAGCAGGATGAACGACGGGCGGGAGGTCTCGGCCTTGGCCGCCTCCACCGCCTCGAGGATGCCGGTGACGTTCTCGCCGCCCTCGACGACCTGGACGTGCCAGCCGTAGGCCTCGTAGCGGGCCGCGGTGTCCTCGGACAGCGCGATCGCCGTGTCGTCCTCGATCGAGATCTTGTTGTCGTCGTAGAAGACGATCAGGTTGCCGAGCTCCTGGCGGCCCGCGAGCGACGACGCCTCGCTGGTGACGCCCTCCTCGATGTCCCCGTCGGAGGCGATCACGTAGATGAAGTGGTCGAACGGCGACGAGCCCTCGGGGGCGTCCGGGTCGAACAGCCCGCGCTCGCGCCGGGAGGCCATCGCCATGCCGACGGCGGAGGACAGGCCCTGGCCGAGCGGCCCGGTCGTCATCTCGACGCCGTTCGGGGTGGCCTCCAGCTCCGGGTGGCCGGGGGTCTTGGAGCCCCAGGTGCGCAGCGCCTGGAGGTCCTCGAGCTCCATGCCGTAGCCCGCGAGGAACAGCTGGATGTAGAGGGTGAGGCTGGAGTGGCCCGCGGAGAGCACGAAGCGGTCGCGGCCGACCCAGCCCGGGTCCGCCGGGTCGTGACGCATCACCCGCTGGTAGAGCGCGTACGCCAGCGGGGCGAGGCTCATCGCCGTACCCGGGTGGCCGCTCCCGCACTTCTGGACGGCGTCGGCGGCCAGCACCCGGACCGTGTCGACGGCGCGGCGGTCCAGCTCGGTCCAGTCCGGCGGCACCTCGGCGCGGGTGAGCGCGGCGAAGTCGGGCTCCGTATCAGGCACGGCTGAAACTCCTGTCCTCGAGTGCTGGGGGTGTGGCGCGCGGGCGTGCCGCCACGTCTGCGTGGATCTGCGTGGATCTGCATGGATCTGCGTGGACCGACCGTCGAGGCGATCCGCCTCGGCCCGAACTCTAGTCCGGTCGTGGGGGGTGTCGCCCGGATCGGGTGCGATCGGACACGCAGTCCTCACACTCCCGACTACCCGGCGACCCCGTCCGGCATTCCACGGGCTAGCATCGACGCGCTGTAGAACTAGAGCTTGTCCCTGGTTCGCACAGTCCCACCACGGTTCCGAGTCCGGCGAGCGAGGTAGCAACTGGTGAGCGCACCCGTGTCACACCGCGGAGCGGCGGCGACCCCTCCGGTGCAGCGCGGGCTGCTGGCCCGGGCGTCGGACACGGTCCGGGCCTACCTCGGGCTCACCAAGACGCGGATCATCGAGCAGCTGCTCGTGGTGACCGTGCCCGCGATGATCCTCGCGCAGCGGGCCATCCCGTCCGTGTGGCTGATCCTCGCCACCCTGGTCGGCGGGGCCATGGCCGCCGCGAGCGCCCACGCGCTGAACTGCGTCGTCGACGCGGACATCGACGCCAAGATGAAGCGGACCTCCCGGCGTCCCACGGCGCGGGGCGAGGTCACCCCACGCAACGCGCTGATCTTCGGGCTGGTGCTCGGGGCGCTGGCGGCGGTGTGGCTGTGGTTCACCACGAACCCGCTCTCGGCGGTGCTGTCCGTCGGCGCGATCGCGTTCTACGTGCTCGTCTACACGCTGCTGCTCAAGCGGCGGACCTCGCAGAACATCGTCTGGGGCGGGGCGGCGGGCTGCATGCCCGTCGTCATCGGCTGGTCCGCGGTCACCGGCACCGTCGAGTGGCCCGCGCTGGTCATGTTCGGCGTGATCTTCTTCTGGACGCCGCCGCACTTCTGGGCGCTCGCCATGAAGTACAAGGACGACTACGCAGCGGCCGAGGTGCCGATGCTGCCGGTCGTGGCCACGCCGCGGCAGGTGTCGGTGCGGATCGTCGCCTACTCCTGGGTGATGGCGGCGTGGACGCTGCTGCTCGCCCCGGTCACGTCGTGGATCTACGTGGGCTTCGCGCTGGTCGGCGGCGTGTACTTCGTCGTCATGGCGCACCGGCTGCACTCCGCGGTCAAGGCGGGCCGGGAGGTGTCGCCGATGCGGCTGTTCCACCTCTCCAACCTCTACCTCTGCGGCCTCTTCCTGGCCATCGCCGTCGACGCCGCGATCGGCCTCCCGACCATCATCTGAGCAGGTCGGGGGTCTCCCAGTCCTCGCCCAGCACGTGGTGGGCGAGGAAGGCGAACACCGTGTCGTACCAGAGCACGGCGTGCTGCGGGCTGAGGATCCAGTGGTTCTCGTCCGGGAAGTACAGGAACCGGTGCGGGTTGTCGGCGGGGTCGGTGGGGTCGCCGGAGACCCGGGACTGCAGGTCCCACCACAGCCGCAGCGCCTCGCCGATCGGGACCCGGTAGTCCTTGTCGCCGTGGATCACCAGCATCGGGGTGCGGATCGCGTCCGCGTGCAGGTGCGGGCTGTTCGCCGCGGCCATCTCCGGGGTCATCTCGGTGAGCCAGTAGTCGGCGAAGTCGGTGGTGGGGCCGAACTGGTCCAGCGCCCACAGGCTCGCGTGCGTGACGATCGCCCGGAAGCGGTCCGTGTGTCCCGCGATCCAGTTCGCCATGTAGCCGCCGAAGGACCCGCCCATGGCCGCCGTGCGGCCCGCGTCGATCTCCGGGAGGGCCTCCGCGGCGTCGGTGAGGCGGAGCAGGTCCGTGTACGGCGGGCCGCCCCACGCTCCCCAGCCGCGCTGGACGAAGTCCTGGCCGTAACCCGTCGAGAGGGCCGGGTCCGGCAGCAGCACGGCATAGCCCCTGGCCGCCATCAGCCACGGGTTCCAGCGCCACTGCCAGGCGTTCCAGCTGCCCAGCGGGCCGCCGTGCACCCACAGGAGCAGCGGTGCGGGCTCGTCCGACTCGGGGAGGACCAGCCAGGCCCGCAGCGGGGCACCGTCCTCGGCGGTGGCCGTGACCTCGGTGAGCGTGCCGGGCAGCACCGGCGGCTCGGCAGGCCCCGGGAGGAGCGACGGCTGCTGGTCGGTGGTGTGCGCGTCCAGCCGGACCGGCATCGGTGGACAGTCCACGGCGGAGCGCAGGGCGTAGACCGTGCCCCCGTCCGGTGAGACGACGGCGTCGGTGTAGGCCCCGTGGTCCCCGGTCAGCCGGACCACGGTGTCGGTCGACAGGTCGACGCGGAACAGCGGGCCGCGGCCTCCCTCGTCCGCGGACACGACCAGCGCCGCCGAGTCCGGCGTCCAGGTCAGGCTCGCGGGCCAGCGGTCCCAGCCCGGGGCGACCGGACGGGCCTCGCCGCCGGTCAGCGGCAGCACGACGAGCCCGGTGTGCGGAGCCCGGTCCGGGGTGGACCGGCGGGTCCGCAGGACCGCGACCGCGGCGCCGTCGGGGCTGACGTGGGCGGTGCCGTAGTCGTGGTCCGGGTCGTCGAGCAGGGTGCGCCGGTCCCCGGTCGCGGTGTCGATCGCGACCAGCACGGACCGGCTCGCCCCGTGCGGCAGCCGCCGCCACCAGGACGTGACGACGGTGCGGCCGTCGGGGGAGAGGGTGGCGGAGGTGTCGTGGAGGCCCCGGCCGGGGGCGGGCGTGAGGTCCCGCCAGCCGGGGGCGGTGTGGACCAGCAGCCGCGGCTCGTCCGGGCCGACGTCGCTGTCCCAGTTCCGGACCGGGTAGCCGGCGTGCAGGATGGCCGAGACCTTGCCGTCCTTGCGGGCCCTGCGCCGGGCGGTGTCGGACTCGTCGTCGCCGGAGCCGGGCAGGGTCGGGGAGGTGACCAGCACCGTTCCCGCGTCCCGGGCGACCTCGACCGCGGCCACCCCGCCCGCCCGGGTGGCGACGCTGCGGGCCTCGCCGCGGACGGGCAGCCGCCACACCGACGCCGTCTCGGGCGCGTCCTTCGTCGCGGGGTCCTGCCGCCCGGTGACGAACAGGAGATCACCCTGCGGGGTGAACCGCGGCTGTGACTCGCCCTTCTCGCCGAAGGTCAGCCGGTGCGCGGGCGCCTGCCCCGCCGGGTCGATCTCCCACAGCGCCGGGCGCCAGGCGGTGCGGTCGCGGTCCAGCGCGGCGGCGGTCGTGACCAGCCGGGTGCCGTCGGAGGACAGCGCGAGGCCCGCGAGCCGGGGGAGCGCGACGTAGGACTGGAGGTCGGTGAAGTCGGCCACGGGCCATGCCTACACGGTCGGGGCCCGTGACGTGACCCACCCCCGGCCTCCGGCGGGGACGCGCCGGGCGGGCGGCGGCGTTGCACCCCACGATGAGTGCTGTGCAGACGCAGGTGCGGACCCGAGCCGGCGCGACCGTCGCGGTCGCCGCCGCCTTCCTGGTCACGATGATCGGCACGACCCTGCCGACCCCGCTCTATCCCCTCTACGAGCAGCGCTTCGGGTTCGGCGGCTTCGTCGTCACCCTGGTGTTCGCGACGTACGCGGTCGGCGTCGGCGCCGCGCTGGTGCTGCTCGGCGGACTGTCGGACCGGATCGGCAGACGCCCGGTGCTGGCGTTGGGCCTGGGGTTCGCGCTGGTCAGCTCGCTGGTGTTCCTGATCCCGGCGGAGGCGACACTGTTCGTGGGGCGGTTCCTGTCCGGGGTGTCCGCGGGGATCTTCACCGGCACCGCCACCGCGACGATCCTCGACCTGGCCCCCGCGGACCGCAAACCGCGCGCGAGCCTGGTCGCCGCCGCGGTGAACGTCCTGGGCCTGGGTCTCGGGCCGGTCGTCGCGGGGGCGCTGGCCGAGTTCGCGCCGCTGCCGCTGGACCTGTCGTACCTGGTCCACGCCGCGGCGGTGCTGGTCGTGGCCGCGCTGCTGTGGCGGGTGCCCGAGACGGTGGCCTCCCGCGGGTTCCGCATCGAGCCGCTGCGCGTCGGAGGGGTGCCGCCGGAGGTCCGCGGCACGTTCGTGCGGGCGGCGATCGGCGGGTTCGCGGGGTTCGCCGTGCTGGGCCTGTTCACCGCGGTCTCGCCCACCCTGCTCGGCCAGGTGCTGGGGGTGACGAACCACCTCGCCGTCGGGCTGGTGGTGTTCTCCATGCTCGGCAGCTCCGCGCTGGGCCAGCTGTTGTCCGCGCGGGTGTCGGAGCGGGTCGCGCTGCCCGCGGGATGTGCGGCGCTGGCCGTCGGGGCGGTGCTGATCGGGGTCGCGGTCGCGGGCGGCTGGCTCGTGCTGCTGGTCGTCGGCGCGGTGGTCGCGGGGCTGGGCCAGGGGACGAGCTTCCGGGCGGGCCTGGGCGCGGTCGGGTCGGCGGCGCCCGCGGACGTGCGCGGCGCCGTCGTCGCCACGTTCTTCCTGGTGCTCTACGTGGCCATCTCGGTGCCGGTCGTGGGGGTCGGTGCCGCGTCCCAGGCCGTCGGGCTGGTGCCGGCCGGAGTGGTGTTCTCCGGGCTGGTGGCCCTGCTGGCGGCCGTCGCGGCCGGGCTCACCCTCCGGGCGGCACGACGGGTCTGACCCGAGCCCCCACCCCGATCCGCGAGTCCCCCACCCCGAGCCGCGAGTCGCACACCTCGCGGCGCGAGTCGCACACCAAGCCGCGCGAGTCGCACACGTCGGTCCGCGAGTCGCACACCCCGCGGCGCGAGTCGCACACCAAGCCGCGCGAGTCGCACACCGCGCGGCGGGAGGCGGTCGTCGTGGAGGTCAGGCGCGGACGGGGTTCGGGTGGTCGGCGTCCGCCGCGGGGACCGAGGTCGAGATGGGGGCCGGGGCACGGTCGCTGGTCCCCGCCCACACCGACGCTGCGGCGGCGGTGGTGAGCGCGGCGCCCAGCACGTGCAGCGCCACGAGGACCTCGGGCACCCCGAGGGAGTACTGGATCCCGCCGAGCGCGCCCTGGGCGAGCACCACGACCACCAGCACCGAGAACCGCCGCTTGAGCCGCGTCGGCGCGCCCACGGCCCAGAGCGCGAAGCCCAGTCCGGCGGTCAGGCCCAGGTAGGCGAAGAGCAGGTCCGCGTGCACCTGGGCCAGCAGGGTGACGGGCACGTCGAGGCGCGGGGTCGCCGAGTCCCCGGCGTGCGGGCCCGCCGCCGTGACCAGCGTGCCCGCGATCAGCAGCCCGCCCAGCACGACCGAGGCCAGCACCGTGAGGCCGCGGACGGCCCGCGGCACCGTGCGGGTCACCGGCCCGCCCGCGGTGGCCTCGTCGACCAGCTCGACGGCCAGCCAGACCAGGATCGTCGAGGCCAGGAAGTGGGGCATCACGCTCCACCAGGCCAGCCCGGCGAGCACGGTGAACCCGCCGATCACGGCCTGCGCGACCACGCCGAGGGGCATCGCCAGCGCGAGCCAGGTCAGCCGGGCGCGCCGCGGGCGGGTGTTGAGCGCGGCCAGGAACGTGATCGCCGCGACGACCGTCAGGAAGACGGCCAAGAGCCGGTTGCCGAACTCGACCCACTGGGTGAGCGCGGCGATCTCGGGGTGCGGCTCCGGCACGAGGGAGCCGGGGAAGCAGTTGGGCCAGGTCGGGCAGCCGAGGCCCGAGCCCGTCACCCGCACGACCGCGCCGGTGACCATGATCCCCGCCTGACCGATCAGCGACAGGATCGCGAGTCGCCGCATCCAGACGGGCGACGTCGCAGGAATCCGGCTCCACATACTACGCATCGTAGAATATCGGGGTCACCGCAGCTTCACCGCACGGACCGCCACCCCACCCGCGACGACCGCCCAGGCCAGCAACACGAGGACGGGGCCTGCGCCGGGGCCGGTGCCGTCGACCAACGCGGAGCGGAGTCCCTCGGCGAGCGCGCCGGAGGGCAGCAGGGACGCGATCGCGCCGATGCCCGCGGGGAGCTGGTCGATCGGGATCACGATCCCGCCTGCGAGCAGCAGCACGAACCACACCAGGTTCGCGACGGCCAGCACGACGTCCGACCGCAGGGTGCCGCCGAGCAGGATGCCCAGCGCCCCGAACGCGGCGCAGCCGAGCAGCACGGTCAGCAGCGCCCACCCGATGCCGGCGGCGCTCGGTTGCCAGCCCAGGAATGCGGCGATCACCCCGAGCACCACCATCTGCACCGCGACGACGGCGAGCACCGCCGCCAGCCGCCCCGCCACCAGCAGCCATCGGGGCAGTGCCGTGGCCGCGAGCCTGCGGATCACGCCGTAGCGGCGGTCGAAGCCGAGCGCGATCGCCTGGCTGGTGAAGGCCGTGGACATGACCGCCAGGGCGAGGATCGAGGGCACCACGTACGCGACCCGGGGCTCGGGCAGCGGCACGATCCGCAGCACCGACAGACCCACGAGCAGGACGATCGGGATGAGCAGGGTGAGCAGCGCCTGCTCGCCGTGCCGCAGCGCGAGCCGGGTCTCGGTGCCTGCCTGCACGAGCAGCATCCGGCCGAGCGAGCCGCGGCCGGGGGCGGGGGTGAAGGTGCCCGGCGGGAAGGGGGTCACGACCGCAGCTCCCGTCCGGTGAGGTCGAGGAAGACGTCCTCCAGGCTGCGCCGGGCGACCTGGACGTCGTCCGCGAGGGCGCCCTGGCCCGCGCACCAGCCGGTGATCGCGGAGAGCACCTGGGGATCGATCCGGCCCCGCACGACGTACCGCCCGGCCACCGTCTCGGCCGCCCGGTAGCCCGCAGGGAGCGCGGCGGCCAGCGCCGAGACGTCCATCCCGGTGCGGGCGCGGAAGCGCAGCTCCTGCTCCTCGCCGGTCGAGGTCAGCTCGGCGGGCGTGCCCGCGGCGACCACCGACCCGTGGTCGACGATCACCACCTGGTCGGCCAGCGCCTCCGCCTCCTCCATCAGGTGCGTGGTGAGCAGGACCGCCACCCCGTCCCGCCGCAGGGCCGCGACGAGGTCCCACACCAGCCGTCTGGCCTGCGGGTCCATGCCCGCGGTCGGCTCGTCCAGGAACACCAGCTCGGGCCGCCCCACCAGGGCGCAGGCCAGCGCGAGACGCTGCTGCTGGCCGCCGGAGAGCCGCTTGTAGGGGGTGCGGGCGGAGGACTCCAGGCCGAGCACCGAGATCAGCCAGGCCGGGTCGAGCGGGTGCGCGGCGCAGGAGGCGACCAGCCGCAGCATCTCGCCCGCCTTGACCCCGGGGTAGGCGCCGCCGCCCTGCGGCATCACGCCGATCCGGGCGCGCAGCGAGTCCGGTGCGCCCGCCGGGTCGACGCCCAGCACCCGGACCTCGCCCGCGTCCGCCCGTTGGAACCCGGTGCAGACCTCGACGGTGGTGGTCTTGCCCGCGCCGTTCGGCCCGAGCAGGGCCAGCACGCTGCCCTGCTCCAGGGTCAGGTCCAGGCCCGCGACCGCCGTCGTGTCGCCGAACCGCTTGACGAGCCCCCGCACGGAGACCGCAGGGCCGGCGGCCGCGGGGCCGACAGCACTGGACGGAGGGATCTGCACAACCGGTGAGTCTACGAAGCGTGGTCGACCGTGACGCGGGGACCTGCCTCGCGGCGCACCAGCTCCCGCACCACGACCAGGGCCACCAGCACCATCACCACGCCGGCCACGATGGCGAACGGCAGCTGGTAGGCGCGGAAGTTGAAGTCGGCGCCGGTCGGCGGGACCATCACCGCGATCACCGCCGAGGCGGCCAGGGCGAACCGCCGGTACCGGGGCATGCCGCGGGTCGCGGCGAGCGGGATGGCGGCCCAGAGCAGGTACCAGGGGTGCACGACCGGGCCGAGCAGCACCACGGCCCCCAGCCCGACGCCGACCCCCGTCACCGGGTCCACCCGGCCCTTCAGACAGGTCCAGAGCAGCCAACCGACCGCGGCCGCGGCGGCGAGCCCGCCCAGGCCGCGGGTGATCGTCAGGGTGGTGTCGGTGTGGTCGCCCAGCCCGGCGAGGATGCCGACCTGCCCGGAGAGCTGGCCGATGTCGGTGGACAGCGACATCCAGCTGCGGATCGAGTTGGCGGTGCCCTGGGTGGCGACCCAGCCGAAGCCCAGCCCGGTGCCGAACCCGATGACGACGTAGACCGCCACGGCGACGGCGCCGAGGATCCCGGCCGCCCGCGCGACGTCCCGGAACCGGCCACCCCACCGTCGGGCGAGGTCCATCCCGACGAAGCCGAGCGCGAGCAGCGCGGGCAGCTTCACCGACGCGCCTAGGGTGATCAGTGCCGCGCCCGCCACCCACCGTGGCCAGGGCACGGGTTCCTCCGGGTCCCCCAGCGCGAGGTGCAACCCCGCGAGCAGCAGCCCGATCATCAGCGCCTCGTTGTGGATGCCGCTGACCAGGTGGAACAGCACCAGCGGGTTCGCGACGCCGAGCCACAGGGCGAGGCCGGGCTCCACCCCGCAGCGCCGCGCCAGCTTCGGCAGCGCCCACAGGATCAGTGCCACGCCGCAGAGCGCCAGCGCGCGGTGGGCCAGCACGCCGAACACGACGTCGTTGCCGGTCAGGGCGGTGATCCCGCGGCCCACCATGAGGAACAGCGGGCCGTAGGGCGCCGGGGTGTCCCGCCAGATCGTGGGGATCGTGCGGGTCAGCGGATCGTCGACGCCGAGGGCCTGGGCCGGGCCCAGGACGTACGGATCGAGGCCGCGGGCCGTGATCGCGGACTGCGCGAGGTAGCTGTAGACGTCCTTGGAGAACATCGGTGGCGCCGCGGCCAGCGGGATCGCCCAGAGGACGGCCGTGCGGCCGATCGACACCCGGTCCGGGGCGGGCGCGATCGCCCCGCGCGCCGAGAGCATCCGCCCGATCCACAGCCAGGCCAGCACGATCATGCCCATGCCCGCGTAGGTCAGGGCGATGGCGAGGGTGGCGTTGCGGGCGGGCAGCCCGATCAGCCGCAGGCCGTTGAGCGGGTTGGGCACGGGGAGGGCCCCGGCCCCCAGCGCCCCGATCGCCATGAGCAGCGCTCCGGTCAGCCCCAGCCGCCGGGCGAGCCGGGCCGGGTCACGCCCCACCGCCGTGGCACGGGGGCGGAGAACGGGGGCAGCCACGCGGACGAGGGTATCGACGCCCGTCGAGGGCATTCCGCACCGGACTCGGTGTGGGCGTGCTCACCCCGGGGTGCGGGTCGCTTTGCCGTCCCCGGCGATATAAGCAACACTGGTGTTGTGAAAACAGCGGAGGAGCGCGGCACCGGGGTGCACACCCCGGCCGTCGGGCTGCCCGCGACCGGCTCCGGGCCGACGGTCGGCTCCGCCTCCGGCGAGGGCCGGACCCGCATCGCCGTCGCCCGGCTGCTCATGGAGCAGGGCCCGGTCACCGCGGCCGAGGTCGCGGCCGAGCTGGCGCTGTCCGCGCCCGCCGTCCGCAGGCACCTGGACGCGCTCATCGCGGACGGCGAGGCCGAGACCCGGGACGCACCGCGTCGCGGGCGCCGCACCCGCGGCCGTCCGGCCAAGCACTTCCTGCTGACCGACGCCGGCCGGGTCCGCTTCGGCCACGGCTACGACGACCTGGCCACCTCGGCGCTGCGCTTCCTCGCCCAGCACGCGGGGCAGCAGGCGCTGAGCGACTTCGCCCGGACCCGGGTCCACGACCTGATCGGCCCCTCGGCCGAGCGGATCCGGGCGGCGGGCGGGCCGGGCGAGCGGGCCGAGGCCCTCGCGCTCGTGCTCACCGACCGCGGCTACGCTGCGGCGGCCCGCGAGGCGGGGCCCGGTGTGCAGCTGTGCCAGCACCACTGCCCGGTCGCCCACGTCGCGGCGGAGTTCCCCGAGCTCTGCGAGGCGGAGACCGAGGCGTTCGCCGAGATCCTGGGCACCCACGTCCAGCGGTTGGCGACGATCGCGCGCGGCGACGCCGCGTGCACCACCCACGTACCCGTTCTGGCACCCGAACGCCGGAGCGGTCCGCAAGTGACCACCACGTCCCCGAGAGGGAGGCAGCATGACGACCACTCCTGAGGTCCAGCAGTCGCTGACGCAGGAGGAGACGCTCGCGACACTCGGCCGGTACGACTTCGGCTGGGCAGACTCGGACGTCGCCGGGTCCACTGCGCGCCGCGGGCTCTCCGCGGACGTGGTGGCGGACATCTCCCGCCTGAAGAGCGAGCCCCAGTGGATGCTCGACTTCCGGCTGAAGGCGCTGGACCTGTTCGAGCGCAAGCCGATGCCCCGCTGGGGCTCGGACCTGTCGGGCATCGACTTCGACAACATCAAGTACTTCGTCCGCTCGTCGGAGAAGCAGGCCGCGACCTGGGACGACCTCCCCGCGGACATCAAGAACACCTACGACAAGCTGGGCATCCCGGAGGCCGAGAAGGCCCGCCTGGTGTCCGGTGTCGCCGCGCAGTACGAGTCCGAGGTCGTCTACCACTCGATCCGCGAGGACCTCGAGGCCCAGGGCGTCATCTTCCTGGACACCGACACCGCGCTGAAGGAGCACCCGGAGCTCTTCAAGGAGTACTTCGGCTCGGTGATCCCGAGCGGGGACAACAAGTTCTCCGCGCTGAACTCGGCGGTCTGGTCCGGCGGCTCGTTCATCTACGTGCCGAAGGGCGTGCACGTGGACATCCCGCTGCAGGCCTACTTCCGGATCAACACCGAGAACATGGGCCAGTTCGAGCG
>Ga0070665_100001278_pt1 | contig 30172 bp, 22 predicted proteins | sample KBSS13metaG_FD_65862 | JGI IMG/M metagenome (GOLD analysis project Ga0070665, IMG submission 65862) | Switchgrass rhizosphere microbial communities from Kellogg Biological Station, Michigan, USA - KBS S1-3 metaG | ecosystem: Host-associated > Plants > Roots > Rhizosphere > Soil ... | reverse complement strand
ACGGGTTCATGCTCATCTTCACGTTCGCAAGCTCGACACCCGTGCCATCCGCTTTCACTCGCGGCTTCACGTTGTAGTCGATCACCCGCTTCACGCAGACCAGGGCTTTCATCGCTATCGGCCTTTCCATCGAGTTTGCTGCCGTCTAGTTTTCGCTCAATCGAGCGTCAACCGACCTTCCGTGCAGTGATTTTATTCCATCTCAAGAATGATGGCGTCTACCGCGAGGCTCTCGCCGGCCTTGGCCATGACGGACTTCACCTTGCCGCTCTTTTCAGCGCGCAGGATGTTTTCCATTTTCATCGCCTCGACCACGGCAAGCGGTTGACCCGCTTCGACGCTGTCTCCCTCGCCGACATGAAGCGCAACCAGCAGGCCCGGCATCGGGCAGATCAGGAAGCGCGACAGATCCGGCGGGATCTTTTCGATCATGTGCGCGGTATAGGGCGCCACCCGCGCGGGCAGCACTTGCGCCTTGTGGATCGCGCCGCGCGTGGTCAGCTGGAAGCCGCCGCGCGTGGGCTTGACCTTGACGGCCAGCGCATCGCCATCGACGTCCGCTTCCACCAGGCTATCGCCCGGCGTGTATTCCATGGCGAAGTCGAGCGCGGTGCCATCGACCGTTACTTCGTCTTCCGACAGGGCGACGGCAAACGTCTGGTCGCCCAGCTTGACCGACCATTCCGACGGCGGACGCAGGCGCTTGCCCAGCTGGCCATCGACCCGGCGCGCGCGATCGGCGCGGGCGGTGGCAAGGAAGGCGGCGATGCCGGCCAGCGCGCGCTGCAACGCGGCACCGGAAGGCGCGCCATGGAAGCCCTCGGGGTATTCCTCGGCAATGAAGCCGGTGGTCAGTTCGCCCGAGCGGAAGCGCGGGTGCTGCATGATCGCGCTGACGAAATCGATGTTGTGGCCAAGGCCTTCGATCTCGAACGCGTCGAGCGCGGCAATCTGCCGGTCGGCCGCTTCGTCGCGCGTCTTGCCCCAGGTCACCAGCTTGGCGATCATCGGATCGTAGAACATCGAGACTTCGCCGCCTTCATAGACGCCGTCGTCCACGCGCACGCCATCGATGCCGCGCCGCCCGTTGGCCTCGCCATCGTCGGTCCAGCCGGCGAGCGGCGGACGATAGCGCACGAGACGCCCGGTCGAAGGCAGGAAGCCGCGATAGGGATCTTCGGCATAGACGCGGTTTTCGATCGCCCAGCCATCGATGCCGATATCGTCCTGCGTCATCGCCAGCTTCTCGCCGGCGGCCACGCGGATCATCTGCTCGACCAGGTCGATGCCGGTGATCGCTTCGGTCACCGGGTGTTCCACCTGGAGACGCGTGTTCATTTCGAGGAAGTAGAACGACTGGCCGGTCTTGTCGGCGCCCGAGACGATCAGTTCGACCGTGCCGGCCGAGTAATATCCCACGGCGCGGGAGAGCGCGACGCACTGTTCGCCCATCGCCTTGCGCATTTCCGGGCTGACGAACGGCGAAGGCGCTTCTTCCACCACCTTCTGGTGGCGGCGCTGGATCGAGCATTCGCGCTCGTTCAGGTAGAGAATGTTGCCGTGCTGGTCGCCCAGGATCTGGATTTCGATGTGGCGCGGGTTCTCGATGAACTTCTCGATGAAGACGCGGTCGTCACCGAACGAATTGAGGCCTTCGCGCTTCACGCTTTCAAAGCCTTCGCGCACGTCCTTTTCGGAGAAGGCCAGGCGCATGCCCTTGCCGCCGCCGCCGGCCGAAGCCTTCATCATCACCGGATAGCCGATTTCGCTGGCAATGCGCACGGCATGGTCGGTGTCGTCGATCTCGCCGACATAGCCGGGGACCACGTTGACGCCGGCGGCCTTGGCCAGCTTCTTGGATTCGATCTTGTCGCCCATCGCGGCGATCGCGCCAACGGGCGGGCCGATGAACGCGATGTTCTCGGCAGCCAGCGCCTCGGCAAAGCTCGTGCGTTCCGACAGGAAGCCATAGCCCGGATGCACGGCTTCGGCGCCGGTTGCCTTGCAGGCGGCGATGATCTTTTCGGGGATCAGGTACGATTGCGCGGCAGGCGCCGGGCCGATGTGCACGGCTTCATCGGCCATCTGCACGAACGGCGCGCGGGCATCGGCGTCGGAATAGACGGCCACGGTGGCAATGCCCATGCGGCGCGCGGTCTTAATGACGCGGCAGGCGATCTCGCCGCGATTGGCGATCAGGATTTTCTTGAACATCTTTCTCTCCCGTCTCGTCATTCGCCCAGCGGCGGCATGTTGTGGCCCAGCAGGCGCAGCATGTCGGCCGCGCATTCCACCACGTTGGAGCCTGGGCCATAGATGCCCTGGACCCCGGCTTCACGCAGGAAATCATAGTCTTGCGGCGGGATCACGCCGCCTGCCACCACCTTGATGTCGCTTCGGCCCGCTTCGCGCAGGCGCGCGACCAGCTCGGGGATCAGCGTCTTGTGGCCGGCCGCGAGCGAGGACGCGCCGACCGCGTCGACATCGCTGGCGAGCGCCAGCACGCAGGTTTCCTCCGGCGTCTGGAACAAGGGGCCGCTGGTCACGTCGAAACCCATGTCGCCAAAGGCCGAGGCGATGACATTGGCGCCGCGATCGTGGCCGTCCTGGCCCATCTTGGCGACCAGCAGGCGCGGCTTGCGACCCAGGCGGCGGGTGACCGCCTCGACGCCCTCGATCACCTGGGCATAGCGCGCGTCGGCCGCATAGGCCGCGCCATAGACGCCCTTGACCGGAGTGGGCGTGGTGCCATGGCGGCCGAACACGGCTTCCATGGCGTCTGAGATTTCGCCAAGCGTGGCGCGATGGCGGGCTGCGTCCACGGCCAGCGCCAGCAGATTGGTGGACAAGTCGGGATTGCTGCCCGCGCGTGCGCCGTCGGTCAGCGCCTTGAGCGCTGCCTGGCAGGCGGCTTCGTCACGCGTGGCGCGCACCTTGTTGATCCGGGCAATCTGCGACTCGCGCACGGCGTGGTTGTCCACTTCGAGCGTCTCGATGCGATCTTCGGTCGCCAGGCGATACTTGTTGACGCCGACGATGACGTCCTCGCCCTTGTCGACGCGGGCCTGGCGGCCGGCAGCGGCTTCCTCGATCATCGCCTTGGGCCAGCCGGCGCCCACGGCCTTGGCCATGCCGCCTTCGGCCTCGACGCGCTCGATGATGGTCCACGCCTGGTCGACCAGTTGCTGGGTCAGCGCCTCGATGTAGTACGACCCGCCGAGCGGATCGACCACGTTGCACATGCCCGTTTCTTCCTGGATCACGATCTGGGTGTTGCGGGCAATGCGCGCCGAAAAGTCGGTCGGCAGGGCGATCGCTTCATCCAGCGCGTTGGTGTGCAGCGACTGGGTGCCGCCAAGCATCGCGGCCATCGCCTCGATCGTGGTGCGGATGACGTTGTTGTAGGGGTCCTGCTCCTGCAAGCTCACGCCCGAGGTCTGGCAGTGGGTGCGCAGCATCTTGCTGCGTTCGTCCTTGGCGCCCAGCTGCGTCATCGCACGGTGCCACAGCACGCGCGCGGCGCGCAGTTTGGCCACTTCCATGAAGAAGTTCATGCCGATGGCGAAGAAGAACGACAGGCGCCCGGCGAACTTGTCGATGTCGAGGCCCGAGGCCACGCCGTACTTCACGTATTCCATGCCATCGGCGATGGTGAAGGCCAACTCCTGCACCTGCGTGGCGCCGGCTTCCTGCATGTGATAGCCGGAAATGGAAATCGAATTGAACTTGGGCATCTTGGCCGAGGTATAGCCGAAGATGTCCGAGATGATCCGCATCGAGGGTTCGGGCGGGTAGATATAGGTGTTGCGGACCATGAACTCCTTCAGAATGTCGTTCTGAATGGTTCCGTCCAGCTTTTCGGTGGGAACGCCCTGTTCCTCGCCCGCCACGATGAAGAACGCCAGGATCGGGATCACCGCGCCGTTCATCGTCATCGAGACCGACATCTGGTCGAGCGGGATGCCGTCGAACAGGATCTTCATGTCCTCGACGCTGTCGATCGCCACGCCGGCCTTGCCCACGTCGCCCACCACGCGCGGATGGTCGCTGTCATAGCCGCGGTGGGTGGCAAGGTCGAACGCCACCGACAGGCCCTTTTGCCCGGCGGCCAGGTTGCGGCGATAGAAAGCGTTGGATTCCTCGGCCGTGGAGAAACCGGCATATTGCCGGATCGTCCAGGGGCGGCCGGCATACATGCTGGCGCGCACGCCGCGCGTGAACGGGGCATAGCCGGGCAGGCCCGGATCGGCCGTCACGTCATCGGCGGTATAGAGCGGCTTGACGGTGATGCCTTCGGGGGTGTGCCACGAAAGGTCCTTGCCCTTCACTTCCTTGGCGGCGAGGGCTTCCCAATCGGCAATGCCGGGTGTGTCAGTGGTCCCCACGGGGCGTCTCCATGATTTCGGTCAGCTGGCCCAGCATGTCCTTGGGGTGCACGAAAAAGATCGGCGTGCCGTGCGCGCCGATGCGCGTGGGGCCAAGGATGCGCTTGCCCTGGCTGGTGAACCAATCGCGCGCGGCGTCGATATCCTCGACCTCGTAGCACAGGTGGTGCTGGCCGCCGGCCGGGTTCTTGGCGATGAAGCTTGTGATCGGGCTGGTTTCGCCCAAGGGCTCGATCAGTTCGATCTGCGTGCCGGCCGTGCCGTCCTGGCCCGGCGTGTTGACGAACGCCACCTTCACGCCCTGCTCGGGCATGTCGAACGGCTCCGTAATCACCTGCGCGCCCATCACGTCGCGATAATAGGCGATGGCGTCCGGCATCGAAGGCACGGCCACGCCGACATGGTTCAAACGACCAAGCTTCATCGTCTTGTGCGCCTTCTTAAAGCGGGATGTTGTCGTGCTTCTTCCACGGGTTTTCGAGCATCTTGCCGCGCAGCTTGCGCAGGCCCAGCGCGATGCGGCGGCGCGTGGAATGGGGGTGGATCACTTCGTCGATGAAGCCCTTGCTGGCGGCCACGAAGGGGTTGGCGAAGCGGTCTTCGTATTCCTTGGTCTTGGCCGCGATCTCGTCTGCGCCCAGGCCACGGAAGATGATCTCGACCGCGCCCTTGGCACCCATCACCGCGATTTCGGCGGTGGGCCAGGCATAGTTCAAGTCGCCACGCAGGTGCTTGGACGCCATCACGTCGTAGGCGCCGCCATAGGCCTTGCGGGTGATCACGGTGATCTTGGGCACGGTTGCTTCGGCATAGGCGAACAGCAGCTTGGCGCCGTGCTTGATGATGCCGTTGTGCTCTTGCGCAGTGCCGGGCAGGAAGCCGGGCACGTCGACGAACGTGATGATCGGAATGCCGAAGGCATCGCAGAACCGCACGAAGCGCGCGGCCTTCTTCGACGAATTGATGTCGAGCACGCCGGCAAGGACCAGCGGCTGGTTGGCCACCACGCCCACGGTGCGCCCTTCGACACGGCCGAAACCGCACAGGATATTGCCGGCATGGCCAGGCTGGATCTCGAAGAAATCGCCTTCGTCCAGGACCTTGGCGATCACCTCGTGCATGTCGTAGGGCTGCGCGGCCGAAGCCGGGATCAGCGTGTCGAGGCTTTCGTCGAGCCGGTCATAGGGGTCAGACGTCGGCCGCTCGGGCACGCCGGCGCGGTTGGTGAGCGGCAGGTAGTCGAAGAATTCGCGTGCAGCCAGCAGCGCCTCGATATCGTTTTCCAGCGCCAGGTCGGCCACCGAGGTCTTGGTCGAATGCGTGACGGCACCGCCCAGCTCTTCCTGCGTGACCACTTCGTTCGTCACGGTCTTGACCACGTCGGGGCCGGTGACGAACATGTAGCTGGAATCCTTCACCATGAAGATGAAGTCGGTCATGGCCGGCGAATAGACCGCACCGCCCGCGCAAGGGCCCATGATCAGCGAGAGCTGCGGCACCACGCCCGAGGCCATGACGTTGCGCTGGAAGATTTCGGCATAGCCGCCCAGCGAAGCAACGCCTTCCTGGATGCGCGCGCCGCCCGAATCGTTGAGGCCGATCACCGGCGCGCCGACTTTCATCGCCATGTCCATGATCTTGCAGATCTTCATCGCGTGGCGTTCGGAAACAGCGCCACCGAACACGGTGAAGTCCTGGCTGAACACGAAGACCAGGCGGCCGTTGATCGTGCCCGAACCCGTGACCACGCCATCGCCGGGGATCGTGCTGGCCGGCATGCCGAAATCGACGCAGTTGTGCTCGACATAGGCATCGACCTCTTCGAAGCTGTCTTCGTCGAGCAGGATGTCGAGCCTTTCGCGTGCGGTCAGCTTGCCCTTGGCATGCTGGGCATCGATCCGGCGCTGGCCGCCGCCCAGGCGCGCTGCGGCGCGGCGCCGTTCCATCTCGGCAATGTTGGCTGACATGGCATCTCTCGCTTTGCAAGTTTGCAGATTTGGATGCGCGATGCAGCAGGGCGGGGGCGCTGTCCAATGTTAATCTGCAAAGTTGCAAAGCCATACTTTGCAAAGCTGCGTATGCGTGATAGCCGCTTGCGCGATTATGGCACGCCGTCCTCTCTTTGCCGGCCAACCCCTGCGGGCCTTGCGCCAGCGTCGTGGCTTGCGCCAGGCGGACATGGCCGGTGCGCTTGGCATCAGTGCCAGCTATCTGTCGCAATTGGAAAATGACGAGCGACCGCTGACGCCCGCGCTGGCCGACGCATTGATGGCGACGTTCCCGGTCGATTGGGCAGACCTGGCGCCGCCAGCGGCCGACGATCTCGCCGAAGCCCTGCGCGGGGCGCTGGCCGATCCGCACCTGGCCACCAGCCCGCCGGGCGAACAGGTGGAGCGCCTGGCACGGCAATTCCCCGATCTGGCCCGGCAGGTGGTGCAGTTGCATGGCCTCTATACGCAGACTCGGCAGAGGCTGGACCAGATGGACGAGACCATCGGTGCCAGCCTTGCCGCCGGCGGGCGCCTGCCGTGGGAGGAAGTGCGCGACTGGTTCCATCATGCCGGCAACTATGTCGACGCGCTCGACCGCGGGGCGGAAGACCTGGCCGCGCGGATCGGACAGGGCGAGCCTTCGCCCGATATTGCCCAGATGCAGGCGTGGCTGGCGGGCGAGGGCGTGGCCCTGGTGTGGCGCGGCGGAGGGCCGGTGCGCCGCTATGACGAGCGCGCACGCACGCTTTCGCTCGATTCCACCCAGCCGCTCGAATCCAGCCGGTTCCAGCTGGCCTATCAGGTCTGTGCCATTGCGCTGGCCGATGTGATCGCCCGGATCGTGGCGGAAGCGCCCTTGCGGACCGAGGCCGCGCGCGACTTGCTGGCGGTGGGGCTGGGCAACTATGCGGCGGGCGCGCTGACTATGCCCTATACCGCCTTTGCCCAGGCGGCGCGCGCGCTGCGCCACGATGTGGACCGGCTGCGCCAGCCCTTCCACACGAGTTTCGAGCAGGTGTGCCACCGGCTTTCCACGCTGCAACGCCCGCAGGCGCGCGGCATCCCGGTGTTCTTCTGCCGCGTGGACATGGCCGGCAACGTGACCAAGCGCCATTCGGCCACGCGCCTGCAGTTCGGCCGCTATGGCGGGGCCTGCCCCTTGTGGATCGTGCACGAGGCGGTGGCCATTCCCGATCGCATCCATGTGCAACTGGCCGAAATGCCCGACGGGGTCCGCTATGTCTCGATCGCCAAGGGGCTGGTGAAGCCATCGGGCTCGTTCTACCGCCCCTCGCGCCGCTATGCCGTGGCCCTGGGGTGCGAGGCGGCGCTGGCCAGCGAATTCGTCTATGCCGATGGCCTCAACCTGGGCAGCGAGGAAGCCGTGGCCCGGATCGGCGCATCCTGCCGCACATGCCCGCGCGACACGTGCGACCAGCGGGCATTCCCGCCCAGCGACCGGGCCATCGCTGTCGATCCGGCACAACGCACGCATGTGCCCTATCGCATCGTGCCGACCTGACAATCGGCTCCGAATCGGTTGCGATCGAGGGGCGGATTAACCTCTCCGGAAACCTTTGCGGGTGCCCCATGCGCCCGGTTAAAATTCGCCTATCGCTGGAAAGCCCCGCAAATCCGGGGGTTTTGCCCGGCTTGCGGCGCGTGAAGAAGGTATTTGTTAACCATTGTCTGCAACATCTATAGGGAGATTGCTAAGGGTTTGGGACATGCGGGCAGATGCAAGGGTCTTGTTGGAGCGACTGGGCAAGAGCGACTTTCGCTATCGCGAATTCGTGGATCGCTTTGCCGATCTCGAAAGCTGGCCTATTTTCGAAGCCCTGCTGAAAGATCCGCGCATCATGCCGCAGGAAGAAATGTACGCGATCGAGGCGGCAGAACCGGGTGACAGCCTGCGCCAGCCAGCCCCCCGCGCCCAGGCACCCCTGGCTGAGCCCGCGCCGCGCAAGGCCCATGTTCCCGCATCCCATGCCCCCGCATCCGATGCGCCGGCGCCGGTAGTGCCTGCCGCGCCTGCAGTGCCGGTCAACCCGGTTGCCGGCGTTGCCCCTGCCCCGGTTACCACGATCGGCGAGGGGGCAGGCGGGGGCGTGTCGAGCCTCTTTGGGCGCTATGGCCGGCCCGAGCGTGCGCAGAACATCCGCTCGCTGCTGCAACGCCTGTCCGATGCAGTCGAGGGGGGAGACGCCTGATGGCCCTGATCCTGTTCCACAGCCCGCGCGGCGGCACCGGCACTTCGTTCCTCGCGGCGACCACGGCCATTGCTCTTTCGCGCGCCGGGCATGATGTCACCGCGCTCGATTTTGCGCGCAATGGCACGCTGCAACTGCATTTCGGCCTTGGCCCGGGCGAATCCTTGCCTGCGCTCGATGCGCCGGCCGATGAATCGGCCAGTGCCTCGGTCCAAGGCGTTGCACTGCGCAACGCTGCCGGCATGGCTGCCCAGCCCGATTTCGCCCAGGGCCTGGCCACCGGCGAGATCGGCTTTGGCGGCGACAAGCTGTTCGTGGCCGACATCGCCAGCGGCGACCAGCACTTGCGCGATATCCTGCTGCCCTATGCCGTGCTGGAAATCTGCCCGCTCACGGCGACGGCGGAATGCCTGATGATGCTGCCGGCGGCCAACGATGCGGGGCTGGCGAAGACCTGCTTCGTGATGAGCAAGGTCGATCCCACGCGCCGCTTTGCCCGCCATTCGGTGGGTTTCCTGCGCGAACTGCTGGGCGACCGGCTGCTGGGCCAGGTGCGCCGCGACGAAGCGGTGATCGAGGCTTGCGCCATGCTTCAGCCGCTCGGCCGCTATGCCCCGCACAGTGCCGCGCTCGCCGATACGATCGCCCTGGGCGAGGCTGTCGGCACGCTGCTCGAAGACGTGCTTGACGAAGGTGGCGAAGACGCCCTGCCGCCTGACGATACCGGTGCAAACCCGGCCAACCTCTCCGGAAAGAACCGCGCCGCATGATCGCCTTGCTTCGCCATCCTGAAAACCTGGTGCGCGTGGCCACGTTCATCATCCTGGCGCTGATCGCCCTGGTGGTGATCGGCGTGCCGCTCGATCTCAAGCAGCAGTGGATGCTGGCGGGCGGCACGATCGTGGGCATGATCGCCCTGTCGCGCTGGAAGGCGCGCAAGGGCGCGCTGGCGATCGGCATCCTCGCGATCATCACGTCCACCCGTTATATCTTCTGGCGCACGACGCAGACGCTCTCGTTCGGCACCCCGTTCGAGGCGCTGTTCGGCACCGGCCTCTACCTGGCCGAGCTTTATGCCTGGGTGCTGCTGATCCTGGGTTTCCTGCAGACGACCTGGCCGCTCGAACGCCCGGTGGCCGAAATCGAGGGTGAACCCGATACCTGGCCGACGGTGGACGTCTATGTGCCCACTTACAACGAGAGCCTGGATATCGTGCGCAACACCGTGTTTGCCGCGATGGACATGGATTACCCGCAGGACCGCTTCAAGGTCTTCATCCTGGACGATGGTCGCCGCCCCGAATTCCGCGCCTTTGCCCGCGAGGCCGGCTGCGGCTACATCACGCGCGACAACAACCTGCACGCCAAGGCCGGCAATCTCAACGCCGCGATGAAGAAGACCGAGGGCGAACTGATCGCGATCTTCGATTGCGACCACGTGCCCACGCGCGCCTTCCTGCAACTCACGGTCGCCTATTTCCAGAAGGAGCGGAAGCTGGCGCTGATGCAGACGCCGCACTTCTTCTATTCCCCCGATCCCGTGCAGCGCAACCTGGCCACGGCCAAGGACATGCCGGGCGAGGGCGACCTGTTCTACGGCCCCGTCCAGGGTGGCAACGACTTGTGGAACGCCACGTTCTTCTGCGGAAGCTGCGCGGTGATCCGCCGCGAGGCGCTGATGGAAACCAATGGCTTTGCCGGCGAGACGGTGACCGAGGACGCGCACACCGCCTTGAAGTTGCAGCGCACCGGCTGGTCCACCGCCTATATCAGCGCGCGGCTTTCGGCCGGCCTGGCAACCGAGCGCCTGGTGCTGCACATCGGCCAGCGCATCCGCTGGGCGCGCGGGATGACGCAGATCCTGCGCATCGAGAACCCGCTCGCCGGCCCCGGCCTCAAGTGGCAGCAGCGCCTGTGCTATCTCAATGCGATGCTGCACTTCCAGTTTCCGCTGCCGCGCATCTGCTTCTTGACCAGCCCGCTCGCCTATCTGATCTTCGGCCAGAACATCATCGCGGCGTCCGCCTCGCTGATCTTTGCCTATGCCGCGCCGCATCTGTTCTGCTCGCAGGTTACCGCCGAACGCTCGCAGGCTGGCGAACGCCGCCCGTTCTGGGGCGAGGTCTATGAAACGATCCTGGCGTTCCACCTGGTTGCGCCCACCGTCATGACCTGGTTCAACCCGCGCAAGGGCAAGTTCAACGTGACGGACAAGGGCGACCTGCTCGACCGCACGTTCTTCGACTGGGCGATCGTCAAGCCGCACCTGATCTGCATGGGCGCGATCGTGTTCGGCATTGCGCTGGCGGTCGTCAAGCGGGTGTTCTTCCAGCACCTGTTCAACGTGCAGCTCGATACCCTGGCGCTGAACGTGGCCTGGGCGCTGTTCAGCCTGACCATCCTGACGGCTGCCGTTTCGGTGGCGCGTGAAACGCGCCAGGCCCGCCAGACGATCCGTGTGAACGCCCAATTGCCCGTGGCCGTTCACTTTTCCTCGGGGCATGTGGTCGATGGAACCACGATCGATATCTCGATGGGCGGGGCCGCGATCGAACTGCCGGCGGAACTGCCGGTGGGCGATGCGGTGGTCACCGATATCGTGCTCGCCATGGGTGACGATCGGCTGGCCGTGCCGGTGGAAACCGTGCGCCGCACGCGCGGCCGTGCGTTTGTTCGCTATCAGCCGCTTGACACATTGGGGCAGCGCAGGCTTGTTCGTGCCGTTATGGGACGGGCGGACGCCTGGCAGCGCGCGGCGCCGCCGGAGATCGTACCCGGCTTGCGTTCGCTGAGGGATATTCTGTTGGTCGATGTCTTGACGATCAAGCGCATGCTGATGCTCAACCGCGCCGAACGCAAGGCCGCCAAGGAAGACCAGCGCCGCGCCGCCGAAGCGGCCAAGGCAGCCGCCCGCGCCACAGAGGAAGCCGCCAAGGATCAGGCACGCGCTGCGGCCAAGGAGGAAAAGCGCAAGAAGCGCGCCGGGCTGGCCGCTGCGGCGGCCATGCTGCTGGCGCTGCCACTGGCCGGTTCGCTGCTCGCCCCGCAAGAGGCGCGCGCCGCACCGGCCGCCGCTGCTGCGGCCCCGGCGCCCTCGGGCGGGGGCGTGGTGCGAGAGCGGCTGACATTCAAGGACCTGCGCATCAAGAACGCCGTGCGTCTCCAGGGGACGCGCGGCGAAATCTCCATTCCGTTCGGGGTGCGCAAGAACCAGGTGGTGACCGACGCGGCGATCACGCTGCAACTGGCCTGGTCGCCGGCCATGCTCGGCGATCTTTCGCAACTCGTCGTGCTGGTGAACGGTGAAGTGGTGCAGACCCTGGCGCTGCGCCCGCAGGATTCGGGTGGCCAGGTCCTGACCCTGCCGATCAATCCGGCGCTGTTCCTGCCGGGGGACAACCAGCTCAACCTGCGGCTGATCGGGCACTATGCCCGCGATTGCGAAGACCCGTTCAATTCCGTGCTCTGGGCCAATATCAGCAACACGCGTTCGTGGCTGGACCTTACCACCCAGGCCTTGCCCAACGTGCCCGATCTTTCGCGCCTGCCTGGCCCGTTCTTCGATCGCGCGCTCAACACCACGCTCAAGATGCCGTTCCTGTTTGCCGGCCAGCCCCACAAGGGCGAGTTGGAAGCGGCCGGGGCCATGGCTGGCTGGCTGGGCAGCATGGCCAGCTATCGTGGCTTTTCGTTCCAGCCGCTTTATGGCCAGATGCCGATGGGCAATGTGATCGCGTTCCTCAAGTCCGGCCAGAACCTGCCCGGGCTCGACATCGTGGTGAACGGTCCGGGCGCGGCCGTGGTGCGCAACCCGCGCGATCCGTTCGGTACGGTGCTGGTGATCATGGGCCGTGACGATGGCGAACTGCGGATTGCCGCAGCGGCCGTTTCATCGGGCCGGGGCGTGTTCGGCGGCCCGCGCATGAGTTTCGATGGCGCCCGCGTGCCCAGCTATCCGCGCTATGGCGCGCCCCGCTGGATCACCACCGATCACGCCGTCAAGCTGGGCGAGATCATGGAGCCCTATGCGCTCCAGGGCATGGGCCTGCCGCCCGGCCCGCTGACCGCGCGTTTTCGCGTGGCGCCCGACTTGTTCTTCTGGCCACGCCAGGGCGGCACGCTCAACCTGACGTATCGCTATCCGCTGGCCAAGTGGATGGACCGCAAGGCCTCGCGCCTCGATATCTCGATCAACAGCCAGTTCCTCAAGACCCTGCCGCTGGCGGGAAGCTGGTGGAGCGACTGGTTCGGATCGAAAGGCGCGAAGAGCTTCGACGGTTCGGCCAGCCTCACGCTGCCGCGCTACAACCTGTTCGGCCAGAACGACCTGGTCTTCGATTACAACCTGATCCTGGCCGACAAGCAGCGCTGCACTGGCACTTTGCCCGAAAACGTGCGCGTGGCGATCGATCCGGCCTCCACGATCGACTTGAGCCACGCCTATCACGCGCTCGAAATGCCCGACCTCGCCACGTTTGCCGGCTCGGGCTATCCGTTCACGATCCGCCCGGACCTGGGCGAAACGACCGTGCTGATGAGCCGCAATCCCACGCCGGCATCGGTGCAGGCCTATCTCAACCTGATGGGCCGCTTTGGCGACAGCACCGGCATTGCGCCCACCGGCGTGACCGTGGCCGAGGGGATCGATCCCGATCGCCTGTCGAGCCAGGACATCCTGGTGATCGGCAGTTCGGCGATTGCCGGGGCGGGCCAGGTCTTTGCCAACGCGCCGCTGCGCTGGGACGGGCACAGCCTGAAAGTGACCGAAAAGAGCCCGCTGCAATATGTCAGCGCGCTGTTTTCCGATCGTGGCCTGACCAACGAAGCCGATGTCGATCCGATGATCCACGCCGCGCGTGGCTTTGCCGGGATCGTCAGCTTCCAGTCTCCCTATGCATCCGATCGCACGGTCGTGGCGCTGGTGGCCGATGATGCCGCCGACTTGCCCGATCTGGTCGATGGCATGGCCGATGCCAAGATCAACGCCCAGATCCAGGGCGACCTGTCGGTGACGACGGGCGATGGCATGGCCAGCTTTGCCATCGGCTCCACCTACTGGGTCGGCAGCTTGCCGATCTGGATGAAGGTGGCGTTCTGGTTCAGCCAGCGCCCCTTGCTGATGGCGTTCGGCACGCTCATTCTGGCCCTGGGGCTTACCGGCCCGGCCTATGCCTATTTCCGCCGCCAAGCCCGTCTGCGCCTGGGTGCAAAGGATGAATGAGATGTCCGCGCCGCACACTTCCCACCGTGTTGCCCTTGTTGCCCTTTTGGCCTCGACCGCGCCGCTGGTGGTGCCGCAAGTGGCCTTTGCCGAAGTGCCCGGCGTCAAGGCGCTGATCGCGCAAGGGATCTATTGGAAAGGCAAGGGGCGGCAAGACCTGGCGGAACAGGCGCTGCGCCGCGCGCTGGCGCTCGATCCGGGCAATGCCGAAGCGCGCCGCGCGCTGCAGGGCGGGGCACCGGCGGCGCCGGCCAAGGCCGCGGCCGCAGCGCCCAAGGCCCAGCCCAAACCGGTGGCCAAGCCTGCACCGCGCCCGGCCGTGGCGCGCAGTGCGCCCGCGCCGCAACCGCGGCCTCAATCCCGCCCGCGTCCGGCACAGGTGGCAGAGCAGGCCCCGCCGCCCGCCCCCGCGGCCAGCCCGCGCCAGCGCGCGGCCGATACGGCCGGCAAGCAGCGCATGGCCGGTTTCGACGCGCTGGACGACAACAACCTGGACGCGGCCGCCAGCCGTTTCCAGAAGGCCCTGAGCGTCAACCGCAACGATGGCGACGCGCTGGGTGGCCTTGGCATCGTGCGCCTGCGCCAGAGCCGCTTTGCCGAAGCACGCGACTTGCTCGAACAGGCCTCGCGCCAGCCCAATCCCGATCGCTGGTCTCAGGCGCTTTCGGCTGCGCGGTTCTATGCCGGGATGGACGAGGCACGCAATCTGCTGGCGCGCGGCCAGACCGACCAGGCCCAGGCCACGGCCGAGGCGCTGGCGCGTTCGGGCTTTGCCCAGCCCGGCCCCGCGCTCGAACTGCTCGCCGATATCTATGAACGCCAGGGCCGCTTTGCCGACGCGGCCGATTTCTATCGCCAGGCTGCCGAACAGGGCGGGGCACAGACCGACCAACGCCTGCAAAGCCGCGCTGCACGGGGCCGTGCGCTCGCCGCCGTGGCGCGAGGCGACGACCTCACCGCCGAGCAGGAATTCCAGGGCGGGCTGATGCTCGACCAGAGCGATCCGTGGATCCGCTATGAATTCGCGCGGTTCCTGATCCGCCATGGGCGCAGCATCGAGGCCGAATCGCTGATCGGCACTTTGACGCAGGCGAGCGATCCCGACGCGCTCTATGCCGCTGCGCTGATCGATGCCGATCTCAATCGCAATGCCGCTGCCGAAGCCCTGATAGACCGCATTCCCGAAACGCAGCGCACCCCGGCGATGCGCAACTTTGCCCTGGGGGTGAAGACCGACAGCGCGATCGAGCGGGCCAAGGCCATGGCGGCCGGTGGCCAGCGCGACCAGGCGATTGCCGCGTTGCGCCAGCTTGGCGCGATCAAGACCCTACCGGCCGCGCGCCGTGCCGCGATCGCCAGCGCGCTGTACGACCTGGGCGATGGCGTGGGCGCCGGGCAGTTTGCGCAGCAGGCGATGAGCGGCGATATCGCCGATCTCGAAGGCTATGATTCGGTCGTGCGCGTGTTGGCCAAGACCGGGCGCGACGATCTGGCCCGCGCCGCGCTGCAAAAGGCGGCGGCGCTGGGCAATACCTCGCCCGAAGGGCAGCGCACCCTGGCGCGCATGTCGGCCGGCCTTGCCGTCGGTTCGGCCGATCGCCTGCGCCTGAACGGACAATATGCCCAGGCGTTCGACGTGCTGCGCGGCGCGTGGGGCGCGGCGCCCGATAGCCTGGAACTCCTGGCGGCGCTGGCGCGGCTCTATCAATCGGGCGGCATGTCGGCCCGCGCGGCGCAAACGTTCCAGATCGTGCTGACGCGCGACGGGCGCAACCGTGATGCGCTGCTTGGCCTGGCCCAGACCGCGCAGGCAGCGGGAGACAAGGACTTGTCCGAAAGCGCCGCAAACCGCGCGCTGCAAGCGTTCCCGCAGGATTACCAGGTGCGCCTCACGCTCGCCCAGGTGGCCCAGGCGCGCGGCGATCGCGGCGCGGCGGTGCGCCTGCTGAAAGAGGCGCGTGCGCTCTATGCGCGGCAAAGCGGCAGCAACGGCATCGATGCCTTTGGCGGCAATCCCTTTGCCGCCGATCCGATGGGCATGGCCAGTGGCAACCCGTTCCGTGACCAGCCGACCATGCAGGCGCAACCGGCGATCAATCCCTTTGCGCTGGGTGGCGGCACGCGCCTGCCGACCGCACAGATGGTGCCGATGGGCAGCGGCGGCTTTGCGCCCGCGCCGGCGTTTGGGGGCGGGGCTTATGCTGCACCGGCCAGCTATGCGGCACCCGGCTTTGGTGGCTCGCCCGCACAGGGCGGCTATGGCGCGCCGATCGGGCAGGGCGGGGCGGTTCAATCGGTAATGGATGGCGGGGCAGGCGGCGGCTATGCCGCGCCCACCGGCTATGCGGCGCCCAACGCCTATGCGCCCCAGCCCGGCTATGCCGCCGGTGGCGCGCTGCCGGCGCCCGCTTTTGGCGGTGGGCCGTTCGGTGCGGTGCCGCAGCCGCAGGCCGCCTCTCCGTTCGGCGACGCAACAGCGCCCTTGGCCGGGGGCGGATCGGTTGACCCGGTCATGGCCAAGATTTCGGGCGATATTGCCCAGCTGACCCGCGAAAGCGGCCCGCGCGTGGACCTCGCCACCTCGTATCGCGAGCGCAAGGGCGAAACGGGCCTGTCGCAATTGAGCGACCTGCGCGGTTCGGCAGAGATTTCCACGGGCCTGGCAGGCGGCCGGGTGCGCGCGCGTGCCGAAGCGGTGGTGATCGATTCGGGCCGGCCGACCGGCTCGGGCCTCGCCCGGTTTGGCACCAATGCCACGATCGAGGCGCAGGCCATCGTCGCGCAAAAGGCCTCTGCGCTGGTCCAGGCCGATACGCAGCACCGTTCGGGCGTGGCGCTGAGCGTGGGCTATGACAGCAAGCTGGTGCAGGCCGATGTCGGCACCACGCCGGTCGGCATGGGGCAGACGCAAGTGCAGTTCCACGCCGGTGTCACGCCGGGGCTGGGCAATGGCACGCAATTGCAGGCCTGGGTGGAGCGCCGCCCGGTGACCGACAGCGTCATTTCCTATTCCGGCACGCGCGATCCGGTCACGGGGCAGACCTGGGGCCAGGTCATGCGGCTGGGCGCGGGCGGCGGCCTGTCGGTCGATCGCAACGGCAGCGGCGCCTATGGCACGGTGGCGTTCAACCGCTATTCGGGCACGAACGTTGCGGAAAACCGCGGCGTCGAAGCCAATGCCGGCGGCTATCTGCGCGTCTATCGCAGCGAGCATTCGTCGATCACCAGCGGGATCAACGTCAACTACCAGTCCTACAAGAACCCGCAGAACTACTTCACTTATGGCCACGGCGGCTATTTCAGCCCACAAAGCTTCCTCTCGGTCAGCTTCCCGGTGCGCTATGCCCTGGACAACGACCGCCTGAGCGTGCGCGCGGCGGTGACGCCCGGCTATCAGAGCTACAACCAGGACGAAGTGGGGCTCTATCCTACCGATGCAGTCCGGCAGGCGCAGCTCGATGCACTCAAGACGCAGGATAGCGACGTGCGTTCGCGTTATGACAGCTTGAGCAAGACCGGCTTTGCGCTCTCGGCCGAAGGCTCGCTCTATTACCAGGTCAGCCCGTCCACCCGCATCGGGGGCGAGGCCAGCTACAACACTTTTGGCAGCTATGACGAGCTTCGTTCGAGCATCGGCATCCGCCAGAGTCTAGGAGCAACCAAGTGATGTTTGAGGACCCGAAGACACCGCGCGTGTCGAGCGCGTTCCGAGCCACACCGCCCGCCGGAGCCAGTTTCCTGGTGGCGATGATCGCCCGCGAACTGGGCAGCGCCGCCACCGAAGACCAGAGCCACGGGTTCTACGTGGCCGTGGGCAAGCGCATCGCGGAGTTTGTCCCGCTCGACGATGTGGAGGATCTGGGCACGATGACAGCCCGCATTAATGCGCTGTGGGCTACCTTGGGTTGGGGCAGCGCTGTGGTGACGGTGGAAGACAGTGCCATCGTGGTGCGCCAGAACGGGATCTATCCCGAAACCGAGGCCGAGATTGCCGATCCGTGGAAGGCGCTTTTGCCGCCCTTGATGGAAGGCACATACGACAGTTGGTTCCGCATGATGGGCAGCAGCCACGCGCTTGCGACCACGGCGGAATGGAAAGGGCATACGCTTGAAGTTCGGCATGGCCGCTAAGGACGATGGTGTGGGTGCCGGCGACAGGATCGACCGGCGCGGGTTCGGGTTCGGATTGCTGGTGGCACTCACCGCCGCTTGCGCGCCGGGCCGGCAGAGCAAGGCCATGGTAGACACCGGCGATTGGGAAACGTTCAAGGCGCGGTTCCTCGATCCGTCGGGCCGCATCGTCGATCCGCAGAACGGCGGGATCAGCCACAGCGAGGGCCAGAGCTATGGCCTGGTGCTGGCGCTGGCCGCCGGTGACCGCAGCGCGTTCGAACTGATCGCGGGCTGGACGGACGACACCTTGCTTCGCAGCGATGTGGCGCTGCACGCATGGAAATACGATCCATCGAGCCCCGATCACGTGCCCGATCGCAACAATGCCACCGATGGCGACATCCTGATCGCCTGGGCGCTGCAGCGCGCGGCACAGCGCTGGGGCGTGGCCGAATGGCGCACGCGCTCTGCGGCGATCCGCGCCGCCATCCGCCAGCGGCTGGTGATCGACCGCTTCGGCATGAAGCTGCTGCTGCCCGGACTTGAAGGGTTCCAGCAGAACGGGCGCGTGATCGTGAACCCGTCCTATTTCATCTGGCCCGCGTTCCGCAGCTTTGCCCAGTGGGATGGGCCCAGTCAGTGGCAGGCCCTGGCCGATGACGCGACCACGATCGTGAGCGGCGCGCGCTTTGGCCAATACGGGTTGCCGGCCGACTGGGTGGAAGTGAGCGGGCCGGGCCAATATGCGCTGGCCCCCGGGCACGATCCGCGCTTTGGCTTCGATGCAATCCGCGTGCCGCTTTATGCCATGGCCGGAAACCGCGCGAGCCTGGCCCAGCCGGTAGCCAATTTCTGGCGGCAATGCCTGGCGCAGGGGCAGCCGATTCCGGCGTGGATCGACCTCAACACCGGCGAACGCTCGCCTTACGCCATCTCCAACGGCGGCGCGGCAATTGCCGCCAAGCTGATCGGCACGCGGCCGCCGCTGGGGCTGGCGCAGGAATACTTCGGCGCCGCGCTGCAGATGCTTGTCAGTGCGCTAACGTAACACTTGAAACAAACACGGATGGGCTTGCCAAGCGGTGCCGGCAAGCCCACCTTTCGGCCAATGACCGAAGAAGAAATCAATCGCCAGCTCGTCAACCGCAAGTTCTACAAGGCCGAGCAGGAAGCCGGGTTCGCCCAGAGCCACCCCAAAACCACCCCGCAGCAACAGGACCCGGCCTATCGCCTGGCCTTTGGCGACACCGATTTCCTCCTGCGCGAGGAACTGCGCCCGGTGCGCTTTCAGCTGGAGCTGCTCAAGGCAGAAATGCTGCTGGAGGAAGCCGATATCGGCTCTACCCTGGTGATCTACGGCTCTGCCCGCATTCCCGCACCCGAAGCGGCCGAGGCGGCGCTCGCCACCGCCACCACGCCCGAACGCAAGGCCGTGATCGAGCGCCTGGTCGCCAAGTCCAAGTATTACGAGGAAGCGCGCAAGCTCGCGCGCTATGCCTCCACCTGCGGCGTGGTGGAAGAAGGCAAGCGCCAGTTCGTCGTCTGCTCGGGCGGTGGCCCCTCCATCATGGAAGCAGCCAACCGCGGCGCCATGGACGTGGGCGCGGATTCGGTCGGCCTCAATATCGTGCTGCCGCACGAGCAGGCGCCCAATCCTTATGTGACGCCGCATCTTTCGTTCCAGTTCCACTATTTCGCGCTGCGCAAGATGCACTTCCTGATGCGCGCGCGGGCCGTGGCGGTGTTCCCGGGCGGGTTCGGCACGTTCGACGAGTTCTTCGAATTGCTCACCCTGATCCAGACCGGCAAGATGAAGCCCATTCCCGTGCTGCTGTTCGGCGGCGACTATTGGAACAAGGTGATCAACTTCCGTGCCATTGCCGAGGAAGGGGTGATCAATTTCGAAGATCTCGACTTGTTCAAGCCGGTGGAAACCGCGCAGGAAGCCTGGGCCGAGGTGGTCAAGTTCTACGACCTGGATTGCGGGACGGAGTAGGGCTTACTCCCTGATCGCATGATGCCCCATCGGGCCGTGCCCGGCACCAAATCCAGGCGCGGCCAGCAGGGCAGCGCGCACGAATGCGCGGCCGCGTTCGATGGCCTGTTCGAGAGACGCGCCGCGCCCCAGTTCCGTTGCGATCGCGCTCGACAGCGTACAGCCGGTGCCGTGGCTGTGCCGGGTGACGATGCGCGGAGACTGCCACAGCCGCGCCGGCGCGCCGGGCATGACCAGGCGATCTTCCACCACCGGCCTATCGGCATCGCCGCCCTTGGCCAGATAGGCCACGCCGCGCGCGGCCATGGCTGCATCCCCGCCCAGCGCGGCCAGTTCGGGCACGTTGGGGGTCGTGAGCGTGGCGAGCGCCATCAGCCGCTCGAACGCGGCAATCGTCTCTGCATCCGCCAGTGCCGCGCCGCTGGTGGCGATCATCACCGGATCGAACACGACCGGCACGTCCAGCCGCTCCAGGCGGTCGGCCACCACGGCGGCGATGGCGGGCGAGCCGAGCATGCCGATCTTGATCGCGTCGACGCCGATATCCTCCAGGCAGGCATCGATCTGCGCGGCAACCATCGCCGGCTCTGCCGCCTGCACGGCGCGCACGCCCAGGGTGTTCTGCGCGGTAAGCGCACAGATCGCGGTCATGGCAAAGCCGCCGAGCATCGTGATCGTCTTGATATCGGCCTGGATACCCGCGCCACCGCCCGAATCCGAACCGGCGATGGAGAGGATGCGCGGCGGCATCGTCATCGTGCGTCTTTCACGCCCACAGGAACAGCAGGGCCACCGCCGTCATCGTCGCAGTGGCCAACCAGCCCAGCGTGGCGAGGGCGGGGGAGATGACCAGATGGCCCATGGCGCGCGGATTGCGCGCGATCAGCATGGTGACGATCATCAGCGGCGGGGCCAGCAAGCCGTTGATCACCGCAGTCCAATAGAGCGCGCGCATCGGGTTGATGCCCAGGAAATTCATGCCCAAGCCGGCAAACGTCGCCAGCGCGATGGCTACATAGAATGCGCGCGCGTCGCGCGGTGCCCGGTCCAGTCCTTCGTTCCAGCGCAGCGCCTCGCTCAGCGCATAGGCGGCCGAGCCGGCCAGCACCGGCACCGCCAGCAGCCCCGTGCCCACGATGCCCAGCGCAAACAGGGCAAAGGCCAGGTCGCCGGCAAAGGGGCGCAGCGCCATGGCCGCCTGGTCGGCCGAGGTGATGTCGAGAATGCCGTGCGCGTGCAGCGTAACAGCGGTGGCGATGACGATGGCCTGCGCCGTCAGGTTGGAAAAGCCCATGCCCACCAGCGTATCGGTGCGGATGCGGCGCAGTTCCGGGCCGGCTTGGCGCGGCGCGAGGTAAAGCGGGCGCACGTGGCGCCGGCGCTGCTCTTCCACTTCCTGCCCGGCCTGCCAGAAAAACAGGTAGGGGCTGATCGTGGTGCCCAGCAGCGCCACCAGGCCCATGGCGTGATCGTGGTCCAGAGCGAATGCAGGCACGGCCATGCCGCGCAGCACGGCAGGCCAATCCACCGGCGTGGCGCACAGCACGGCGATATAGGCAAACAGCGAAAGGGTGGTCCACTTGAGTACGCCGGCATAGCGCGCATAGGGCACCAGCACTTCGAGTGTCACGCTGATCACGGCAAAGCCCAGGGTATAGAGCAGCAGCGGGCCGGGCAGCAGCAGGTGCACGGCCGCCGCCATTGCGCCCAGGTCTGCCCCCAGGTTGATCACATTGGCCACCAGCAGCAAGGCGACCATGCCGCGCAGCAGCCAAGGCGAATAGTGGCGGCGCAGGTTGGTGGCGATGCCCCGTCCGGTGGTGGCGCCGATGCGCGCGCAGATCGCCTGGATCGCGGCGAGCAGCGGAAAGGTAAAGACCATTGCCCATGACAGCGAAAAGCCGAATTGCGCGCCGACCTGGCTGTAAGTGCCGATGCCGCTGGGATCGTCATCGGCCGCCCCGGTGACAAGGCCTGGTCCCAGCGCGGAAAAGATCGATCCGCCTTCCCGCGTTTCCTGGGCGGGCGGTTCGGTCATGGCGTAGGCGCCGTGATCGCCTCGACCACGCGGGCCTCGATCTCCTCACGCGGGAGGCCGGCAGGGATGGTTTGCCCGATCACATAGCGGATCGTGCCGCGCCGCTTCCACGTGCGGTGATAGAGCGCGCCGCTGTGGACCGCGACGGGCACGACCGGCAGCGAGAGCAGCTTGTAGATCCCGGCAAAGCCGGATTGCAGCGGATAGCGCTCTCCCACCGGCACGCGCGTTCCTTCGGGAAAGATCACCAACGGGCGCCCTTCGGCAATGCGCGCGCGGGCATGGCTCAACATGGTGCGCAAGGTCTTGGCGCCGGCCTCGCGCTCCACCCCGATCAGGCCATAGGCCCAGCCGGCGCGGCCCCAGACCGGAATGCGCATCAACTCCATCTTGGCAAAGATGCACGGCCGGTGGAGCACCTGGGGCAGATCGATCGCCTCGAAAAAGCTTTCATGCCGCAGCGCATAGAATACCGCGCCGCCCGGCGGGATGCCGACCACTTCCACCTTGATGCCCAGAACATGGCGCACGAGCGCGCGGTGCGTGGCCGTCCAAGCCTGGACCATGGCAAAGACACCGCGCGGGGCCAGCAGCAGCACGACAGCAAGGGCCGAAAGCAGGCCCACGGTAAAGCCATAGAACAGGACATAGAATGCTAGACTGCGCACGATTTCGGGCAGGGTCGGAGAGCGTTCGTCCACGATATTCTCACCATCCCGTCAGCCAGGCCACCATGCGGGCCAGCAGCTTGTTGTATTCCAGGAACAGGATTTTCAGGCTGGGCCGCGAAGGCACGGCATCGCGCACGATCACCAGCCCCTTGGGCGCCACGACCCACAAGTCGAATGTCGCGCGGCGCATGTGCCAGTCTGTGGTGACCAGCCGGATCGAGCGGATGTTGTGCCGGGCGATCCAGGCAGAGGCTTCGCGCGCATTGGAGCGGGTATCGACCGAATCGAAGCCCAGCGTGATGCAGCAATCGAGTTGCGCTGCATCGACCTTGTACTCGGCGGCAAATTCGCCCGGCCGCACTTGGCGGTCCACCCCGCTGACCAGCATGACCTTGGCCTTGCCGGCATCGAGCATCGCCAGCGCGCGGGGGATGCGGCCGCCGCCACCGGTCAACACGACGATGCCATCGGTGCGTGCCGCTTCGCTCGCCGGCTGGGGCAGGAACCAGGCGAACCACAGGAAGCCGAGCACCCACAGCAGGATCAGCGCGGAGGCGAGGCGGCGGAAGAGGCCATTCGGCTTTTTCATGAGGCGGGGTTCTTTGTCACGATAGCCCCCATCATACCATGCGCCGCAGTGCCGCCAGCACGGTAATACGGGCTGTCAGCATCACCAGCAGCACACCTGCGACAGGAATGCCGGCCAGCGCAACCCAGTCCACCCAGCCGAGCGACCCCTGCGCCACCATGCCCGATCCCAGGGCGGAAAATTGCCGGCCCAGGCCCAGCACGGTCACGATCCCGGCCAAGAGCCCGACCAGGCCGCCCATCGCCGCATCGGTGGCCATCGAGCGCTGGAACACGCGCGCGATCTGCACGTCGGTGGCGCCCAGCATATGGACGATCTCGATCGTCTCGCGGTGGGTGCCCAGCGCATTGCGCGATGCGAGCAGCACGGCCGAAACGGTGGCAAAGGCGAACAGCGCGATCAGGCCGCCGGCCGCCCACTGCAAGGCAACGATCGCGTTGAACACGGGGGCCAGCCAGCTCGATTGCGCATCGACGCGGGCCGAAGGCGCCTTGGCTGCAAGCAGCTTGCGCAGGGTTTCCAGGCGGCCGGGTGTGGCGGGTTCACCCAGGCGCACATCGATCAGGGCGGGGATCGGCAGGTCGTCCAGATCGTCGCCCGCGTGGGTGCCCAGCCAGGGTTCCACCAGCGTATCGAGCTGGTCTTGCGGCACGGCGGTGGCGCTGACCACGCCCGCTGCACCCACGAGCGCTGCCAGCGCGGCCTGGGCCTCCCGCTGGCGCTGGGCCGGGGCGGCCGAGACGATCTGCACTGTCACACCGCCTTCCAGATCGGCACTGGCGGCTTGCGCGGCGTGGCGCAGGGCCAGCGCGCTGGCGGCAGCCACGACGGTCAGCGCGATCATGATGGCGATGACCCAGGGCATCGGGCCCGAAAGCCGCGCTTCGGGCAGGAGGCGGGATTCGCCTTCGCCGCCAAGTGCACGCAGCGTGCCGGGCAGGGCGCTCACCAGCCGCTTCACGGCAGATGGCTTTCGATCGGGCCACCGCCCAGCGGCCCATCGGCATCGTCGGCGGCCCTGTCGACACGGCGGCGTGGCGGATAGCGGAGTGCGCCGGTGGGATCGGCCAGCTTGCCCTTGTCCAGCCGCATGATCAGCGAATCGGGCACCTTGCGGATCAGGTGGAGATCGTGGGTCGCGACGACCACAGTCGTGCCCAGGCGGTTGAGGCTTTCGAACAGGCGCAAGAGCTTGATCGCCATGTCGGGATCGACGTTGCCGGTCGGTTCGTCGGCCACGAGCACGTCGGGCCGGGCAATCACGGCGCGGGCGATCGCCACGCGCTGCTGCTCGCCGCCCGAAAGCGTGGCGGGGCGGGCGTGGAACCGGTCACCCAGGCCGACCCATTCGAGCATGTCGGAAACCGGCTTGGCGATATCCTTCTCGCTTTGCCCGGCCACGCGCAGCGGCAGGGCCACGTTGTCCCACGCCGAAAGGTGCGGCACCAGGCGGAAATCCTGAAACACCACGCCGATGCGGCGGCGAAAGCCGGGCAGGCGCTCGCGCGGGAGAGTGATGGCATCGGTGCCGAACATGCGGATCAGCCCGCGCGAGGGGCGCTGCGCCAAATAGAGCAGCTTGAGCAGGCTGGTCTTGCCTGCGCCGCTGGCGCCGGTGAGGAAATAGAAGCAGCCGGGATAGAGCGTGAACGAGACATCGGCCAGCACTTCGCGGCCGGCGCCATACCGCAGCCCGACATTGTCGAACTGGACAATCTCGGCAGCGGGTTGGTTCATGGCAGAAAGGTCAGGCCCCGTTCGCGTGGTTGGTCGTTCGCCATGGCTGTGCACCATGTCGGCGCAGGCGTGGTTTTGCAATGTCCCGCTGCCGGCCGATTGGCAATATGGACTATAAGCGTCCCCATACGCGTCAATGCATGTGGAAAAAAGGGCGCGTGAGCGATTTGCGTTGATCGAGCCTATTGTTTCAGCCCCTCTCGGCATGCTTAGACCGTGGCATGATCATCGCCTGTCCCGCCTGCGCGACGCGATATGTCGTTCCCGACAGTGCGATCGGTGTGGACGGCCGAACCGTGCGCTGCGCCAAGTGCCGGCATAGCTGGTTCCAGGCGGGGCCGGAACTGCCGGAACGCCCATCGCCCGAAGGTGCCGCAGCGCCAGCCCCTAAGCCAGCGCCAGCCCCCGAGCCGGTCCCGGCACCTGCGCCTGCGCCTGCAGCAGAGCCGGCGTCTGCCGCCGTGGCCGAGCCTGTGCCGCCCGTGCCTGCCCCGCGGGCCGAACCGCCGCGGCCCAGTGCGCCGCCGCCTGAATATGGCCCGGCCGTTTCCAGCTTCGAACATCAGCCCCTGTTCCGCCCACGCCGCAACCCGGCCCGGCTGTGGACGGCCGCGGGCGTGACATTCGCCCTGGCCGTCGCGGCGATGATTGCCCTGGTTTCGTGGCTGGGCCTGCCCGATTGGCTGCCCGTCAGCCGCCCGACGTTTGGCAACGGGCGGCCCGATCTGGTGCTCTCGTTCCCGCCGGCCAGGCAAGACCGCCGCACATTGCCCAACGGCACCGCCTATTTCGGAGCGAGCGGCACGGTGACCAACGTGGGCAAGGACCTGCGCGAAGTGCCGCCGATCCTGATCGTGCTGCGCGATGCCCAGAACCGCATCGTCTATACCTGGGATGTCGCCCCGCCCAAGGACAAGCTGCGCCCGGGCGAAAGCGTGACGATCAACGAAGCGGTGACCGACGTTCCCAAGAGCGCCCGGTCCGCCGAAATCGGGTGGAAGCCCGAATAGAACGGACTGGGGATAAAAAAGTGCGCAGCCCTGTTGCAGGCCCCCGCATCGCCTGCTAGGGGCGCGCTCCTACCCCGACGGGATCTGGCTCACCGCCACCCCGGATGCGATATGCGGTCGTGGCGGAATTGGTAGACGCGCAACGTTGAGGTCGTTGTGGGCGAAAGCCCGTGGAAGTTCGAGTCTTCTCGACCGCACCAGCACCCCTCCCAGGGCTGCTCAGAAAATCGCCAAGTGGCTGAAAACAGCCATTTCTTGCCTCACCGCAACCCATCGTGTATCCTCCCAGCGCACGCAAAACGGGGGACCAGACGGGGGACTGAAACCACCCCTTTTCTCCCCGCTGAGGAAAGGATCGGTGAAGCAACACATCCTCTCGCACATCGCCGCGCGCAATGCGCCACCCGGCCGCTATGGTGACGGTGCGGGCCTGTGGCTGCACAAGCGTGAACGAGCCCGGGGTAAATGGGTGCTGCGCTATTTTCTCAAGGGCCGCCGCCGCGAAATGGGCTTGGGGCCCTGGCCCGATGTTTCCATCGCCGATGCCAGAGCCGCCGCTGCCGAGGCGCGTGCCACCTTGCGTGCCGGGCAATGTCCGATCGAAGCCCGCCGCCAGCAGCACCGGGTGATCGCGCGCCTGACAGTCGCCCAGGCGATCGCCAGTTGTTTCGAAGCGCGCAAGGCCCAGCTCAAAGGCGATGGCGCGGCCGGGCGCTGGCTGTCCCCGCTCAACGTCCATGTCATTCCCAAGATCGGGGATCGCGCGATCGAGGATGTCGACCAGCATGCCTTGCGCGACCTGCTGGCGCCGATCTGGCACACCAAGCCAGAAGCGGCGGCCAAGGCGCTCAATCGTCTCAGCCTCACCTTTACCCACGCGGCCGCGCTCGGGCTCGCCGTCGATCTCCAGGCCTGTCTCAAGGCACGCGCTCTGCTGGGCAAGCAGCGCCACGAGACCGAGCACATTCCGGCCCTGTCTTATACCGATGCACCCAAGTTCTATCAGTGGCTGGGCACGCTCGACACGACGGCCTCACGGGCACTGCGCTTCCTGATGCTGACTCTGGCCCGCACCAGCGAAGTGCGGCTCGCCACCAGCGATGAAATCGAGGGTGATGTCTGGTGTCTGTCGGCCAAGCGCACCAAGACCAACGAGAGCCGCCGCATTCCCCTGGTGGCCGAGGCGCAGGCGCTGGTGGCCGGTCGATCCGGCCACCTGTTCGTGGCGTATCGCGGCAAGCCGCTGTCCGACATGGCGATGACCGCCCTGATGGATCGCGCTGGACTGAGCGCGCGGCCGCATGGGTTTCGCAGCACGTTCCGGACTTGGGCCGAGGAATGCACCAAGGCGGATTTCGAGACCAAGGAAGCCTGCCTTGGTCACGCCGTCGATGTTGGCGTTGTCGGTGCCTACCAGCGCAGCGATCGGCTCGCCAAGCGGCGCAAGCTGCTGGAGGCCTGGCACAAGCACCTGACGCGACCGGTTGCGGCGGACGGAGTCTCTGGCGCCGCTATATCCGCACGCCAAACGCCGCCTTGCAACAACCACTGAGTTTTCGGTCAATCTTCGCTGACGAAACTGAGGCGGCGACCTATCTCGGTGGGCAGGGTGGAAGATTCGCGAATTACTTGGCGATGCGTGGGCGAGCCGCTTCGCTCTGCGTTGACCAATGCGCGGCAAACGCGACAAATACCTGTGCATTTAGCGGATAGCTGAAGAGGTAGCCCTGCATTAGGTAACAACCGATGCTTTGTAGCTTGATGGCCTGCGTAGCGGTTTCCACCCCTTCAACGATACAGGCCAACTCCAGCGAATGGCACAAGGTGACCACCGCATCGATGATCGACACGCTGTAGCGGTTGTCAAAATTAAGGGCGAAGCTGCGATCGAGCTTTACCTTGTCGAGCGGCAGGCGGTGGAGATTGCTCAGGCTGGAATAGCCGGTGCCAAAATCGTCCAGCGCAATCTGTATGCCGATGGCGCGAAACCGCTGCAGCGCCGCGATGGCCGCGTCCAGGTTGCGCATCACCGCCGTCTCGGTCACCTCGATGCACAGGCGCTGCGGATCGGCAGAAGATTTGCGGACCATGGCGAGCATTGCATCGACGGTGTCTGCGCAATGCAGATCGCAAGCTGATACGTTGACCGAGAGCGTCTTGTCAGGCGGCAAAACCTCCAGCAGTTCTAGCGCGCGATGCAATGCCTTTCGCGTCACCACATGGATCAGGGTGCTGCGCTCGGCTATTTCGATAAAGCGCTGCGGCTCGACTGCGCCCAGACGCGCGCTTGTCCAGCGCGCCAAGAGTTCACCGCCCACGACGGCGCCCGATTTCATCGAAACGATCGGCTGCACGTCGAAATGCAATTCGTTTTCGAATTCGCTCGCATGCAATTCGGCTTCGATAACGTGATCGTCCAGCAGCCGGTGTTCCAACTCGATGTTGAATTGAACGGCCTGGCCGGGCTTTTCCCGCTTGGCTTGGTAGAGCGCATGGTCTGCACGCTTGGCAAGATCGACCGGTCCGAGCTCGGGGTCGACGAAAGCGCCCAGCCCGATCGACACCCCCAAGCTGATCTGGCGATCGCAAATGCGCATTGGCGCGGCAACGACCGCGCATATCCGCTCCGCCAGTTCCAGCGCCGCTTGTCCATCCAGCCGCGCGATCATCGCGAATTCGTCCCCGCCCACGCGATAGAGCGTGGCGCTGGACCCCGCCGTATCGTGCAGCAAGCGGGCGACCTCCACCAGCACGCGATCTCCTACCAGGTGGCCGAACGTATCGTTGATCGGTTTGAAGCGATCGAGATCGATCAATCCTACGGTCAGGGCGTTGAGATTGGCCGGGATGGCAGCACTTTCCAGATCGGCATGGAAGCGCCGCCGGTTGTAAAGTCTAGTAAGTTCGTCGCTTTCGGCCAGCAGGCGCGCCTCGCGCTCTTGCCGGCCAGCTTCGATGGCGCTGAGCGATTGGACCGTGAGTTCATGATTGAGACTGTGAATGCGGCGCGCGATAATGGCGGCCACAGCCAGAAACAGCGCAATGCACACGATGATCACGGGCAGCAATTCGCGAACGGCCAAAGACCCGGGGGCAAGGCGTTGCCAGGCAATCGTGCCGATCACCGCGCCCGACCAATCGCGCACTTGCGTCGATGCTTCGTCTCGGGCGAGGGCGCCATCGCGCGACCAGCGCAGCTGCCGCAACCCAAAGCCCTTGCCCCATTCGTCGAGCAGTTTTGCATCGAGCAGGCGTATATCGACAAAGATGCGATAGGTGGATCGGTCGAGAGTTGCCGGGCCTTGCTCCCGCACAATCGGCGAGAACGCGATCAACGCTGGAGTCGCGCCGACCTTTCCGATCAGCACCATCGCATCGCCGCGCTGCCTGACGGCAGCCTCGTTCGGCGGAACGCGGGCAAGCAAAGCCTTGAGCGTGCCGGGCCCGATCAGATCGGCCAGCGGAGGCTCATGCCCCAAGGGAAGATGAGCGAACAGCGTCTGCCCCCTTGCATCGATCACGTACCCCAAGCCGATTGGCGTCCCCCATTGCGACACGATCCAGGGATCGTCCATGGCACCGTAAGCATGGGCATAGGCGTCATTCCAATGGGCGTTGATGTAGGTTTCGTTGCTGATGCGCGAACGTTCGCGGTCGATCGCTCCGGAAATCGAGATGGCGGCGAGCCGATCGGCATGGTCGTCGGCATTCCGGACAAGGAAGTTGACGATCAGCACTGAGGTCAACACGGAAAGGCATATCAGCACGGTCAGCAACGCGGCATTGGACGTGCTGCCGGCCCGCGATACGCGCAAGGCAACGCGGCATATCTTCCCGAGCGCAACGTAAAAAATTGCCATCGAGAGAAGCTGCTAGAAACATATTAAAGCGGGATGAATCCTCCCTCGACCGGCTTGGCGTCGATCGGTAGTTGCAGTGCGGACGTCAGGGGACGTCGCCTACCTCATAGAACATGGGATTGCGCATCCATTCATGGACCGCAGATTCGCGCCAGCCGGTGCAGCGCGTGGCTATGCGCACTTGCTTGGGAAACGTCCCAGCTTGGATCTTGCGGTAAAGAGTGGCGCGGGTCAGGCCGGTGCAATCGAGCACGGCATTGAGACGCAGTATGCGGTCCGGGGGCTGTTCGGTCATGGCGTGGTCTTCCTGTGCTGTGGTTGGTTTTCTTGCTCCTTCGCTGTGAGATTTGC
>Ga0070665_100001277_pt1 | contig 30184 bp, 31 predicted proteins | sample KBSS13metaG_FD_65862 | JGI IMG/M metagenome (GOLD analysis project Ga0070665, IMG submission 65862) | Switchgrass rhizosphere microbial communities from Kellogg Biological Station, Michigan, USA - KBS S1-3 metaG | ecosystem: Host-associated > Plants > Roots > Rhizosphere > Soil ... | reverse complement strand
AACCCGACATCGCCGACGACGATCAGGTCCGCCTTCACCTCTGTTGCCAACTTGATCAGCGCGTCGACGGGAGCGCCGACGACTGCCCGCTGCTCGACGTCCTTGGCGCCTGCTGCCTTGGCCCGGTCGCTGGCGTCGTGGAGGATGTCGTAAACGGCCGCATCGCCGTGCACCTTGTAGCCTTCGCGTCCGAGTGCATCCTCGGCGCGGGTATCGCTCACATGGTCGTGCAACGGCGCCCAGGCGCCACCCTTTTCTGGGCCGGGAACATGCGCGGTCGCCACAATCAACTTGGCGTTTTCCTGCGCCGCGAACGCTCCCGCTCGCTCGACCGCACGCATTGACGAGTCCGAACCGTCGGTTCCGACGATCACCGTTCGATAGCCACTCATGGTCGCCTCCTTGCCGCCGGTCGCGACGAAGACGACAGTAACGCCGGGCGGGTGATCGACGCGGGGCTTTGCTACATAGACGGCTGTAACTGTCTACGGCGTCGAATCCGACGCCCGACGCCGCGCACGCCATTTCCGCCAACCGTGATGCGTGACGAACGCCCCGATGATCGCGGTCACACACCACACTGCGATCGCGGAGTATGCCAACGGCGACGACAGGTTTCCGATCGACGCACCCAATGCGGTGTAGACGAACGCGCGCGGCGCTGCGCCGATGAATGCGCCAATCGCCATCTGCCACAACGGAACTCCGAACGCACCGAACACGTAGCAGGCAAGCGCATCCGAGATGCCGGGGATGAACCGTTGACCGACCACGGCCCACAGCCCTCGGCGGTCGATCAACCGGTCCAGACGGTCGGCCCGTTGCGGCCCGAGGAGGGCTCGCGCACTGTCGCGCCCGGCGCGACGGCCGACCAGACTGGCGATGATCGCCGTGCCGACCGTCGCGCCCAGCGTCACGAAGACCCCCAGGACGGGGCCGAACAGCAGCCCACTGCCCGCCGCCAGGATCGGGCCCGGCACGAACACCGCGGCGAGCACGGCGGCCACCACGACGTAGGTCAGCGGTGCGGCGGGCCCGGTGGCGGCAACCGCGCGCCGCACGTCCTCGACATCGACGATGCGGGCGACGGCGACCAGATAGAACAACCCGAGCAGGAACCCTGCGAACAGTGCCAGTCGCACGATGTGACGCCGTCGACCGATAGCGGTGGCACTTTCGCCTTCGGACATGCCGGATGCGCTGCCGCAATCGACGTCAGGCATCGAAGTTCGTGCTGGCGGTGAGTTTTTCCCACTTGGCGATCTCGCTCGCGCGGGCATCGGCGATGTAGCGGTAGGCGGCCAGCGCGTCGGGCCCGAGGAGCAGGAATGCGGGCGGCTCACTCGATTCGACCGCCTCGATGATCGCGCTGCCTGCCTTCGCGGGATCACCGGCCTGGGTGCCGTCCATCGTGTCGTTCTCCTTGCGGCGTTGTCCGGCGGTGCCCGCGTAGTCGTCGATGACTGTCGTCGATTGGGTCAGCGACCGTCCCGCGAAATCGGTGCGAAACGCGCCCGGCTCGACGACGGTGACGGAGATGCCAAGGGGCGCAAGCTCACCGCGCAGGGCGCCACTTACCCCTTCGATCGCAGCTTTGGCCGCGGCGTAGTAGCCGGAGCCGACCGGGGTGAGCTGCACTCCGATCGACGAGATGTTCACGATCGCGCCGGAGCGACGGGCGCGCATGCCGGGCAGCACGGCTTTGATCATCGCGACGGTGCCGAAGAAGTGTGTCTCGAAGAGCGTCCGCACATCGGCGTCCTCACCCTCTTCTACGGCGGCACGGTAGCCATAGCCTGCGTTGTTGACCAGCACGTCGACGCCACCGAACCGATCTTCGGCCTGGCGCACCGCCGCCGTCACCTGAGTCGGATCGCTGACGTCGAGCGCGACGGCAAGGACCCGGTCGGGGACGGAATCCGCCAGGTCGGCGACCCTGCTGACGTCGCGGGCGGTGACGACGGCGTTGTGGCCTGCGCCGACGACGGCTTCTGCGAGCGAGCGGCCGAGTCCGGTCGAACAACCGGTGATGAGCCAAGTAGACATCTGCGATCGCTTCCTTTCACGCCGCTGGCCAGTATGTACGAAGTGCCGATTCGCACCACGCCTCGTCGTTACGCTCCATTTGTGGGGGACACGTCGTATGCATCGTGCGGCGAACTCAGCCTGGCGTATCAGGTGTTTGGCGATGGGCCGGTGGAGCTTGTCGTAGTCGGGCCGTTCGCCACCCATGTCGAATTATTTTGGACCCAGCCCGAATTCAAGGCCTTCTTCGATCACCTCTCCACATTTTGTCGCGTCCTCTTATTCGACAAGGCCGGGGTCGGGTTGTCGGACCCCGTTCCCCGAGTGCGGACACTCGACGAGCGGGCGTCCGAGATCGAGGCCGTCATGGACGCTGCCGGCGTTGGGCAGGCCGCTCTTCTCGGCTTGAGCGAGGGCGGCCCGGCCGCCACCGTCTTCGCAGCGACACGGCCGCGGCGAACGCGAGCGCTGATCCTCTGCAGCACGTTCTCGTATACGGGCATGGTCGGCTGGGATGAGGTCAACGGCGACCCGGCCGAGCTTCGAGCGCGTGTCCTACCCGAGCTGGGCGAGGACTACACACCGTCAGAGGCGCAGATCGCTCGCATGCAGGGGCTCGCCCGTGCGGTGCGATCCTCGTGGGGCAGTGGGGCCGCGCTCAAGGGTCTGATCCCGTCGATCGGGTCGATGCGCCAGCTGGGCATGCTGGAGCGCATGGGCGCCAGCCCGGGGATGGCGCGGGCGACTCTCGAAGCTATGTTCCGCATCGACGTCCGGCCCATTCTGCCGACAATCACCATGCCCACCCTCGTCATTCATGCCCGCGACGACCTCGGCATTCCGGCGCAGGGCGGCCGGTACCTCGCCGACCACATCCCCGGTGCGCGACTGCTCGAGGTCGACGGGACGGATCACGCGCCGTGGTTCACCGAGCCCGACACTATCCTCACCGAGATCGAGGAGTTCCTCACCGGCAGCCACGCTGCACCGTCGCAGTCGCACCGCGCGTTGCGCACGGTGCTGTTCACCGACATGGTCGCCTCGACGCAACGCGCCGCGGCCGCGGGCGATGAGCGCTGGCGGGCGGTGCTGCAGCGCATTGGTGAGATCACGACGGAACGCACGAAACAGTTCGGCGGCGCGGTGGTGAAAAGCACGGGCGACGGCCACCTCATGACGTTCGATGGACCGACGCGGGCCATCCGTTGCGCGGAGGCGTTACGCGCCGACGCTGAGACGGTCGGAATCGAGATTCGCGCCGCCATTCACACCGGCGAGTGCGAACTGCTGGACAACGACATTGGGGGGATCGCCGTCCATATTGCAGCGCGCATTCTCGGCCAGGCCGGCGCCGGGGAGATCTTCGTTTCCAGCACTGTTCGTGACCTGGTTGTGGGCTCGGGCACAGGCTTCGAGGACCGCGGCAGCGTCGAGTTGCGTGGGGTGCCCGGCACCTGGCAATTGCTGGCGGTTGAGCGCCACGGCCCACGGGCCGGATCGGCTGAGGCGGAACTGGCGTCAACGCCTACGCCGGGGCCTCGGACCGCAATGCGCCGATCGGATCGTGCCGTGGCGGTGATGGCGCGGCGGACACCGTGGATTCTCCGCGGAATGGCCCGCCTCGCCCCGGCCAGCGCACCCACCGATATGCGCGGCTCTTAACGGATGTCGTTGATGTCGTTCTTCAACGCCTCGGCTTCGGTACCGAACACCGCTTGCACGCTATTACCGACTTCGACAACGCCCGCGGCGCCGAGAGCCTTGAGACGAGCCTGATCCACCTTGCTCGCATCGGCCACCTCCATGCGTAGCCGGGTGATGCAGGCATCGACATTCACGAGGTTCTCCCTGCCGCCGAACGCCGCGATCACTTGCTCGGCCTTGCTGTCGACCGCCACCGGTGCGATTGCTGTCGCCGTGCCGGATCCGCTCGCCGTCACGGCCGTCGCGGCGTCGGCGCCCTCGCCGAGGTTGGCCGCCTCCTCGGCCTCGAATTCGCTCTCCGGTTCGCGGCCAGGGGTTCTCAGGTTCCATCGCGTGATCGCGAACCGGAACAGCAGGTAGTAGACGATGAAGAACACAACCCCCATAGCGATCAGCAACGGGATGTTCTTCGCCGCAGGGGCCGTCCCGTAGAGCAGCAGATCGATGAGGCCCGCGGAGAACGAGAAGCCCAGATGTATGTCGAGCAGGTAAGCGATCGCCAGGGACAGCCCAGTCAACACCGCGTGGATGAGGTAGAGCGGGAACGCCACAAACATGAACGCGAACTCGAGGGGCTCGGTGACGCCGGTCAGGAACGCGGTCAGCGCGGCCGCCGCCAGAATGCCTACCGCGACTTTCCGCTGTTTCTTGTCGGCCACGTGGATCATCGCGAGCGCGGCGGCCGGCAGCCCGAACATCAGGATTGGGTAGAAGCCCGAGGTGAGATGGCCCGCGGTCGGGTCGCCTGCGGCGAAGCGGGTGAGCTCACCGGTGACGACCTTGCCGTCCGGGGTCTGATAGTCGCCGTAGAGGAACCAGACATACGAGTTTGGAATGTGGTGCAGGCCCAACGGAATCAGCATCCGGTTGGCGAACCCGTAAACAAACGCGCCCAATGCCCCCGAGCCCCCGATGAACTTCCCGAGGCCGGTAAGCCCCGCGTCGAAGACCGGGTAGAAGTAACTCATCGCGAACGCAATGAACAGACAGGCCAGCGACACCACGATCGGAACGAAGCGCCTGCCTCCGAAGAATCCGATGTAGGACGGTAATTGAATGGTGTGGTAGCGGTCGAACAGCCATGCAGTGACCAGGCCGACCACGATGCCCGCGAACACGCTGTAGTTGATTTGGGCTTGGTCACCCGCCTTGTCGACCTGGCCCGCGAGCACGATCGGCGACATGGTTTTGAACACTGCCTGCACCACCAGATAGCCGACCACCGCCGCCAGTGCCGTCGAACCGTCCGCCTTTCTGGCGAATCCGATCGCGACGCCGACGGCGAAGAGCAAGGGAAGGTTGCTGAACAGCGCGTCGCCCGCAGCGGTCATCGCCTTGAAGAAGGACCCGATTACCGGGGCGTGAATTTTGCCGAGGAGGTCATCCTGGCCGAGCCGCAGTAGGATTCCTGCAGCGGGGAGAACAGCGATCGGCAGCATCAGGCTCTTGCCGAGGCGCTGAAGTTGTGCGAAGCCGGGTATGCGCCGACCTGACTTTGCCGTCGTCCCTTGAGGTTTCGCTGCGTCGCTCACTTGTGTGGCCCTCCTCTGCCCGAAGCTGAGCGGAAGCCTAGACGAGAACGGGTGAACCTGAGACCGTCTTGCTCACACGCTCGTATTGTTGGTGCGTGAGTATGACGTCAGTCCTGGCCCCGGTTGGTGGGCGCGCGGTTCCGCTGCAGGACGTGCCCGACCCGGTGTTTTCGCAGGGCATGGTGGGGTACGGGGCGGCGGTGGACCCGCCCCGAGGCGTGATCGAGGCGGTCGCGCCCGTCAGCGGGAAGATCTTGAAGTTGCTGCCGCACGCCTACATCGTCATGACACCGGACAATGTCGGAGTCCTGGTCCACTTGGGTATCGACACAGTCCGACTGAACGGCGAGGGCTTTATGACGCACGTCAGCCAGGGCGACGAGGTCAGCGCCGGCCAGCTCGTGATCACCTACGACGTACCTTCGGTCGAGGCCAACGGGCTGAATCCGATTGTTCCCGTCGTGGTGATGGATGAGCGCGAGCCCTCGAATATCGTGCCCGCAGAAGCGGTTCTCGAGGGAGCGGAGATAACCTCCGGCGCAAGCCTTTTCACTGCGAGCAAGTAGATGGAAGTCGTAATCCTGGCGGACGCCAAGGAGATCGGTGTGGTCGCGGCCGACGCGATTGGCGCGTTGATGACGCGCAAGCCGGCCGGCGTCCTCGGTCTCGCGACAGGGTCATCTCCGGTTGCGATCTACGACGAGTTGGCGGCGCGCTGCGAAGCCGGGCTGATTTCGTTCCGGGAGGCACGAGGTTTCACGCTCGACGAATACGTCGGGCTGCCCGCGGACCACCCCGAGCGCTACCGCAACGTCATCGACAAAGTCTTCGTTTCGCGCGTCGACTTCGCGCCTGGCGCGGTGGACGGTCCCGATGGTCTGGCGCGTGACATCCCGGCCGCCTGTGCGGCGTACGAGGCGGCGATTCGTGATGCGGGTGGCGTCGACGTGCAGATCCTGGGGATCGGCACCGACGGACACATTGGGTTCAACGAACCTGGGTCCTCCCTCGCGTCGCGCACCCGCATCAAGACACTGACAAGGCAGACCCGGATCGACAACGCCCGGTTCTTCGGCGGTGACGTCAATGCCGTGCCGACGCACTGCCTGACCCAAGGGTTGGCAACCATCATGGCGGCCAGACATGTGATTCTCGTGGCCACCGGCGGACGTAAAGCCGAAGCCGTCCACCACCTCGTCGAAGGTGCGGTGAGCGCAATGTGGCCCGCGACCATCCTGCAGCATCACCCGCATGTGACGGTCCTGTTGGACGATGCTGCGGCACACAGGCTTCAGCTCGCCGGCTATTACCGGGAGACGTACCGCGCCAAGCCGGATTGGCAGGGCATCTGAGTGCTATTGACCGCCGACACCCTGCTGACCGGCCGAGAGCTGTTGCGGCCCGGGTGGATTGACGTCGCCGACGGCGTCGTCACCGCTGTCGGGGGCGGGCCGCCGCCCGGTCCAGTAGATCGCGACCTCGGTGCGGTCACGGTGGTGCCGGGGTTCGTCGACACGCACGTCCACGGAGGGGGCGGGGCCAACTTCTCGACGGCTTCGGCGGCAGACACGGCCACCGCGGCGGCGCTGCATCGCAGGCACGGCACCACGACGCTCGTCGCATCGCTCGTGACGGCGAGCACCGACGAATTACTGCGGCAGATAAAGGGATTGGCCGAGGACGTACATGCCGGCGTGCTCGCCGGAATCCACCTGGAAGGACCGTGGCTGTCGACCAAACGGTGCGGAGCCCACCAGGCATCCCTGATGCGCGACCCCGACCTCGGCGAGCTGGGCCGCCTGCTTGACGCGGGGGCAGGCGCGATTCGCATGATCACCGTGGCGCCGGAACGCGACGGCGCCCCGGCGGCCATCGAGCGCATCGTCGATCGCGGAGTGGTGGCCGCCGTCGGCCACACCGAGGCCACCTACGAGCAGACGCGCACAGCGATCGAGGCGGGTGCGACGGTGGGCACGCACTTGTTCAACGCGATGCGTCCGATCAACACTCGTGAGCCCGGCCCGGTGATCGCGCTACTCGAAGACGCCCGCGTGACAGTCGAAGTGATCACCGACGGTGTGCACGTCGACCCCGCGCTCTACCGGCACGTCGCGCGCAGCGTAGGCCCCGACCGGGTGTCGCTCATTACCGATGCGATGGCCGCGACCGGAATGGCCGACGGGGCCTACCACCTCGGACCGGTCCAGGTCGATGTCGTAGGCGGGGTGGCCAGGGTGGCAGGCACGGACACCATTGCCGGCAGCACGGCGACCATGGATCGGGTATTCCGGTTCGCGGCAATGCATTGCGGGCTGCCCCGCGACGAGGCGCTGATGCTGGCCGTGCGGCAGGCCTCGATCAACCCGGCACGCGCGCTTGGGCTGGCAAGCTCGGGTCTTGTTCCCGGCGCAGGCGCCGACTTGGTGGTGTTGGACTCCGATCTGATGGTGACCGCCGTACTGCATCGCGGATCGTGGGAGGCATCGGGATGAACGAGACGCGACCGGCGGTTGTGATGCTGCTGCCCGCAGTCGATTACGACCCAACCGAATCCGCTGTCATCTGGGACGCATTGACCAGTTCCGGCATTGAGGTGCGGTTCGCCACACCGGATGGTCGCCCCGCCTATGCTGACGCGCGGTTGGTGGACAAGGGATTCTCGGTGCTGTCGCCGGTCCTCATGACGCGCCCCGGGGATTTGAGGGCATATCGGCGCATGGTCGACGACCCGTGCTTCGCTGAGCCATGCACCTACCAAGACGTGGACGTGGACAGTGTCAACGGCGTTTTCGTTCCTGGCGGCCATGCAAAGGGTGTCCGAACGCTGCTCGAATCCTCAGCGGCACAAGCAGTTGCGGCGACTGCGATGTCGCGGAATATCCCCGTCGGCGCGGTCTGCCACGGGGTGCTGCTGCTGGCGCGCTCGATCGATCCTGCGACTGGGCGATCGGTCCTCCATGGCCGGCGAACCACAGCGCTGACCGCGGCGCTCGAGCTGGGCGGCTGGGCGATGACCCGGCTGTGGCTGGGGGACTATTACCGTACCTACCCGACGACAGTTCAGGCCGAGGTCACTGCGGCCCTGGCCGCACCGAGTGACTTTCAACCCGGGCCACGAGTCACGCTGCGCGACAGCCCAAATCACCTCAGCCGCGGCTTCACCGTGAAGGACGGCAACTACCTGTCGGCCCGCTGGCCCGGCGATTGCCATCGGCTTGCCGCAGACTATGTCGACATGGTGTGGTCTGCGTACCGCAGTGACGAGTAGCTCGGTGCGGCTTCCCAGCGAAAAGACAGCCGCTGCGCGGCTTTTGCGGGGACCGTAAAAGGATGCTTTCTCTGGTTGTTGCGTTCGTAACGGTAGGTGGAGCACTCACACTCGCCGCGCCTGCGCCGGCAGAACCGGTTGACACCGGCTATTCGGTCGAGGCGGTGATCGAGGGCCTGAAGGCCGACGGCTATAACGTCGTGATCAACTGGTTGACGGGCTACGACACAGTACCGCGCTCCGTATGCACGGTGCAGGACGTCAACAACCCCGAGGATGCTAAGCCCAGACCCGGTGCCTTCACGACCGTGTACGTCGACGTGACGTGTCCAAATCATCAGGACGACTGACAGCAAACACGCGCACCGTCTCCCAGAAATTGACGTTTCCGAAGACGCCGCACGGGTACCCGCTTCCTGAAGGCGCAGGAGGTGGAAAGAATGCCCACTTGGAGTTGGTTTCTGATAGCCGCAGTCGTCGTACTCGCCATCGCGCTGGTCGCATTCCTTGCGGTGTCAACGGCGCGCCGTAAAAGGACGAAACGGCTCGAAACGCACTTTGGTCCTGAATACGAGCGAGCGGTAGACGAGACCGGAGATCAACGGGCCGCGGAAAAAGAGCTTGTCGCGCGCGAGCGCAGGCGAGAAAAGCTCGACATCGTGGCGTTGGCCCCAGAGGCGCGAGAAACATACGACAAGCGTTGGCGGACAGTGCAGACCGCGTTCGTTGACAATCCATCGGAGGCAGTGGGTGAGGCAGATCGTTTGGTGGTCGCGGTGATGCGCGAACGTGGTTATCCGGTTGATGACTTTGATCAGCAAGTCGCCGACGTCTCGGTCGATCATCCGGATGTCGTTGAGCATTACCGGTCAGCGCACACGCTTCACCTCGCACAGGAGAAAGGCGACATCGGCGTAGAGGCGCAACGCGAGGCCTTCGTCCACTATCGCGCACTTTTTGACCGGTTGCTCGCGAGCGACTTCGAGAGCGATAACGACAAGCCGAAGGAGGCACGAGCATGACAACCCACGACGAGCAAACCAACACCGACACCCCGGTACCGGCTGACCAACCTTCGTCGGTGCCACAGAACGTCGACTCGGCGCCGGCGCAATCGGAGTCAGCGGCAGCGGCCGATGCGCCGCCGGAGACCGTTCCCGGATCGTCAGAAACGACGGCGTCGACGACTGTGGGCGAAGCGCCAACGGACATGGGCCTTTTCGCTGACAACGACCGGTCAAGCTTGCGCTCGCGTTGGAATGACGTACAGGCGGGCTTCGTCGACGATCCCAAAGCCTGCGTCCAGAAAGCTGACGCCCTGGTGGCGGACGTCGTTCAACAGCTCACCGAGGGGTTCTCTGATGCGCGTTCGCGATTGGAGGCGCAGTGGGCACGCGGCGAGGATGCATCAACCGAGGATCTTCGGCAGGCACTGAAGCGCTACCGCGAGTTCTTCGAACGGCTGCTTGCGGCGTGAGGTCCACCGACTTCGGCGAACGCTGGTGCGACGAACCGCTGGAGCAGCTGGTGCTCGGCACGGGAATCGCTGCCCGGCAACAACATCAGCGACAGCACCATGCGCACGATCCACTGCGCGGCGTGCGGGTCGTCGTCGGCGATCCCGGTGAGCTCTGACGCGAAGTCGGCGACGGCGTCTGACGCGGTCAGCCAGTTCCAGCCACCGGTGCGGGCCGAGTCCAGGAACAGCTGCCCCGCAGGATCGGCACGGATCTCCTTGACTGCCACCTCGATTGCGGTCAACACCCTGTCCGGGCCGGTGCGGCCTTTGACACTGGCCCGCACGGTGTCGACGATGCGGGCGCCTGCTCTCGCCAGCACAGCTTCGCGAATGTCCTTCTTGCCGCCGACGTAGCGGTACACGGTGGCCCGCGAACAAAGGGTCTGCGCGGCCAATGCGTCGACGTTAAATGCGCCGATGCCGTCGCGATAGATCATCTCGGTCGCCGCGGCATAGATCCGCTCGACCGCGGCGGCGCGGCGGCTGTCGTCGAACAGCCAATCGTCACGCGACATGCGTTCGAACTTATCTCATCGCTGAGACAGATTCATAGAAATTCTCAGCGGTCTGTGCAGGTCCGCCGCCCGTGATGAGACGCCGACGAGTCCGGTCCCGCCGGTGGGGTTATCGACTCTTGTTCAGGTCATTGACCGACCCCATTCACGCTGGTCAACCTGTACAAATGACGGTGCTTCACGATCCGCTCGCGTTCTTCGGTGCCGATGCGATTCAGGACCCCTATCCGCTCTACGACCGCATGCGTGCTGAAGGTCCGGTTCATCGGATCGGCGACTCCGGGTTCTATCTGGTGTGTGACTGGGCGGCGATCAACGACGCCGTCAACCGTCCCGAGGACTTCTCGTCGAACCTGACCGCCGCCATGATGTGTACTGCCGACGGCACCGTCGTTCCGTTCGAGTTGGACCGGGTCGGCGGACCAACACAGATCCTCGCCACCGCCGACGATCCGGCACATGCCGCGCACCGCAAGATGCTCGTGCCGCAACTGGCCGCAAAGCGGATTCGCGAGATGGAGGCGTTCATCAGCGCCACGTTCGAGGAGCGATGGGCGGACGGTCTGCGCGATGGACGCATCGAGTGGATGGGCGCGGTGGCTAACAGGCTTCCGATGATGGTCGTAGCCCATCTGATCGGCGTCCCGGCCGAGGATGTCGACCAATTGATCGAGTGGGCGTATGCGAGCACGCAGTTACTTGACGGGCTGGTCGATGAGCAACAGCTCATCGCAGCGGGCACCGCGGGCATGGAAATGGGTAACTACATCCATCGCCAGTTTCTGCGCGCGGCCACCGATCCGGAGGACAATTTTCTCGGTGCCCTTGCCGCCAGCCGTCGCGCCAGCGAAGTCGAGGAGATCACCGCGCAGCTGATGATGGTCATCTTGTTCAGCGCAGGCGGAGAATCGACCGCCTCGCTGCTCGGTAGCTCAATGGAGATCTTGGCGACACGACCCCACATTCAGGAGCAACTGCGCGAAAACCCTGACCTACTAGGTCCGTTCATCGAAGAGGCGTTACGGTATGAGCCGCCCTTCCGCGGCCACTATCGCCACGTCGTCGCCGATACCACGTTAGGTGGCGTGGACCTGCCTGCCGGATCGCGGCTGTTGCTGTTGTGGGGCGCGGCGAACCGCGACCCCGCCCAGTTCGACGAACCCAACGAGTTCCGGCTCGACAGGCCAGGCGGCAAGGGGCACATCACTTTTGGCAAGGGCCTGCATTTCTGCGTCGGCGCGGCGCTCGCGCGGCTGGAAGCTCAGGTCGTACTGCGTGCGGTCCTCGACCGAACCTCGTGGATTGACCCATTGGACGTCGGGCCGTGGCTGCCGAGCATCCTTGTCCGGCGCCGTGAACAGCTATGGCTGCGGGTAGGGCGCGAATCGGTTGTTGAAACCGGACTTTCGTAGCGCTATCTGGTTCAGCCGATCCTGCGCAGTGGCAGGGACGGTTCCCGCAGGCAGCACACTGGCCAATTGATCGAGGGAGACCACCTGCGAACTGACGGTCGGCAGATTCGTGGCCTGCGGGTCGATGTCCTGGAACCGAATCGAGATCGTGCCCTGATTCAGGCCGCCGGTCGACACCCAGTTCCAGATCTGCGGATCCTGCGGTGAGACCACGATTGTGTAGGTTCCGTCGGCGTTCTTCTTGGCTTGGGAGATATTCAGGCTGGTCTGCTGATCCCAGTAATTGTCCGTGATGGTCCAGTCGTTGGTCACCGGCACGACGAAGTATCCGGCGTCGCCGGGATTGATGGTGAGGACCAGCGCCTGACCATCGTCGAGCTGGAAGTAGCCGGCGCTCTGCATCTGTGTCGCAAGGAATTCGGCGTTGCGCGTCGGGTTCGTGAACACGTTGGGCTGCCTGCGTTCGCCGGTGGTCGGGTCGACCGTCGCCACCTTGATGTACTTGGCTTCCATCTGCAGACCGAGCGCCATGATGACCGCGGTGACCGTGCCCCGCAGCAACGGCGGCGTGTCGGGCAACGGCGGAATCAGCGATACGAGCGTCGTCAACAACGGGTTCTTCGTCACCGTCGGACCGATGAAAGGAATGGCGAATCCGCCCAATTGGGCGAACAGGCTATTGGGCGGCCCGCTGACCCGCTCGATCGACAAGCTCATCGGATCCTGGTTGTTCCAGTCCGACAATGTATTTCGCGCCGCTATCAGTGTGGTGTCGTCTGTGATCTGGATGTGGTTGGGGCCAGGCCCGGTCGGTGAGCCGCTCACGGTGATGGTGAAGGAGCCATCGGGGTTGTGCACAAGATCCTTGCCGTTGAGCACTGACGCCGTGTTGCCCGACAAACCGGTCAGCACGCTGAACGTCGTCTCGGCCGGGTCGTCGCCGGTGAAGCGGCCCGTGATCACGTACGTCGAGGTCTTGTTGACCGCCATGAAGCGGTAGATGGTGTCCGGGTTGTCGTAGAGGATGCGCGATCCGTTGACGTCCTGCCCGTACCAGGTATGTGGGGGAGCCACTTGCATCACGGCTGTCGGGGTCATCGGGTTGAGCAACTGCTGCTGGAACGCCGCACCCATGGCGTATTCGTTGACGGCTTCGTTGAGCGCGGCGAGGTTTTCCTGATCCGGTCCGCCGACGAGATCGAACTGTTGCTTCGCGGTTGAGCGCCAACCGAATTGGAGCACCAGCTTCATCAACTGAACGGGAAGCGTGTTGACGGTCTGGGCGGCGCGCTGCTCTGCGGAGAGTTGTTCGGGGGTGCCCAGCGGGCTGACAGCGAGCGTCTGAGCGGTGATCGCTGGTGTCGCTGTGGTCGACGATGCGCCCGAGGTGTGCGCGACCTCGCGGCTGGCCGTACTCAACGTCGACACCATGGCGAGGGTCTGGGCGGGGGCATCCGGCTTCGGCGCAGGGTCGCTGACCGTCGTCGAGGCCGTGGAGGCCGTGCTGTCAGCGGCCTTCGGCGCAGCTGCCTTCTTCTTCTTTTTGCGGGTGGCAGGGGGTTGGTCATCGGTCGACGACGGTGTGGCCGCCGCCTCGCTCGTCTCCGCCTTGCTTGTGGTCTTCGCTGTGTCGGCATCATGAGAACTCGCGCTCGAACTCGAGGAGTCCGACGAGGTCGGCGCGCCGTCATCGGCTGCTGCGATCGCCGGGCTGTTGGCAATTGCCGCCCCGATGCCCAATGCGACTGCGAGTCCGCCGACCCTGCCGATGAATCGACCGTATCTGTATGGCGTCGTTGCCACGGGGCGAGTCCTTCCGCAGGGCATCTGCCTACCGCAAACGCCTTCCGGGTACTGTAGTCACGTGACTACAGCCCGGGCAAGGGTCGAATCGGTCCGCGCCGGCGCACCGCTTGGCCGGACCGAGGTCGTTGCCGCGGTCCTCGAATCGGCCGCCGATCTGTTCGCAGAGCGCGGGCCCGGAGCAACGTCCATCCGGGACATCGCGGCTCGCTCGAACGTCAACCATGGTCTGATCCACCGGCACTTCGGCAGCAAGGACGGACTCGTAGCGGCGGTGCTCGATCATCTCGGCCAGCACTTGGCCGGTCTGCTCGCGGCGAACGCCGATGGCAGTGCGGTCGGGGGGGCCGTCGACCGTCAACTGCGCGTGATCGCCCGCACTTCGCTCGACGGATATTCGATCGCAGAACTGCAGAGCCGCTTTCCGACGATGGAGGTGTTGCTGGACAGCCTCCGTGGCCGGCATGCGTCCGAAGTCGACGCTCAACTGGCCGCGGCGCACACCATCGCTCTGCAACTTGGCTGGTGCCTGTTCGGCGACTTCCTCCGCGCCTCGACCGGTCTGGACGACCTCGACGATCGCACGTTTGCGCGCTCGGTGGGCAACGCCGTGGCCCGGATTCTCGAACCCGCCGAGCCGACCGCAACGTAGCTCAGCGTTTCGCTACCGGGCCTGTTCACCGCTCGCAACGCAGTTGAAGCCGTTTACGCGCGCGAAATCGGCTTTGCCGCAATCGATTCTGACTATCGAACGCATTCATTTCACATGCAAGAAAACTGTAAGAGATTCGCTGAATGCATTTGCAGGCCTACCCATCGGGCCTAACGTAATCAAGATGAATGTCCACGTCGTCGAGGCACGGCGCTGTCCGTTCTGCCAGCACATCGTGAATACATACGTCGATCCGCGGGATCCCGACAACACACCGCACGACGGCGACATCTCGGTTTGCGCCAACTGCAGCGGTCTGTCGGTCTTCCAGGGACATGAACTGCGTCTGCCCACACCCGCTGAACTGGCCCGCTCCATGCGCGACAAGAAGCTCCTTCACACCATCAAGGAGCTTCGGGCCGAACAGTTCGGGTGGAGCGTTTTCTGAGCCGTCGCTAGTTATCAGGCCAACGGGCCGACGACCGCTTCGGCGGCAGTGACCAACGCGCCCGACGCCGCTAGACCGACGACCGCGTCGATCTCCGGCGCCAGGTACCGGTCGGTGCCGGGCCCTGGAACGGATTCTCGGAGCGAGGCGATGACTGCCGCGGTCGCAGGCGATGCCGCCAACGGGGCGCGCATCTCGATGCCGCGCGCCGCGGTGTAGACCTCGATTCCCAGGACCCGGGTCAACCCGTCGATGGCCCTGCGCAGCTTGCGCGCGGCCGACCATCCCATCGACACGTGGTCTTCCTGCATCGCCGACGACGGGATCGAGTCGACACTGGCCGGGTTGGCGAGCCGCTTGAGCTCGGAGACGATCGCGGCCTGGGTGTACTGCGCGATCATGTGGCCGCTGTCCACCCCGGGGTCGTCGGCCAGGAATGGGTTGAGGCCGTGGCTGCGGGCGACGTCGAGGAATCGGTCGGTGCGCCGCTCGCTGATGCTGGCCAGATCGGCAACCGCGATGGCGAGGAAGTCCAGCACATACGCGATGGGGGCGCCGTGGAAGTTGCCGTTCGACTCCACCCGGCCGTCCGGCGTAACGACGGGGTTGTCGACGGCGCTGGCCAATTCGCGGCCTGCGACGGTGCGAGCATGCTCGACGGTGTCGCGCACAGCGCCGGCGACCTGGGGTGCGCAGCGCAGCGAGTACGCGTCCTGCACCAGTGAGCAGTCCGGGCCGCTGTGGCTTGCCACGATCGGTGAGTCGGCGAGCACGCGGCGCATGTTGGCGGCCGCGGCGGCCTGGCCCGGATGGGGCCGCAGGGCATGTAGGTCTTCGGCGAACACCCGGGTGGTGCCGAGTTGGCCCTCGACGCTCATCGACGCCGCGACGTCGGCCAGCTTCAGCAACCCGTCCAGGTCACGCAGCGCAAGCACCAGCATGCCGAGCATGCCGTCGGTGCCGTTGATCAGTGCCAGCCCCTCCTTCTCGGCGAGCACCACCGGTTCGATGCCGTGGCGGGCCAGCGCGTCGGCGGCGGGCAGCAGTTCGCCGTCGGCGGTACGCACGTGGCCTTCACCGATGGCGGCCAGCGCGACATGGGCGAGCGGGGCGAGGTCGCCGGAGCAGCCGAGGCTGCCGTACTCGTAGACGACGGGCGTGAGGTTTGCAGATAGCAGTGCGGCGTACGTCTGCGCCACCTCGGGCCGCACCCCGGTGCGGCCGGTGGCAAGGGTCGACAATCGCAGCAGCATCATGGCCCTGACGACCTCTGGCTCGACCTCGGGACCGGAGCCGGCCGCGTGCGAGCGAATCAGGCTGCGCTGCAACTGTGTTCGCAGTTCCAGCGGGATGTGTCGGGTGGCCAGTGCGCCGAATCCCGTTGACACTCCGTAGACCGGCTTGGGGTCGTGCGCGAGTTCCTCGATGCGGGCGCGGCTCTTGGCGATCACGTCCAGCGACTCATCGGAGAGGCTCACCGCGGCGCCGCCGCGTGCGACGGCGACCACCTCGTCGAAGCTGACGGGGCCGACGCCCACGACGACGGTTTCGGTTCTCACGATCGTGACTCCACTCTTTCGGTGAGGTGTTCGCCTGCCCGCACAACGTCGCGGACGAGTGGCACACCCGGGCGGTACGCCAAATGGATGAAAGACGGGGCGGCCAACGCGACGAAGTCAGCGCGCCGTCCAACGGCGAGGACGCCGACGTCGTCACGGCGCAACGCTGCAGCGCCGCCGGCCGTCGCCGCCCACAACGCTTGGGCCGGAGTGAAGTTCATGTCCCGGACCGCGACTGCGATGCAGAACGGCATGCTGGTGGTGTACGAGCTGCCGGGGTTGCAGTCCGTTGCCAATGCGACGGTCGCGCCCGCGTCGATCAATCGTCGACCGTCTGGATACTGTGCGCGCGTTGAGAATTCGGCGCCCGGCAGCAGAGTGGCGACGGTCGTGTCGGCGGCTGCCGCGAGCGCTTCGACATCGTCGTCGGTGGCGTAGGTGCAGTGATCCACCGACGCCGCACCCAGTTCGACCGCGAGCTGGATGCCTGGGCTGGGCCCGAGCTGGCCTGCGTGTAGTCGCGCGACGAGCCCGGCCTTCATGCCTTCAGTGAGGATGTGTCGGGCCTCGTCGACGTCGAAGGCGCCGCGGTCGCAGAACACATCAACCCACCGGGCGTGTGGCGCGCAGGCTCGCAGCATCGGGCCGGTGACCATGTCGATGTATGCCGTGCGGTCGTCGCGGAACTCCGACGGAACGACGTGCGCGCCAAGGAATGTCGTCTCGTCGGTGACGGCTTTGGCGATCCGCAGCGAGCGGGCCTCGTCGTCGACGGTCAGCCCGTAGCCGCTCTTGCATTCGAACGTGGTGACGCCCGCGCCCAGCAGCTCTTCTGCCAGCCGCTCGACACCGGCGAGCAGGGTGGCATCGTCGGCCTTCCGGGTGGCGGCCACCGTCGACGCGATCCCGCCCGCGCCATACGGTTCGCCGCTCATCCGCGCTGCGAACTCCGCCGACCGTTCGCCCGCGAACACCAGATGGGAATGGCTGTCGACGAATCCGGGTATCACGCTGGCGTCGGCGCAGCTCACCCGCTCGTCGGCGTCGGGGGCTTCAGTGCGCGGGCCGACCCAGGCAATCTGCTGGCCGTCGACGATCAGGGCCGCGTCGGAGATGATGCCGAGCGGATCGCCGTCGGCGTTCGCGGGATCGTTGGTGACCAGCTCGCCGATGTCGGTGTACAGGACAGTCATCGGGCGTCCATCAGTTCGGCAATGGCTGTGGAGAGTTCGGCCTCGACATTGGGTACGGTGACGTGTTTGCGGTCGACCACCACGGCGCGGCCGTCGATCACCACATCGGTCACGTCGGGTGCGGCCGCGGCGAACACCGCGGTTTCGGCGGTCGCGCCGCCGCCCGCTGTCCGGACCGAATCCAGCTGTACGGCAACGAGATCTGCGCGTGCGCCGATCTTCAGCTCGCCGGCGTCGGCCCAGCCCAGGCTGCGGTGGCCGTCGTAGGTGGCGGCACGCAGCAGTCGGTCGGCGGTGATGGCGCCGCGGGTGTGGGAGGCGAGGCGTTCGTTCAGTTCGACGGCGCGGGCTTCTTCGAACAGATCGATCACGGCATGGCTGTCGGAGCCGAGGCAGAACAGTCCGTGTCCGGCGAGCAGCGCGGGTGCTGGCCCGATGCCGTCGCCGAGGTCACGTTCGGTGGTGGGACAGAAGCACGCGCCGGTCGACGTCGCATCCATGTCGGCGATGTCCTCGGCAGTGAGGTGGGTGGCGTGCACGGCCGTCGTTCGCGGCCCCAAGGCGCCGGCATCGCGAAGCACCGCGGTCGGAGTGCGACCGTGCACCGCGAGGCATTGCTCGACCTCGCGGATCTGCTCCGAGGAATGGACGTGCAACGGAACACCGTGCACCGCAGCCCATTCCACGACGGGGCACATGTGCTCGACAGGGACGCCCCGTACGGAATGCAGCGCAGCACCGACCAGAACGTGCTGATCGTCTACCTGCTGTCGCAACGCCTCGACGCGGTCGGCCCACTGGTCGCCGGTCCCGTCGCCGAATCGCTGCTGTGGGCCGGCCAGCGGTGTGCCGTCCGGCGCGGAACTCAGATAGCAGGTGTCGAGCAGGGTGAGGCGGATGCCGGCGTCGGCCGCGCCGTCGATCACGGCGTGTCCCATCGCATTGCGTTCGGCGTATCGGGTTCCGCCGTTGTCGTGGTGCACGTAGTGGAACTCGCCGACGGAGGTGATTCCTGCGAGCGCCATTTCGGCGTACACAGCGCGCGTCAGGCGGCGGTACCGATCGGGGTCAAGCCGCTCGGCCGCTCGGTACATCAGATCTCGCCATGTCCAAAACGATCCGCGATCGCGTTGGGTGCGGCTGCGCAACGCTCGATGAAACGCGTGCGAATGCGCGTTGGCCAGACCGGGAATGACAAGCCCGCGCAGCCGGTGTGCATCGGGCCGCGCGGTGGTGTCGGTGTCGATCGCCGTGATGCGGCCGTCGGCAACGGTGACCTGGACGCCATGCGCCACGTCGTCATTGCCGAGCCAGGCGTGCTCACACCACCACGCTTCGGTCACGATGCCACCCAGTCGGCCATCACGTCGGCCAACGCCACCGCACCGGTGTTGCAGTCGGACGGCTCGGCGAATTCGTCGGGGGAGTGCGACACCCCGGTTGGATTGCGTACGAACAACATTGCCGTCGGCACGACCGCGGAAAGGATGCCTGCATCGTGGCCGGCCTGCGTTGGCAACACCGGGATGTCGCCGAGGTGGGCCAGTGCCTGCTGCAGCCGGGCCCGCGGGACCTCGGGAAACTCGACGATCGGGGTCACCGATTCGGCGTCGACGCCGAGTTCGATGCCGTCGGCAGCGGCGTGCTGCCGGGCTTCAGCCGTGATCTTGTCGACCAGCGACCTCAGCGTCGCCTCGTCCGCCGCCCTGGCGTCGAGCCAGGCATGCACCGACGACGGAATCGCGTTGGCCCCGTTGGGCGCAACGATCACCTTGCCGAACGTCGCCACCGCGTCGTGGGCGGCGGCGGCCGACCGTGCGGAATGGACTGACGAGGCGAACGCAAGCATCGGGTCGCGCCGGTCGGCCAGTCGGGTGGTGCCCGCATGGTTGGCCTCGCCGCAGAAGGTGAATTGCCAACGGCCGTGCGGCCAGATGGCCGATGCGACGGCGATCGGGCGGTCGACGAGATCCAGCGCGCGGCCCTGTTCGACGTGCAATTCCACAAAAACGCCGACGCGCTCAGCAAGCCGGGGATCGGTGCCGAGGTGCTCGGGCCGCCTGCCCGCCTTCGTCATCGCCTCGTCCAATGTCATGCCGTGCACATCGCGCAGCCCACGCGCACGCTCGGCGCTCAACGCGCCGGTGGACAGTTGCGAGCCGATGCATGCGACGCCGAAGCGGGCGCCCTCTTCGTCGGAGAATGCGGCGACCGCGACGGGAACCTTTGGTACAACGCCTCGTTCGCGGACGATGTCGATGGCCGCGAACGCGGACGCCACACCGAGCGGCCCGTCGAAGGCGCCGCCGTCGGGCACCGAATCCAGGTGTGACCCCGTGACGAAGGCATCGCTCGGGTCGCCGGACCAACCCGGCGGCATCCACCATGCCCACAGGTTGCCGTTGCGGTCCTCTTCGACGTCCATGCCGCGCTGGGCGGCGCAGCCGGCGAACCATTCGCGCAGGGTCAGATCGGCATCCGACCATGCGTAGCGGCGATAGCCCCCGGTCGCGGCATGCCTGCCGACGTCGAGGATCTGCGGCCAGAGCCTGTCAAAGGCCGTCACACGTTCTCCTGCATGGGAATTCGCACACCGCGCTCGGCGGCGACTTCGGCCGCATGTTCGTAGCCGGCGTCGACGTGGCGGATCACGCCCATGCCGGGGTCGTTGGTCAGCACCCGCGCGAGTTTCTGCGCGGCCAGGTCGCTGCCGTCGGCCACCGTCACCTGACCGGCGTGGATGGAGCGGCCCATCCCGACGCCGCCGCCGTGGTGGATCGACACCCATGTCGCGCCGGACGCCGTGTTGACCAAGGCGTTGAGCAGCGGCCAGTCGGCGATCGCGTCGGAGCCGTCGAGCATCGCCTCGGTCTCCCGGTACGGGGATGCCACGGAGCCGGAGTCGAGGTGGTCGCGGCCGATCACGATCGGGGCGGACAGTTCACCGGATGCCACCATCTCATTGAACTTCAACCCGGCAAGATGACGTTCGCCGTAGCCGAGCCAGCAGATGCGTGCGGGCAGCCCCTGGAATGCGACTTTTTCGCCGGCCATCTGGATCCACCGGGTGAGGTGCTTGTTCTCGGGAAACAGCTCGAGGATCGCCCGGTCGGTGGCCTCGATGTCCTTCGGATCACCCGAAAGCGCGGCCCAGCGGAACGGCCCGAGGCCCTCTTCGAACTGCGGCCGGATGTAGGCGGGCACGAAGCCCGGGAAGTCGAAAGCCCGGTCATATCCGGCTTTTCGGGCTTCGTCGCGGATGGAGTTGCCGTAGTCGAACACCTCGGCGCCGCGGTCTTTGAAGCCGACCATGGCCGCGACGTGCTTGGCCATCGACTGCTGGGCTTGTTCGGTGAAGTAGACGGGATCCTTGTCGGCCATCTTCTTCATGTCGTCGAAGTCGATACCGATCGGAAGGTATGACAGTGGGTCGTGGGCCGACGTCTGGTCGGTGACGATGTCGATCGGGGCGTCGCGGCGCAGCAGTTCGGGAAGCACCTCCGCGGCGTTGCCCAACAAGCCGATGGAGAGCGGCCGCTTGGCGTCGCGGGCCTCGACTGCCAGCCGCAGCGCGTCGTCGATGTCGGCGGCCTTGGTGTCGAGGTAGCGGTGCTCGATTCGTCGGTCGATACGGGACTCGTCGCAGTCCACGCAGATCGCCACACCGTCGTTCATGGTGACGGCCAGCGGCTGCGCGCCGCCCATGCCGCCCAATCCCGCGGTCAGCGTGATCGTGCCTGCCAGCGTGCCGCCGAACTTCTTCTTCGCGATCGCGCCGAACGTCTCGTAGGTGCCCTGCAGGATGCCTTGGGTGCCGATGTAGATCCACGAGCCAGCGGTCATCTGGCCGTACATCATCAGACCCTCAGCCTCGAGCTTGCGGAACTGCTCCCAATTCGCCCAGTCGCCAACGAGATTCGAGTTCGCGATCAGCACCCGTGGCGCCCATTCGTTGGTGCGGAACACGCCGACGGGCTTGCCGGACTGGACCAGCATGGTCTCGTCGTTCTCCAGGTTGCGCAGCGTCCGCACGATCGCGTCGAAGGCCTCCCAGCTGCGCGCGGCCTTGCCGGTGCCGCCGTAGACGACGAGATCTTCGGGATGCTCGGCCACCTCGGGGTCGAGGTTGTTCATCAGCATCCGCAGCGCGGCCTCCTGTTGCCAACCTTTACAGGACAACTCGGTGCCGCGGGGGGCCCGCACGAGGCGCGCGGTGGAGGTCATGGTGGTTCCTTTTCGCTGGTCAAACTCGGTGTGCTTCAAGAACACCGCACCTGCGCCCATTGCGGTAGGGAGAACGCGGCGATAGTGTCTCGTATCCGAGATTCAAGGAGGTGCGCCGTGTCCAGCACGTCACCAGCAGTCGGGCGGGCCCTCGATGTGCTGCTCCACCTGGCGTCGCGGCCGGGGCCGGTCCAGGGTTCGGCGTTGATCCGGGATATCGGGATGCCACGGTCGTCGGCGTACCACTTGCTCGAGGTGCTGATCGAGCGCGGGTTCGTCGTGCATCTGCCCGACCAGCGCGCGTACGCGCTGGGGGTCTCGGCATTCGAAGTGGGTTCGGCGTATCTGCGGCATCAGCCCCTGGAGCACATCGCGCGGCCCATTCTCAAGCGCCTGGTCGCCGCCGTCGGAGAGACGGCACATCTCGGAATCCTTTACGGCGCAGAGAGTGTCTATCTGCTCAAGGAGCAACCGCAGACCGCCGGTGTGCCGGTGACCCTGGTGACCGACGTGGGCGTGCGACTGCCCGCGCATCTGACCGCGAACGGCCGCTCGATCCTCGCGCATCTGTCGGCGGCTCAGGTGCGGGCGCTGTTCCCGTCGTCGGCGTCGTTCATCCACCGCACCGAACGTGGGCCCAATTCCCTTGCGGAGCTTCGGCAGATCCTGCAGACCGAACGCGCGCAGGGCTGGGCCGAGGAGGCCGGCATGATCACCGAGGGGCTGCAGTCGGTGGCGGCATGCGCGTTCGACCACGCGGGCCGTCCGGTTGCGGCGTTCAGCGCGACCCGTCGTGAAGACCGCCCGAACACGGCACTGCCGGTGTTGGTCGATGCGGTCCGCGGCGCGGCCCGACAGCTGACGCAGGCACTATCCGGCCGGGCGCCGGACGGCTGGTTTTCTTAGCGCGAGCAGACACAGAAGGGGCCAAATCGCGCCGAAAATGGCCCCTTCTGCGTCTGCTCGCCGTGATGATGGCCCACGTGGAGCCGGAGCCCGGAGAACTCGTCGTGCATTACCCGCCGCTGAGCCGGCAATTCGGCGTCAGACCGGTGGGCGTCGTCGTGTTCGCTCCTCTACTGGCCATTTACACCGCCGGCTGTCTGTGGTTGTTGTTCCTTGCCGTGAATCAACTCATGGTGCTCGCGGGTTGGGGCTGGGGGAACTTGATCCTGATACGACACGAGACGAGGTGGCTTCCCGTCGCCGGTTCCGCCCTCGCGTGGCTGGCAGCGTCGTCGCTCTTCCTTTGGTTCACCACCCGCGCGTACTTGCTCTGGTGGAGGCGTCTCCGGCGGACATGGATGCTGCGGCTGACACCGACGGGTTTCGAGGTCAACGATCGGATATTCGTACCCCGCCGCTATGGCTGGCACCAGGTCAACCAGTTCATGCTCGTCGCGGAGCGGGGTCAGACCAGAAACGCAGTGGTCGACCCCCCGAAGACGTGGTTCGACGCCTTTAAGGCCAGCCAGGGCCGACGTCCGAGGTTCTACGTTGGCTTCGAGTGCACCCCGGGGCATCACGCCGGAGCGCCCCGGCTCTTCGGCGGCCTGGTCAGCAGGGACGGAACCAGGGCGGACGGCGTGATAACGGGCCATTGGGACCGGTCCTTGTTCGACGTGGTCAATCTGCTGAACGACTGGCTGGACCACTATCGAGGGCCGAGGTAATCATGTACCATTTGGTACATGATTACCGATTGCGGTGTTGCGATCGATGCGCCGGCCGATGTCGTCTGGGAGGTGTTCAGCGACGTCGAGCGCTGGCCCGAATGGACGGCCTCGGTCACCCGGATCGTCGCGGTTGACGGGCCCGGGCTCGCGGTCGGCAAGCGGTTCGCGATCAAGCAACCACGCATGCCGAAGCTGGTCTGGGAGGTCACTGAAGTCGTGCCGGGCTCGTCGTGGACCTGGGTCCAGCGCTCGCCAGGCGGCCTGACCGTGGCCCGCCACGACGTCATTGCCGAATCCGACAATCGGACCCAAGTTCGGCAGCAGCTCGATCAGCGCGGACCGCTCGGCGCGCTGGTGGGGTTTCTCATGCGTGGAATGACAAGGCGCTACCTGGATTTGGAGACAGCGGGCCTCAAGGCCGCAAGCGAGCAGCGGCGCGTCGATGGCCCGACCGCCTGATCTCGAGCGGCGCCAGGAGCTGCTCGACGCGGTGGTCAAGGAGTGCGCGGAGCGCGGCATCGGTGACCGGTCGCTGCGCGACGTCGCGGCCGCGGTGGGCACCAGTCACCGAATGCTGTTGCACCACTTCGGCTCTCGTAACGAGCTTTTGCTCGCGATCGTCGACGAGGTCGAGCGTCGCCAGCGAGCCCTGTTGCCTGAGTTGCCGAGCGAGCCGGCCGCGGCAATGGCGGCCATGTGGGCCGACCTTCGCCGAGACGAATTGCGCCCGTTCGAGCGACTGTTCTTTGAGTGCTACGCGCGTGGCGCCCAGGGCGAGCGGCCATTCGACCAGATGCTTCCTGGCGCCGTCGAGGCGTGGCTCGCTGAGGCCGGAGCAGCAGATCCGGCATTGGTACGCCTGGGTTTAGCCGTCATGCGCGGCCTGCTCCTCGACCTCGTCGGCACCGACGATCACGCGGGCGTCGACGCGGCAGCGCAAGCCTTCATCGAGTTGGTTCGACGCGGCTCTGGCTAGCTCGAACCCCCGCTCGACTGCTGGGCAGCCGCGGCGACAGCGGCCTTACCTTCTGGACTGGCAGCCGAATTCCCGGGTGAGGTGGCCGAGGCGACGCCCGCGTCGCAGTTCAGCGATACCAGCATTTCACTGGTTGCCGAACCGCTGCTGTCGGCGGGTGGCTGCACCGTGCGCTTCTGCGTGCGCGTGACAATGCAGTCTGGCCATGCCTTTTGGTCGCCGACGGTCGACACCACCACGGGTTTGAACCCGGCGCTGCTGAGTGCACTCTGAGCGTCGGAGTACTTCTGTCCCGTCACGTCAGTGGCGGCCGAGGCCACGGCGCTGCCCGAAATACCAAGCATGGCAAGGGCTGTCGCAGCCCCCGCTACGCCGAGGACAGCACGTGCGCGCATCAGGAGCCGGCCTTGACCGGGGGGACTGCTTCGGTCGTCGGCTCCACTGTGGTGGGCGTCGTAAACGTGGCTGTCGCCCCCATGGTCATCGCCGAAACCGACGGCTGGGTGTAGACCGTGTTGGTCGGTGCGTCGCCGGATCCTGCCAGCGTGCTGGTGTGGGTCGCACCACTGTTATCGAGAGCGACGGTCAAGGCGCCCGCACCGAGTACTGCTGCTGCGGCGCACGCCGCTCCTATCAACTTCACACCGCGACGACTGGTCGGCGTTCGTTTCGTGTTCATAAGTGGATAGTCGCGCCGTATTCGTAGGGATCACTGAATCGCTTCTGTGAGCTCACTGATTTACGCGTAAGTCACACATTTCCGTCGAGGGGTTTAGTCCTCGGGAAGCGGTGGGTAGCCCTATGCGCTCGGGGGGTCAGTCCTGACCAGCGTGTCCGCGCACGTCGTTGGCGCGCCGATCGAAGGAGAAGTATGAAGCTCAAAACAACCGCGGCCAAGGCAACTCTGATTGGTGCGATGAGCATCGCTGCTGCAGGGTTCGGAGCAGGGTTGGCACACGCCGATCCGCCTTTCCCGACACCGCCACCGTGGCCGATTCCGGCGCCGGACGGGCCTGGCGTCAATGCCGGTGCGCCGGGCAATCCGCTCCCGCCGGGGCAGGGCTACATGCCGCCTCCTGGCCATAGTGGACCGACGCCGCAGGACGCGGTCGTACCTGTATGGGCCCCGCCGGCCCCGCCGCCGCCGTCCTGGGCGCCGTGGCTGCCAGTCAGCTGGAACACGGAACTCAACGCGTGGGGTGTCTGGTGGAACGGTAGCTTCCAGACGCTGTAACCGGCTCATGGAGCGGCCGCCTCGCCTTCGCGGGGCGGCCGTTCTGTATTCAGTTGGCGCCAAGAAGCGCACGCACGGCTGCCGCGCTGTCGCTTGCGATCGCCTCTTCTGCGATTCGTTGCGCCTCAACGGTGTTCACAGCGCGAACGGCTTCCTTCGTCGCCGGGATGGCGGGAGGCGTGACCGACAGCGCATCGACGCCCATTCCCACCAGCAGCGCCGCTGCCCTTTCATCGGCCGCGAACTCGCCGCACACCGACACCGAGGCCTGGCCCGCGGCGCCGCGACACGTTGCCCGAATCAGTTGCAGCAGCCCGGGATCAAACGTGTCGCCGATAGATGCGACCGCATCGTTGTTGCGGTCGGCAGCAAGCGCATACTGCGTCAGATCGTTGGTGCCGATCGACAGGAAGTCGACGTGGCGGGCGAACGCCTCGGCCTTGAGTGCCGCGGCGGGCACCTCGACCATCATTCCGACCTGCAAACCGGCGGGACGGCCGCCCGCGCGGCTGACTGCGTCCTCCAAAAGCTCTCGTGCCGCGAATAATTCGTCGAGTGTGGCGACCATCGGGAACATGACGCTGACGGGTGTGTCATGGGCGACGCGCACCATCGCCAGCAACTGGTCGGCCAACAACGCTGGGTGCGCCAACGACAGCCGGATGCCGCGAACGCCTAGATAAGGGTTGATCTCGGCAGGCGTCTGCAGGAACTCCAATGGTTTGTCGCCGCCGACATCGAGAGTTCGCAAGGTGATTCGCCGCCCCTCCAATGACTCGGCGATCTTGCGGTAGACGGCGAACTGTTCCTCGACGTCCGGCGCGTCCTGCCTGCCGAGGAACAGGAACTCGGTGCGGACCAATCCGGCGTAGTCCGCCCCGTGGGCGGCGGCCGCGCGGGCGTCGTCGACCGATCCCACGTTCGCGCCGACCGTGATCGTTACCCCGTCGCGCGTGCGTGCCGGCTCCGCCGCGCGGGCGTGCGCCTCGCGTTGCCGCCGGGCAAGCGCGGCGACTCTGGACTGAAACTCCTCGCGGACACTCTGCGCCGGGTCGATCACGATCTCGCCACGATTGCCGTCCACCGCGACGACGGTGCCATCGGCGATGGACAGCACCGCCGCGCCTGCGCCGACGACGACGGGAATTCCCTTTGCGCGCAGCAGGATCACGTTGTGGGCGTGCGGGCTGCCGAACGCCAACACCACGGCGGCTACTCGAGACGGGTCGAGTTCGGCGGCCTCTGCAGGGGTGAGGTCGGCGGCCACCAGCACACCCGTTGGACCTGTAGATCTTTCGCCCGTGCCCAGCATCGCGCGCAGAACTTGATCGCCCACCGCACGCACATCGTCGGCGCGGGCCTGCAGGTAGGGGTCCGGCACCGCCGCAAACGCGGCGGTCAGGTCTTTGACGGCGGCCGACCACGCCACCACGGCGGAGTGACCGGTGTCGATCCGGCCCCGAACGTCGTCGAGCAGCGCTGCGTCGTCGAGCAGAAGTTGATGCGCATCGAAGATCGCCGCCTCGGCCTCGCCGACGTCGCGCGCGGTACGGGTCCGCAACTGGCCGATGTTGCGTCGCACCACCGCGAGCGCCTTGCCGAGCCGACGCCATTCGACTGCCGGTTCTTCGGCGGGAGTGTCCGGGATGGTGATGACACCGGACCGGGCAGTCCAGGCCGGCCCGATGCCCAGCCCGGGAGCGGCGCCGATGGGCGTCTGCTTCGCAGTAGGCTCCGGTGCGGGTGCCGTGTCGACCGTCGACTCGTCGAAGTTGCGGGCAGCCAGTGCCAGGATGTGGTCGAGGGTCTCGGCGGCCTGAGTACCAGACACTCGAACTTCCACCTCGTCGCCGGACCGTACCCCGAGCGTGGCGATCTTCGAAAGACTGCCTGCGTCAACCCATTCCGACTGGGTGCGATTGTTTCGGAGCCTCGCATGTGCGTCGCGTGGCCGTACTTCCTGAACCAGTCGCGCGGCTGGCCGGGCATGCAAGCCGTGTGGGTTGGTGACCACGAAGCGCGCCGTCAATTCGTCAGGCTGGTCACTGGCCACCGCCGACGACTCGATGGCCGCGGCCGTGCCCAGGTGGCTGATCTTTCCGGCCAACGCGCCGGCGGCTTCGGCGGCAACTTCCTGGCTGGACGCGCCACCGGCGGCAGCCACCGCTGCGACCACCAACCCCTCGACGAGGGGAGCTGGGCACAAAACCACCCTCTCGCGCACGTCGTCGTCGAGCAACTCGACCGCGAGCTCCGCGGAGAGCACCGCGCTGCCGAGGTCCATCAGCACCACGACACCGGCACCCTGATCGACCGCAGTGATGGCGTCGACGATCTGCGCGGCATCGGTCCCGAAGGTGGTGTCATCGAGGCCTGCTGCGACCGCGATGCGAATCTGCTTGCCGTGCAGCATCTCCTGGGCCAGCGCCACCGCGGCGCGCGCCAGCGCCCGGCTGTGGGAGACGACGACGAGTCCGACTGTCATGGTGTCACCCACCGGTGGCGTACGCCGACGCGGCGGCGGCGATCAGCATGGCCGCCGATGTCGCGCCCGGATCCACATGGCCGACGCTGCGTTGCCCCAGATAACTGGCTCGACCCTTGCGGGCGGCCATGGATTCTGTTGCGTCGCGGCCATTGTCGGCCGCGACGGTGGCGTCGGCGAGTGCTACGGCGAGACTGGAGCCGGCTGCCAGCGCCGCGTCGAGCGCGTCGAGCGCAGGCGCGAGCGCGTCGAACATCGTCTTGTCGCCCGCTTCGGCGCGACCACGCTGCACCACGCCCTCGACGCCAGCGCGCAACGCCTTCGCGAAGTCCGCAGCGTCAACGCTCTGGTCGGCGCCCAGTGCTCCAGCCATCCGGAGGAAGAACGTCCCGTACAGCGGGCCGCTGGCCCCGCCCACCGACTTCACCAGGGTCATGCCGACCTGCTTGCACATCGCGGACATATCGGCAGGGGCACCCTCGTCCAGAGCTGAAATCACCGCCGTCATGCCGCGGTCCATGTTGATGCCATGGTCGGCGTCTCCGATGGCCGCGTCGAGATCGGTGAGGAATTGGGCGTTTTCACCGATCACGCGCGCGTATTCACGGATCCACGTGGTGAGCTGAGCGAGATCCATTCAGCATCCCCTCCGCAGCGCAGGCGTGTTGACGGGGTGATCCCACAGCCGCAGCAGCTCGTCGTCCGCGCGCAGCAGCGTGACCGAGCAGCCTGCCATGTCGAGGCTGGTGATGTACGGGCCCACGAGCGAACGGGCGATTCTGACGCCGGCCTTGTCGAGGATCGCGGCGAACTCCGAATACATGACGTAGAGCTCGATCAGTGGGGTGGCGCCCATGCTGTTGACGAAGAGCACCACGCCGTCATCGCCTGAGAAGTCGAGGTCTGTCAGCACCGGGTCGAGCATGATTTCGGCCACCGCGCGTGCGGACTGCAGTGGCATGCGTTGCCGGCCAGGTTCGCCGTGAATGCCTATGCCAACCTCGATTTCGGTGTCGGACAACTCGAACGTCGGATGGCCGACCGCCGGTACCGTGCACGATGTCAGCGCGACGCCCATGCTGCGCGAGGCGGCGTTGACGCGGCGCGCGACATCCGCGACCTCGGCCAGCGTCCGACCCTGATCCGCGGCGGCGCCTGCGATCTTTTCGACAAGCACCGTCGCCCCGACGCCCCGCCGACCGGCGGTGTAGGTGCTGTCCTGCACGGCGACGTCGTCGTCGACGACCACCGATTCGACGGTGATGCCCTCCGCGTCGGCCAATTCCGCGGCCATCTCGAAGTTCATCACGTCGCCGGTGTAGTTCTTGACGATGTGGAGCACGCCGGCGCCGCCGTCGACGTTCTTGGTGGCTTCGAGCATCTGGTCGGGCACAGGCGAGGTGAAAACCTCACCGGCACAAGCCGCGTCGAGCATGCCCTTTCCGACGAAGCCACCATGCAGCGGTTCGTGACCGGAGCCGCCACCGGAGATCAACCCCACCTTGCCCGAGACCGGTGCGTCGCCGCGGTAGATGATCCGGTTCGCCTGGTCGATCCGCAGTTCGGGGTGCGCAACGGCCATCCCGCGCAGGGCCTCACTGATGACGTCGGCGGGATCGTTGATGAGCTTCTTCATGTCCGGGCTCCTCAGGCGGCGGTGGTGCTGGTCGCGGGTACGGCAACGGGGGCAGGTGATTCGTCGGCCCTGGTCCTGGAAATCGCGACGTAGGCGATTCCGGCAAGGACACCGGCCAGGCACTCGGCGGCGAGATAGACCGGCAATTGACTCCATGAAACCGAGCCACCCGCGATCTGCTGGACAAGCATCGGGCCGAGGGTGCGGGCTGGGTTGATCGATGCGCCCGTGGTGGGGGCCACCGGGATGATCGCCGCGAACACCACCAAACCGATGGCGACACCGGCGAATCCCGCCGAGGCCTTGCGGTGTATCACGCCGAA
>Ga0070665_100001276_pt1 | contig 30223 bp, 28 predicted proteins | sample KBSS13metaG_FD_65862 | JGI IMG/M metagenome (GOLD analysis project Ga0070665, IMG submission 65862) | Switchgrass rhizosphere microbial communities from Kellogg Biological Station, Michigan, USA - KBS S1-3 metaG | ecosystem: Host-associated > Plants > Roots > Rhizosphere > Soil ... | reverse complement strand
GACCAGTCCGCAAAGGAGGCGCGGCCTCGCCCGTCGATTCGGCCCGCGTGGTGCGCAACGCCGTAGTGGAACTTGCCGAACGGAACCTGCGATTGCCACCAGCGGCCACGGCCGCGGGGCGCGAAGCGCGCCTGGAAGGCGACCAACTGACCGAGGCCTACGTTCGCGCCGCAGCGAACGCTGCCCTCTCGTTACCGGAGGACCACCAGGTTAAGGCCTTCGGGATGGGCCTGGCCGTGGCGCTATCGGACACCGACGAATGGGCAACCAACAGCATCACGCGCGATTTGCTGCCGCTGGTCGAAGACAGCAACGAGCGGGCTCACCGCAAGAAGGTGATCGGCACGCCGACGATGTGGGATCGACACGACCTGGCGCGGCACTTCTTTCTGTGCGAGTCGATCGCCAGTGTTTCTTCGCCAAGCGTCGCCGAATCGGCCGGCCTGCTGAAAGAGCTGCAAGACGCACAAGGCAAATCGGGCTTCAGCTTCCCAGACCTGGTGGCCGACCTGGCAGGCATTGCCTTCATCGCCCACTTGCAAGCTGCGCCGGCGGAGCGGCTGCGTGACGTCGCGCAAAGCTTCACGGTGAAAGCCTACGTTCCTTCGGTCAGCGAGCTGAGCGAAGGGATGCAGGTCAAAGACTTCCGCGAAAAGTACGGTTCGCTCGCCGATCCGCGGTTTAAGGCCGAGCTGGAAAAAATCCGAACCAGAGTGAAAGAACTGCCAGCCTACAAAACGCCGGCGAAAGCGCCGCCAAAACCGGCGCCAACGAAGGCCGAGCCCGCAAAAGCTGACCCGCCCGCGACGAAGCCACCGCGGCCGTAGCTGCGGCGATTCAAGGGATGTTCTGTGTGCCACTGGCTGTGGCAGTGGAAACTCGCAAACGACGAAGTCCAACGAAGCACTGGCGGAGCCAGTGGCACACGACCAGTTGTCGATCACCGCGCACTAGTGGCCGCCGTGATTGCCGTGCCCACTTGCGCCGTGTCCGCCGGCGCCGTGGCCGTCTGATTTCTGTCCGGCAGGGCTGTGGCCCGTGGCGCCATGACCGCTCGTCCCCACGGCGAACCCCGCGGTTGGGTCGACAAGCACGGCGTTGGCGACGCGGGTCGTATCCTCGTCGTCGTTGTCCCACATGTCGGCCAGATTGCGGTGCACGCGGCGGGCGGCGGTCTTCAGGTAGTAGCGACCCAATCGCAGCGCGGCCAGCTTTTCGCTCTCGTCCGCGTGCGAGTTTCGCACCAACCCATCGAGACGGTTGATCACGCAGGCCGAGACATAGAGCTCGGTCGCCGAGTCCGAAACGCGGCCCAGTTGATACTGACGGTCGAGCACGTCTTCTTGATACTTGCGGAGCAAGCGCTCCACGTTCGATCCAACCTGGCCAACCAGCCGGCCCAAACGCGTGGCGTCGTCTTGCAACTCGGTGCTGCGGACGACGACCTCGGGCGAGCTGAGCATCGATCCAATCCGCCGGCTGGCAAAGCCGCCGATCTTGCCGAGGTTGCCGATCGGGCTCATCAAGGCATCGAGCACGCCTTTCAGCTCGAGACCGACTTCGCGCAGCCCGACGAGCGATGAGAACACGCGCAATACATCATTGGCGCCTTCGCCGATCTGGTTGATCCGGCCGTCGCGGAGCATGCGTTCGTACGGTTCGTCAGCGAAGTAGGCCTTGCCGCCGTAAATTTGGAACGTGTCGTTGATGATTCGCCAGAGCACGTCTGTCGAGAAAACCTTCAGCATGGCGGTCTCGAGCATGTAGTCGTCTTCGCCCGAATCGATCAGCGCGGCCGTCTGATAGGTGACGCTTTCCATGGCGAACGCGCCGGCGGCCATGTAGGCCAGCTTGTCTTTGACCAGCTCGAATGTGCCGAGCTTATCGCCGAACTGCACGCGGCGGTTGGCGTGCTCGGTCGCCTTGGCGACGCAGAACTTGGCGGCGCCGGTGCAACTGGCCCCGAATGTTGTGCGGCCGAAGTCGAGCACGGTCAGCGCGATCCGCAAGCCCTTACCGACTTTGCCGAGCACGTTTTCTTTCGGCACGAACATGTCGTGGAAGGCCAAGCGTGAAGTGGCCGTGCCGCGGACGCCGCATTTGGGCATTCGCTTTTCAACAACTTCAAAGCCGGGCATGTCGGGCGTGACAATGAACGCCGTGATCTTGGTTTCGTTGCTGTTGGCTACCGGCGTGCGAGCCATCACCGTCAGAGCGCTGGCGATACCACCGTTCGTGATCCAGCGCTTTTGACCGTTGAGAATGAAGCCCTTGCCGTCCGGGCTGGGCATGGCCAGGGTTTGCACATTAGCGGCGTCGCTGCCGGCCTCGGGCTCGGTCAGCGCAAACGCGCTCAGCCATTCGCCGGAGCAAAGTTTCGGCAAATACTTTTGTTGTTGATCCGGCGTGCCGAACAGAACCAGCGCCCGCGGGCCGATCGAATGGTGCGCGTTAACGAACAACGCCGTGCTGCCGCAGTGGCCCCCCAGGACTTCCATCAACTGACAGTAAGCCGTCTGGCTGAACTCAAGCCCGCCGACACTTTTCGGCAGGCACGCGCCCAGCACTCCGAGCCGGCCGAGACCGTGCACAACGTGATCCGGGATCTCGGCGTCACGGTCGATCTTCGCCGCGTCGATTTGTTCTTTGCAGAACTTCTTGAGGTCCGCCACCAGCGAGCGCGCTGGCTGGTCCGCGGCTAGGTCCGGGTACGGTTGGAGCCGCTCGTTCAGATACTGACCAAAGAACAAACCCTTCGCAAAACCTCGCCGCTGCTGGCCATCGGCAAGCAATTCTTCGGCCTCGGCCATCTGCTTTTCGCGATTTGTGACGCTCATTCGGGCGGTCTCCGTCAGTATTTAGTCTGGGGCGAAGGGTTGGTGAGAGTGTAGTGCGATGACCTACAAAACTGCCTGGGGACGGCTTTCACTGGTTGCCAGACTGCCACCCAACCGAACGGGCATGCGAATATTTCGCATAGGGCGATCAGCAGTCCATACGACGAAAACCGGGCGCAACTTCCCAATGGGTCAAGGGATCGCCCAGTATAAGCTACTTGGCCGAGAGTGTGCAGAGGCAGCGGGCCGCCGATTTCATCAGTGCGCGTCGATGGGTAACCGCATTGCAGACGCCGCGCGTCGCGGACGAGAGGCCGACTGAAATCGGCGCACGTCCTGTGCGGCTGAAAGTCGTCCAGCAACGCGCCATTGTCGATCGTCTAAACCAATCAAGCTCGTGTCGAGTTTCTACCCCACCGCAGGGGTGTCGAAAATCCATGTCCCATGTTAACTTTCAAACCTATCGGTATGCTTGCCGACAATGTAAGGATTGGACCAGGTTCCATTTTAACGAAAGAGTGCGACAGATGGCTAAAAAGCGAGTGAAGCGTGGTGGCCCGAGATCGAGTAGTAAAGCACAAGCCGTGCGAGATGAATTTGCGGCGCAGGGCGCTGATGCGCGGCCCAAAGATGTGATTGCCGCGCTCAAGGCCAAAGGTATCGCTGTGGCTCCGGCGCAAGTCAGCAACATCAAGGCAACCTTGGGCTCGAAGAAGGCCGCTAAGAAATCCAAGGGGAGCGCCGCGCACTCCAACGGCGAGCTGTCGATTGAATCGCTGCTCGAAGCCAAGAAGCTCGCCGAGCGCTTGGGGGGCGTTGACGTGGCATTGAAGGCGCTCACTGCCCTCAGCAGATTGCAGTAGTCGAACGTAGGGTGGCATTTCTCTTTGCTACCGTAGCATCCAGACGCGACATCACGAAGCAGCGTCCGCGCTAGGGAAAGCGCGGGACGTGCTTCGAGGATGAAGGACAGACTTAGCCGCCTAGCAATTCTTAGCGCATCGGCATTTCTTGCGGCGCGCCATCAGCGGCCGGTCCAGGCTTGGGCTTGTGGACTCCGTTCGATTCCTCCGTAAAGCGAATCAGCGCTTCCGGCAGTTCAATTCCGCCAATGTCCTTTAACACCTGCATCATGGGCGGCAATGTGCGCGACATGTTTTGCAGGAAGTTCGAGGTACTGCTCGTCCCACCCTGACCGCCGTTCTCCCAGACCACGACCTTATCGAACTTGATCTGCGAGATTGCCTGCGCGCTGGCCGCGGCCAGCTTGTCGATGTGTTCGAGCATCAGCAATTGAAACGCCTGCTGGGCGCCGCCGCATGCTTCAATGATGGTCTTCAAGCCTTCACCTTTGCGGGCCAGGATTTCGAACTGACCTTTCGCTTCGGCTTCGAGCTTGGCAAAAATTGCTGACGCTTCGCCCGCCGCCTCGATGCGACGTTTTTCGGCCTCGGCTTCGGCCTGGACGACAATCTTGGCCTTTTCGGCCTTGGCCGGCGCTTCGACTTCGGCGCGGCGCTCTGCTTCGACACGATGCGCCTGGGCGAGGGCCGCCTTGGCCTGGGCCAGGTTTTGCGCTTCTTCGACCGCGGCCTCGGCGGTGCGTTTGCTCGTCTCGCCCACGCGATACGATTCAGCCTGCTTGACCAACAGTTCGGCCTGCGACGCCGCGATGCGAGCCTTGGCCTCGTTTTCGCCCGTTACGGCCTTGGCGTTGGCGTCAGCCAGAGCGATCCGCATCGCCTGCTCGGCGTTTTTGACCTGCGCGTCTCGCAAGAAGTTGGCTTCCTGCTCGCCGACGTTCTGCTCTTTGGCCAGTTCGGCGATGCGAACGGCTTGCACGCGCGACGCTTCGCGCGTGCCGATCTCGCGTTCCTTGATGGCATTCGCAACGAGCACGACCTTTTCGCGCTCGGCCTGGGCCACGCGGACCTCGCCCAGTTTTTCCTGCTCGGCCACGTCGCCGCGGGCTTGCTGGATTGCCGTCGAGGCCGCCTTTTGACCAATCGCTTCGATGTAGCCTGACTCGTCCGTGATGTCGGTGATGTTGACGTTGATCAGCACCAGGCCGATTTTTCTCAACTCCGGCTCGAGCGAGCTAAGAATACTTTCCAAGAACTTATCGCGGTCGCGATTGATGTCTTCGATTCGCATCGACGCGATCACTTGTCGCAACTGGCCGAAGATGATGTCTTCTGCCTGCTTGGCGATTTGTTTATTCGTCAAGCCCAGCAAGCGAATGGCGGCGTTTTGCATGACCTCGGGACTGGTGCCGATGGCGACCGTAAAAACGCTCGGCACATTGACGCGAATGTTTTCGATCGATAACGCGCCGCGGAGCGGGATCTCGATCTGCATCGGCTCCAGGCTCAACTCGGCGGCGTCCTGGATCAGCGGCCAAACGAACGCTGCGCCACCGTGGATACAACGGCTGGCCACGCCGCCGGCCGTCTTACCGTAGATCACCAAGATGCGGTTGCTGGGGCAGCGCCGGTAGCGGCGCGCGAGCAACAACACGAATCCAAAGAACACCAGCCCGATAAAAGCGGCAATAATCCCCAGGTAAACCCCGGCGCCGAGTTCGGTAGCCGCGAATAGGTTACATACTTCAGACATGTGTTGGCTCCAAGGCAGGTTGAACCGCTTTCACTTCGACGACTTCACTACTGACAACAGCTTTTACAACAACACTGGCGCCGGTCGGCAGCGATTCGCCGGCCGTGACCGCTTGATACTCCACCGTGCGATCTCCCAGATTTACCGTCACCTTGCCATGCCCTTGCATGGCGCCGGGGATCCGCAGGTAAACCTTGCCGGGGCGACCAACGGAACGCTCGACGCGAGCCGTGCCATCTGCCCTCAGGCGAGACAGGCTTTGCATCAGCCAGTGAACGCCATACATGGCGGCGGCCCCCGACGCCAGCGCGATCAACAGTGCTGACTCGGCGTCTAGTTCGCTCTCCTCGGCAGCCAGGCCGGCCAGACCGAAGAACGTGAGCGCCGCGACGACCGTCCGAAATGTCAACACGCCGAACAACCAACTCGATCCATGCGTGTGATGGTCGTCAGTCGGATGATCCGTGTCGTGACCAGCTTCGTGGCCACCGTCGTGGAAGCCATCATGGCCGGCGTCGTGGCCACCGTCGATGTCTCCGAAGACGTGCCCCAAGCCGGCGAGCGACATCAGGAACTGACACAGTAGGATCGTGCCGCCAATCACACTAAAAACGGCAAACACCCAAGTCATTGGTACCCTCCTTCACTCCTGTGGAACGAGAGCGAACGCAGACGAAAGAAGCGAGCAGCGGCCAGCGATTTCGCTTCATTGTCGAGCTTTGCCACCGGCTCGCGAAGGCTTGCATCGGACAATGAGGAGCCGTTTGCCGAGAGCGCTCGGCGAATGCCGCTATTCAGAGAATTCTGCAAGAAGAGATAGGCCATTGGCCTGACAGGTTCACCCCAAAAGCGTTTCTGCCCGCTGAGCAGTGATGCAGCGAAGGCGAGTATCGTCACGCACTCACCGCGATCACGCGGCTAATTATACCAGGACCAAAATCAGAAAACGCTAGGGGTAGAGCGGATTTCGCGAGCGCATTGCAGGCGTTGAAGTTAGAGCATTCCAACCGGGGGGACCCGCAAAAGGCGCGTGAATTGCATTCGCGACAACGACGAGAAACAATTAACGACGAAAAAAACAGCCCAGGAACGCTAATCAACTCAAAAACCACTAATCCGAATCAGTGAAGATCAGTGGTCATTAGCGTTCCCTCGTCCGTAGTCATCACGCTCCGCGTGATGGACTCTGTATTGTCTTCGTCGTGCCGTCGTGTCGTTGTGGTGCATCCATGACGTCGGCAAGAAGAACGGATCACGAAAGCACGAAAGCACGAAAAGAATCCGTGCCAGCGGCGAAACCAGCCCGAAGCGCCAGCGAGGGTTCTTCGTATTCTTGGTGGCGGATGAAGAACCCTCGCTAGCGCTTCGGGTTTGTGTGGAGAACGACAAATCCGCGGCTAGCGCCTTGCGGCGAACGAAGAGGGCATTCGCGCAAGGGCGTAGGGTACGCACTCCGTGCGTACCACAATGCGTTTCGCATCGCGCGCGGTATTGAATGGAACGCATGGTTCCGGTACGCACGGGGTGCGTACCCTACGAAAGGCAACGAAGCGCTTCATCCACCAGCCGCGGCGCCGTAGAACGCCTCGGCCGTTAAGCCCGTGCGTGAGCGCACGAGTTCGACAATCGCGTCGACTTCAGCGTCTGCCAGTGGCGTCACCGTTGCTTCGGCGGGTTTGCGCGCCACGGTATAGATTTGTACCAGGCGAATCTTGCCGCCGCGCGCTGTGATCTCGTTGAGCCGATCGCAAAACGCTGACAACTCAGCAGGGGAGGGGGGCACGTCTTCGATTCGCATGAAGAGCGACTGGATGACCACGGGCCGCTTTTTCGCCGCGAGCGTGATATTGTCGACGATCCGCTTCAGCGGCATGCTCGTCCGATCGACGAGATGAAAGTATTCATCGGTGCCGGCTTCGAGCTTGGCCCAGATCTCGCCACCGTTGGCGTCGAAAATCGATAGTCCGCGCTCGACGACCGGCTTGTGGAACATGCTGGCGTTGGTGATCAACACCATCTTCACATCATGCAGGCCATGTTGGCGCTTGATCGCGGCGCAAGCTTCGACGAGCGTATCGAAATCCGTGTAAGTCGTCGGCTCACCATCACCGCTGAAGGCAATGTCATTCAATCGGCGCAGCCGCTGGGGTGTATCACGAAAGCGCGGATGCTCGAATAGTTCGCCACTCGCGACCAGCGTGAGCATCTGATCGAGCTCGGTGAGCAGTTGCTCCTGCCCGACGAAGCGGACCTGGCTCTCGCGGACTCGATCAACTTGGCAATAAATGCAGTCGAAGTTGCAGATCTTGTCCGGGTTGAGATTCACGCCGATTGAGACACCGCCCGACCGGCGGCTGACAACCGGATAGACGAACCGGTTTTCTTCGAATGAACGAGGATGACGTCCAAAAAGCGCGAGCGCTGGGTCGACCGGTTTGTCCATTGGCTTCTGAGCCGCAAGGCGCTAGCCGCGGGTTCTTCGTCGTTCTGAAGCGTGATCGAGCGAAGTTCGTTGCTCGGCGGAAGCCTCGCACTCCCGTCGATTGAGTGTCAATCCGTCTCAGGTCATTGAGCAATCCCGTAGGTCACGCACTCCGTGCGTGACATCGCGCCGCCCGGAGATTCGTCACGCACGGGGCGCCTGACCTACACTCTCAGACCTTCTTCAGCTCCGTGTACTCATCCATCGTGATCGTTGTTAGCGATCCATCTTTGAGTTTCAGCACGATCATGTCGCTGTAGACTTTGTCGTCGGCGTTGCGGCGATAGTGGAGCCCATGACGGCGGCGTTCGCAGCTCACGACTTCGCCAGACACGGTGTTCGTCCAGACGCGTTGGCCCACCTTTACCAGGTGTCGGATTTCGACCCGATCGCCTGGCGTCAACTCGTTGACCGCTTCACGCGTAGTGATGTCGGTCGTCTGGGTCGTGGGTTCGGTTCGCATCGGAATGGGCTCCTCAATTATTCAGGCGCAGCGCAGGGCGGGGCCGTCTTGGCCCTCCGCCCTCTATTCTCGCCGCCATCGGCCGGCAGACAAGAGCATTCTGCCCCGCTGCTTCGCCGGATCAGACCTCTTTCGAGTTGATCCAGCTCATCAAGCGGCGCAACTGACGGCCGACGGTCTCAATTGGATGGTCGCGCTCGCGGCGGCGCGTGGCCTTGAACGCCGGGGCGTTGGCCTTGTTTTCGAGGATCCAGTCGCGGGCGAACTGGCCAGACTGGATCTCGTGCAGGATCTTCTTCATTTCGGCGCGGGTTTCGTCGGTGATGATCCGCGGACCGCGCGTGTAGTCGCCATATTCTGCCGTGTTCGAGACGCTGTACCGCATGTAGTTCAAGCCGCCCTGGTAGAACAGGTCGACGATCAGCTTCAGCTCGTGCATACATTCAAAGTAGGCCATCTCGGGCTGGTAACCGGCTTCGACGAGCGTCTCAAAGCCCGCCTTGACCAGCGCGCTGACGCCGCCGCACAGCACGACCTGCTCGCCGAACAAGTCGGTCTCGGTCTCTTCGGCAAAGGTCGTCTCGATCACGCCACCGCGGGTGCCGCCGATGCCCTTGGCGTAGGCCAGACCTAGTTGACGGGTCAGGTCGCTGGCCCCGTCGTTCATGGCGATCAAACAGGGGACACCGCCTCCTTTTTCAAACTCGCTGCGGACCAGATGGCCTGGGCCCTTCGGGGCAACCAGCAGCGAATCCACGCCCGGCGGCGGCTCGACCTGGCCGAAGTGAACGTTGAAGCCATGCGAGCACATCAGCACGTTGCCCTTCGAGAGGTTCGGACGGACGCTCGCGCGGTAGATGTCGCCCTGAACTTCGTCCGGCAACAACATGTTGACCAGGTCGCCTTGCTTGGTGGCCTCTTCGGCCGAAACCGGCTTGAAGCCGTGGCTGACCGCCAGATCGTAGTTGGCGCTGCCGGGTCGCTGGCCGACGATCACTTCGCAGCCGCTGTCACGCAGGTTTTGTGCGTGGGCGTGGCCTTGCGAGCCGTAGCCAATGATGGCGATCTTCTTGCCTTTGAGGAGCGACAGGTCAGCGTCTTTGTCGTAATAGATCTTGGCGGGCATGGAGGGTTCCTAGAAAGATTTGCGATGGTGGAATCGTGTTTGTTTGTCATGCGCGGCGCCGGCCGCGCGGTCAATTTGTTCGATCGTTTTTGCAGGCAGCCTGCGAGCAGGAAACTCAGCCGCGGTCCGAGTTGCGCGGCTCACGCAAAGTCCGACGGAATAGCGTCCTGCTTGCGACCGGTTGGCGAGCGACGGTCGGGCGTGACCGTCGAGTTGCCGCGGACCATGGCAATTCGACCGGTGCGGACCAGCTCGCGAATTCCGAGCGGGCGCATAAGCTCAATGAACGCCTCGACCTTGCGCTCCTGGCCAGAGATCTCGACAACCACGGCATCAGCGCCAACGTCGACAATCCGACCGCGGAAGACTTCAGCCAGTTCGCGGATCTCAGTGCGATGAGCGCCAGTGGTGGCTGCGACTTTGATCAACATCAAGTCGCGCTCGACGTAGTCGGTCGAGCTAATGTCGTCGACGCGGACCACGGTGACGATTTTTTCGAGCTGCTTGCGGACCTGCTCCAGCACGCTGTCGTCGCCCATGATGACAAACGTCATCCGCGAGAGGTGGGTGTCCTCGGTTTCACCAACGGCGAGGCTGTCAATGTTGTAGCCGCGCGAGGCGAGCATGCCGGAAATATGCGCGAGCACGCCCGGCACGTTTTGCACGAGAGCCGAAATCACATGCCGCATGGGCGCACGTCCCCTGAAAAACGATTGATGATAGCCCCCCAAAAGCCGTCCCACAAGGCTACGTCACGACGGCCGCGGGCGCCATAAACCGGCGACCAGGCAAGGGTGGGACCAGGCCTGCAACCCGGACACGCGCGAAGTGGGGACTGTTCGCGCAAATTGTGGAGAAGATCGCCGCCAATGGTCCGACCGCCCCGGACCGACCAGCCCTCAGCGAACCGCCCGACGGCGCTATGCTGAATTTAAAGGGTAGCGCCCGGCGCGAGTCGAAAACCTGCGCGCAACCGCGACCTGGTTCTCCATCAGCCCGCGCCCGCGCCTGGCGATTCGTACAACGATTCTCGTGGCCCAGACCACGCGGCGCTCAGCCGCCAGCGCGGCCTGCGCGACGACAAGCCAAGGCGACAAAGCCCACGCCACTGATCAAGGCCAGCACCATGGTCGAGGGCTCGGGCACCACGGTTACGCTGCGGATCGTGATCAAATTGTCCGCGGTGATTTGCGTGGCGGTATCTGGATCGAAATTCACCAACGGAATCGGGCCAAGCAAGCTGGCGGGATTGACGTTGAAGTAGTCGTTTAACTTGGGTGTTGCCTCGATCGCCTGCAGGATGCTCAGGCCGTTTCCGAGGACTTGCCCGAAGACCGCGTAACCGCCGCTGGCCCCGGCCGGAAGCGTGCTGGTATTGTCATGCGAATTGAAGAAGAATTGGCTGGTCGCGCTATTTGGGATGCTTGTGCGGGCCATCGCAATCGTGCCAAGAGAATTCGGCAACGTCGACTCCAACTCCAGCGCCGGCGAAGTCAGGCTGGGGATTGCCGTTGGCTCCGGCGGAAACGGAGCACTTGCAGCCGTGAATCCACCTCCCTGAACGATACCGATGCCGGACTGCGCGATGGTAGCCGTGCGATGAAAGAATGTGTTGCTGTACTGGCCGGCGGTGACGTACTCCAGAAAGTTGGCGACGGTATTCGGCGCTGCGCTGTCGAACAGCTCGACTTGAAACGAGCCTGCGGTGGTATCGAATAACACAATCGTATTGGCCTGGGCCGGCGTCGCGAACCCGATTGCCAAACAAGCCACGGCCACCGCAGCGATGAATCCCTTCTTACCGCCTCTGTAGCAAAGCTCCGCCATATTTGTCTCTCCTGAGATGCTGATCTCAATCGCCAGCCGAAGGCCAACGAACGAATGCTGAACTGATATTCGAAATGCAGCGAGCGCAGAGCTTCGCAAATCGCGAGAGCGCAATCCGACGCCGCAAGAAAAAGCTGAAACGTGTAAGAGACGTTCGCTTAGCGGCGCCAGGGACAAAAGATGGTGTCAAAAACGGGCCAATTGGCCCTATCCCTCACAGAATAATCCCCGACCGCAACCACGGCAAGACTTAGGCCAAGCAAAATCTGGAAATCCGTACAATTTCTTCAGACGGACAATGCCCCCAGTTTCACCCGACTTTACTGTCGTCGTTGACCTCGGCGCCGGCGGCCTTGCCGATCGAGGAGACGATCCACTCAGGTGACAGAGTTCCCGGACGCACGGCCATGTCATGCGGCAGAAGCTGATGGGGCTGATGCGTGACGAGTCGATCGAGACCACGCTCAAGTTCTACGTGGGCCGGAACGCCGACGACACGACCACGTATTGTGGAAAGCCTACGAGCTCGCCAGCGGTAAACAGTTTGCTAACAGCACTCAAATTCAGACTGTCACCTACAGCGCGAACACGTTTCAAACCCTCTGACTCTCGGGGAGTTTTTAGTTGGCCTGCCAGGACTCGAACCTGGGACTAAGGGATTATGAGTGCGAAAAACAGCTTACCCCTGATTACCGATAGCGCTTTTTCCCGGGGAAAACAGGCATCGAGAGGCAAGCAGCGCTTGTAGTATTCAAGGAGTATGGAGGAATCGTAGAGGCGCAACTGCCCGGCCGGGGGTCACTCCCGCGCCGGGCTTTTTCATGGGCAGACAGCCATAGCCCCCTCAGAATTGCTTGCGTTGGATTCCGGAGCCTTTTAGTATTGGGGCTGGCCGAATCCCACCCGCATTACCCGGAAGCCGCTACTGAGCACCAATTCGACGCACGACCTGATTCTGTGGTTGTCTTGTCCATTTGGTTTCTTCAGTAAGGGGCTTCTGACTAATGAGGCGATTCTTTTTTTCTGTAGTGTTTGTCTTCGCGACGTTCCTAGTCGCGCTCCCGACTGCTTCGGCCATCACGATTCCCACCGTGCCGGTCGGCAATCCGGGCAACGCCAACGATCCCAGCGACGGTGATGAAAACACTGCCGGAATCCAACAATTTGGCGCTGTCAGCTACGCCTACCGCATTGGCACCACCGAAGTGACCAACGCCCAGTACGCGGCTTTCCTGAACGAGAAAGCCAAGAGTGATCCGCTGGCCCTTTACAGCACGAATATGGGCAGCGACCCTCGCGGCGGGATCGCGCGGAGTGGCTCGGACGGCAGCTACAGCTATGCGCCCAAGACCAACATGGGAAACAAGCCAGTCAACTATGTAAGCTGGTACGACTCGATCCGATTCGCCAACTGGTTGAATAACGGGCAGGGGACTGGCGACACAGAGACCGGCGCGTACACACTCCTGGGGGGCACTCCGACGCCCTCGAACGGTTTGAGCATCACCCGCAACGCGGGCGCAAGTTGGTGGCTCCCGAGCGAAAACGAGTGGTACAAGTCGGCCTATTATCAGCCAGCCGCGCAGGGGGGTGATGCGGACAATTACTGGCTGTATCCCACCAAGAGCAACTCGGCCCCCACGCTCGCCATAGCCAACGCCGTCGGCGACATCTTCAATCCAGGAACGAACGTCGCCAATTACAACCACGGCGCGGATTGGAACTTCCGAAACGGTAACGTGACGACAGTCGGCGGTGCCGGCCCGTTGAGCGAGAGCTTCTACGGCACGTCCGACCAAGGCGGCAACGTCTCTGAGTGGAACGAAGCCTTGATTAGCGGGTCGCGTCGGGGCTTGCGGGGTGGTGCGTTCAACTTCCTCGCGAATGGCTTGCAGCCCTTGTTCCGGCCCAGCAGCAACCCGCCGGACGAGAACTTCGATATAGGGATCCGCGTGGCAACCGTCCCTGAGCCAGGTACAGCGGTGCTGGCTGTCTTAGCTTTTGGGTTCATTTGGGCGCTCCGCAAACGCTTAACGAACCGTTAGTAGTCGTTCTAGAGCTAAATCACCCACCGTCGCACGGTGGGTTTTTTGTTGCGCTGCGACAAATTTGCGGGTGCCGATCGTCTCTGGATAATGACACCGGGACAGATACGACACCTACAAGCAGGTACTCGGATGCAAGTCACTCTTACGGACGAACAGTTAGAAGACCTTGCGCGGCGGATCGCGGCGCAGGTATCACGGCGGCCGGACAAGGTTCTCTACACAGAACGGGAGGCGGCAGCGATGCTTGGCGTCTCTCCGTGCTCGCTCCGCAACTGGCGCTGCTCTGGCAATATCCAAGCGGCCACGCGCGGCAAGCCCTGTCTCTATCGGCGCGAGCACATCGACGATGCTGCGCGCTTTCTCGAAACTCGCTCTGCCGAGTAGTGCGCAATTGCGCCGCGCGCATAGACCGTACGTCGTCGGGTTATGCCGAAACGTCTAACGCCAAATGACTTGCGAAAAGTCGTGCAAAAAACAGGTGCGCGCCGGCGCATAAGTGTTCTGTAGACCACTTATGCCTAACGGTTGAATTCGAAACGACTTGCGTTCGCGAGGCGTTTTAGCGATCCACGTGGCGCGGATAACCCGTCTGTAGACGGCTTATGCCAAAGTCATTTGCCTGCAACCACTTGAGGCAATCGGACAAAAATTCTCGCATCCGACCGGTGCCGCACCGCGCAGGATAATAACGGGCAAAGATATTTCACCCGTAATGAGGAGAGCGCGAATGGCGCCGAAGATCGAACTTTTAGAGAGGATCCTGGAGCGCGGCTATCGCGCTTTGATTGTGATCGGCGACGTGGTATTCATCGCCGAGAGTTCAGGGCGAATGCCAATTCCCGATGATGCTACTGAAGATACGGTGGCCATCGTATGCGACCTGGAGCGTCCGTACCGCCGCTTGCAAGCGCATTACGGACGACGGGAAGAGTTCGCCAGTCTCGACGTGGCAGCAGCTGCTGGGGTGGCCTTTGGCACTTTGAATGACTGGATTGAGGCGGGCGTTGTCACGCCGAGCATTCGGCAGTCATCCGGCAGAGGGCGTGGCAACGGGCGCGTATTCGACTTTCAGGACGTGTTCGCGATCGGAGTAGTAGCAAGTCTGGCTAGGAAGTCCGTCAGTCGCACTGTGATGGCTAAGGTGTTCCGAGCGCTGACTACGGGCAATGACGACGCTCTGCAAGAGCTGCTTGAACTGCCAGTGAGTGAGGCTCACCGCGAAAAGGTGAGCTAACATGACCGACCACTCTGCGATTGAACTCCGGCCGAAGATGGTCCGGATGTCAGATGTCGAGCCGAAAGACATTGAATGGCTTTGGCCCGGTCGAATCCCGATCGGCAAAGTTTCCATTTTGAGCGGCAGCCCCGACAAAGGCAAAAGTCTAGTCACGCTCGATATTGCTTCGAGAGTGACGACCGGTCGCAAATGGCCAGACTGCGCCGAATCACCGAAGACCGGCGGAGTCATCATCGTCGGAGTAGAAGACGACTTGGCGGACACCGTTCGCCCGAGGCTCGATGCGAATGGCGCTGACGTTAGCCGCATTCAGGCACTTGATGCCATTCTTCAGGCAGACGGAAGCGAATCGCTTTTAAACCTGGACAAGAACATTGCGCAGCTAGAAGCAGCAATCAGCGAACAAGGCGACTGCCGACTGGTCATCATCGACCCCATCGGCGCTTTCATGGGCAACAAAGACTCAAACAAAGATAGCGACGTTCGCGCGATCACGGCCCCACTAGCCAGGCTTGCGGTCAAGTATCGGGTGGCGATCTTGCTGGTCGCTCACCTGAACAAAGGGAAGGCAGATACCGCACTCAATAAATCAATGGGGTCGGTTGGATTCGGCGCGTCTGTTCGCGCGGTTTGGTTTGTAGCAGACGACAAGGAAAAAGAGGGGCGCAAGCTGTTCCTTCGCGGCAAGTGCAATGTGTCTGCCAACAACGGCGGACTTGCCTACAGCATCCACTGTGCGCCAGGGGCCAATGCGCCAGTAGTTGCATGGGAATCAGGGCGCGTCGATATCTCCGCAGACGACGCGCTGCTAGATAACCGGTCGGCGCGTGGGCCTAAGCCAGAATCGCGGCAAGAGGCAGAGGAGTTCCTGAAAGAAATTCTCGTCAGCGGATCGGTCGCGTCTAAAATTGTGATCGATGAAGCAAAGAGGCGCGGAATCGCAATCGCTACCCTGGACCGCGCCAAGCGGGATCTCAAGGTCAAGTCGCACAGGGCTGGCGACTGCTGGTTTATGAGATTGCCTAAGAGCGAAGACAACAGGGAGCGCACTTCGCTCCAAATAAACGCACCTCCCTTTGAGTGGGGCGCGGCGGCGTATCCGTGGGTGGAGCCGAAGCCGCGCCTTGCTTGGGGCTTTTGAGACAGTCTGAAGGAACAAATGATCGACAACCTTACGCCGAGCCTTAAAGCCTGGCTGAATGAAGCCATCGAGCTGCCAGCCGGCGCATCGCTTCAAGACGCACGCAAGGCCGTATCGAAGGCAATCGCCGACGGCACAATTACAGCAGAACAATTCAAAACCGCGCTCGCAGAAGCGCGGAATCAAGACCTACTCGTTGCGCTACATCGACCCGCTGACGCGAAGCCTCACCCCATGCTCCGGATTCCGGCCGCTCTTGAAAAGGGCAACCAAGACCGCATGTTGGCCGTGGCGCCGGAGTTCGCCGAGTTCTTAGCCGCGGTTCCGCGAGCACAAAGGGCCGGCCGAGTGTTCAACCCAGCCCCTCGCCGTGGCGCCACGCCCCTCGCAGAGCATCAGATCGGCAAAATCATCAGTGCCATCGGAGACGCCGCAGGCGTGAAGGTACGCAGCAGCGGCGACGAAGTGAAATATGCGTCCGCCCACGACCTACGCCGCTCATTCGGCGAACGCTGGGCCCGCAAGCCGGGCGTGATGCCGCAGCTGCTCATGGAACTGATGCGCCACGAGTCGATCGAGACGACCATGCGCTACTATGTCGGTCGCAACGCGCAAAGCACAGCGGCCGTGCTGTGGGAATCGCACAAATCGGAGTTTGGCACCAATTCTGGCACCATACCCGAAAACGGAGGCGCGACCGCCGCAAGCACGAAGCCGCAAACAACTACGAAGTAACGACTTAATAAGTAGGCCCGGTGTGACTCGAACACACGACCAAGGGATTATGAGTCCCCTGCTCTAACCAACTGAGCTACGGGCCCAAACACTGCATTTTTACGGTGTATTTGACGTTTTCGGTGGTACTGGTAAAATCCGGCCTGACACCCGTTTTGACACCTGACCCCAAAAGCGACTCCTGACACCATGCCCCAACAGTCTACCACTCGGGGCGCGAAGCCCAAGCCGGCCAAACCTCGAAAAGATTTTCCGTTGTTCCCCCATGCGTCGAATCGCTGGGCCAAGAAAGTTAGGGGGAGCTTCGTCTACTTTGGTAAGGTTTCCGACGACCCCAAGGGCGCCGCGGCGTTGCTGCTGTGGCTGGATCAGAAAGATGACTTGCTGGCCGGTCGCACCCCTCGGGCGAACGCTGAAGGCGTCACAGTGGCCGACATGGCCAATCGCTTTTTGACCGCCAAGCAAAACAAGCTGGACGCGGGCGAGATTGTCCCGTCGACGTTTCGCGACTATCACGAGACGTGCAAAATGCTGGTCGAGTTCTTCGGCAAGAAGCGGCTTGTGGTCGATTTGGCCAGCGATGATTTTGAATCGCTTCGCGCCAGTCTGGCCAAGCGTCTTGGCCCCGGCACACTCGGCAACGAAATCCAGCGCATTCGGATCGCGTTTCGCTACGCATACGAAACCGGAATGATTGATCGGCCGATCCGCTACGGACCTGAGTTCAAACGCCCCAATAAGAAAACGATGCGCAAGGTCCGGGCCGCGAAGGGTCCGCGAATGTTCGAGCAACCGCAAGTTTCGCTACTGCTTGATAGCGCAGACGTTCACATGAAGGCGATGATCCTGCTGGGGATCAACTGCGGGTTTGGCAACGCTGACGTTGGCTTGCTTCCGCGATCCGCGCTCGACCTAAAGAATCGATGGGTTAACTACCCCAGACCTAAAACCGGCATCGATCGGCGTTGTCCGCTTTGGCCTGAAACGGTCGATGCGATCAAAGCGTCACTCGCCAAACGAACCGAGCCAAAATCCTCGGAACATGCCGGGCTCGTGTTTGTAACAAAGTATGGCGGCTGTTGGGCGAAAGACACTAGCGACAATCCAGTCAGCAAAGAGTTTCGCAAATTGGTCGACGAACTAGACCTGCATCGACCCGGCCTCGGGTTCTACGCATTGCGACATGGATTCGAGACGATCGCCGGCGACAGCCGCGATCAAGTTGCTGTTGACGCGATCGTGGGACACGCGCCAGAGTCGAACGACATGAGCGCCGTTTACCGGGAGCGAATTAGCGACGAACGGTTGAAAGCGGTGGTCAACCACGTCCACGCCTGGTTGTGGCCAGAAGTCGCAGAAAAGCCAGTGAAGTCGACCACACAGAAGGCAACGCGACGACGGTCTAAGGAACCGGTTGCGTTGCGTGTGTTTTCCTGATCGAGGTAGAATCGTTCAACACACGGCTAGGGTTAGCGCCCGAAGAACCGCCGCCTAGCGGCCCGCCGTGTTGTTTTTGTTTTTAGGCAGTCGCCCTTAGGCAGGTGACACCGTGTCGGCATTGGTAAATATCATCGATAACGTCAATGCGATTGCGTTCGCATATCCCGAACACGCAAAGCGTCGCGTAGTTGCGGCCGAATCGCTGGCTGCCTTGCAAAACGCCAAGAGTCGAAGCTCAGACCGTGAACGTCTGCTGGCGAGCGCTCAGCGTACTTATGAAATCGAGTCGGGAACTTGCGTGCTGTGGTCGCGAAGCCTTGATCAACTTTGGGCGGAACTAGTCAAGCATCTACCGGCACTTGCAAAGCAGTATCCGGCGTTGCGTCCGCGCAAGCCTTGGCATCTATTGCCGGAACACGATCGCGAGCCGCTATTGAAGGCGCTCCACGACTTGGGCGTTGACGTTGGACATCTTCACGAGAACGGCGACGGCAAGCCGGCTGCGAAGCGTAGAAAATCCAAGCGCATCTACGCCACAAAGATCGATCGCGACGCGACGTGGTTGCAAGAGTTCGAGGACTTAAACAAATCGCAGGGGCCGACAACGAAAGCCGCCTTCGCGAGGAAAAAGAACGTCAAGGAGGATACCATGCGAGAGATTCTGAGGCGAGCCAAGGAACGCTCTGCGGGGCAGAGGGCGCGTAAATCGTAAAATCTCACTGACGTTTCGCGTCCCACTCCAAAAATCTTCGATATTTTTTTCGCCCGCATTTTGCGGGCTTTTTCATGCGCTGACGACGGGAATCATGATCGCCTTTTTCATGATTCGTGTTTTCTCGGGTTGAATTTCGAGCGTGGCTTTTGAGTGTTTCTGATTGCTAAAGGTGTTTCATCATGATTGCACGACAAAAGACGTACGAACATTCGCCCCCGGATGTGGCCAAGCGATTGCGCGTGTCGCCTTCCAAGGTGATCGCGTGGCTCGAATCAGGCGAGCTGGTGGGCAGAAACGTGGCCGAAAAACCTGACGGCCGTCCGCGATATCGAATCGCCGAGTCTGATCTTGCAGATTTCCTGGAACGTAGATCGGCAAGCATCGTGCCCGCGCCAAGTCGACACCGGCGAAAGAAAGCCGGCGATACGATCGAATTCTTCGGCTGATATCGAAGTTAGGTCCGCTCCCTGCAAGCGAATGGATTTCACTAAAACTATCACGGATCGACCCAACAAAAAGGGAACGCCGCAACCGGCTTGTGATGATTTCGGCTGCGGCGTTCGCTCTACACGTGCAAACAGAATATACCTCTCGCGCCGTCGAGGCGCAAACCCCCGCGAAGGGGGCTGCTGTCATTCTCAGAAGCGTGTGGGACTTACCGAAAACAGGCTACTTCCCATTTCAGTTGATCAAGCGCCCTGGCGATTACTTGCTGCTGCTCCGCACCGATAGCGGCGCTATGCAATCCCTGCGCGTTCCGAGCTATCAGAAATTGAAGTCGTACCGGGCTTGCCGGAGTCTCGCTGGTAATTTGCTCGACGCCGTGATCAATCATCACGATCGCGCCGAGTGGCGGAATCTGCTAGCTCGTCTTGAGCGATCGGCGGTGGCGCTGTGATCGCAAAACCCAAAACCGAAATCCGAAGCGAGATTCACGCGGCCGCTCGCGAGTACGGCGAAAAATTCGGCTGGCGGATCGTTCCTCTTAAAGAGCGCGACAAACTGCCGCTATTGGAGTCGTGGCAAAAGATCAGCTCGGCCGCGCCCGAAATGATTGATGTCTGGTGGCGTCAATGGCCGGCGGCGAACTGCGGGGTGCAATTGGGCCCCCGCAGTGGCGTCGTCGACGTTGAGTGCGACACACCCGAAGCTGAGGCGGCGCTGGTTGAATTGTTCGACGGTGACCCGCCGGTAGTGCCAACGTACATCGGCAATCGCGGTAAGCATCGACTCTTTCAGTGGTCCGATTCGATGCCGGCGATGGCCGTCGTAAAGCTCGATGGAGTCGAGTTTCGTTTAGGTGGTGGCGGCAAAGGCGCGCAAAGCGTGCTACCGCCTTCGATCCATCCGAACGGCGCAGTTTATAAGTGGCTCGTTCCAATGGAGGATGCGCCGCTGATCCCGCTGCCGGCGGCGATCATCGACAAGTTGCATGATGGCAATCGGCCGTTGCTGGGATCGAAGAAAGGCGGCGACGACAAGGCTGAACGGTTCGAGTCGCGTGCGCCCGATCCACTGACGCCTGTCACGGCTGGCGAGCGCAACGAGTTGGCGACGGCGTTCGTTGGTCGACTGCTGGCCGATCTTGCAGACCCGTTTGACTCCGGGGCGATCAAACGCGCTTGGGGGCATACAGTCAACTGGAACAAGAACAACAAGCCGCCGCTCGACGATAAAGAGCTGCGGACGATTTATAACTCGATCGTGAAGCGTGAGCGTGAGCAGCTCAAAGACAAGTTTCAGCGAACGCAAGCAGATTGTGATGACATATTCGGCTTAGACCTTGACGATACCCAGGGCGCAAATGCGTCTGGTGAGCAAGAAGGCGAAAAGCAAGCGCCAGTGGATGCGTTGGAGAACTTCAACCATACCGACTCCGGCAACGCTAAAAGATTCAAGCGCGACCATTTCGAGAGTGTACGTCACGTACACGAATGGCAGAAGTTTTTGGTCTGGGACTTGCGTCGCTGGAAACTGGATGACACCGGGGAGGTTATAGAACGCGCAAAGCAAACCAATATGCGTATGCATCTGGAAGCGTTGTCACTGACTAACAGGGCTGACAGAGACGCACTCAGCAAGCATGCGCTGAAATCTGAATCGGCAAAGAGCATCGACGCGATGCTAAAGCTGGCGAAAAGTATTTCAGGAATTCCACTGTCGCCGGATCAACTTGACGTTGGAGATTACCTGCTCAACTGTCTCAACTGTACGTTGAACTTGAAAAGCGGCGAATCGAAACGGCATGATCGAGGCGACTTGCTGACCAAACTCGCGCCGGTCGACTACCTGCCCGGACCAACGGTGTCGCGTGCATTGTGGGATGAAACGGTAGCGAAGATTTTTGGGAACGACGCGGCGGCGATCTGCTACGCCCAAAAACTATTTGGCTCCGCGCTAATTGCAAACGCAAACGAAACGATCCTGCCGATTCTGTGCGGCAATGGCTCGAATGGAAAGACGCTGCTCACTGAAGCAATTCTTGCAGCCGTTGGTGATTACGGATTGAAAGCGTCGAGCGAATTGCTGTTGACCAAACAAGGTAGCTCGCATCCGACCGAGCGCGCTGATTTGTTCGGCAAGCGTCTCGTGCTGGCGGCCGAGACCGATGAGGATCGTCAACTCTCGGAATCAACGGTCAAAGAATTGACCGGCGGCGACACAGTTCGAGCGCGTCGCATGCGTGAAGATTTTTGGAGCTTCCGGCCGAGCTTCACGATTTTTCTAACGACCAATCACAAGCCCCGCGTTCGCGGCGTCGACGATGCGATCTGGCGGCGGCTCGTAATCCTTCCATTCACTCAACGTTTTTGGGACCCGGACAAGGGCGAGTCGGGCCCGCCGGAGCTGAGAGCTGACAAGCGCTTGAAAGAAAAGCTCCACGCCGATCTGAGCGGGGTGCTGGCATGGCTCGTCGAAGGATGCTTGGCATGGCAGGCAGAGGGCCTGGGCCAGCCGCTGTGCGTCAGGGAGGCGACCAAAGAGTACAGAGCCACTGAAGACGTGCTGGGCACGTTCTTCGACGCGAAATTGAAGTTGGTCCCCGAGTCCAGAACACGCGCGGCTTACATCGGTGATCAGTACGTCGCATGGTCCAGAGACAACGGCGAGCAACCAATCAGCACGAGGCGTCTGGGTGAGTTCCTAGCAAGCCGTGGCCTGACGCGAAAAGTGAGCAATGGCATCTGGTGGGAGGGGGTCGAAATCCGGTGATTTGGAACCTTGGAATATTGGAAGCCGGATTCCATATAAGCGCTATAGAGAGCGCTCTAGGGCGGAAATAGAGATTTTGCATCCTCCATTCCAAGGTTCCAATTTTTGCATACCGCATCCTACGCAGGCTACTCATGACCCCACAACGCATACACCCCTGCCACCCGAGCCTACCCATATTCACCACTCTGCTCATGTTTCAATTCGCTACACTGCCACTTTGGCAGGGAGTTCACACCCCCCACCATTGTCATTGGGTCCTTCCGGCGACGTTGAGCGCAAAGGTTTCCCACCCCGCCCCTTCACGAGCTACCTAAACACCCGATGTGACACCGACTGGCTGACTTGTAGTTCCAACCTCAAATGTGACCGGAGTATTTTCGATGCTGCCCATGGACCCCGCTGACGTGTCGTTTCTGATCGAAGTGCTGGCCGAAACCGATGCACTGTTCGAGCCTTACAGGCACGACCTGATCAATCCCGTAGCGAACGGCAAGCATATCTCCGCCGTCGTCGCCAAGCGCCACCTGTACCGGGAGGCGGGGCTTTCGATCCGCGGCGGTGGCGCCGCTGCCGATCGGCAAGAACATTCTCGGCGGCTGGCGCGGCTCGAAATCGCCGGCCTGCTGACCGTAGTGCGTCGTGGCCATCCGCTCGTTCGCCTGACCGCCGACGCGGAACGCGAACTTCGCGAGCTGACGAACTCGCACAGCATCGCGCAGGCGTTTTCGTATTTGCAGCTAATCGATTTGTACGCAAACGCCGGCGCGTCCAATGCTGGATGCGTAAGCGAAGTGCTCCTGGCTGGCAAAAACTCCGGCGACAACATTTCGAGCCGCGAAGCGAGCGACCTTGCGTGGTATCTCACGCCGCTGCTGACGGCCGGATTGATCGACGCATCTAGCGACGCGCGCGGGCGCGTGGGCTATTGCTTGACGCCCGAGGGACGCGCGGCGATCGAAGCCGGCTGTCCACCATTGCCGACGTACGAAATCTTCGATGCAGAAGCATCGAAGCTGCACGACGACTTGTTCGCAAAAGCGCGCTCTGATCTTGCCAACCTAAATCCTGGCAAGGATACGCTGCCGATTCAGATTCCTTTGTCGGCGGGCATGTGGGGCGACCTGCCACCGTACGCGGTGGAGTCCAATGAGCAAAAGTAAATCGAAACCGAAGCCGATCGACGCGGCGCCCGGCGAATGCTGGGACGCCGCGCCGGTCGTTTTCATCCAGCGCGCAACGTGCCCGCGCTGTGGCAGTGATCGCTCGCCACATATTTTGCGATCGGAAAATCAAGGCGACGGCTCGATCTTGCGCAAGTGTCTTTGCAAAACTTGCTCGCGCAAGTTCAAAATCGTCGTCGAGAGTGAGTGATTGCCAGAAACTGGCAACGTCGATATTTCGACTTGATACAAACGCAAATCGAAGCAAAAGCACGGGGGGAGAGCTGGCATGTTTTTCAGCGACGTAGAACGCGATTATCACCGAACTGCGGCGTCAATCCGCGCGCAGAATGAGGGGCAGATTGTCGTCATGCTGCGCGAAATGCGGGCGCAGCCGTATGAGAGAATTTCGAAATACGGCGTACCGAAGCCGCGTCGTCGCATCACGGCGGTCGATTATTCGACCCGCACGCCTCAACGGCCCAAACGTGTTGTCCGTCGCGCGTCCGCGTCTGCGCCAGCGTCCGCTGCTGCCGGCTTGCCGACATTCGAAGGGGTCGCATACAGCGGCGGCGTTGTCCCTGGCCACACAGCGCACCCAAAACCTTTGCCGCTTCCGTACGTCATCGACCTCGCCGGAATGACTACGGCAAAAAATATCATCGTAAACCTGGACCATAAAGGCACACAGCGCGTCGGGCATTTGATCGTCGCCGATATTTCGAGCGGGCGCGGTCTATTCGTGCGCGGCGTGCTTTCGGCAGCAACGAAACATCGCGATGAAGTTCGTGACAGCGCTGCGGACGGCATGCCCTGGGAAGTGTCCCTAGAGGCGAACTTAGCGAAGCCGGAACTGGTCGACGAAGGCTTTGAAATCTACGTGAACAAACAGACTTTTTTCGGTCCGCTGATCGTATTCCGCCGATCGAAGCTTACCGGCTTGGGTTTCGTCTCGCGTGGCGCGGATGAAGGCAATACGGTCTCGATCGCAGCGAGCGCGCTTGGCGTTAGTCGCATAAACTTTTTCAATGTCAAAGGATCATAGTCATGCCGCGTGCAAGTGCAGCAGTCGCCGAAGAAACCGAACCGCTCACGCTTGAACAAGTCGTGGCGGCCGCTCAGCTTCGGCGCAAAGAAAATCAGGCGAGGTTCGTAGACCTTGCTCGTGAGTGCGCAAGTGGTCGCAAGGTATCGGCGACAGAAATCGAATCGGTGGCTCGCGAAGCTGATCGGCATCTAAATGAATTCGCTCCGCTGGTGGAGTCCTTCAAACATCGAGCAAAGCTGCGAGCCGACGCGGTTGAACTGCAACCGATTTACGAAGCCTTTCAGGCCGCCAAGCGCGAACTTGAGGAATTGAATCGCAAGCTCGAAGAACAAATTCAAGCGTTCGAGTCCGCTGCGCGTCCCGTTCAGTGGCGAATCGGAAAGCTGAAAGACGAATTTGTGCGACTGCAAGGAATCCCTGCCGAGTTGATCGCCACCTGCCCGTGCGCAGAAATGAAGGAACGAAATCGCGAATTGCAATCGCGCGCTGAGTCCGCCAATCGATCACTGTCGAAGATTCGCGAGACCATCGAAATGGTCGAAAGTGAAAAGCCCGCAAACGAACTCGCAGAGACAGCACAGAAACACCGGCTCGAAAAACTGCGCGGGGACGAAACGCGGCTCAATGCGATTGCGATCGAAGTCGTTAATGAGCAAGAGTCGCTCTGTAAGCAAATGATGGATTACTAGTCGCAGACTCGCGTGGCGCGATAAACGCTGCCTCGCGTGATCCGTGCCGTTGCCCCTCGACGCGCCTCGTGGGGGCAACGGCATTTTAAAACACCACTATGGCGGCGCGTTCACCGCCGTCAATCCGCCCGGCGAGCCGGAATGCCCTCGGCTCGCCGGTCCTGTACACGAAATTCGGCGAGTCGCGCCCCGGACACCCATCCCGCGCGATTCGTTGAACGCTCGCGCCGACGTTTGTTGCGGAACGCGGCGCGAGCTTTTTGAAACATCCGGCTGACGTTGAAATCGTAGCAATCGCATCACAAATGAATCGTCCAGCGCCAAACGAAAGGCCATCGGCAGAACAGCTCCGCGCCGCTGCTGTTGGCTTCGGTTGCAAGCGATGCGGCTGCTACGACTGGCGGACGCGAGTTCTCTACGTCGACGCTCGCGGCCGCGAACGCAAGCAGAAAGTTTGCCGGGCGTGTGGCTCACCGCTCTGACTAGCAATGCCCCTTGATTGGTTGCTACGCCCTAGGGTTCGACTTAGACTTGCGGAATGAACTCGACGCCATTTCCGCCTGGATGGGACGAAGACGAAACCGAAGGATCGGTCGATCCTTTTGCGTTTGCTGCTGGCGATCACGATCAGCAACCCAAACGAAAGCGACTGGCTAAGCCAGTGCGTCAAGAGAAGCCTCGATCGCGTCACGGCAATGCTGTGCCCGGCTGTCTGGTGATATCACTTCTGCTGGTCGTCTTATTCGTGGTCGTATCCAGCAATAGCCGGAATCGACCTCCCCAGCCAACCGAGCCGCCGTCATCCCCTGAGAAGCAATCGAAGCGCGAATCGTTCATCGAGCAGATGCAAGCGGCTGACCTAATCGGGGAAGTCGCTTCGCACGGCATGATCTGCCGTGTCGAAGTGAAGCCCGAATTCTACTTGCTCGATTTCAAGGATAAGCAGTCGTTCGTCAGCGTCATCTACGGCTGGACATTCGACAACCGCAAAGGCGGAATGATCTTTCTGGAAGATATCAAGACCGGCAAGCGGGTTGGTTCGTTCTCGTCGTCACGCGGGCTACGCCTGGACTAGCGACTGGCCTGGCTCGATGGTCGACCTGACCGCGCTCGCCGACCTTCACAGAGAATTAGAATCGCCCGAGCGAAACACCGTCGGCACTGATCGTCAAAACGTCGCCCCGCTCAGCGAAATCGAGCCGTTCAGAGCCTGCCGGAATTGAGACTGTCGATCGACCTTGTACGGTCAGCTTATCGGGCTGAATGGTGATATCGCGACCTGCAATTCGAAGGTCAGCTAGGTCGTTTGTTGCGCGATCACCGCTGACGACGTTCTCAGGTTCGAGTGTGAAGTTGCGACCTGCGAGTTTGAGATTTCGGTAGGATGAATTCAGCTGCCACGACTCACTGACGGATTTGGTTTCCGTCGTCATGGTTAAGACGCGACCGTCCGCCAAAATGCAGCTGAAGGCGTGGACCGCTGCGGGCATGGGCGAAGTTGGCCGGTCGTGCAGCCACGCCAGCCCCAAGCACAAGCACCCCGCCAACCCAATAGTCACTGCCCCCCACCTGCGTCGCGAAAGCTTTCTCACGTCTGCCTCCTTTGGACATTGCACCCGCGTCCATAAAAACGCGGGGAGTGTAGGTGCGGTCGAGAATGGTGTCAATCTGGACTTGCGAATCTGCAAGTTCCAGAAACGGCGAAACGCCGGGCTCCCCACGCGGCCGCTGTGGCGTCGCTGGCCATCAATCCGGCTCAGCAGTCCATCGCCGAGCCGTAACCTCCAACGCCTGGTTTGATTTGACGTGACAAGTCGCAGGCAATTTCGCGTGGTACACTATCTGAGCCACAATGCTTAGGTGCGAGTGGGGTTCGCGCGTGGACAAAGAAGTAAAATTAAAAATCGACGGACTGAACGTCTCGCCAGAGACCGTTCCATTGCCAGACCTCCTAGATATCCTACGTGGCTTCGTTGGCGCACTCACCGCAAGCGCGACGCAAGCTGGGGTCAGGAAGGCCGACATTCACGTCAGTTTGATTGGAGTGGATGAAGGGAGCGATACCCTTACGCTTGTGGCAAACGATGCCACGGCTTTTCAGGCCAGTCGTCTCATTACCGCTATTGCCAAAGATGATTCTGGCCAACTGCCGCCAGCCGCACGTCGCTCGGTACGTCGCCTGTGGGGAGTCGCCCGTCGTCGGCAATGGACAGTGTGCCTTGAGTCCGACATCAAAGGGGTCAAATTCAAGGCGACCATTGTTCCAGACGTTCAGCCATTTGTTGTATCGATTGTGAAGGGGGCAACGTCGCAACTGGTGTATGTCGTGCGGGCGGGCGGCGAGAACCCCACCGCACAAGTTCGCCTTGCGAGCGGCGATGTATTCACGGCCCGCGCTGCATCAAAGAAGGTAGCGGAGTCGCTTGGAAGTCACCTGTATCAGTGGGTGGAAATCGTCGGCGAGGGACAGTGGAATACCAAGACTTGGACCTTCGACGACTTTCGTATTGATGGGATCGGCGAATACCTGGAATACCTTGCCGACCCAGAGTCTGCCGTCCAAAAGCTAACCGAGTTGTCCAAAGGACATTGGGACAGAATCGATCCGACTGAATACATACGGGAGCTACGGTCGGATGATTAACGGGGCACGCCTGGCATGATCGCATTCGATACTTGTATTTTGATTTGGGCAATGAAGGGGCACGTCCAACCGGGCCGGGAGGATATGATTGCTCGCGCCCGCAGTTTGATCAAGCAATCCCGCCAACGCAAAATCCCGCTGATGATTCCAAGCATCGCTCTCGCTGAGTATCTGGCCGATTTCGAAGAAGGCGATCAGTCAGCGCAACGGGATCAATTTGCTAAGGGTTTCTTTATTGCCCCTTTCGACACCAAGGCTGCTTGGTGCGCAGGCGAAATCTTTGATCGCGAGAGGATGAGGGTTGTACGCGAAAACGGTACGCCACGGCAATCAGTGCATGCAGATTTGAAGATCATTGCGACGGCAATTTCACATGGCGCTAGCTGCATTTACACTGATAATGTCCGAGACTTCAGATCGTTGGCAAACGGCAAGATCATCGTTGAAGAACTGCCGGAGCCACCATCACAGCAAACGCAGATGTTCAGTGCCCCGACCGGGACCTGAGTACCAGCCAAGGGGTGCGTCTGATACATGAGAGTCGACGGCGGGCCCCTCTTTCGTCGCGATGCCGGGCGTTGACCTGTCGCATTCTCTCGATCGCGATCGCCGACACCGAAACACGAGAAAAGCGCGGGTGTCATGACACCCGTTGCGGGTGTCAAACGAGTGTTTTCAGTGGTTTACAGAAAAAGCTCAGAGTGTCATAAAAGCCTAGTTTTTACGGCATTTTATCGCGTTTTTGCGACCTTTTGCCGAAGCCCTTTTTTCTCTTATGAGTCCCCTGCTCTAACCAACTGAGCTACGGGCCCGCAGCGCACTGGAACTGGTGTTTTAGTGCGTTTGATTGACAATCTGTTTTCCCAAGCACTCCATGTGGCACGACGGTTTGTACACCCGATCGTGTGGAGCCGGCAAGGCGTCGACAGCCACCAAGGGTACCACGATGAAGGCCGGCGGCAAACCGAAGAAGCCGCGGTCGGGCTTTCCACTCTTCCCGCGCGCCAGGAACTATTGGGCGAAATGCCGCGACGGAAGTTGATCTAGTTCGGAAGGTCGCTGAAGCCCCCAGCGGAAGCGGCGCTGTCGCAGTGGCTCGACCAATAAAATGAGTTGCTGGCAGGTCGCACGCCTCGGCCGCGCATCGTTACGTCCAGGTAGCAAACCGTAATGACAGCCGAAGCGCTGCCAGCCCCAACCAGCCCACTGGTGATGTCCTGACTGTGGTCCGATAGGCGCGGCGCACTGAGCTCAGTAGAAATCGCAACCAATTGCGCAAGCGGTCGAAGGAACTTAGAGAATATTTCAAAACATCGATGCAGGGGACAGTCCCCGACGTTTTGAAACAGCTTCTTAGCTGCCTGGCTTTGGATGAGCGTCGTTACAATGTGCCCAATAATCTCGCCGCGACGACTCAATGATGGCTGCGATGTTGAAGCCCACGACCGCATGTGGGCTGGTCTTGCCACAACTGCACTCCCACGTTCCAGCAACCTTTTCATCAACACGATGAACTTCGACGTGTCCGGATTGGCTACCCATCGGAATGAATTGTCTACGGATGAGGACGTTTTTTGTCATGGCACACTCGGGGAGTGGTTAAGAGCGCAGACGTTACGCGTCTTGTAGGGGCGGAGTCCTGACGGCGTCGTGGGGGCCAATTGCGGACCGGCTAGCGGGGCTTGCGAATGGAGCGCAGGCGATTCAATGCATCGCGGGCGCCCATCGTGTCCAGTCGCATCCTGTCGGCGGTCGGCTGCACTAATTCAAAATCGTCGATGATGGTGTCGAGCGATAAGTCGGCGCACTTGTCGACTTGATTCAAGTCAGCGACGAGTCCCGCCGCGTGTGGTTTTAACTGCAAGATAACTCCCCTAGGTCGTCGATCGGTCGCAAGGACGCACATCGGCGCCGCAGGCTCTGCGAACGTATTTAGCTTACTTGTCATAGGAACCAACTTTTCTAGCGTACAGAAAGTTTTGGGAATCTCTGCGGGTAAGGAGGGCGGCGGTAGGAAACGCTGACAATTCCAGTAGTCTCGCCAACGAATCGCGGGCATCCTTGTCGTCGTCAACAATCACGACCCGAAGTGGCTCGGGTGAAAGCAGGATCATGAGTTCCATCCTTGTCGCAGAGAAAGGACGGTCAGGACCTGAGAAAGATTGGCTCCCCAGCGGGGAGCGTCCTGGAGAGGCGTTACCGCCCGATTGAGGGCTATGCAAACCTATCCTAATGATAGGGGAAGGCAACGCCCCAATTGGGCTTTGCTTGTGACAATGATGTTTCCACGCTGCAGCTCACGCACGAGGCGGAAAAGTCAGACGAATCAACATCGGCGGGAGGCCTGGTTAGACATTTCCGCAGTAGCAGTCCAAAGTCGCCAAGAACCGTCCGCACGACGGCGTCAAGCAAACACCGCGACTACATTCGTCATGCAGCTTGGATGGCCTGAAGCCTTAGACCGATGCGCCAGTGGCCGGTTGCTTGTCCGTGTACAGGGTGCCGAACTCGGCGTCGGTGGCGGATGTCAGGCCGAGATTGACCTTGAAGAATCGGTGATGCTGCAAGTGATGCTGCGAGATGGCCCAGCGGGCGCCGGCGTCGTGCGACGGTAGATGGCCGGCGAACGCCAAGATCACTTCGACAATCGTGAAGTACCAGTTCGGCACGAGTGCCACAGTCGGAATCGCCATCTCGGTGATCCAGAACTCAGCCGGCGAAATCGTCCCGGAGTCTAACGACGTGGGAAGGACGCCGAGATGGTGGATGCTATGAATGCTCGAATAGAGCGGTGGGTTG
>Ga0070665_100001275_pt1 | contig 30231 bp, 34 predicted proteins | sample KBSS13metaG_FD_65862 | JGI IMG/M metagenome (GOLD analysis project Ga0070665, IMG submission 65862) | Switchgrass rhizosphere microbial communities from Kellogg Biological Station, Michigan, USA - KBS S1-3 metaG | ecosystem: Host-associated > Plants > Roots > Rhizosphere > Soil ... | reverse complement strand
GTGGTGACGCGGGCGTCGCGCAGGTAGCGCTCGACCGGGTAGTCGTCGACGTAGCCGGAGCCACCGTGGACCTGGATCGCCAGGTTGGCGCACTCGACCGCCGACTCGGTCGCGAACAGCTTCGCCACCGAGGTCTCCATCAGGTTCGGCACCCCTTCGTCCTTTAATAGACCGGCGCGCAGGACAAGCATCCGGCTGGCGTCGCGCTTCAGGATCATGTCGGCGATCATCTCCTGGACGAGCTGGAAGCGGGCCAGGGGGACGCCGAACTGCTTCCGCTCCTTCGCGTACTCCACCGAGGACTGGACGCAGCCTTCGCAGATCCCGACGCAGCCGGCGGCGACGCTGTAGCGGCCGTTCTCGAGCGCGCTCATCGCCACCTTGAAGCCGTCGCCGACCTCGCCCAGCAGCGCCTCCTCGCCGACCTCGACCGCGTCGAGCGAGATTTCGGCGGTGTCGGAGGCGCGCAGCCCGAGCTTGCCGTGGATCTCCTGGGTGGTGAAGCCATCGCTGTCGCAGGGGACGAGGAAGCAGCCGAGCCCGCGGTGCTTCTTCTCGGGATCGGTCTGGGCGAAGATCAAGGCGACCTCGGAGAAGTTGCCGAGGCTGATCCACATCTTCTGTCCGCTGATCGACCAGCCGCCATCGGTCTTCGTCGCCCGGGTGCGGAGGTTGGCGGCGTCGGAGCCGGTGTCGGGCTCGGTCAGCCCGAAGCAGCCGAGCGCCTCGCCCGAGCAGAGCCGCGGCAGCCACTTCTGCTTCTGCTCCTCCGAGCCCCACTTCTCGATCGAGCCGGCGACCAGCGAGGTCTGGACCGAGATCACGGTCCTGGCGGAGGAGTCGGCGCGGCCGATCTCCTCGGCGATCAGCCCGTAGCCGATGTAGTCGAGGCCGCGGCCGCCGTACTCTTCGGCGACCGGCGCGCCGAGGAAGCCGACCTCGCCCAGCTTGCGCGCCAGCTCACGGTCGAAGCGGCCCTCGCGGTCGTTGTCGCGGACGTTGGGGAGGATCTCGCGCTCGGCGAACTCGCGCGCCGTCTCGCGGATCAGCTTCTGCTCGTCGCTGTAGGTGAAGTCCATCTACAGCTCCTTCAGCTCTTTGCCCAGCGTGTCGGCGAAAGCCGCCTGGGCTTCCTGGGTCCGGGGCCCCGGCGCCGCCGGGAAGACCCTGCCGTCGACCGAGGAGACCGGCTGGATCTCGCGCGTGGTCGAGGCGAGGAAGGCCTCGCTCGCGCCGCACAGGTCGTCGAGGTGCCAGCTGCCCTCCTCCACCTGCAGGGCCTTGATCATCCGGTCGCGGGTAATCGACTCGAGCACGCCGTCGGTCAGCGCGGGGGTCCGCAGCTCGCCCTCGGCGGAGACCCAGAAGACCGAGGAGGTCGGCGGCTCCAGCACGGTGCCGTCGGGACGGATCAGGACCGCCTCGTCGGCGCCTTTGCCTTTGGCGATCCGGGTCGCCTGCATGTTCGCCGCGTAGGAGAGCGACTTGACGCCGTTGAGGATCACCGTCGGGCAGTAGGTGACGGAGATCAGGCCGACGGTCTCGGGGTGGGGCGGGATCGGCTCGGTGGCGGCGATCCGCCGGCCGCCGCGGGTGACGATCAGCCGCAGCTGCCCTTCGACCGGGCCGGCCTGGGCGAGCAGCGCCTCGATCTCGCTCTCGAGCGCGGGGCGGTCGAAGCTCAGCTCGATCGCGGCGACCGAGCGCTCGAGCCGGTCGAGATGGTCGACCAGCGCGAAGGGCTTGCCCTCGTAGAGGCGGATCACCTCGAAGGCGCCGTCGCCGCGGTAGAGCCCGTCGTCTTTGAGCCCGATCGTGGCCTCGGCCGTGGGGCGAATCGTCCCGTCGACGCTCGCCAGCTCTTCGAAGCTTGCGGTCACGCGGCGAGGCTATCTGGTCGGCGCGGCCGCGTCAGCCGTGCTTGCTGTGGATGCGGCAGCCGGGCCCGCCGAGGCGGTCCTTGCCGATGCAGCGCTGCGGCGCCCAGCGGACGAGGTAGTGGCTGTCCCAGGCGAAGGTTTGCTGCTTGCGGATGTAGAAGGGGGAGATGATCCCGGCGTAGATCGTGCCGCGGGCGATCCAGGCGATTTCGCAGCGGAACCTGGTCTTGCTTGCGCGCTTGCAGCCGCCGGCGATGCGGCTGGCCGAGCTGAAGCGCTCGCCGAAAGCGTCGAAGAGGGTGAAGATCGCGAACTCTTCGCCGGTCGATTTCTTCATCGGCGGCAGCGGCGCCGCCGGGTCGACGAACGGCGCCGGCCCGCCGCTTTCGGTCGCGGCGATCCATTCCGAGACCCAGGTCGAGACGTAGTCGACGCGGGTCAGCACGTTCGGGGTCTGCGGGCTGCACAGAGGGCCGACGACGCTGATCACCGCCAGCTCGACCGGGGTCCCGTCGGGGCGGGTGGCGACCGCCGGGCCGCCGCTGTCGCCGAAGCAGGTGCCGGAGGTTTTCTTCGGGGTGCTGAGCAGGCAGAGCTGGACGGCTCCCGAGTAGTCCTTGTAGAAGCCGCGGGTCTTGGCCTGGCAAAGACTGTCTTTCTGCACCGTCATCGTCGTCGTCCGCATGTTCGACGGCGCCTGGCGGTTCTGGGCCCGCGTCACGCCCCAGCCGGCGACGGAGACGGTTGCGCCGCCTTCGTAGAGCGCCGCCTCGGCCGGTCCGGCGAGCGCCAGCGGCGGCGCGGTGGTCGGTCGCGAGAGGATCAGCACCGCCGCGTCGCCGTGGACGATGCCGGGGTCGAAGGAGGGGAAGACGTGGGTGGCGACGACGCCGTAGATGTTTTCGGGCTGGGCCTGTTTCGGGTTGGCGACGCCGATCGCGACGGCGTATTCGGCCGGTTTCGAGAAGGTGCCGGTCTCGACGCTCTCGACGCAGTGGGCGGCGGTGAGGACCACCCGCGGCGCGACCACGCTGCCGGTGCAGGCGAAGCCGCTGTGCTTGTTGCCGGCCTCGATGTAGGCGAGGTAGGGAAACTGCTCGATCGTCGCGGGGCTGCCGCCGATGATCGACGCCTGGGCGCCGCCTGAGGCCGCCGCGCCGGCAGGCGCGCACAGCGCCAGCGCCGCGATCGCGCAGCCGAGAATCGTCAGCAGTCGTCGTTGCCCCCGCATCTGAACTCCCAACACCCTAATTGAGCGTTCAGACCGCTTCGAAGACAGTGGACGAACCTTGGCCCACGCCGACGCAGAGGGTGACGACGCCGTACCTACCGCCGCGCCGTTTCAGCTCCCGAACCAGGGCGCCGGTGAGGCGGGCCCCGGAGCAGCCGAGCGGGTGGCCGAGGGCGATCGCGCCGCCGTTGACGTTGAGCCGCTCCTCCTCGATGCCGAGCTCGCGGGCGCTCGCCAGGACCTGCGAGGCGAAGGCCTCGTTCAGCTCGACCAGGTCGATCTGGTCGATCGTCAGGCCGGCGTTCTCGAGGGCGCGGGGGACGGCCTTGACCGGGCCGACGCCCATGAAGGCGGGGTCGACCCCGGCGACGCCGCTGGCGACGACCCGCGCCAGGGGCTCGGCGCCGAGCTCTTCGACGCCCTTCTCGGAGGCGATCAGCATGCAGGCGGCGCCGTCGTTGAGGGTCGAGGCGTTGCCGGCGGTGACGGTGCCGCCCTCGCGGAAGACCGGTCGCAGCTTGGCGAGCTTCTCCAGCGAGGCGTCGGGGCGCGGCCCCTCGTCGGTCTCGACCAGGGCGGTCTCGCGTCCGCGCGGCGCCTCGATCGGGACGATCTCCTCGGCCAGCTTGCCCGCCTCGGCCGCGGCGACCGCGCGCTGGTGGCTGCGCAGCGCGAAGGCGTCCTGGTCCTCGCGGCTGACGCCGTAGCGCTCGGCGACGTTCTCGCCCGTCTCGCCCATCGACTCGGTCGAGACGCCGAGCTCGGCCATCCGCGGGTTGATCATCCGCCAGCCGAGCGTCGTGTCGTGCATCGTCTGCGGGCCGCGGGGGAGGCTACGCTCGGGCTTCTCGACCACCCACGGCGCGCGGCTCATCGACTCGACCCCGCCGGCGAGGTAGAAGTCGCCTTCGCCGGTCTTGACCGCGCGGGCGGCGCAGTTGACCGCCTCCAACCCGGAGGCGCAGAGCCGGTTGACGGTCGCTCCGGGCACGCTCTGCGGCAGCCCGGCCAGCAGCGCCGCCATGCGGGCGACGTCGCGGTTGTCCTCGCCCGACTGGTTGGCGGCGCCGAAGTAGACGTCGACGATCCGCTCGGGGTCGACGCCGCTGCGCTCGACGACGGCGGCGATCGTGTGGGCGGCGAGGTCGTCGGGGCGGACGCCGGAGAGGGCGCCGCGGTAGGCGCCCATCGGGGTGCGCAGCGGTTCGATCACGTAGGCCTCACTCATGGGCCGAACCGTATCCTTCTCGTGTGCTTTTCATTCTGGGGACTCTGGGACTGCTGGCCTTCATGGTCGGCGTGCTGCTGATCGTCGGGCACTACTACCCGGGCAGCTCGGCCGGGCTCGTCGACTGGGTCCCAACCCGCTCGCCCGAGGTCGAGGCCCAGAACGAGATCGACGACATCCGCCAGATGATGGAGGCGCAGAACGAGATGCGGCGCCGGCGCGGGGTCCCGGAGATGACCGAGGAGGAACTGCAGGCGAGCGTCGCCGAGGACGAGCGGCTGCGGCTGCGCGGCCGCGGTCCGTTCGAGGCCGGCTAGGTGGCCCGGGCCCTGATCGTCGCCTGCGGCTGCCGCGGCCGCGAGCTCGGCGCGGAGCTGCTCGCCGACGGCTGGGCGGTGCGGGGGACGAGCCGGCGCGCCGAGGGGCGGGAGGCGATCGAGGCGGCGGGGATCGAGCCGGCGCTGGCCGATCCCGACCGGCCCGGGACGATCCTCGAGCTGGTCAACGACGTCGCCGTCCTCGTGCTGCTGCTGGGCGGCGCCGAGGGCAGCGATGAGGAGCTGGAAGCGATCCACGGCCCGCGCCTTGAGCGACTGATGGAACACCTGGTCGAAACCCCGGTGCGGGGCGTTCTCTACGAGGGGACCGAGCCGGGAGAGCAAATCGTCCGCAATGCCGCCCGAACCTGGCGCATCCCTGCCCGCATCCTCCCGACACCGCATCAACCCGGCTTCAAGACGGGTGGACGCGGTCTCGCCGATGAGGTGATGGCCGTGCTGGCCGGCGAAGCTAAATAGCTAAACTCCGATAAGGATTCAGGTAAATAGACGAAGAAGCGCGAGAGGAGCGATTTTCATGGCTCTGCAGCTCGGTGACGTAGCACCAGATTTCGAGGCCGACACCACCCAGGGACGGATCAAGTTCCACGACTGGCTCGGCGACTCGTGGGGTGTTCTGTTCTCCCACCCCAAGGACTTCACCCCGGTTTGCACCACCGAGCTCGGCTACATGGCGAGCATCGAGCCCGAGTTCGCCAAGCGCGGCGTCAAGATCGCCGGCCTCTCGATCGACCCGCTCGACAAGCACGAGGAGTGGGCGAACGACATCGAGGAGACGCAGGGCGCGCGGCCCGAGTACCCGATCATCAGCGACGCCGATTTCTCGATCGCGAAGGCCTACGGGATGCTGGCAGCCGACGTCTCCGGCGACCCCGGCGACCGCACTCCGGCCGACAACCAGACGGTCCGCAACGTCTTCGTCATCGGCCCCGACAAGAAAATCAAACTCATCCTCGTCTACCCGATGACCACCGGGCGCAACTTCGACGAGGTGCTGCGGGTGATCGACTCGCTGCAACTGACCGCCAACCACAAAGTGGCGACGCCGGCGCAGTGGCAGCAGGGCGACGACGTGATCATCGCCGGCTCGGTCTCCAACGACGAAGCGAAAGAGACCTACCCCGACGGGTGGGAGGAGCCGAAGCCGTACATCCGCATCGTCCCCCAGCCCAACAAGAGCTAGTCGAGCTGGTCGAAGAAGTCGCTCAGGATTCGCGCGGTGGCTCCCCAGATCAGGTGCCCTTCGACCTCGTAGGTCGGGGTGTGGATGGGGACGCCGCGCCGGATCAGGCGGCGCATCTCGTAGCCCTCGCGAAGTAGCTCGAGCGAGAAGGTGAGGACCGTCTCGATCTCGGTCGGGTTCGGTTGCAGGTCGAGCTCCCGCGGGTGCGGGACGTAGCCGACGAAGGGGTGGACGACGTAGTTGGTGACGAAGGTCCGCGTCGCCGGCAGCGCCGCGCCGATCCGCACCTGGGCGGGGTCGAGGCCGATCTCCTCCTCGGTCTCGCGCAGCGCCGTCGCCTGCAGGTCGGCGTCGGTCTCGTCGCGGCGCCCGCCTGGGAACGAGATCTCGCCGGCGTGGCGCCGCAGGTCGGCGCGGCGCTCGGTGAAGACGAGGCCGGGATCCTGCGGCCAGCCGTAGAGGGGCAGCAGCACGGCCGCCTCGACGGTGCCGCGGATCAGATGATCACCTGGACGGTCCCCCCGTCCACGGACCAGGCGGCGCCGGCGACGTAGGAGGCGCGCTCGCTGCAGAGGAAGACGATCGTCGCGGCGATCTCCTCGGGCTGGGCGAGGCGGCCGATCGGGCGCTTGGACCCCGCTTCGGCCAGCGCCTCATCTCGGCTCCCGGCGCCGGAGACCTCGATCGACTGGTCGAGGAGGCCGCCGGGCTCCATCCACATCTCCGCCTCGACCGGGCCGGGCGCGACGGCGTTGACGAGGACGCCGGTCTTCGCGTAGCGGTCGGCGAACAGGCGCGAGAGCGAGAGCTCGGCGGCCTTGGCGACCGAGTACTCGGCCATCGCCGCCGAGGGGCGCTTGCCGGCGGTCGAGCAGACGTTGACGACGCGGCCCCAGCCGCGCTCGGCCATCAGCGGGATCGCCGCCCTCATCGCTCGCAGCGGCGCCATCACGTTCAGCTCGTACTGGGCGCGCCAGTCCTCGTCGGGGACCTCGTCGAGATCGCGCCACTTGGCGGCGCCGGCGTTGTTGACGAGGACGTCGAGCGCTCCGAAGTGCTCCTCGGCGGCGGCGAGCATCCGCTTGCCGGCGTGCTCGTCGGTGACGTCGAGCGCCAGCGAGGCCGCCGCGCCGTGCGCCGGCTTCGCCGCTCGCGCCGCCTCCTCGGTGGCCGCCGCGAGGCGCTCCTCACCGCGCGCGACCAGCAGCACCCGCGCGCCCTCGGCGCAGAGCTGCAGCGCGGTCGCCCGGCCGATGCCGCTGCTGGCGCCGGTGACCACGCAGGCGCGTCCCTTCAGGCCGAGATCCATCAGGCCGGCTCCAGCCGCTCGACGACCTTGACGTGCGCTTCGCCCGCCAGCACCTTGTGGACCGGGCATTTGGTCGCGATCACGAGCAGACGGCGCCGCTGCTCGTCGTCGAGACCGGCCGGCAGTTTCAAGCCGACCTCGAAGTCGGTCGGCACCGGCCCCTCGTAGCCGATCTCGACGTCGACCTCGACCGCGCCGACGTCCCAGCCCTTGCGCTCGGCGTACATCTCGACCGTGATCGCGATGCAGCTCGCGAGGCTGGCACCGAGCAGCCGGGTCGGGCTGGGCCCGGTGTCGGTGCCGCCGATCGTCCCCGGCTCGTCGGCCCGCAGCGTGTGGCCGCCCTCGATCTCGACGTCGTGCGCGTAGCCCTCGACCCGGCGGGCGACGATCCGCACGCTCAGCCCTTGCCGCGGCCCTCGAACAGGGCGGGGTCGTCGACGTCGGCGAAGCGGGCCATCGCGTAGACCGCGTCGGAGGCACGGTTGACGAAGTGGATCACGGTCTCGCCGGCGATCTCGCCGGCTTCGTTCAGTTCGGAGATGCGCCGCTCGGCGCGGCGGACGACGGTGCGGGCGACGTCGAGCTGGGCGGAGAGCTGGTTGCCGCCGGGGATGACGAACTTCGGCGGCAGCTCGACCCGGTCCATGTAGCGGTCGATCAGCTCCTCGAGCTCGGCGACCATCGCCTCGGTCGTGCGGCTGACGCCGTCCTCGAGCCGCTCGGCCGCTTCCGGGGCGGTTGCCAGCTCGGCCCCGGCGACGAAGATGTCGTCCTGGAGGCGGAGGATGTCGGCGGCGAGCTCGGCCTGCTCGGGGCCGCAGAGGGCGCGGGCGACGCCGAGCAGCGAGCAGGCCTCGTCGAGGGTGCCGTAGGCGTCGGTGCGGCCGTGGTGCTTGGGGACGCGGCCCCCGTACCAGAGCGAGGTGGTCCCGTCGTCGCCCTTCTTGGTGTAGATCTTGACCACGTCAGCGCACCGGGTTGAAGGCGAAGCCGGTCATCACCTTGGGGAAGAAGAAGGTCGACTTGGGCGGCATCACCGCGTCGGTGTTGCAGATTTCCTTGACCTGCTCGACCGGTACCCCGCGCTGGATGAAGGCGACGTCGTAGTCGCCCTCCTCGACCATCGCCAGGGCGGCGTCGACGCTTTTCGCGTATTCGAGGCCGTCGCGCTCGTCGATGTCGTGGTCGCTCATCCCCGCCAGACCCTTGAGGACGAGGGTCTCGAGGATCGCCGAGTCGAGCCGGCGGTAGGCCTCGGGCTTGCCCTCGAGCCGGCGGTCGACCTCGCCGAGGTCCTTCAGCCGCAGCCGGAAGGCGCGTTTGTGGAAGGAGTCGTAGAGACCGAAGACGCCGACGCCGTCCTCGTGCGCCGGGTCGATCTCCTCGCGGGAGACCTCGGTCACCTCGAACAGCTCGCGCAGCCCGTTGCCGAGGCGCCCCTGGCGCTCGCTATCTCCTGCGAAGCCGGAGAGGACGCGGTGGGTGGGGAAGACGGTGAGACCGGGGTCGTCGAGCCCGGTCAGCGACATCAGCGTGTAGTTGTGCGGACCCTCGCCGCCGACCTCGTCGCGGAAGGCACGCGCGGTCTCGTAGCGGTGGTGGCCGTCGGCGATCAGCAACTGCGCGCCGGCGAGGCGCTCGGTCACGGCGGCGTGCACCGCCGGGTCCTCGACCTTCCAGAGCCGGTTGACGGTGCCATCTTCGTCGCGGGCTTCGCCCCAGGGCTCGTCCGGCAGGCCGGGCGCGACCAGCGGCCAGGCGTCCTCGGTCGAGAGCGAGAAGATCGGCGAGAGGTTGTAGCCGCTGGCGCGGGTCAGCTCGAGGCGGTCGAGCAGCGGCCCGGGGTGGGTGCGCTCGTGGGGACGGACGGTGCCGGTCTCGTAGTCCTCGACCCGGACCCGGGCGAGGATGCCGTTGCGGCTGTAGCTGTTGCCGTCGGGGGCGACGTAGTCCTGGGTCATCGCCCAGAGCGAGGGCTCGTCGTCCTGGACCAGCGCGCCGTCGCCTTTCCAGCTCTCGATCCGCGCCGCCGCCTCGGCATAGGGGTCGCCGCTGGGGTTGCTGTCGGGGTCGGCGGGGTCGAACGGTTTCGGCAGGTCGATCGCGACCGCGTTGTAGGGCGAGCGCTCCAGCAGCGCCTTGCGCTGCGCGGCGTCGATCACGTCATAAGGGGGCGCCGCGACGGCATCGAGCGAGCCGACCTTCCCGAGGTCGTAGTGCAGCGCCTTGAAAGGAAGCACCTCCGCCATCGCCCCCAGAACCTACACTTGCCCAAGACGGGGTGTGGCGCAGCCTGGTAGCGCGCCGCCTTTGGGTGGCGGAGGTCCCCGGTTCGAATCCGGGCACCCCGATCTATTCGCGAGGCGGTGGCGGATGATCCACGCGTCCAGCGGGTAGGGGATGCGCAGACGTCACCGGGTGAAGGAGGGTGTAAATGGAGAGTTGGGATCTGACTTCGGTCGAGGTGGAGCCGCGCCAGCCGCGGATCCTCGCTTCGGCCGACGATGCGCGGACGATCGTCCTGGCGCTGCCGGCGGGGGAGGAGATGCAGGAGCACGAGGTGCACGAGCGGGCGCGGGTGATCGTCGTCGAGGGGGAGGTCGAGGTCACCACCGAGGACGGCGCCGACTCCGCCAGCGCGAAAGCCGGTCACCTGCTCGAGTTCGCCCCCGGCGAGCGGCGGACGATCGCCGCCCGCTCCGACGCGCGGCTGCTGATGGTCCTCTCGCCCTGGCCGGGCGACGGCCACCCCGGCGCGATGACGCTTGAGGAGAAGGCCGAAGCGCGCGAGAAGGCCGCCCAGCACGCCGAGGGGTAGCGGGCGGGATTTCCCGCTTCCCCTGGGGGTCAAGTTCTGCGTCCGCAAGGTCGAAAGAGCTACTAGACCCATGGACGAGCTATTTGGAAGCCAAGTGGAGGATCCGGCCGATACGCGGGAGCGGCGGCGGGTCGAGCGGGCCGTGTTCGAAACCGACCGGCAGCTGATCGAGGGCGACCTGACGTTGCCGCCGGCCGGCTATCAGAGCCGCTTCTCGGATTCCCTCAACCGCGGCGAGTTCGAATTCGTGCCGCTGACCAACGTCCAGATCACCGCGCTGGCCGACGGCAAGGTGAGCCAGGTGCCTTTCCTGGTCCTCTCCAAGCGCCAGATCCGGATCGCCTACCCGACCGAGCAGTAGGCGTGTCGACTTTGTTCGGCAGGGCCGAACAAAAGCGCTAGTCCCGCCGCGCCTGGCCCCGGCTCGCGTAGGAGCCCAGGTCGATGACGAAGGCGAGGATGACGATGAACCACTCGAAGCCGGTCACCTCGTTGCTGCTGGCCGACCACATCACCGCATAGGCGAGCGTCGTCCAGGGCAGCAGGAAGAACCCGAGCAGCGGGACGAACCAGCTGTCGAAGGCGCGGCTGAGCAGATCGGAGAAGAGGAAGATCGCGAACAGCGCCAGCCGCGGCGAGATGAACGCGAGGAGGACGACGAGGCACGCCATGTCGCAGACGCTACCCCCTGGGCCGGCCGCGAATCCAGCCTCAGTTCACCGACTCGTTATCTCCGTGGCGTAACGTTTTCGCCAGGAGACAAAGACAAGGAACGGGTTCAGATGAACAGACTTGGAAAGCTGATGACGATGATGCACCCGGAGAAGACGAAGATGGTCACTCCGGAGGAGGCGACTCCCGGACGCAGCGAGCGCCCCTTCGACGTACCCGCGACCCACGCCGTCCTCGGGACGCCGCTGGAGCCGCCGTTCCCGGAGGGGATCGAGGTCGCCTACTTTGCGCTCGGCTGCTTCTGGGGCGCGGAGCAGCTGTTCTGGAACCTCGACGGCGTCTACTCGACGGCGGTCGGTTACCAGAACGGGACCACTCCGAACCCGACCTACGAGGAGGTCTGCACGGCGAAGACCGGCCACGCCGAGGCGGTGATGGTCGCCTTCGACCCGAAGCAAATCTCCTACGCCGACCTGCTCAAGGTCTTCTTCGAGGAGCACGACCCGACCCAGGGGATGCGCCAGGGCAACGACGTCGGCACCCAGTACCGCTCGGGGATCTACTTCACCAACGATGCCCAGAAGGCGACCGCGGAGATGGTGCGCGAGGCCTACAACAAGTCTCTGCGGGCCGCCGGCAAGGAGCCGGTGACGACCGAGATCGAGCCCGCCGGGCCGTTCTACTACGCCGAGGACTACCACCAGCAGTACCTGCACAAGGTCCCCAACGGCTACTGCGGCCTGAAAGGGACCGGCGTCGCCTGCAGCATCCCCGCCCCTGCCGCGTAGCGGCGCTTTTCACCGCGGCGGTGCCCGGGGGGCGCTCCGAATAGCATCCCCGCCTTCGTGGCACCCTCCTTCGGCTCCTACATCGCCGGCTGCCTCGCCCTGATCGGGATCGTCGCGGCTCTCGGCCTCGGCGGCTACTGGCTGCGGCGCTGGATCGTGCCGGAATTCAGCGGCGCCCTGGCGCGGCTCGCCGACATCACCCTCGCCGTCGCGCTGCTCGTCGTCTGCCTGGAGATCCTCGGTTCGCTGAGCCAGCTCTACTTCGGCTGGATCGTCGCCTTCTGCATTGCCGTCGGGCTCGGCGCCGCCTGGCTCGGGCGCTCGAAAGCGGGCGGGCAGGGGCGCGAGGTCGCGGCGCCGCGGGTCCAGGACATCGCCCTGCTGATCGCCCTCGGCGTCGCCTCCTGGACCGTCGCCGAGTGGACCTTCCCGGCCCAGTCGAGCCTCGACTTCGGCATGTTCGGCGGCGACACCACCTGGTACCACATGCCCTTCTCGGCGTTCATCGCCCAGGAACACTCGACGGTCCACCTGCACTACACCGACCCGCTGCGGCTGGCCGCCTGGTTCTACCCGGCCAGCACCGAGCTCATCAACGCCGCCACGATCGTCCTCTTCAAGAGCGACTGGCTGGCGCCGCTTCAGAACCTGATCTGGCTGCCGATCGGATTGTTGGCGGCCTGGTGCATGGGCCGTCCCTACAAGGTCGGGCCGGCGACCCTGGTCGCGGCGGCGATCGTCCTCGACGCGGGGGTGATGATCGAAACCCAGCCCGGCGAGGCGCGCAACGACATCATGGGGCTTGCCTTCCTGCTCGCCTTCGCCGCCTTCCTGATCAACGGGCACCAGCGAAGAGCCCCGGCGGCCGGGGCCGTCCAGGACGCGCCCGAGCGCGACGCGCCCCTGCTCGACAAGGGGCCGCTGATCATGGCCGGGATCGCGGCCGGGCTGGCCGCCTCGGTGAAGACGACCTTCCTCGTCCCGGTCGTGGCGATCGCGATCGGCGTCGTCATCTTCAGCGGCCGCGGCCGGCGCTGGACCTCGGCCTGGGTAATGGGGCTGCCGATGCTCGTCGTCGGCGGCTACTGGTACCTGCGGGCGGCGATCAAGACCGGCGGCAATCCGATCCCGATCACCAAATTCGGGCCGCTCAACCTGCCGAAGCCCGACCAGATGCCGCTCGACCCGCGGCCCCGCTTCGCGGTCATCGACTACATCACCAACCCGACCATCTACCGGCGCTGGTTCTTCCCCGAGCTCGACAACGCCTTCGGGCCGCTCTGGCCGCTGATCCTGATCATGGCCGTCAGCGCCGCCGTCTACATCGCCTGGAAATCGCGCAACAAGATCCTGCGGGTGATCGCCGTCGCCTCGCTGCTGACCGCGGTCGTCTACGTCTTCACGCCGCTGACCGCGGCCGGTCAGGAGGGGTCGCCGACGGGCTTCTTCACCAACACGCGCTACCTGGTGCCGGGGCTCGTCCTGGCGATGGCGATGCTGCCGCTGGCGAGACCGATCCGGGCACCCGACCGGCGCGCCTGGCAGACGCTGCTCTTCCTCACCGGGGTCTTCGCGATCACGGTGCTGACGACGCCGCGCTGGTTCACCTCCTACATCGTCGGCACGATCTTCCTCACGCTCTGCCTGGTCTGGGCGCCGGCGGCGCTCTCGCTGGCGCGGACGCGGGGGACCTTCAGCCGTCAGGCGGTCGCCGTCGGGGCGGCGGTGCTGGTGCTGCTGGCGGTGACGCTCGGGCGCGCGCAGCAGGTCCAGTACGCCGACCAGCACTACGTCAATCCCGACCCGTTCCTCGGCGAAGGCGGGCCGAAGGAGGCCTACGTCTACACCCAGAAGCTGCGGGACCAGCGGATCGGGATCATCGGCTCGAGCCAGATCATCTTCGGCCAGTACGGCTTCTACGGCAACGACGCCTCCAACCACGTCGAATACATCGGCGTCCACGGTCCGCACGGCGCCAACCGGCTGCCGACCAGCTGCCAGCAGCTGCGCAGCCTGATCAACCAGGGCGACTACGACTACCTGGTGATGAGCCAGTACACGCAGGACACCGGGCCGTTCAACACCGGCGTCCCGAACCCGTACCAGTTCCCCGTCTACGGCTGGGTGAAGGGCGACCCGGCGGTGAAGCTGGTGGTCAAGGACAGCCTCGCCTCGCCGCAGCCCGACTACGTCTTCAAGGTCGAAGGCAAGCTCGACCCCTCGGGCTGCAAGCCGGAAAACCGGCCCGTGGTGCCCGGCGAAGAACCGATCGAGTAGCTACGCCGCGGCGAGCGCGTGCTCGCGGATCAACTCGGCGGAGGGCTGCGGCTGCTCCCACCAGAACATGTGGCCGATCCCCTCGAGGACCTCGAAGCGGGCGGCCGGCATCAGCGAGGCGATCTGCTTGCCGTTGGGGAAGGGGAGGACGCCGTCCTCGGTGCCGTGGACGATCAGCGTCGGCGTCGCTATCTCGCCGAGCCGGTCGCTGGTGTCGTGGCCGAAGATCGCCTGCGCCTGCAGTTCGATCGTCGCTTTTGCGGCGGGCACCGTGGTCGCCATCTCGTGGAAGGCCGCGTAGTGACCCTCGTCGGCGCGGAAGGCGGGGGAGAGGTTGACTTCGTAGCCGGCCCGGATCGCCTTGTCCCGGTCGCCCGAGGACATGCCGGCGACCAGCTTCTGCAGGTTCTCCTCGGGCATCAGCTGTGAGCCCGCGCCGCCGCAATACGTGCAGCCGAGCGTCAGCGAGCGCAAGCGCCGTGGGTGGGAGAGTGCCAGCTCCTGGGCGATCATCCCGCCCATCGAGATACCGACGACGTGCGCGCTCTCGAGCCCCAGCGCGTCGAGCAGCCCGGCGGTGTCCGCGGCCATCTCGGCGATCGTGAACGGCCCGTCGACCGGCGCCGAGAGCCCGATCCCGCGGTTGTCGAATGCGACGACGTCGAAGCTCTCCTCCAGCGCCCCTTTGAACGGCTCGCCCCAGGAGACGTGCGTCCCGCTCATCCCCTGGATCAGCAGCAGCGGCTCACCGGAACCGGCACGCTCGTAGTGGAACTCCCTGCCCGCAACCTCGACTTTCGCCATCGGTGGATCGTAGGCGAGCCGCCCGATCAGCGCCTAACCTTGCCTCACCCGCCCCCGTAGCTCAGTGGACAGAGCACCGGACTTCTAATCCGACGGTCGCAGGTTCGAATCCTGCCGGGGGCGCTTACCCTTGCGAGCCGCAATAACTTGGAGGACGTTGATGCCTGAGACCACCTGTCACATGTCGATCTCGCTCGATGGCTTTGTCGCCGGTCCGGATCAGGGTCGGGATAATCCGTTGGGGACGCGGGGCAGGGAGGTTCATGGCTGGCACCTTGGTGACGAGCGGGCGAACGAGGCCGATGCCACGGCCGAAGGCTGGCTGATGCGGCCGCGGGGCGCCTATGTGATGGGCCGCAACATGTTTGGACCGGTTCGGGGTGAGTGGGACGAGGAGTGGGATGGATGGTGGGGCCCTGAGCCGCCCTACCACGCGCCGGTCTTCGTGCTCACGCGCCACGCCCGGGAGCCGGTCGAGATGGAGGGCGGCACCAGCTTCCATTTCGTCACCGAGGGCTTCGATGCCGCCTATGCGCAGGCGCTCGAGGCGGCCGGCGATGACGGCGTCGACATCGCGGGCGGCGCCTCGACCGTTCGGCAGGCGCTTGCCGCCGGAGTGATCGACGAGCTGACGCTCGACGTCGCTCCCGTCCTGCTCGGGTCCGGCGAGCGGCTGTTCGACGGCGTCGAGTCCTTCGAGTTCGAGCCGGTCGAGACGCTCCACTCTCCGCTTGCCACGCACATCCGCTACCGGCGGGCTGGGTGACGGCGATGGGGCGCGGGGTGAAAGCGATGCTGCTGGTGCTCGTCGGCCTGGGCCTCCAGCCGGCGACGGCGTCCGCGGTCGACGGCGACGGCGAAGTCACGTTCACGGTCCCCTTCCAGGCCAGTCACGGCCTCTCGGTCAAGCTCGAAGCCGACGACGACGAGATCGAGCTGTCGGTGACCAAGAGGGGGCAGCAGGCCGCTTATATCGCGCCGGGAGAGGTGACCCGGGAGGGGATCGCGGCGAAGTTTGGCGACTTCGGCGAATTCGTCGTCGACTACGAGCCTTTCCGCACGCTGGAGACGCACGGTCCGAATCGTCATTGCGAGGGCGAGCCGAACACGACGACCGAAGGCTTCTTCCGCGGCACGATGCGCTTCCGTGGCGAGGACGGCTACATCAGCGTCGACGCGGCCAGGGTGAAGGGGACGATGGTCCTTCAGCCCCAGTGGGAATGCGACTACTACAGGACGGCCGCGGCGAGCCGGGCGCGTGGCGGCGAGGCCGATGACGACGAGGCGACTCTCGCTGCGCAATCCCACCGCGATCCGATCCGATTCAGCGTCTTCGGCTCCCACGAGAAGGGCGAGCGCCCCAATGCCTTCTTCATCGCCACCAGCCAGGAAGCCCGGGAAGGAGTCGACATCTTCCGCATCACCTACGCCGGCTCCCGCTCCGTCGGCTTCGAGTTCGACAACCGCCGCGGTACCGCCGTCGTCGACCCGCCCGCTCCATACGCCGGGTCCGCCTATTACCGGCGCCGTCCCAATGCTCCCGATCGCTGGACCGGTTCGCTCACGGCGCCTTTACTCGGACTTGGCCGTGTGCGCCTGGCCGGGCCGGGATTCGTCGCCGCGATGGTGCCGCGACTGCCCCAGTTCGAGTAGGCACGCTCGGATATCTGTCGATTCATCCGCCCGGGCTGGGAAAGTGCCCGGCTGATGATTCGTCCCGGGTGCCACAAGTTCCTTGCATTCACTGTCACTCTCGCGCTGCTGGCGCTTGCCGGCTGCGGGTCGAGCGGCGGCGGCTCCGAGTCCGGGACGCTGAAAGCGACTTTCGGGTCGTTCCCCGACTACCTCGACCCGGCGCTCTCGCACTCAGAGGAAGGGTGGACGGCGATCTACGACACCTACATCCCGCTGCTCACCTATAAGCACGCGTCGGGCAAAGAGGGGAGCGAGGTGATCCCCGGCTTGGCGCGATCGCTGCCGAAGATCAGCGCCGACGGGAAGACCTATGAGATGCGGCTGCGGGATGGGCTGCGCTACTCCGACGGGTCGCCGGTCAAGGCGTCGGACTTCACGCGGGCGATGGAACGGGTCTTCCTCCTCAACTCCAGCGGCTCGCCCTTCTACACCGACATCGTCGGCGCCGCGCAGTTCGCGAAGAGCAAGCAGGGCGGCATTCCCGGCATCGTCACCGACGACAAGACCGGTGAGATCACGATCCATCTCTCGCGCCCACGCGGCACCTTCCTACAGGAGCTGGCGCTGCCCTTCGCCGCGCCGCTTCCCGCCAAGACGCCGGACGAGGACCTGACCAGCGATCCGCCGCCCGCCACCGGCCCCTACGAGATCGTCTCCTCGAAGCCGGGCAAGGGCTGGTCCTACGACCGCAACCCGGTCTGGGAGAAGGCCAACGCCGAGCGGATGCCCGAGATCCCCAGCGGCCACGTCGACAAGATCGAGGTGACGGTGCTGCGCAACCCTGCCACCCAGGTGAGCGACATCGAAAGCGGCGCCTACGACTGGATGGAGAACCCGCCGCCGCCCGACCAGTACGCGGCGGTGAAGAACAAATACGAGGGCAGCCAGTTCCGCGAGGAGGAGACCGAGAGCACCTACTTCTTCTGGATGAACGTGACCGAGCCGCCGTTCGACGACCTCGAGGTCCGCCAGGCGGTCAACTACGCCGTCGACCCGCGGGCGCTGGAACGGATCTACGCCGGGCAGCTGGTCGGGACCCAGCAGATCCTGCCACCGGGGATGCCCGGCTTCGAGCGCTACGAGCTCTATCCCTACGACCTCGAAAAGGCAAAGCGGATGATCGCCGAAGCCGACCCGGCCGACCGCCAGATCACCGTCTGGACCGACAACGAAGGCACCCAGGAAGAAGCCGGGACCTACTACGCGGCGGTGCTCGAAGACATCGGCTTCGACGTGAAGCTGCAGGTAATGAACGCCGACAACTACTTCACGATCATCGGCAACGCCTCGACCCCGAACCTCGACACCGGCTGGGCCAGCTGGTTCCAGGACTACCCGCACCCCAACGACTTCTTCCAGCCGCTGCTCTCCGAAGAAAGCATCTTCCCGACCAACACCTCGAACCTCTCGCGGATCGCTGACCCGAAGCTGAGCGCGAAGATCGCGAGCCTCGCCGAACAGCCGCTCGACGCCGGGGTCGAAGCCGAATACGCCGACCTCGACCGCGAATTCATGGAACAGGCGCCCTGGGCCCCCTACGGAACCGGCACGATCCCGACCTTCGTCTCCTCGGCGATCGACCTCGACGAGGTGATCTACAACCCGACCTTCAACCAGGACCTGACCAGCTTCCGCTTCAAGTAGCGCCGCCGGTCAGATCTCCAGTCGCGCCTCCTCGAGGTCGATCTCGCGGAGGATGCGGATCATCGACTCGTTCGAGAGCTCGCCGCTGCTGCGCAGGCGCAGCAGCTCCCCACGCTGGGCTTCGAGCACCGCCTGCACCACCTGCTGGTAGGCGAGCGAGCGGTCCTCGTAGCCGTCGTCCTCGATCTTCCCGGCCCGTGCCGCGAAGCGGCGCTTGCGGTATTTGTAGAGACCGCGCATCCGCTCCAGCGTCTCTTCGCGGGTCCACTCCTCGCCTCTCAGCGCGTCGATCTGCTCGAGTGCTGCCTTGCTCGCAGCCATCCGCGCCCGCACCTCCTCTTCGTCCGCCTCACCACCGTCGGTGATCGCCAGCCGGCGCAGCAGCAGCGGCAGCGTCAGCCCCTGCACGACCAGGGTGAAGAAGATCACCGCGAAGGTGAGGAAGATGATCAGGTCGCGGTACGGGAACGGGTCGCCGGTGTCGGTGGCGAGCGGCAGTGCCAGAGCGATCGCCAGCGAGACCGCGCCGCGCATCCCGCTCCAGACGAGGACCACCCTGGCGCCGGGGCTGAGCCGCCGCGCCAGCTGCGAGGGCCGCCGGTCGAGCATCCGAATCAGGTAGGGCATGGTGAAGAACCAGAGCAGGCGGACGCCGACGACAACTCCGCTGACCGCCAGGCCGTAGCCGACCAGGGTCGAGGCCGAGTAGCCGTCGAGGCCCTCGACGATCGTCCGCAGCTGCAGGCCGACGAGGACGAAGAGGATCGTATTGACGATGAAGTCGAGGATTTCCCAGACGAAATAGCCCTGCAGGCGGGCGCGGGTCGGCAGGATCGCCGGGGCTCGGATGCCCACGAAGATGCCGGCGGTGACGGTGGCGAGAATCCCCGAGACGCCGAGCGCGTCGGCCGGGATGTAGGCGGCGTAGCCGGTCAGGAGCGAGAGGGTCACGTTGACGTCGGTGTCGGCGACGCGGCGGCGGACCGCGGCGAGGACGGCGCCCGCCAGCAGCCCGATTGCGACCCCGCCGGCGGCACCGAGAAGGAAGTCGAGCCCCGCGTGAGCGAGCGAGAAGCTGCCGGCGACGACGGCGGTTACCGCCACCTTGTAGGCGACCAAGGCGGTGGCGTCGTTGAACAGGCCCTCGCCCTCGATGCCGCTGACCAGCCGCCGTGGGGCGTTGAGCTGGCGCATCACCGTCGCTGCCGCCAGCGGGTCGGTGGGGGAGACAATCGCGCCGAGGACGAAGGCCGCTTCCCACGACATCCCGTCGATCAGCCCGTGCGCGGCCCAGGCGACCCCGCACATCGTCGCCAACACCAGCCCGACCGTGCTCAGGGTGAGGCCGCGGAGGTTCTCCTTCAGGTCGTTGTAGTTGGCGAAGATCGCCGAGCCGTAGAGCAGCGGCGGCAGGAAGATGACGAGGACGACTTCGGGGTCCAGCCTGACCTCGGGCAGGCCCGGGAGGAAGCCGACGATGGCGCCGGCGAGGACGAGGACGATCGGGTAGGGGACCCGGACCAGGCGGGCGAGCGCGCTGAGGCCGCCCACCGCCACCAGCAGCCCGAGGATCAGCAGCTCAGCTTGGCCCATCCCCGGTAGTGGAGCAGATCCGGGCGGCTATTTGCCGACGGAAGCGGTGGCGCTGGTGTAGCCGGTCGAGGCGGCAGTGATCGTGTGGCTGAAGCTGCCGGTCGCCGGGGCGGTGTAGGTGAATTCGGTCGCCGAGACCGCCGGCCCGGTCGACGCCGTGGTCAGCGGCGAGCCGGTGACGGTGCTGCCCGCGGTGGCGGTGGCGGTGACCGTTTTCGCGGCCAGGTTGGAGACGATGTTGCCGACGGAGTCGGCGATCCCGGCCTTGGCTTTGACGGTCCCCGAGTTGCCGAGCGAGGTGATCGCGCAGGTGAAGAGGCAGGGGGAGCCGATCGTCCCGGCGCTGACTTTGACTTCGAGCAGGGCGACCCGGGCGGCGGCACCGGTGGAGACGGTGAGGGGGAGCGCGGCCGCGGTCGAGATCGTGCCGTCGCTGGCGGTGACGTTCGCCGTCTCCACCTTGTTCAGTTTCGTGAACCCGTTTTTCGAGGAGGCCGGGGTGGCGACGCCGTTGGTGAAGGTCAGCGCCGTTGCGGTGCCGAAGTTGACCGCGGTTCCGGCGGCGTTGACGACCGTCGGCAGGGCGCCGCTGGGGCTGGCCGTGGCGCCCGCGAAGGTGATGTTCTTCGAGCCCGCATATCCGGTTGCCGTGTTGCCGTAGACGTCCTGCGCGGTGGTCGTCATGTTGAACCCGGTCGCCGCCACCGGCGTCGCGGTCGAGGAGGAGAGGACGAGCTTGGTCGCCGTGCTGGCGGCGACGGTGACCGTCACCGCGGTCGGGGTGAGGAGGGTCCCCTCGGTTGCTTTGACGGCGGTCGAGCCGCTCTTGTAGAGCTTCATTCCGCCGCCGTCGGCTTCGCTGGCCTTGGCGACGCCGGCGGTGAAGTCGAGCGTGGTCGTGCCGCCGAAGACGATGTCGGCACCGGTAGAGTCGCTGACCGTCGGGTTGGTCCCGCTGGGGCTGGCGACGGCGCCGGAGAAGACGAGGCTGTGAAGGCCGGTGTAGGAGGTGGCGGTGTTGCCGTAGGTGTCCTGGGCGGTGGTCGTCAGCTCGTCGAGGGCGCCGGCGGTCGGCGTCGCCGATGCTGCCGCGAGGGAGAATTTCGCGGCAGTGGTCGGGGTGACGGTGATCGCCGGCGGGCTCGGGGTCGTGACCGATCCCTCGGTGGCGACGATGTTGGCGGTCTCCGCCAGGTAGAGCCTGACGACGCCGTTTTTCGACGAGGCGACGGTGGCGACGCCGTTGGTGAAGTTGATCGCGGTCGCGGTGCCGAAGTTGACCGCGGTGCCGGAGCTGTTGACGACGGTCGGTTTGGTCCCGCTGGCGGCGGCGTTGGCCCCGGAGAAGACGAGCGAGTGGGAGCCGGTGTAGGTCGTGACCGTGTTGCCTTTTTCGTCTTTGGCGGTGATCGTCAGGTTGCTCGTGCCGCCGGCGACAATGCTGGCCGCACTTGACGAGACGGTGAACGTGGTCACCGCGCCGACCGTGATTTTCGCCGTTTTGCCGGCGCCCTTCGCTTCCCAGGACCGCCACAGGGCGGTCACTTCGTAGGTGTGTTCGCCGATCGGCACCGCGCCGTCGACGCAGCTCGTGACCGCGGTCGGGGCCGTCTGGTCGGGGCAGGTTCCGCCCGGTTTGCCGCCGTCGCGAGTCACGTAGTAGGTCACGGTCCCTTCGCCCGGCGGCGTCACCGCGCCCCAGGTCAGGGTCACCGCGCCGCCGGCCGCGGGGGTCGCGGTGGTGATCGTCGGCGCGCCCAGTTTCGAGACGGCCGCGGCGGCGTTGCCGGTGCCGTTGCCGGAGAAGTAGGCGATCGCGCTGCCGGCGAGGGCGATCGCGATGGCGCCGAGGAGGACGCCGGCGACGCCGCTGAGGCGGACGCGCTTCAGCGCCAGCCGCTTCATCCTCGGGCCTCGCCGCTGAAGACGAGGTGGACGGTCGCGCCCTGGCAGCCGTTCTGGTCGCTCGGCAGTTCGCGCAGCGCCAGGGTCGGCGCGCTCGCCGACGCGCTCGGCAGGGTTGCGGTCCCGCCGGCGGGGACGACGAGTGGGGCCGCGGGGCTGACGCCTGCGGCGGTGACGGCGAAGTTGGGATCGGCGGGGCAGCCGGGTGGGTCAGGCGTCACCGCGACCGAAAGCGCGGTGACTTCGATCGGCGCCGGGTTCGGGTTGCCGATCCGGACCGGCAGCTGCTGGGCGGGGTCGCCGGGGAGCAGCTGCGCGAGCGAGTCGGTGACGGGATCGATCGTGAACGCCTTCGGCTCCAGCTGCGCCCAGCTGTAGTGGGCGGCCGGACCGGGCAGGCCGCGGCGGTTCAGGGCGCGGACGGCGAAGTCGTGATCGCCCGGATCGAGCCCGGCGAGCCGTCTCGGGGAGGAGCAGCCCTCCCAGTCGCCGCCTTCGAACCGGCACTGGAAGCGTCGTGAAGCCGTCGTCGGCGCGGGCGCCGGTCCCGGACCGCCGCGACCCGGCGGCTGCGGGGGCGGGGGAATGTGGAAGCGAAGCTGGACGTCGGTGACGACCCCGCTGCTGGCGGGGACTTCGATGAAGCGAGGCCGGGGCGGTCGGTCGCCGCGCTTGCGTACGGGCTTGCCGGCGCCCGCCTTCCGCTCGGCGAGGTCGGAGCGCGTCGCCGCATAGGCGACGCTCCCCAGGCAAGCGACAGCGACGACCAGGGCGATGATCGCCCTGGTCGCCCGGCTGGGCCCGATGGGCCGAGGCCCATGCATCGCTCGACCCGGCCCAGTCCGGTAGCTGCTAGTTGCTCGCCAGCGCCAGGGTCAGTTCCGCGCCCTGGCAAGCGTTCTGGTTGAGGCCGGTGTCGTTCATGGTCAGCGTGCCTTTCGGCGTCACCGTCTGCCCGTTGCCGGGGGGGAAGGTGGCGTTGACCGCGACTGCGGGCATCGTGAAATCGGGGTTGCCGCCGGTGATGACGACGCTGCAGGTGGAGTGGCCGGCGTCGACCGTGATCCCGGTCAGGGAGATGGTGCCGACCCGCTGCGCGCCTCCGGACGGGTTGTCCACGGTGAAGGAGACCTGCGAGGAGGAGCCGGGGTAGAGGTTGCCGGTGACGGTGCCTTTCAGGGTGACCGCCGAGCTGGTGCCGACTTTCGCGGTTGCGGTGCCCGAGCCGGTGCTCGTGAAGTAGGCATAAGCGACGGCGGCGACGGCCAAGGCACTGAGGCAGCCGATCGCGACGAGCGCCCGCTTGCTGGTGAGACGATGCATGGGATCTCTTTTCGTTCAAATGCGAGCGCTGGGCGCTCCGGATTGACCCCCTATCGACGATCTGTCCAACTTGCTTAAGTTTTTAGCGATTGAGCCTTGCTGAGCGAATCGGAAGCTCGATCCGGTTGCACCGCTACACCGTTTGCCGCAGATGCCGAAAAGAGAAGCAATGGCTACCGAGAGTGCGCCTGAAGTCCTCAAGCTGACGCTGCCGGCCGAGCCGGATTCGGTCCCCGCGCTGCGGCGCCGGACCTCGAGCTTCGCCGAGGCTCAGGGTGCCGGCCGGGAGCTGATCGCCGACGTGGCCCTGGCCGTCTCCGAGGCGGTCACCAACGCCGTCAAGTACGCCAAGGTCAGCGGCACCGACTCGGTGCTCGACCTCTGCGCCGCGCGCAAAGGGGACTGGCTCGAGGTGCGGGTCCGCGACCGCGGCGAGGGGTTCGGCAAAGGCTCCGCCGACGGCCTCGGTCTCGGGTTGACGATCATCGCTCGGCTCGCCGCCGACCTGCGCATCGTCCAGGAAGGCGAGGGGACCGAGGTGCGGATGCGGTTCCCGCTCGCCGCGGGTTGAGGCGTCGTCCTAGCTGCGTTTCCGGTCGGGCATCTTGAACAGGGCCTGGCTGCTGGAGATGTTGGTGCCGACCTCGCCCGACTTGACCATCCGGGCGGCGCTCCGGGCCTCGACCTCGAGCAGTTCCAGCCGCGCCTTTTCGTGAATCTCCAGGGCTTCCTGTAGTCCCTCTTCGTCGTAGACCAGGGGAGTGCGGGTGAGGTGGAAGTCTTTATCCCCGCCGACCAGCCGCGCTTTCGCCGAGGCGACGAAGTCGTCGAGGATCTTCTGCATGAATTCGCAGACCAGATCCTCGGCGATCACCGGGTCGAGCTCTTCCCACTCTTCGGTGTCGATCAGGTGGCGTTCGGTGGCGTGGTAGAAGTGCTCCAGCGCGCCGCGCACTGGTCGGGTGCTGACCAGCTCCGCGCACTCGAATCCGACCAGCTGTTTCGTGTGGTAGCTGACGTTCGACAGCTCCTCGTCGAGCTCGCGCGCCATTTCTGCCGGGCTGGCGGTCCTCTCCACCAGGATGCGGAGAATCGATGCCCGCAGCGGATGGCTCATCGCTTTGATCCGGTTCTCGGTGGCTTTACGGCGCTGCGTTTTGGTTGACATCACTCTTCCTTATCGAGGTCTGATTACTGCCGACGGCTTGATCGTAACCGGCCTACTGGACATCGTGTAAAAAAAATCGCGCGATTTGCTGGAATGATCCCTAATGGTGGAACGCGCTTCACCAATAGTTCGGTCCCACCCGCAGAAAGACAGAGCCGGGGAGGAGGTGATCACGGATGGATCTCCGCACCGAGCGCGCGATGCCCCTCGATTCGATCGGGAAGGGCGCCTAGCCACCAGTCACGAGGGGCCGGTCTCCGTCTGGAGCCGGTCCTTCCTTTTGTCCTGTCTTTGTTCTGCCGCCCTAGAGCCCGGGAGGGTGGCGGGCGACGTAGCCCGCCGTCGAGACGGTGGCGAGGTGCCAGCGCGGGCCGGTCCCCTGTTCGGCGCCGACGGTGTCGAACCGCAGGCCGGCGATTTCGACGAAGGTGTGGCCTGAGTTGGCGTAGACGGTGATCCACTTGCCGCGGCCGGGGGCGCCCCAGCGCATCAGGTCTCCCGAGTTGAGCGGCTGCGGGATCAGGCCGCCGCCGAAGAGGGCGAAGCTGACCGCGCCCGAGCAGTCGTAGGAGTTGTCGTAGAAGGAGGCGTGGCCGCCGCCCCAGACGTAGGGGCGGCCGACGATCGTGTTGGCGGCGTTGATCGCGCCCTGGACCTGTTCGGGAGCGTCGGGGGGCGCGAGGGCGACGCCGGTGAGGAGGATCGCCGAGGATCCGGAGCCGCCGCGGCGGTGGGCGAAGATCTCGCCGCGGCTGATGCCGGAGGAGCGGTGGGGGACGTGGGTGCCGTTGCTCCCGGCCGAGGCGGGCGGCAGCAGCGTCGGGTCGGCGGCGATTTCCTCCGCCGTCGGCAGCTTCGCCTTCTTCGCCGCCGGGCGCGGGTGCGCGGCCGGCGCCGCTTCGATCCGGTGGCGCGCTTCGACCATCGCGAGGCTGTCGCCCAGCGTGCTCGCGGCCTGGTTGCCGCCGCTGGCGCCGATGAGCGCGATCGTCACCTGGAGGACTGCTGCCGTGGAACCCATGCCCGTTGCAAGACTACGCAGGCGTGAAACTTCTCCTGGTCCCGCTGGCGATCGTCGCCTTCGTTCTCTTCCTCCTCGTCCTCGGCACGATCGGCCTGGCGATCTCCTTCGCGGTCATCTACGTCGTCGGCGGAGCCTGGCGCCTGGTCTCCGGCGGCCGCCGCCGCGCAAGCTGAATTCGGCCGCCGGAGTCGTTTGCGAGCGCGCGCAACGGGAAAAACTTCCTTAAGGGGAGAGGAACCGCGCAAGCGAGGAGGGATTTGGGAATGGCTCAGCAGCCGAAAGGGCGAGGGCGGAACAAAAGCCCGACGCCGCAGAAGCAGAAACAGAAGAAAACCGTGCCGGAACAGATGTACGAGGACTACACGGTCATCGATCCGGGCGAAATCAGCGACACCGACGAACCCGACGTAATCGTCGACATTCCGACCGTCAAGGTCGACGAGATCCACTTCGAGCTCGACGACCTCGAAGCGCGCGTCTCGCTCCATGCCGAAGTCCTCGACCTGGTCAAACTGAGCGTCGGCGTCCACGTCGAGCTCGGCAAAGTCGAACTCAACATCAAAGGCGTCGAAGCGCAGGCTCTGATGCGAGCCCGGCTCGACCACGTCACCGCGATCATCGACCGCGTCCTGACCACGCTCGATCGCAACCCCGAGTTGCTGAAGAGCATCGGCCGCACGCTCGAACCGGTCGGCGAAGGCGCCGGCAAAGCGGTCGGCGAAGTCGGCGAAGGCGCGAACAAAGCCGTCGGGGAGATCGGCGAAGGGGCAGGGGGTGCGGTCGAAGACGTCGGCGAAGGCGCCGAGGGCGCGGTCAAAGACGTCGGCAAAGGCGCCGGCGGCGCCGTCGAAGACGTCGGCGGCGGAGCCGGGCAGGCGGTCGGCGGGCTCGGCGAAGGCGCCGGGCAGGCGCTGGGACAGGTCGGCGGGCTCGCCCAGCTCGGCGGTAACGGCGGCAATGGGGGCGGCGACGGCGGCGAAGGGGGCGGAGGCGGTTTCGCCAAACAGATCGCCAAGCTCGTCGCGAAAGAAATCGGCGCCGCGGCGACCGACGAGGCGAAAGAGCTCGGGATGGCGGCGACCCACAAGGCGATGGAGCTGGGCGAGCGCCGCCGTCAGCGCCGGGCGGCAAAGCACAACGCCACCGAGGCGGCGCTGCGCAAGGCCGAGGAGCACGGGGTCGACATCGACGACGTCGACGGCACCGGCGCCGAAGGCCGGGTCACCGTCCACGACGTCGAGAAGGCGGCGGCCGCATGAGCGGCCGCCGTCCCGACCTCGACTTCTTCACCTCGGTCAAAGCGAAGGAGGTCAAGTTCGGGCGCGTCCCGGAGAGGCGGAAGGTCACCTACTACGGCGAGCCCGGCCACGACACCGACGCCAAGGTCGAGCGGGAGAACATCCCGGAGGAGCCGGAGGAGGGCGTCGTCTATCGCGACGTGAAGGTCGACTGGGCGGTGGCGCAGCGGATCGTCCACCCGACCGACGAGGCAGAGGCCGAGAACGAGAAGGAGGAGTAGCGAAGTTTTCGGCTGGCGACCGCGCGTCCCGTGCGCGCGGTCGCAGCCATGTCCTCAGGGCCTGCCCGGCTCAGCGCCTCGCGGTGAGTCCCTGTAGAACGACCTCGACCGGGGAGCGGTGACGTCCGTTCTTCCCCGACGCGGCGGTCTCGAGACCGCCGGCAATCTCGCTTACCTGCGCGCTGAACTCGCCGACTCCCTTGGCCGCCTTGGCGACGTCCTTGGAGTCGACCTTGATCTTCGGCGCCTTGACCTTGATCTTCGGCCTGCGCGTCATCGCCTTGCCGAGCCCGCTCTTCTTGCTGCCTTTGGAGGCGGCGGCGAGAGCGAGACCACCAGCGGCTCCAGCTACGGCCGCTCCGCTGGCGACGAGCGGGACCTTCGCTTTGCTCGCGGCTTTGCCGACACTCTTGCCGGCGCTCTTGGCTTTGTCGCCAACTTTGCCGCCGACGCCCTCGACCGCGTGTTTCACGGCCTCGACGTTCGAGTGTTTGCTCGACGAGCCGTTCGAGCGCGATTTGCTGCTGCTTGCGCCGTTGCTCGACGAGCTGCGCGCTCTGCTGCCAGCCGATTTTTTCGCCGCTCTCGGTTTGGCTTTGGACGTTTTCGGTTTCGACGATTTCGACGCCGGTTTGGCTTTCGACGCCGACGTCGATTTGGGTCTCGACGTCGATCGTTTTTTCGGTTTGGCTTTCGTCTGGGCCATCGTTCCTCTCTCCTCGGAGCTTGTTCCCTAGTGATCCGTGACTGGCTTCAATGGATCGGGTACCCGATCCATTGCAGGGAAATCAGCATGGACGGATAGATGCAGCGCTCTTCACCGCCTCGAAGGCGCTCCCGGGGATGCCCTTCAGCTGGTTGAGGCCCTCGTCGTCCCAGCGCCGGTCGCTGGTTCCGGAGAAGAACCAGTTGGAGCCGTTGTCGGCGACGATCAGGCCGTAGCGCTTCATCGCGACGGCGATCGTCCTCGCCGCGCCGCGGAAGCGGCCGAGGGGATAGCCGGCCTTCAGCCGCAGGCGCAGGCCCATCGGCGGCGCGCTCGTGTCGGAGGTGTCGCCGGCGCAGTGCGAGGCGGGGTGGACCCAGGCGCTGCGGGTGCTCTCGACGGTGACGCGGATCGCGTGGTCGAGGTGGCCGGCGGCGACCTCGTCGTAGCGGACGAGGCCGGGGAAGATCGGCAGGCCGGCGGCGTCGGCCGAGGTCCAGCCGTCGGGCCGGCGGGCGGCCGAGCGCAGATCCCACTCGGTCCCGGAGTCGGCGTTCCAGTGCGGCCGCGGCTTGGCGACGTAGAAGGCGCGGTAGAGCTCGTAGAGCTTGCAGCCGGCGCGGTCGACGACGAGCACGTGGCGGTCGCCATCACTGCGGTTGCCGCCCTCGACCGGCGCGCCGGTCGGGACCGGGAACGGCCCCGGGTCGCTCTCGTCGCCGTAGGCGGTGTAGTGGACCGGCAGCAGCCGCTGCCCGGCACCGACGACCGAGTAGGGGAAACCGTAGGCGCGCGGAGAGCCGAAGTCGGGATGCAGGCTGTCGCCGCCGTGGGAGTTGATGTAGGCGATGTAGGCGCTCGAGCGCGGGTCGCGCGGCGCCTTGGAGATGTCCTGGTTCCAGGCGGCCTCGGTCGCAAGCGATGGCGCGCGCGGCGAGAGCGAAGCCGGCGGATCCGGGAAGACCGGGCAGGGGGAGAGGTCGGGATAAGGACCGACGGCCGAGGCGGACGTGGTCAGTAGGGCGATTGAAGCGACCAGCGCCGCGACACCGAGTGCCTTGAACTTCATGCCGCGCAGGCTAGCCTGGCACCGCGATGAGACTGGACGAGCGTCCGACCCTGCTGGCGGTTCAGCACGTGCCCTGGGAGGGGCCGCACCGGATCCTCGACGCCTGCGGGGCGCTGCACGTGAAGACGGTGAAACCGCTTGCCGGCCAGGCTCTGCCCGCTCACGACGAGGTCGCCGGCGCCGTCTTCATGGGCGGGCCGATGAACGTCGACGAGGTCGAGCGCTTCCCGGCGCTGGCGGCCGAGCGCGATTGGCTGGCCGAGGCGGTGGAGCGGGGGATGCCGGTGCTCGGCGTCTGCCTCGGGGCGCAGCTGTTGGCGCGGGCGCTCGGCGCCGAGGTGCGGGCTGGGGAGGGGCCGGAGATCGGTTTCGCGCCCGTCGAGGTGACCGACCCCGACGATCCTCTGCTCGGCGGGCTCGCGCCGCGCACCGAGGTCCTCCACTGGCACGGCGACGTCTTCGACCTCCCCGACGGCGCCCAGCACCTCGCCTCCTCCGAGCTCACCCCGTGCCAGGCGTTCCGCACCGGCAACGCCTGGGGCGTCCTCTTCCATCCCGAGGCGGACTTCGCCCTGGTCGAGGCCTGGATGGAGGTGCCGTCGATGGTCACCGAGGCCGTGGCGGCGCTCGGCGAGGACGGGACGCACGCCCTGCCGGAGCGCGCCGCCGAGCTGGAGGCGACGCTGACGGAGCGGACCGCGTCGGGCTTCGCCGCCTTCGCTGAAATCGTCGCCGCCGGGTAGGGAGGACGCATGGAGATCTGCCTGATGGTCGAGGGCCAGGAGGACGTGACCTGGGAGGACTGGCTGGCGCTCGCCGCGGCCTGCGAAGAGCACGGGGTGGGGACGATGTTCCGCTCCGACCACTACCTCTCGGTCGACGACAAGCGCGAGCGCGGCTCGCTCGACGCCTGGGGGACGATCGCCGCGCTCGGCGCCGTGACCGAGAACCTGCGGCTGGGGACGATGGTCTCGCCGGCGACCTTCCGCCATCCCGCCGTGCTGGCGAAGCTGGCGGTGACCGCCGACCACGTCAGCGGCGGCCGGGTCGAAGTCGGGATCGGCGCCGGCTGGTGGGAGCGCGAGCACGAGCTCTACGGCTTCGACCTGCCGGAGATCGGACCGCGGATGGAGGCGCTCGAAGAGCAGATGCAGATCGTCCGCGGCCACTGGGGCGATGGGCCGTTCGACTTCGACGGCAAGCACTTCTCCGCCCGCCAGCTCGACGCCCGGCCGAAGCCGGTGCAGCAGCCGCTGCCGCTGATCCTCGGCGCCAAAGGCGGGCCGCGCACGCTGCGGATGGGCGCCCGCTGGGCCGACGAGTACAACACGGTGATGTCGACCGCCGAGGAGGTCGCCGACCTGCGCCGCCGCCTCGACGAGGCCTGCGAGAAGGAGGGACGGGACCCGGCGACCCTGCCGCTCTCGATGATGACCGGCTGGCTCGTGGGCGCCGACCGCGAGGACCTGATCGACCGCGCCTCGCGCCTCGCTCGGTGGAAAGGCGAGGGCGACGACGGCGAGGCGTTCATTGCCGCCCAGCGCGAGAGCACGATCCTCGGCACCGTCGACGAGGCGATCGAGCAGCTGCGCGAGCTGAAGGAGGCGGGACTGACCCGGATCATGGGACAGCACCTGCTGCACCGCGACCTCGATGCGATCGCGCTGATGGGGCGGGAGATCGCCCCTCGAGTCTGAAATAACAACCAGTACCGATTTAGATACGGTCTTCGCTCGATGAGAGCGGGAAAGGTGCAGGCACCCGGAAAAGCATTCGAGCAGCGCGTCACCGACGCGTACCAGTCGCTGGGGTTTCGGGTTACCCCCAACATCCAGTTGCCTGGCAAGCAGACGGATCTGATCGCTCGCCAGGACGTGCCCGGGGCCCCGGCGATCAAGCTCGCCATCGAGTGCAAAGACCATGCCAACCCGGTCGGGAATGAGGACGTTCTCGAGTTTGTCCACCGCGTGGTGGTGCAGACCGCGAGCTCAACCGTGACGGGGGGCGTTCTAGTGAGCGCCAGCGGCTTCACCGCGGATGGACGTGCCGCCGCG
>Ga0070665_100001272_pt1 | contig 30275 bp, 17 predicted proteins | sample KBSS13metaG_FD_65862 | JGI IMG/M metagenome (GOLD analysis project Ga0070665, IMG submission 65862) | Switchgrass rhizosphere microbial communities from Kellogg Biological Station, Michigan, USA - KBS S1-3 metaG | ecosystem: Host-associated > Plants > Roots > Rhizosphere > Soil ... | reverse complement strand
GACGAAAAATACCGAGCGTTGATCCGCACAATTCGTGGCGCGGGCTACAGATCGGTACGAACGGATATCTCTCCAAAAAATACGGTGGTTTAAAGCAGAAGCGCCCCAAAATTCTGGGGCGCTTTTGCGCTAGGTTGAAAGACTAAGTTAGCGAGGTTTCTGCGAACCGTCGAGCATCATCAGCGAAGAACCGCCCATCGCTTCGCTCGCCGAGCGTGAACCCGCTTCCAGCGTGAAAAGGCCTTCCGTCGCCGACACGGCAAACAACGAACCGCTGTTGTTCGCGCGCACGAGCGGGAAGTAGCCTTCCGCCAAAGGATCGCTTACGCGCTGCCAGGTTTTGCCGCTGTCGAACGACGCGACTAATCCGCGGCGCTGCAAGGCAACAAGGCGAGCAGTGCCCGCGCCCGCTGCATCCTGGAATTGCAGATCCCGAATGTCCGCGCGGTTCCAGTTACGGCCCGCGTCACGCGAAATGTAGAGCCCCATATTCGTCGTGATGAAGAGGTTCTCGTCGTCCATGCGGCGCAAGCGCAGATTGCCGGCTGAAGCAAAGGAAAGTTCCTTGGCTTCCCAGTGCGCTCCACCATCGACCGAGTACAGAAGATTCTTCTGCGAAACGGCCCAGACTTGCGAGCCATCATTCGAAGCTTCCAGCGATTGCGCCGGAGATTTCACCAACGCTTCGGACGCAGCAAGCTTCCAGGTCGCGCCCTTGTCAGTTGAAACCAAAACGCCGCCGGTCGTTGCAGCAAACCACTTGTTGCCGCCGTAGGTCAGTTCATTGACTTGGAACGCCAGCTGCTGCGGGACAACTTTCTTCGGCAGCGGTTTCTTCGCTACTGGAGCAGACGCGGCTTTCTTACCTTTCGCGGTGGTCTTGGCAGATGCTTGCGCCACCGCGGCGGGAGCCTCCGGAACGAACAGGCCAGCCTTTACCCACTTGTTCGTAGTCTCGTCGTACTTCATCAATCCGCCGTTCGCGAGCGAAGCCCACCATCCGGTCGGCATGCTGTAAACGTGCTTCACATCGGTCCGCTTCAGGCCAGGGCCGAGAGTGGTCCAGCTTGCGCCGCCATTCTTCGTGGCGAGGAATGCATTGGTGTCGAAGGTCAGCACAACAAGCGCGTGATCCGGGTGTTCGCGGTCAATCGCCACATCTAGAACATGCTGATGATGGAAACCTGTGTTTGCAGCCGCGAACGTCGAGCCGCCGTTTTCGGTGATTTGTACGCCCTGCCGCTCCGTGCCGATGATGATGCGCTGCGGATTGCGCGGATCGATCAGAATCGCGTTCACAACCCAGTCGAGCGGAGTCATGCGTTTCCACTGGTCAGCGCCCTCGTTCGTCGTCTTCCAAAGACCGCTCGTAGTTCCGGCATAGAGAACTTCCGGATTCTGTGGATCCTGGCGAATCAGCTGCGTGCGGCGATAGATGAACGGAATGCCGCCGTAGCGCTTCCAGTTTTGTCCAGCATCAACGCTGCGATAAATACCGGAGCACGCGGTCGCATGCACGTTCGAAGGATTCGCGGGATCGACGATCATGGTCATCACGTCGGAGTCGTCAATCATGCCCGCTTTAATATTCGTCCAAGTCTTGCCGCCGTCCGTGGTCTTCCAGGGAAGGTGATAGGTTCCCGCGTAAATCGTGTTGGAATCTTTCGGGTCGAAAGCCAGTGAGTCGAAATTGCGAAGATCCTCATGGCCCGTCGGAGTGATTTTTTCCCAGGTGTTGCCGTCGTCGTTCGAACGATAGACCCCGGTCAGGGAGCCGGCGACGAAAAGTTTCGGATTTGTGGGAGCCTGCGCAAGCGCGCGAACGGTTTCTTTGCCGAGGCCGATCAGTTTCCAGGAGCGGCCGGAGTCGTCACTGCGATACACGCCGCCGCCCCCGGAGTAGAGTGTCCAGGTGCTGGCATAGAGCCGCTTCGAATCGCGTGGGTCAACCAAAATATGTGTGATGACGTCGTCCTGGCCGGAGCCGATTCGGCTTAACAGGCTCCAGTGCTGGCCCTGGTCACTGGAAAGAAAAACGTGTCCGTCGGAGGTGCCGAGGTAAATCTTGTTGGCATCCTTGGGATCGGCCTGGAGAGAAATCACCGTCCCGCCTGGAGGTCCCACTTGCCGCCATTGCTGCGCCGGGCTGGCCACTGCGGCGGCCAAGGCGAGCGCGACTGCGCCAATCCACTTCGAGTTCATACGCATGCATTCTCCCAAAGGGGGCAAAAGCCCACAAGGCTGGAGTGTAGGGTAAGTGCTTGAGACTCGCGCCTGTTCTAAGGGCCAGATTCGGTGCAGTTTAGTTACAGTCCTAGTACTTTATGGGAGCGACTGTCAGAAATTGCAACTTTCCTGCCATCGCAGGGTTCTATCCTTCGAGAGGGTCTTTTCCTCCCGGCGGAGGCGCGGCTTTTCCGGGCCACCGAGTCAGGGGATGTTGGCATGAACACTAAACCACTTTTCACGAGAACCAGGCTTCTCGGACTTTCTTTGGTTGGCCTCCTTACGATCGGAGCTGTGAAGCTCTTCGCACAGGATCCACAGAATCAGGCCTATCCGGACCCGGGTTATCAGGAGCAAGGTCAGCAGCAACTGCCGGATGGCGACATCGATTACAACGGCGATCCGCAGCAAGATCCTCCGTCTCGAGTTGCGCGCTTGAGCTACATCGATGGAAGCGTCTCGTTCCAACCTGGTGGTCAGGGTGACTGGGGAGCGGCGACTCGCAATCGCCCCGTGACGATCGGCGACAAGATCTGGTCCGACAACAATTCGAAAGCCGAACTGCAAGCGGGACATGCTTCGATACACGTTTCCAGCATGACCGCTCTATCCTTCCTGAATCTTGACGATCAAACAACGCAGATGCGTTTGGCGGAAGGAACGATTAATTTTCGCGTCCGAGAAATGCGCGAAGGCGATGTCTACGAAGTGGACACGCCGAATGTCGCCTTCACGGTGACCCAGGCCGGTGCGTTCCGCGTGGAAGTGAATGAGAACGGTGACGGCACTCGCGTAACCGCGATCCGCGGTGAAGGCCAGGTGATCGCGGACGGTCAGACGTACACGATCCACGCCGGTGAGCGCGGCGAATTCAACGGCATCGACAATGTCAGCTATTTCGTGGCGAGTGCGTCGGCTCCGGATGATTTCGATCGTTGGTCGAACGATCGCGACCGCCGCGACGACAATTCGGTTTCCGCGAAATACGTTTCTCGTGAAGTGCCCGGTTATTCCGATTTGGACGACAACGGTACGTGGAGTGAAGAGCCGGACTATGGCGCTGTGTGGTACCCGAATGCCGTAGACGTAGGCTGGGCGCCTTACAGCAATGGCTACTGGAACTACATCGGCCCATGGGGCTGGACGTGGGTGGACTACTCGCCCTGGGGCTTTGCGCCATATCACTATGGCCGCTGGGCATACATTGGGAATCGTTGGGGCTGGTGCCCGGGTCCTTATTATGCGCGGCCGATTTATGGACCGGCGTTTGTCGGCTTCCTTGGCGGCTCGCACTGGAGCCTTGGATTTGGTTTTGGCGGCGGATTCGGGGGCGGCGTCGGTTGGTTCCCGCTGGGTCCGCGCGAATGCTATCGCCCGTGGTATCGCACGAGCAACGCGTACTACCGCAACGTAAACATCCATAACACGTTCATCCGCAACACGAATGTGTTTAGCGGGCGTGGCAACTTCAATTATGCCTATGCGCGCAACTCGCGCGCGGTTACCGTGGCTTCGCGCAGCAATTTCGTCGGCGGACATGCGATCAATCGAGGCTCGATCCGCGTTAACGATGCGGCTTTGCGAGGGGCGCAGGTAAGCAATCGCGTCAACTTCCAGCCGACGCGCCATAGCTATATGGGCGCGAACGCGTTTCGCGGCAATGTTTCGCGGCCTTCTGCGGCGGTGCAGAATCGCTATGTAGTGGCGCGGAATACGCCGAGCGCGAGAGCCGGGAATATGCCGGTGCATACTTTCGGCAATGGGAACAACGGCCGCGGCGGATTCAACAACGGCCCGGCGATGGGGCGCGCTGCGCAGATGAACTCAGCCGCAAACAACAATCGCCCAGGTTTTGCCAAGGGCGGGAACGGAAATCGCGGGAATGGCAACGTGCCCAACAATGGTGGCTTCCGTTCCGATTCGAACCGGCCAAACTTCAATCAGAACGGCCGCGGCGGGTTAGACAACAATCAGGGAGGCATGACCCCTCGCCAGCGTGAGCTTGCGAACGACAAACCTCAGTCACACATGCGGAACGCGCCGGATGCAAGCAACGGGCGGTCGTGGTCGGCGCAGGGCAACACGACAGACCGCGGCCGCGCACCATCGGGCTTCGGATCGGATGCGCGCAATAATTCGCCGCGTGACACTTCACCGAATAATTCTGCGAACCGCGGATCATTCAACAATCGACCGGGCGACAACGGATCGCGCAACAGCAACATGATTCGCGGCGATCGTCCGTCGCGGGCCGATGGGGCGAATGGGAATGGCGGAAATCGCGCAGACGGCAACAACCGCTCGTACAATCCGCCGCAACGCGGAGCCGGTGGCTACTCGAGCGACCGCCCGAACAGTTCGAACGGAAACAATCGCTCGAACGGAAATAATCGCACGTATAACGCGCCACAACGGGGAGCAGGCGGCTTCAGTAGCGATCGTCCGGCAAACAATTCGAACGGCAACGGCCGCTCCTACAATCCTCCGCAGCGCAACTCCGGCGGAGTCCATGACCGTCCGTCTTCTTACAACATGGGCAGCATGGGCGGAAATCGCGGATACTCGCAACCGAGCTACGGCAACCGCGGTTCTTCGCAACCTAACTTTGGCGGACGCGGCTCGCAGCCTTCGTTCGGTGGTGGCGGCAATCGCGGCAACTCCCAACCACGTTTTTCTGCGCCATCAGCGCCCAGCCGAAGCATGGGAGGCGGCGGCGGAGGTCGACCGAGCGGAGGTGGTGGCGGAGCCTCGAGGGGTTCCGGCGGCGGTGGCGGCGGTACACGCGGTGGCGGCGGCGGTGGCAGTCCCCGCGGTGGCGGCTCTTCGCATGGTCGTCACTGAGAGTGGAATTTAGCATCTCGCCTTTCTTCAGTTTGTTTGCAGATCTGAAGATCTCGCCCAGCAATCAGGCGGGCATTTCGATTTTCCAAGCCTGACTTCAAGCTCTCGTAGCACGCAACTCCTTCTCCGCTTTCGGGTTATATCGCATAGCTACATGGTACTCAGTCGGGCGTTCCCGTCTGGAAACTGCGGTGAATGCCCGATGTCTCTCGGCCCTGATTGCAGTGTTAGTGTGGAGGGAAGCCAAGCCTTGTTTCCCGAAGAGTTTTGTCAAGCGCGGTCTCTGGTCTTCGTCGCGCTTCAGGAGAGATCGAACATGCGCTTTACCCCGAAATGGTGCACGAAATGGCTCGCTGCGTTCGCGGCCATATTTGCTCTTACGTCTCTGGTAGCGCCGGCCCGTTCGCTGGCACAAGACCGGCCCTATCAAGACCAACAGGGCGACGATCAAGATGATCCGCCGACGCGTGCCGCAAGACTCAGCTATACAAACGGAGCAATCTCGTTTGCTCCCGCCGGGTCTGACGAATGGGTCGACGCGGTTGTGAACCGCCCGATGACTACTGGCGACAAGCTCTGGGCCGACCAGGGCGCGCGCGCCGAACTTCGCGTGGATTCCTACGCGATACGCCTGGGGCAGATGACAGGTTTCTCGTTTCTCAATCTTGACGACCGCACCGTGCAGATCCGGCTCACCGAAGGCACGGTGAACGTTCGCGTCCGACGCCTCGATCAGGATCAGGTTCTCGAAATCGACACGCCGAATATCGCGTTCAACGTCTTGCGCCCCGGTTCATACCGCATCAGTGTGAACGAGAATGGCGACTCCACCATCGTCAATGTGCGCGATGGCCAGGGAGAAGTGACTGGTGGCGATTCGGCTTATCCAATTCATGCCGGGCAATCCGCAACATTTGAAGGAACCGATCAGCTGAGCGCTGATGTCGAGGGCTACCCGGGCGACGATGATTTTGACCGCTGGTGCTATGACCGCGACAACCGTTGGGATCGCTCTCAGTCGGCTCGCTACGTTTCCGACGATGTCGTCGGCTACGAAGACCTCGACGAGTACGGCGGCTGGCGCTCAGTGCCGGATTACGGCACGGTGTGGTTCCCGCACACAACGGTTGCGGGCTGGCAGCCTTACCGCTACGGCCACTGGGTCTGGATTTCTCCGTGGGGCTGGACATGGGTTGACGACGCGCCGTGGGGCTTTGCCCCGTTCCACTATGGCCGGTGGGTTGTTGTTCGCGGCGTGTGGGGTTGGGTACCCGTTGCCCCGCGACCCGCAGTTGTGACGGTTGCTTACGCTCGGCCGGTATACGCTCCCGCGCTCGTCGCGTGGGTTGGCGGTCCGCGCTTCAGCGTGAGCGTTGGCGTCGGCGGCGGAGGAGTCGCGTGGTTCCCGCTTGGCCCGCGCGACGTTTATTGCCCGTCCTATCGCGTGACGCCGCGTTACGTTGAACGCGTGAACGTCTACAACACCACCATCATCAATCGCACCCAGGTGACGAACGTCTACAACACGGTCTACGTGCAAAAGAACGTCACCAATATCAACTACCAGAACCGCTCTTACGTGACGGCAACGTCGCAGGCTTCGTTTACGTCGGCGCAGCCTGTTGGCCGCAATATGGTTCGCGTGGATTCGCGTGAAGCGGCGTCGGCGCAGGTTTCGCCGATGACGCCCGGCGTAGCGCCGCAGCAGCGCAGCGTTCTGGGCGGTGCTGCCACCGCTCGCGTTCGCCCGCCGGCGCAAGCAACGTCGCGGCCCGTCGTGGCGAAGACGGCGCCTCCTCCTCCGGCGGCGCCTGTCAACCAGCAGTTGCAGAAGGTACAAGCCAACGGCGGCCGCCCGGTAGCGGTTTCGCAAATCCGCGAGAACAATCAGCCACGCAACAATGTTCGCGTTATGCAGGAAGGGAAGCAGGCTCAGCTGCCGCCGCAGGGCCAGCGCGTGACCACGCGGCCGGGTCAGCCCAACCAGCCGGCGCAAGCTCAACCGAACACGAACCGTCCGGGTCAACAGAATCAACCGCCCGCGCAGGCACAGCAGAATACGAATCGGCCTGGGCAAAACCAGCCAGCACTGGCGCAGCCGAATCGGCCGCCGCAGCAAATTGTTCCCCAGCAGGCGCAACCAAACAATCAGCCACAGCCGAATCGGCCGGCCAATCAGCCGAATCAACCGCCTCAGGCGCAACAGGACAACCGGCCGAACAAGAACGATCGCAATTTCAATGATAGGCCGCCCACTTCGCGTCCGACGGTGAATCCACAGACCCAGGAACGTCAGCAACAACAGATCGACAACATGCGGAAGCAACAAGACCAGGAGCGCCAGAAGCTGGAACAAAAGCAGGTCCAGCAAAACCAGAAACTCGAGCAGCAAAAGGCCAACGAGCAGCGTCAACAGCAGCAGCAACAGCGCCAACAACAGCAGCTCGAGCAGATGGAGCGCAAACACGATCAGCAGCAGCAAAAAATGCAGAAACAGCAGCAACAGGAAGTGCAGAAACAGCAGCAACAACAGCAGGCGAAGCCGCCCAAGCAGGATAAGCCGCCGAAACAGGACAAGGACCGGCCGCAACACTGAAGTTAGGTTGATAGAACCGGTTCGAACAGCTCAAGGAGCGGCCAGCGCTGGCCGCTCCTCTTGTTTGCTTATAACGTCTAGGCAACCGCGCGGCGCGTTCCGTGTAGTTGTGCTATCTTCAAAAAATCAATGTCGTCGGCTCCGCTTACCTCGCTGGATTTTCGCCGCGCGCTCAGCCAGTTCGCCACGGGTGTTACCGTGATTACGGTCGAATGCGCGCCGGGCCGCGTTCACGGCATGACCGCAAATTCATTCACGTCAGTTTCGCTCGAGCCGCCGCTGATCTCGGTCTGCGTGGACGAGCGCGCACACTTGCTGCCAATGATCAAACATGGGCGGATGTTTGGCGTGAACATCCTGAAGGAAGACCAGCAAAACTTGTCGGAGTTTTTCGCCCGCCCCGTGCAAGAACAGGAAGCACATGAAAGGGAAGAAGCGAAGCACCAGGTGAGCTTTCACTGGACGCGAGAGGGAATTCCACTGCTCAACAATGTTCTTTGTCAGATTGCCTGTCGCCTACACGCCGCGCACGTTGCCGGTGATCACACGATCGCGGTTGGCGAAGTTCTTTCGGCGCAGCTTTTTTCCGGTGAACCGCTGATTTACTTCCGTGGCGACTACACGCGACTTACTCCGTAACGCTGGCCTTTAATGATGTCCACCGATCGGGTCGCGCTTGACGCCATACGCCGCGCCCCAGCGGTCCGTCATGTCGTTGCGAATTTCCCAGAGCTGCGGGAAGAATTTGTGGCGCATGCCTTCTTCCAGAATCTCTACCGGCCGGCCCTTTAACGACTTCGATTCGAAACCGATGGTGCGGTGAATCAGCTGCATGTGTTCGAACCGGAACTTCTGGAATAGCTCGTCGAATTCGGCCAGCGTTTCGGCTACAACGTACGCGTCGCCGTGGTCGTACTCCGAATCGTAGATCTTTTCGACAGTGAGCCCGTGGTTTTTCAAGTAAGCCTGTTCGAAGGAATTCCAGATTGGCTGGTACATCTTCAGCAGCGTGCGGAAGCCGGGTGACTCTTGACCGCTGCCATTGCCTAGACGCCGGCGAATCGCCTGATACTCCTTGGGAGACATCGTTTCCAGCAGACCGATCTGCTCAATCATCATGCGTTGAACAGCATGCACGCGACGGAACAAGGTGAGAACTCGGTTGGTGTTTTCCTGCTGCAGATACTCGTCTATGTCCAGCAGCGTGTAGGCAATGAGCTTCATCCAAAGCTCTTCGACCTGATGGACGATCTGAAATTGCAGCTCGTCTTTGTTGCATAGTTCGCCGTAGTCCGTCTGGCAGCCGAGCAACGACTTGGTGCGCAGGTAAAGCTCATAATCCAGCGTGCCTTCTCCATTCATGATTGCGTAGAACTGCTCTCGATTCACGGTGTCGGTCCTCCGGCGCAAGGCCATCTTACATTCTACGTTCGCGGGTGAACCAACTGAACTGCGATTCCGGCAAGAGGTTGCAAATCCGGCCTCCAGTGAATTCTTCGGACCACACAAAGTTAGGAAACTTGGTTATGATGGCCGCACTACTTCAGAAGCCGGGTCGACTGAAGATCGGAGGAAAACCATGAAGCGCACTTTGCCAGCACTGCTGATTTCTGCCGGTGCACTTTTTGCAATTTCATCGCGTGCCGCCGCACAGGACCGCAACAGTGCGGCCTGGAGAGATTGCCAAAGCCGCGCCGCATCGGCATTGCGAGTATCCACGTCCAACATCGACGTTAACCCGGGAGGAGAAGGTAACCGGGGGACGTACATTTTGAACTGGGAGGCGCGCACCGACCGGGGCCGCCGTGAGCAAGGTTTTTGCGAAGTGGACCGCCGCGACGGACGCATCGTGCGGTTCGAAACGAACCCTTACAGAGGCGGCGGTGGTGGCGATGGCGGTTACTACCCTCCGCCGTATGCCGGTGACTATCCGCGGGTCAAGGTAGACACCGACGGAAAGGGCTATTTCAACAGTCGCATCGGAAAGACCAATCGCCTGGATCGCGGCTACGTGGATCTGCGGGACCAGACTTCCGTCACTCTCAGAGGCCGAGACGGCTTCCGTATTACGTTCTTCGGCCAGGTAACCGGCTCGGATGGCAGGCGCGAAATCACCCTGCAAATCTCCTCATCTGATCGAGGCGATGCACGCGGCCAGGCATCCATTCGATTGAATGGTGACCGCAACGAAGTCGAATGGATCAGCGTGAACGGCTGGATGTCAGGCGGCGACATGCGAGGTGAGTTCAACCGCAATCGCTGATGATGAATCAGAGCAAATCATGACAGCAGGCGGGTTCGTCAAGTCCGGGCGAGCCCGCTTTCTTTTTCGGCTTCCGTTTAGTTAAGCGATCTGCTAATCGAAGGACGGTTGCTGTAAACCCACTTCCCGCCTGATTTGGCTATTCGGAAATAAGGCGCCCCAAGGGCGTCCAGCTCTTCTCTGGCTTTAGCGTCGTAAACCACAAAGAAAATTCTGTTTTGCCCTTGCCACTTTTCTCTGAACGAAGAATCGTCCTCGAAAACGGCCGGAGAATCGGGAAACAATGAGCCATACCAGAGGTTGTCCGTACGGCCGTTCAGCATGTGGAGTTGTTTACCCGTATAGAAGTTTATGCTCGAGGCTTGTGAGTGAGTTCCGTCAATCACGATGGTGTCACCGGCGCGAAACTCGCGATTGATAGCCACGGCGAGCGGCTTCGAGCCAAGCACCGGATAAAAGATTCCAAGCGCAAGATGTACTGCAAAGAGAAACGCCGCCATCATTGCGGATAATGCGATGTTCGCCACCAAAGCATTGCGGCGGCGACGAAACCACCAGTTTGCAAAGGTGCCCGCGAGGAAGGCGATTCCAGTCAGAACCAGTGGAAAGCGGAACAGCCCCATCGACTGGCCAGTCAGATCGAAGAGGTGACCAAGCGAGAGAGTGTACAGATCCGGGTTGGTGCTCAGGAGGTCGGCAATGTCCGCGCCAGCCGTCGCGTTCGGCGCTTTGACGGCAACGAAAATCGTAACCGCAAAAATCAGAACGCCTAGCGCAAGAAGAATGCGGGAGCAAACCATGCCTTGCTTGCGGCTGGTGCTGTCTTCGACCGAATCATTTTCTCGGGCGAGCCAGATGCCGGCGAGCAACGCCAGCGCAGGAAGCGACGGCAAAACATAATATTCCTGTCGCGTCGAAAAGCTGAAAAAGACTAAGATCGCCAGCGCCCAAGTGATCAAAAGCAGTGCGACACGCTCATTGCGATTCCAATCGACCTTGCCGCCTAGTCTCTGCCAAAACCGAGGCACAAGACGAAAACTTTGCGTAAGAAACGGAGTCCAGGGGAACATCCAAACGAGAATGAGTCCCCAAAACAGCAGCAGCGGCACTTTGTCGTAGTCGCGCGGAACTCTTGTATTCAGGTAGCGATTGATCTGTTCGTTGATGAAATAGAACCAGAAGAAACCTTTCGCTTCGCCCTGAGGAGGGTTTTGAAGCGTGGCCAGCACATGCCACGGTGCGGCGATAGCCAGGAAAACCAGGGCGGCAGAGAAAAGATGAAGTTTGCGAAGGTGCCTGAGATTCCCGGCAAGAAAAAGGTATCCAACGAAAATTAGGGCAGGGAAGACGACGCCGATCAGCCCCTTCGTAAGCACGTTGAGCGCAGTCACCACGCCGATGAGCCAGCACAAGAGCCGACTGGGCGTTCCCTCCAGCGTTCGGAAAAACAAATGGAGCGTGAGCGTTAGCCACAAACACACCATGATGTCGGGAATGAAGAATCGCGTGTAAATGTACGGACCGACCGCGCTGGCAAGAATTAGCGCGGCAAAGAAGCCTGCATTCGCGTCCGCGAGTTCGCAGCCAAGGAAATAGATCGCGAGCAGCAGCCCCAATGCTGCCAGGCTCACGGGAAGTCGCACGGCAAATTCGTTGATTCCGAACACAGCGTGACTGGCTGCATTGAGCCAGTAGGGAAGAGGTGCCTTGTCGAGGTAACGCACGCCGTCTACGTACATCGTCACGAAGTCGTGGCGCTGCAACATTTCCCGCGCGGCTTCCGCGTGCCGAGCGTCAGCGTCGTCGAGCAGGGGAGGAGAAAACATCCCAGGGATATAGATCGCGCACCAAAGCAGCACGATCACGAGCAAGTGGAAGCGCGGGGACCCGCGACCCTTCCCAGCCACCAGTATTTTTACCGACTCTGCCGGTGGTCCAATTTTTACGCTGGTTGTTTCGGTTGACTCTGTTGCACTGCGGTCCGGGTTATCCGTCAACATGATCGCGAAGCTGCTCTTCCCTCGCTTTGACGAAGCCGCCGTTCGTCCGCCGCGTGACTGTGAACCGCGATGCCCATCCTTCGCGCTCATGGTGATAGCGAACTTGCAGTTCCGCTAGCAGTCCTAACGCGACGAGTTGCACACCCGATACAAAGAGGACTCCCGAGAAGAACATCAGGGGCCCGTGTTCCTGCATGACCGTTACGCCCCAAAAAATCTTTCGTGCTAAGAGCCAGAAACCTAGAGCGGTTCCGGCCGAGGCCGCAACGAATCCTGCGGTGCCAAAGAAATGCAGCGGTCTTGCCAGATATTCGAGAAGAAAACGGACCGTGATCAAATCGAAAAGGAACGGCAGTTTTTGCGCCAGTCCGTACTTCGATTCACCATGTTTCCTCGGCGCCACGTTCACGGGAACTTCGCAGATTTTTCCGCCCCGTCTCAGTGCCATGATTGGAATCAGCCGCTGGAGTTCGCCATACAGAGGCACTCCAGCAACCAGATTCCGCCTGTAGGCTTTAAAGCCGCCTCCGAAATCGTGAATGGGCACGCCCGAAAGTTTGGCCAACACCCAGTTCGCTAATCGGTTTGCCACGCGCTGGAACCAAGTTTCTTCATTTCGAACTACGCGGCGTCCGCAAACAATGTCGTAGCCTTCTTCCAGTTTCGCCACGAAGCGCGGGATCTCGGCGGCATCATGCTGGAGGTCGCCGTCCATCGTTATCACATACCGGCCACGCGCGGCCTCGAATCCTGCCGCTAACGCCGCCGATTTGCCGGAATTCTTTCTCAACTGCACAAGGACAACGTGATCGTCGGTCCCAATGATTTCTTCCGCAAGCGCAGCCGTCTCGTCTGTGCTCCCGTCGTCTACAAAGATGCATTCGTACGCGCGCCCAAGCGCCCCCATCACTTCGCTCAGGGCTTTGTGCAAGGGAACGACGTTGTCGCGCTCGTTATAGAGCGGTACAACAATCGAATACCGTATTTGGTTGTCGTCGTAAGCGCTCAAGTTCATGAGCTCAAATCCTCGCCGGCGAATCACGTTCACCTAGCATAGCGCGGTCTCTGCTCGACATTTCTTGCGGCACGGTTCGTGTCCAGAACGCCGTCTTCGTTCTGCCCTAATGATCAGATGTCCCAGATGGCCGCCGCGATTCAGTGGAATCGCCAACTTCCTTCTGGTGGCTCTTTACTTCCCGCAGCGCATAAATCGGCTTGTTCTGCGACTCGTAGTACGTGCGCGCCATCAACTCGCCCAGCAGCCCCATCGAGATAAACTGAATCCCGCTAACAAGCAGCGCAATCGAAAGCAGCATCAAGGGGCCGTGCTCAGCCATCACGCTCGTGCCTAACACGACTTTCGCATACAGCAAGTAAGCGGCGAGCAGCGCGCCCGACCCCATCCCCGCAGCGCCCACAAGCCCAAAAAATTGCAACGGCCTCGTCGAATAATCCAACAAAAACTTCACGATGATCAAATCAAAAAGCACGTGCACAATTTCGTTGAGCGTTCGAACGATCCCAGCCGTTCCGCGTTTTGCGTCAGAGATTGGAACCTCGGCGATCTTCGCGCCGGTGGTGCTCGCCAGCGCCGGAATAAAACGGTGCAGCTCGCCGTAGAGCTGAATCTCTTGAATGATCTCGCGGCGATAAGCCTTGAAAGTGGTCCCGAAATCATGCAAATCCACGCCGGATAGCTTTGCCATCAACCAATTGGCGACGCGGCTAGGAATCTGCCGCATCAGCCAGTGATCGCGCCGCGCGTAGCGCCAGCCGCTTACCAGGTCGTACCCTTCTTCGATTTTTTCGAGGAAACGCGGAATTTCGTCCGGCTCGTGCTGCAGGTTGCCGTCCATCGATATGATGATGCTGCCTCGCGCAAAGTCGAAGCCCGCCTTGAGCGCAGGCGTTTGCCCGAAGTTTCGCCGCAAGCGAACCAGATTGACGCGCCGGTCGTGCTCGTAAATTTCCGAAAGCACGCGAAACGTGCTGTCGCGGCTGCCGTCATCCACGAACACCAATTCGTAAGGATCGCCGATAGAGTCCATCACTTCCGTCAGCTTCATGTAGAGAGGAGGAACGTTCTCCTGCTCGTTGAAGAACGGGACGACAATCGAATACTTGATGTTCGCTTCGCTACTCATCTTTAACGGATTGCAGGCCGAGCGCCGGCAGTTATCTCAACCGTGTCATCTGCCCGAGACGCTAACCTGGTCATAGTTTATCAGGCGAATCCCCAGCTCAGCGACACTTTTTCGGACGTCTTTGTCGGTGAGTATCTCGAGTTCAGTCTCGCGCGACTCTTGCAGCCGCGTACTCGACTTCCGCAGGTCATCATCGACGTACCCCGGATGGCACATCAGCTCGGTGGTTCCTTCCGGCAGACTGCTCAGAAGTTTCTGCACGCCAGTTTTGGTCAGCACTCCCGTCTGGGCGATGCCGCAAAAGAAGTCGGCTGTCGTAATGCCAGCGCGTTCGGCCATTTCGCGGGCGTCGCGCGCCAACAACTTCAGTCCACGAGCTTGCACTCCTTGTTTCAGCGCCACGCCGCCTGATTCGTTGCCATCGGAGAGCGCAGTGCGGAGCGGCGAAGCTTCATGCGAGACACGCACCGCCTCGATTCCGTGTCGCTTGGCTAGCCGTAGCGCAATCGCGAAAAGTCCCGGCAGCATCTGAACGTGCTTATGGCCGTCCAGATGGGTTGGCCGAATGCCCGCATCTCGAACCTTGTGAATCTGCGCATCCCACTCCTTCTCAACTTCTTTGGCGTCCAAGCTTTTCGTGGTCAGTCTCACCAACAGGTTTTCCGGGCCGCCGGAAAATTTGCCGGCTTCGTTCAACAGTGTTTTCACCTGCTCCGCTGGAGCGGTCGGCAAACCATCGCTTAAATTCAGGTGTACGCCTACTCCCAAGCTCGGCATCTCGCTGGCCGTTTCTACCCCGTCTGCAAATGCGGAGCCGTTTGCCAGCAGGGAAGTGCTGGTGACGATTCCGTTGCGGTGGGCCTGCGCGATTCCGCGGTTTACTCCTGCCGTCCAGCCCAAATCATCCGCATTTACGATCAGATTGCGCATTCGCCTTCTTTGAACGAATCCTCGTGCTTCGCCGAACTGTACTGTGCGCGGCCCCGGCTGTCCCTCAGTACAGCTACACAGTTCCCATCTCCAGCGCTTCGTACCATTGACCGCTTTTGTACCCCAACTCTAGCATGCTGAGGAGAGGCAAGAGATGCAGGTCAAGACGCCTGATCAGAAACGAACTGGGCTTCGTGAAGTCGGCAACCGCTACAGCGAAAAACGTCGCGGCCACCGCATGAATTCGCGCGTGCACGTACGCGCCGAGTGGGAAGCAGAAGGCAAGCGCCACGCGACTGAATCTTTCACGCGCGTGGTCAATCCGTACGGCTGCATGGTGATTTTCAAGGACGCGCTCGATCTCGAGCATCGCCTCTCGCTCACCAACCTCGCCACAGGCTCCACCAACGCCGCCGTCGTCGTCTGGCGCGGCAATCCCCGGCCGGAAGGCTGGGAATACGGCATCGAACTCATCGCGCCCGAAATGGATTTCTGGGGACTCGAACTATGAAACCGCCGACACCTCCTCATAGTAAGTATGTTCTCGGGACGCCGGTGAAGCCGGGCCTTACTCGGCCGCTGACCTCCGAAGAACGTCGGCGCGCTCAGCGCGTTCTCCTAAGGGTGCCGGTTCGCCTCTCGGTCGCCGGCAAAAAGCAGGCCATTGAGGGTGCTACGCATACCGTCAGCGCGACCGGAGCGCTCGTCATTCTTCCAGAAGCGCTTCAGCAGGGAACCAAGTTCACGTTGGAAAACGCCACCACGCAGAAAAAGATCGAAGCCCACGTGGCTCGCCCGCCGCAATTCAGCCCGGAAGGCTCGATGGTTGCGATTGAATTTTCGTCTCCTTCGCCCAATTTCTGGAACGTCTTCTTTCCTCCAGTCATTAACTAGGCCAATTCAACAGTTCATTCGCTAACCTTTCGTTCTACGCCGTATCCTATACTCGGGCGAAGCCGCGTCCGCTCTTGATTTTTCCTGCCTTCCCATGGCGACGACACTTTTTTGCACATTCCTCTGCGACTACGCTGTCTCTTGCGTTTAGCAAATGGCCAGATGAGGGACCGCATGCGAGACCGCGGCGTTTCCGTCTAGATTTGTGGGAGAAGTTGACCGTCGCGGAATAGCGATGCCGAAGACGGTTTTAGCCTGGAAGCGGCCTCTCGCCGATTCGCCAGCAAACCGGAACTGGTTCCGGTTCAAACAGCCCTGCGAAATCCCAATCAAGCCTTCTCTGACGAAATCAGCAATTTACGCGAATTGAGCAGTCTCAGTGCACCGTGACGGACGTGGATCCTGACGACGACGTGTAATTGGTATCGCCGCTGTAAGCCGCGCTGATGCTTCGTGCCGACCCGCCTCCACCACCGCCTCCACTGTTGCTGTTGCCGCTGCAGCCGGCGAGCGCCACCGCGGCGATGATCGCGAATGCCACGCCTGTGTAAGCAAACCGCCGGCGGCGCGCAGCCAATTTCACGGCCAGCAGGAAACTCGCCATGGCCAGCGCGGCCGCCAGCAGCGTCACGATCACAAACGGTGTATTGCGCGGCTGCGGCTCCAGGAAAGATCCCGGCGGGAGCGCCGACAAGGCAGTGGTCAACTGCGCCGTGCAAAGCGCGCCCACCGCCGTAGCGCCGCTGAAGTCTGCGCCCTTTGGCGTGCACGTTACAGCAGCGCCTAAGTTCGTGCTCCCATTTTTGAATTGAACGGTGCCGGTGGGTCCCTGCGCCGAATTGCTTTGCGTGTTCACGGTCGCCGTCAGCGTGACGCTGCCGCCGGAAGCCACGCTGCTCACATTCGACGTCACCAGCATCGTGGTAGCCGCTTGCGTGATGGTCACCGACAACGTGTTGCTGGCCGAATTCGAGTTGTAGCTGCTGCTCGAGTCTGCTGTGTACGAGGCTGTAATCGAATGCGTGCCTGCGTTCAGCTGGATTGGCTGGTCTTCAACAAAACCGCGGTTGTTCAGTTTTGCCACGTTTGTCGCGTTGGGGTTTTGCGCGTTCGGGAAATCATTCAACGCGTTGCCATTGTCCTTGAGGGTTATAGTGCCGGTCGGACAGACGGTTACGATGTTACCGTTGGCGTCGGTACACGAACCCGAACTCGCTCCCAGCACGTCCACACGCATAATGTAGTTAGATCCGTACGGAACCGACTGACTGCCCGAGTCGCTTAGGAACGTAAGCGTGACCGTGCTGTTCTGCTTGCCTAGCGCTATCGAGATCGCTGCCGAGTCGCTCGGGGCAAAGTTCGCGTCGCCGACATAGTGGGCCTTCAGCAAATAGTTTCCAGCTGGAAGCATTTCTGTCGTTACGCTGTAGTTTCCGCTCGAATTGATCGTGGCGGGATCATTTGACATACCACCAAAGAACAGATTTAGAAGAGACACGTTGCCGGCTGGCGTACCGGTAGTTGCGTTTTGGAAGGTGACAACGCCACTTGGCGTCGCCGAACCCGAACTCTTCGTAACAATTCCGCTCAAGGTAAAGCTCGACCCAGCTGTTCCCGTGATGCTTGCGGGAGTCAATGTTGTAGTCGTCGCGTTGCTGCCCGTCCCGCTTACCTTGGTCCACGCATTGATAAGGTTTGCGACGTTTGGTGTACCAAGCCCCGTAGCGAGGTCGTAGCCGACTCCGGCCGTGAACGCTGGAGTGCCACTCGATGCCAGTACACCAAACCCTCCGCTGCTGGTTTTGCTGCAGTTCGGCGAGCCGCCTGCGCAGGGAACGGAATTGTTTAAGGTCGGTGCAGGGCCGCCCGTTGGCGTGTTGCCGGTGATGTCGCTGAAGATGCAAGAGGAACTACTCTTGCCGCTGTTGCCTTGGGCGGAATCGCAGTTCGCAAAAGTTTCAGCCTTTCCGAGTGCATAAAGGGAAGGATTCGCATTGCCCTGGCGCTGCCCGGTTTTCTGATTGATCAGCGCCATGATTCCGGCAAAGGTCGGCGCCGCCGCCGATGTTCCTCCAACGCCCTGGAAATCGTGAAGGCACGTGGTGCCCTGGCCGCAATCGGTTGCTGCGACAAATTTCGTAAGACTGCATCCCGTGTCACCTACGATGTTCAGATCCGATTGGCACACGATGTAGAAGCTGTTGTTTAGGCCATCCGCAGAAAACAAAGACACGTCGGGCAGGTCACGTTTGCCATCGCTCGGCATTCCGGTGATCCCGCTCGCTTGCCACGATGGCTTAGCGTAGACGCTGCTAGGACCACCACTGCCGCCTACAACAACTGCGCTGTCGCTGGCGCTGGACACCGAATTGCATCCATTTACGCCAGTTGCGGCGCAGGAGTCGTTCCACACCATTTCCGGAATATAGCCTTTGGCCGTAGTTGTCGACGGGTTCGTGGTGCTGCAGGGCGTGCCGGTGCAAGTGTCCCAATACGTTGTTTCATGACCCAGCTGATTAAAATCGGTGCCGCCCATAGCGACGTTGAAAGGAGTAGACGCGAGTCCGCTCACCGCGATTCCTCCGGTTGCCGAACTTTGTGACGGATCATCACAGCCGGCCGATCCGTTGTCGCCTGCCGACACTACTACGGTGATTCCTTGAGCGGCTGCTTGCTGCCACAGCAACTGGTAAAACAGATTGCCGGCTGCTCCAAGTCCAGACTCGCAGACGCCGTAGCTTTCACTGAGAACTGCGGCGATGTTGTTGTCCACCGCGTAGACGGCTGAAGCGTCTACTCCTGATAATCCGTCGGTGAGACTGGACTGCGACGTAACAAACTTGATTGTCGCTTTCGGCGCGATGGCACCAGACCACTCGACATCGAGATCGGATTCACCCTCGTCACCCGAAACCAAGCCCGGATCTGGGCCATTCAGAATGATTTGAGGATCATTGACCGGCAATCCGAAGATAGAGCGGAAATCCCGCACGTCCTGAATATTGATGTTCGATTGGCCGACCACCGCGATTGAGACGCCGGTTCCGTCGAACCCCGCCGGCACGTTGTAGATCGCTTTGAAATCGCCCGGGCCGACGCCGAAAAACGTTCCGCCGTTCACGTTGGTATAAGTGAAGAGCGGCGTGATTTCACCGGTTTTCATGTTGCGCTGGAACTTGCCGAAGCGTTTCACCAGCGGCTTGGGATGAAAATTGTGCAGACCGGAGACGCCCGCGACCACAGGTGCGAGCGCTTCTGGAATTTGCGGCTCCTGCATATTCGCGAAGTGCTCGCGGCCCTGGACGCTCAGCCGGTGAATGTCCGTATGAAAGGCGTTGCGCACCTGTCCGGCGGTGCCGTCAAACGTAATCAACGTCTTGCCATTGCTGACTTGCAAGTTGGAAAAGCCTTGCGAGCTCAGCCAGCTCTTGAGCGTCTGAACGTCAGCTTCCGCTGGGCCGAACTGTTCGCCAAACTGTTGCGGCGTAAGCCAGGCATGGTAATTGGGTGACTTGGGATCTTGCTGCTCGGAAAGCAGTTGCTGGAGCGCCGTCTCCTGCGTCGCGCTTCGCTGCAACACCAGCGTCATGCGCGTTACGGGCTGTGTGGCAGGCAACTCGCCGCGGTCATTGCTGGCACGCGCCATCGGATGCACGTTGCCGCGCAGCGTGGCCAGTTTGTCATTGCGCACCGACTGCATCACGCGGGCCTGCGGCACCGTCTGCGCAAAAGCCGAGGCCGAACCGCCCAGCACACCGAGCAGAAACGCACACGGTACACACAATCTTTTCACTTGGAGGACATTCATCGCTCGACTCACCCAGGTCTGAGATTTCGACTGATTTCGCTTGTTGACCGCCGTCCGCCCGAACGCGCAGGACTCTGCTTTACCGCGAGACGGCACTCCGCCAGAAGACGCCGCTTAGTCCTATTCGACTACGTCCGTCGAATAGAGGTTGCTCGGTAATTCAGCATGTTATTACAAACCGACGTTCGCCGATGGCCCTGTGCGCTGTGCGCCAATGTTGAGAGCCGCTACAACTTTCGCAGAAGGCCAGCCGGTAGTTGTCTTCGATTTGTAATGTTACTGCACGCCGATGGTGGCCTGCAGAAAGTGGAAATCCCCGCCCGTGTTTGCGGAGATCGGAATGGACATCGTGCCGGTAACGACCTGTGTCAATGCCGTCGATGTGGACGCAAGATTTTGCGCGTCGCCATCGTATTTTGCGGTAATTTGGTGCACGCCGATGCCGTTGTTGACGTAGTTGTTCAGCACCGCCTGGCCGCCGGAAACTGGCAGTCCGCCAATGATCAAGGTTCCGTAATCGTAGAAACTTACGGTACCGGTGAGTGGCTTGCTCGCTGTAACCGTAGCCGTGATCGAAAGAGCAGTGAATTGCGGGATTTTTGCATTCGCTGTGATCAACGTGATCGACGTTGGTCCCGGCGGCGTCGAACCGTTTCCTCCACCATCGCCGCCTCCACCACCACCGGTTCCGCCTCCCGAGCCTCCGCCGCACCCGACCGCGAAACACACCAGCCCGAGGGCTGCGCATGCCAGAGCAGTGCGATAGCGGGGGCGTCGGAGTGGGAATAACAACAGCACCAAGGACACGAGAACAAGGCTTCCGCTCAACAGTGTCCAGTTGTTCCGCGTCGTCCAGAAGGCCACTCCTCGGCGGGATTGACTCCGGATCGCGTTGGGAGCGGCCGCGACAGGCGTAAGGGAGATGGTCGCCGTTGCCGGCGCCCCGTTCAGGTTCACCTGACCGGGGCTGATTGCCAGCGTGTATCCCGGGATGACATTTGGTCCATAACCACAACACTCTGTGATCAAGACCGTGCTGGGCGTCTGGCCGACCGGAGTGATTGTAATTTGCGCCGAGGCCGGCTGACCCGCCACGGGAACGACGCTGACGCCACTTGCTGGAGACAGCGAGAAGTCTGGAATATTCACGATAACGGATACCCCGTTGTTCGATGAACTCGCAAAGTTCGCATCGCCCTGATAGTAGGCGAAGATCTCCTCGCTGGTCTGCGGGGTCGTGGTCGCGGTGGCTTGCAGGATCACATTTCCCTGAGCATCGGTCGATTGTGTTGTAGGGCCAGCGGTAATGGGCGCCAGCTGGTTGGAAGCCGTGAACTGGATTGGTCCGGTAATCACGGGATTTTTGACTCCCGTCTTAACGGTGGCATTGATCGTGATGCTTTGCGGGTAGTTAACGTTTGTGGAGCTAAACTGCGCGGCCGTCGTTGTCGGATACAGCGCGTGCACAGCAACCGTGTTGCTGGTTGACGGCGCGTAGTTTGCGTCGCCGGTATATTTGACGGAAACGGAATGGTCCCCGCCCGTCGAGAGCGTAAATCCCCCTGACAGGCCGAAAAATGGCGGCGATCCAATTCCCGCCACTCCGCCCACGTTGAACGGCCCCGCGATTTGGTTCTGACCGTCGAAAATGGCGATCGTGCCCGTGGGAGCGACGCCGCTGGCGGCGCTGATGGTTGCGGTTACGGAAAACGAATCTGGTATTCCCACGACTGGATTGGCATTCGGGCTGAAGGAAAGGCTGGTAGGAGCGGGCGTTATGGTGAGCGTATCCGTCGCGGACGTGCTGGCCGTGTAGCTTCCGTCACCCGAATATTTGGCGACAAGCGAGTAGGTACCACCACCGAGAGTTGGTGCGATGTCGCGCGTGTAACCAATGTTGTTCAACGAATAGGCGCCGCCGTCCAGAGGTGAGCCATTCGCGGTGAGCGTTACGGTTCCCGTGGGACAAGTCACTGCGTTAGTCGTTTCGCAAGTCGGCGAAGGCGGCCCAGTGGGACTGGCCACCGCCGAACCGTTGGAGACGTACATACGAATGATGTAGTTCGAACCGTATGCGATCGAACTTGCGTTGCCGCTAGTTTGCTTGCCTTGCGAATCGAATGATGGAATTACGATGAAGGTCTGGCTCGATTCCTTGCCGACCGTGACTTGTACTTGCGGCGAATCGCTCGGCGCGTTGGTGCCGTCGCCCGCGTAGTGTGCGTAGACTTTGTAAGTTCCACCGGGCAAGCTTTGCGTCTTTACGCCGCTGATGCTGCCGTTCGAAAGCGTGAACTGATCGAGGCCGAGGGTCGAGCCATCCGATAGCGTCGCGATGAGCGACACGTCACCCGAGGGCACGCCGCTGCCGCTCTTTGGCGTGACGTTGGCCGTCACCGTAACATTTTCGTTGGCGCCGTGAGTGATCCCGGTGGTAGGAGAAAGCGACAACGTTGTCGTGGTCCCGATCGTCGAAGCGCTGCCCCAATTCGTCGCCAGGTTGTTGATATTGAGCGAGCCAAGCCCGGTCGCCATGTCGTAGCCGGCGGCGGCCGTCCATGCTTCCATCGAAGTATGGCTTGGGTCAACGAGCACGCCGGTCGTCGACGCTACGGTTGCACTGCAGTTTGGCGTTCCGCCCTTGCAGGGCACGCTGTTGGTTCCAACGGACTTGCCATAGTGGCTCGCGAGATAGGAATTTCCGCTCGTCGCGTCGTTGAAAATACATCCCGCCGCTTCGGTCGCGCTTGAGGTACATGAAGCGCCGGATCTTTTTGCCAGCGCGTACAGAATGGGGTTGGGATTTCCCTGGCGCGAGGAGCCGCCATGCGCGGCGGCATATTGGTTCACCAGCGCCATCACGCCTGCAAATGCAGGAGCGGATGCCGATGTTCCGCCAATCGCCTGGAACGTGTAGAACGGGCTGTTCAAGTTGCAGGAGGAGACGAACGTCACATCCTTCTGGCAGAACAGGTAAGCGCTGCCGGTAAAACCGGGGCTCGCAAAAAGAGAAATATCGGGCTGGTCGCGATGATTATCGTTGGGCACTCCGGTCACGCCCATTTGCCATTTCGGCTTCGCGTAAATCTTGCTCGGACCGCCGCTGGCCGCAACGATGTTCACGGAACCATCGGGAGCAGTTGAGCCGCAGCCGGTCAATCCCAACTGTGCGCAATTCTGACTCCAGGGAATTTCGGGAATGTAGCTTTTTGCCGAGGTGCCCGTGCTCGCGTCATTCGTCGCATTCCAATATGTGGTCCAGACGTTCACTTGATTGAAATCGGTGCCGCCCACCGAGACGTTGTAAGGCGTGCCGGCGATACCACTAACGGCGAGTCCCTGAGTCGCAGTCGCCGAGTTATTGAAGTCATCGCAGCCAGCGGAGCCTCCATCACCCGAGGACACGACGACGGTAATACCTTGTGCTGCCGCTTGTTCCCAGAGTGAGTTGTAAAAGGCGTTGCCTGCTGAACCAAGGTCGGATTCACAAGCGCCATAGCTTTCGCTCAGCACGTCCGCCAGGTTGTGTTCGATGATATACAGTGCGGAAAGATCGATGCCTGCGCTAGCCGGTGTGGAAGCCGAGACCACAAATTTAATGGTGGCGCCCGGAGCGACTGCTCCCGACCACTGAACGTCCAAGTCAGACTCCGACTCTTCGTCCTTTGACGTGATGCCCGGATCCATCCCGTTGAGAATCACGTTGGATGCCGAAAAATTGTTGCTAAGGCCAAACATGGTGCGGAAGTCGTTGACGTCGGTGGGATCGATTTGCGTTTCGCCAACGATGGCAATGGTCTGCCCCGTCCCGTCATTGCCGCCGCTCATGAGAGTTTTGGAGTTGTAAATAGTCGCGAAGTCGCCCGGGCCGACCCCATAAAAGTTCAATCCACTGCCGGTCGGGTCGGGAAAAGTGAAGAGCGGTTGCAATTTGTGGCTGACCGGATCTTTGCGCACTTCGCCCAGAACCTTGCTGTGCGATTTCCTGGGGAAATTGTGGAGCGAAACGATTCCAGAAATGACCGGCGCGAGCGCCGCGGGGATCTGCGGATCGGACGAGTTGGCAACGTACATCGTGCCGTTGACACTGTAATTTCGCATTTGCGTCGAAAAGGCCTGGCGTACCTGGCCGGCGCTGCCGCTGAACTCAATCACGTTTCGACCCGGCCCTACGTAGATATCGTGGAAGCCTTGTGAGGTGAGCCAGTCCGTCACGGACTGGAGGTCTGAGTCAGAGGGACCGAACTGCTTCCCGAAATCGTCCGGCGAAAGCCATTTATGGTAACTGGCGGAGGACTTGTCCTGCTGAGCTTCGAGCAGCGATTGCAGGGCACCTTCCTGTTCCTCGCTTCGCTTCAACAAAAGGAGAATGCGGTCCATCGGAAGGGAATCGGCGACGGCGCCGCGGCTGAACTCAGCTCGAGCCAGAGGATGGACCTCGCCCTTCAGGCTAATGCGCGCCGAATTGTCGGGGGCATGCGTAACCCGATTTGGAGTCGGCAAAGATTCTTGACCGCGAGCCTCATTGGCCACAAGCAAACACACAAGCCCCAGCACACACCCGAACGGGAGCCTCCGGAACGATATTTTCATTTGGGTACCCGAGTGGTCCTATCCGCTATATCGTCGGAGTTCAGAAACGACGAGCCTGGTAGCCGAAACCACGGCTTCGGGCGAGCCGCGGGACCCAACCTCTCGTTCGCCTGCGTGAGTTGCCCCACCTGCAAGAGGTTCCGCGGAGTCTGCCAGAGAGCCGGGATGCGGCATGGACTCCGAACGGGCGGAGATTAGCACAAAGAAATGGGTAAAGTCAGTAGAACGTAATTAGAAAGGCAGCGAACGAAAGTCTACGTTACCGCCGGACAGCAGGAGGCCGATTCTGGGCCTGGGACTCCCGGGGAAGAGGGATTTCGTGGCCTCGGGCTTGAGCAGCGGGGCCAGCGCGATCGCCGACGAGGGTTCGGTTATGATCTTCAGACGCTCCCAGATGAGTTCCATGGCCCGGATGATCTCTTCCTCGCTGACGAGGAGGACACCGGAGAGCAGTTCCCGCAGAATAGCGAAGGTTCGCGGAGCGAGCGAAGCGCGCAAGCCATCAGCGATGGTTTCGCTGGACTCAAGCGACTGAAGCGTTCCCGTTTGTAGAGATCGATAGGCGTCGTCAGCCTTGGCGGGCTCGCAGCCGTAAATACGGATCGCCGGTTGAATGGTCTTGGCGCTCAGAGCTGTTCCACTCAACAATCCGCCACCACTGACCGGACACAAAATCGCGTCGAGCTCGCCGACGTCCTCGAGCAATTCTTTCGCAGCCGTGGCCTGGCCGGCGATGATACGGTCGTCGTCGTACGGGTGAATCATCACGGCGCCGGTTTCGCCTTGAATGCGAGCAGCAGTTTCCGACCGTGCGGAGACTTTCGGTTCGCAGAACGTGATGCGCCCCCCGTAAGCTTCCACAGCTTTGCATTTCACGACGGGTGCGTTCTTCGGCATGACAATCCACGCTGGTACGCCCCGCCAGGCAGCCGCGCACGAGACTGCCGCCGCGTGGTTTCCGCTCGAATGGGTGACGATACCGCGCGCTGCCTCCGCGTCGCTCAAAGAGAAAATCGCGTTGGTGGCCCCACGAATCTTGAACGAACCGGTTTTTTGGAGGTTTTCGCACTTGAAAAAGAGCTCAGCGCCAGTCAAAGCGTCCAGAGTCGCTGAGCGCAAAATTGGCGTCCGGTGAATTCTGGGGGCAATGCGCTCGTGTGCCTTCTGAATCGTTTCCCAGCTAGGTGCCGCGGTTAAAGCGATTGTCTTTGTGGACATGAGATCGTTTTGCGCCACAACGAGCTTACCGCAATCAGCCCAAACGGCGAACGCGTGAGGTGCCCTATGCGACGTTCAGCATTGGCTGGCGAATCTCAGGCGAAACCGCAAGGGAACCCTGGTGCCGATTTAGATCGCACACCGATGCGGACTTTAATCTTGACCAGCTCTTCTACTTTGCTAATCTTCTCCATACCCTTCCGCAAATTGCGACGCAGTCCCTCTTCGCCGCGTGAAGGAGTCTCAAATGGACAGCTCGGAACGCCGTCAGCTGACTCGTTACGCCCTCCGGACGCCTATCCGCTTCAAAGCCATGGGATTGGCCGCGGACAAAAGCGAACATTTCACTGAGGCATTGAACGTTTCGCGTGGCGGGTTTTACTTTGCCACATCCGCGCCATTGCAAATCGGCATGCCGATTGAAGCGACGCTGCGAATGCCAGAAGAAGTCACCGGCGACAAGGCCAAGGAAACGCACTGTCGGGCCCGCGTGGTGCATGTGCGAAACGAGCCATACGGCGATGGGCGAATCGGTTTCGGGGCGGAGATCGAGTCGTTTCTAGCAATGCCCCGCCCGGACCGTTGGGCGAGCTAGAAGGCCATTTCCAAAAAACATTCCAGGCGGAGCGCGTTGCGGCTTACTTGCCCGGAACGGATACGACCGCTTTTCCCGTCCCCACATTCTCAAAGCGATCGTAGGCGCGAACCGCGATCGAGTGCTCTCCGGGCTTCAGATCGCGAAGAGTGAACTCATAGGATTGCTGCTTGCCATCGCTGATGCCGGACTTCGGTGCGAGCAAAGTCCATTCGCCTCCGTCGAGGCTATACTGCGTGCGCTCGATGCTTGAAGTTGCGTCCGTCGCTGTAAATCTAAGTTGCGCCAAATTGTTGGCTGTGACGGCTTCCACTTTGCTGATTGTGGGCGGCGTATTGTCAACTTCGAAGCGTTCGCTTTCACGGTCGGCTTTCAGCGCTTTGTCAGGTGGGTTAGAAGCCGAATCGGTGGCGACGATTTTTAGGTAATAGGCGCCGTCGGCTAGCGTCGTGGAGTCGAACGAATAGAAGCGCTGGTCGAGGTTGTCCTTGAGCAACTTCCATTCAGTTTCGTTTTCACCGCGGAAATAAACGGCGTACTTCAAATCATCGTCGTTGTCGTCATGAGCTGTCCAGAGAACTGACTCGTAGCCTTTCTGGATCGTTGCTTGAGGCGGAGCTTCAAATTTGGCGGGGCCAGTGGATTGTGATTGGCTGATGATGACTCCGCCGGAAGACGACGAAGGAGCAGGCGGAAATTTCAGCGTGGCTATCGACGCGGCTCCCGTAGCCAGCGCGGGTTGCCCTTGCGCACGTACGCCGGGATCCTGGATTTGAATTCCATCAATGACTGGTGCCACATTTTTCGGTTGATACGCCAGCGTGACCCATTCGATTCCATCGCCGGGGCGGCCATCGTGGATTACAGCTTTCCACTGTGCGAAGCGCGACGAAGGGACATTCATCTCTGCGCCGCTATCGGTGAATGGGCCGTACCACTTGGACCACTCTTTGCCCGGGTCCTCCGTATTTCCGGTGCGAACGTAAAATTCCAGACGAGGTTCTTTGCTCGAATTGCTCCGGGATTTTGCGTGACCTGCGACCGGCGGACTCCACCACTCCAGGCGTCCCCATTGCGAAAAAAGCTGCGCGTCAAAGGAGCGCGATTCGAAGGTGCCTTCCGGCTCGTACTCGGGGCCCAGTGAGACCAATTTGCCAGGATTCGCTGTGCAGAAAATGACCTTGCCCGCGGAGTTGCGGGCGATCCCGGTGATCTGCGCCGAACCTGCCTTCGCCAGTTGCGCGAAAACGCCGCGGCCATCAATTGCGAGCAGGGAACCGGAATTTCCGAGTCCCGCGAGCAGGCGGCCATCATTGCTCAACCCCAGTGAATAGACGACGTCGTCGCGCGATGTCCAAAGTTCTTCCGGCGCGCCGTCGGGAGCAATCTTGTAGACACCGCTTGAAATTGCGCTCGGAAACGGGATGTATGGTGTCTGCGCCTGGCCTGGACCTGTCGTTTGCACAGGCGCAATTACGGTTACGTTGCCGCTTGTGGTTACAGTCGTTGTGGCGGTTGCGGTGGGCGGCGTCGAAATCACCGCTGCAGTGTGAGGGCGCTCTCCGATAGCCGCAACGTAAATCGAGCCGTCCGCACCCACCACCAGCGAGGTCACCTCGCGCTTGGGAGTTTCGTAAAGAACAAATCCCTCAGCCGCAGGATCTTTTTCGCTCTTGCCCGCGGAATATATCGCGCGGGTGAGACGTAACACTCTGCCACTGGGCTCAGTTCCAGCGATCAAATTCCCTTTACCGTCGAAGGCCAGAACGCGAATGTGCGCTTCGTCGCTAGCGTAATAGAGCTCACTTTTTCCATCTGGCGCGACCGCGAAGACTTGGCCTTTGTCGCCAGTCGCGACGTAAAGTGTGCCGTCGGGGCCGAATTCAATGTCCCAAATGTATTTCGTCTTGGGGTCGAAGAAGACGGATTTCTCGCCGCTGGGCGAAACACGATACACCTTGCCGTCGGGCGAAGTGCCGACGTAGAGCGTGTCCTTGTTATCGAACGCGATCGCCTGCGCGGAAAGTTCGCTCGATTGAAATACGGTCGCAGCTTTTCCATTGCCGTCGAGTTTGAAAACCTTCGCGGGTGATCCCCCCGATGCGTAGGGTGTGCCTTTAGCGTCCAGCTTGACTGACCAAAGATAGGAAGCGTCAGCGTCGGCAAGTTGCGTAAATTTTGGAGCAAGTTCCAGGCGGCCGTCGCTGCGCACAGCAATCCCGCGGGTCGTGCCTTTCAGAAATTCGTCGTAGGTCGATTGGCGCCAGCGGCGCGTGTGCTCGGCAGTTACGATGCCGGCCGTCGCGGCGAGCAAAGCCGTTGCGCCAATCCATGCGCCTATCCGCTTGATGCCACCCCTCGCGCGCTTTCGCATCCGTTCTGCTTCTCCTCACCGTCTCGCAGACAGAATCACCTGCGCTGCGGATCAACTCCGACATTCCGCCGCTATCGAATCGGCAAATTCAACGAGATGATTCCCGTGACCGGTCCGGACATTGGTACCGACACTTCGCTGGCCAAAGACTCGCGCAAGACTTGCACGCTTCCCGGCGCGGGCCGGCCGTCCACGGCATTGATCTGCGAAAGCGGTACGTTTGGCAATTCCTTGTCGTCCCACAGCATCGTCGGTGACGGCACGAACAAGCCGACATAAAGCCGATCGTTGCGCCGCTCTTTGTTGATGAGCGCGATGAGCGGATCAAGGCCCTCCGGCCCACCCGGCCCACCGGCAGCCGCAAATCCTCGCGACGCCCGATTCATCCAGTCCGCATCACTGACCATCAGCCGCAAAGTGCTTCCGCGCAAAACTTGATCGGGCACGCGCACCGACGTTTCCTCGATACGAGGCGTGCCGCGGTAAGGCTGCAGCAACACCCGCAAGCGCAGTGTTTCGCCGGGTGCCGCTTCGCCTTTTTCAAGCCACGCACTTTCGATGGTGAATGACTGGCGCCCGGGAACGCTTTCCACATTTACGGAAATATCCTCGACGTCCACTTTCTCGAACGCGTTGTTAAACAAACGCATGAATGTGCTCATGACCGACATGGCGACGGGCATGCTGTCAGGATTCAGCGCATCACTAGGCGCAAACGTATTTTCAATGCGAACCGGAGCGTGGCCCTTGAGCTTGATCTCGGCGTTCATCTTCAACGTGGTCGTTTCGCCGTAGACGATATTTTGCGTGATGCTGTTGAAAGCCGTAATTCCAACAAGCAGCGGCGTCAGCTTCGGGTGGTTCACCATTTGCACGCGAACCGTTTTTGTTCCGAGGGGAGATTTTGTCGTCAACTCCATCGGAATCATGGTGGGAGCCGGACCAATGGTTCCGCTCACCGCGGTCAAATGGTCGCCGGTGATCGTGCCGATGGAACCGCCGGCATTCACGATTTTTGTGGAAGCCAGGTCCGATGAAAGCGTGGTGAGAACGCGGCTGCGCGCCATCGGCAGCTGCACGTTGCCCAGATTCAAGAACGGATGGCCACAGAGAAAAACCTTGTCGCCCTGGATTGCCGTAACTGTGCATGCGGAATTGATCGAGACGTCGCCTTGCACCAGCACCATTCCGGCCATATCGCCGGGGGCGAGCTTGGCGTCGTCCGGGCGGGGAGCCGTTGTGCCGCCCTGCGCCGCCAGGAATCCCAGGCCACTGAGCTGCTCCGAAAATTTCTGAATCGCGGCGGGTTGGAATCCGGAAAAGATCAGCGGCGTTTCGATCGAGCGCAGTTCCGCTCCGCCCTGAATCCCAGCGCGCCCTGTCAGGGCGGCAGAAACCATTCCTTCGGGAGAAGTTGAGCCGCTGTCCGCGACCGGGCCGGTCGCAAAGCCACCCGCCAGCACGTCGGCTATGGGCGTGACCCCTGCGATGGGTTCCTTGGTGAAGATGCCAAGCTTCAGGGAAAGAGCACCCGCCAGCTTGCCATCAATGTAGACCGGGCTGCCGCTCATGCCCGCCACCACACCGGTGTGCTCAACCTTGGGCCCTTTGAGCTGCACTAGAATGATGGACTGCTTAGGGCCAAGAAAATTCGGCATGACTCCGATGACTTCGAGGTCGAACTTTTCCACCTGATCACCGGCAAAGATAGTGTAGGCATAGCCCTGCATGCCGGGGCGCACCTGATCGACCGGAAGTGTCTCATTCAAAGGGGGTTGCGCCTGCGCATAGGA
>Ga0070665_100001270_pt1 | contig 30288 bp, 26 predicted proteins | sample KBSS13metaG_FD_65862 | JGI IMG/M metagenome (GOLD analysis project Ga0070665, IMG submission 65862) | Switchgrass rhizosphere microbial communities from Kellogg Biological Station, Michigan, USA - KBS S1-3 metaG | ecosystem: Host-associated > Plants > Roots > Rhizosphere > Soil ... | reverse complement strand
CGGAGTGCTGCCCCGTGGCGGTCGCCTTGGGCTCGTCGTCCTCGGTAGTGCTCCTGCGCCGCCGAGTGGTTGCCCACGGCGGCAAAGCCCAGACCGAGCTGGCGGCGACCAGTCGGTCGTCTTTGATCCGGCGCTCCGTGGTGCCGCAAGAGGTGAGGACCGACAGGATGGTTTGAGATTAAGATCCGTCGCCATGTCTGAACGTTCGGTCATGGACCAACCGCTGGTTGGGTTCGGTTACAGCTACTGGTTCCAGTGCATTGGGTGCGGCGGACGCGTTGACATCGAGGCCGGCCTTTTCGAGCTGCAGTGCGCTAGCCAAGCCGATTATTCGGTGTGTGGGTTGTGCGGCACGCCTGTCGACGTCACGCAGCAGACTCAGACGATGCGAGACCCCGAAGACGTTGCTTCCCAGATTGATTCAGTGGCTCAGTTGGTGTGGTATCACACAAGTCGCTATGAGCACTGGCCGGATTTGGCGGCCTACACCGCTGATGTCACCGCTGAAGCGCGGCGGACTGCGGAGCATTTCGAGGGGTACGACGTGGAGCGGCGTATCGCGACGAAACTGTCGCTGGCGGTGCACCTGGGAACATATGAGGCGACGATAGAGAACATCCTGCGCCGCCTCGAAGACCAGGACCACAGCGACCTCTTCGACACGAAGTACTGGCTGCACCGCGTCGAGATCAGGCTCGACCAACCCACCGATCTTCACCCTGAGGTCTGCGACGAGCTGTACAGCATGTTCGGTGACGTAGAACTGGCGCAGCTACAGGAACTCGGGGCGCGGGCGGTCCGCTACATCAACCGTCACGAGGCCATCGGTTCGGTCTCCCTGGCGATCGACCCAGCCCTGGTGTGCACGGTCTCGACTATGGCATTGCCGGTGACTGAGGCCGCCCTGCCCGAGACGCCCGCGGCCGCGGCTGCGGCCGCACGCATGGTGGCAGCCACGCGGACCGATGCCGACACAGACGATTCCTGGCCCGCCTTCACCAAGATCCTGCACACCGAGTACCTCGCCGGTGTTAACCCGCAGGTTCAAGAGCCGTTCGTGGGCGCCGTCGGCGGCGAGTACGAAGATGCGGTGGAGTTTCACCGCCGCTTCCGCATCGCGGCAGGTCTGCTGATGAGGCCTGACGTTGTGATCGGACAGCTCGCGGCCGCACCCAAACGGAACGTCTAGCGCTGGGAGGCACTGCTGCCGGGCCGGTTGCGGTCCCGGAACTGTTGCGCCAGATCGCGGGCGTCGCGCTGCCGCCCGCCGGTGTACATGCGGCCAGCGAGGGTATCGGTGTGAGGGCCCGTCGACACAGCTCGCTACCCAGAAAAGCGATCAAGTCTGCACAACCTTACGGTTCTAGGATCCGATCCGTCATGGAAAATTGGGCGTCCGCCATCACGAGCGGAATTTCGGAAATCTGCAGGTAGAGGTAACGGCCCCCGCCACCTGAGATCGACGAATTACGCTGCCTGTCCGTGGATTTGGTGTGAGTGATGATGATCAACACGGCCGTACAGTGTGCGTGCAAGCAGATCACCTCGCCGCGACGGTGGCCTCATGGCTGGCCGAGTTGGCCGCTTGGAGCCCATCTGTCGGTGGAAGTCCAGGTAGCAGCATGACAACACACCGCTGCGCAATTCAGCCCAAAAGCATTGGCTAACAATCCTTATCGCGGCTCGTCGCGTCCCTCGGCATTTTGCTCCCACCCGCTGCGGGTAGCGAAGCGGTTGATGTGCTGCTGGTTCCCGCGAGCCTTGGCGCAACCGATGGGTGGTTGACCGATTCCCGATTCGCACTATGCCGCCGCCGCGACAAACAGCCTGCCAGGTCGCGGCCGATTGACCAGACACCGTTGCGAATAACCCCACCTGTAGGCAGGTTTCGCCTGGTTGCTTGTGACGTTCTAGATGATCGACCGATCACCCGGGTGAATTAGTTCGCTGGGTGATGACCACTCATCCCCCGTTGGTAAATGCTGGCCCAGCAGATGGCCAGCGGACGGGTAAGTGCAGCCGACCATGTACGGGACCTGCGTTCGGCGCCGCACAAGTCACCAATCGTCGCGGTGGCGGTTGACGCACTGGCTGCGCCGATCGCCGCACAACGTCATCACGACAAATCGGAGAAACCAGATGAAGCGTCGTCAATTTCAACGATCGCCTGCTGAATGCGACTCCAGCGCCGCGCGAACAACGTGGCTGCTGCATCGAGTGCGCGCGGTCGCGGCCTTTACCCGGCGTCCGACGCATGGCACAGAAGACGCCGCGATCGACACCGTTCCCGCGATCGAGGATCAACTTCGCACGCTGTGGCCCATCTGCAGTGCCCAGCGGGTGTCGACCGGCATTGCATGCGCCGCGCCGGCGGTGGCGGTCGCCGAGATGCATGCCATCGACGGATGCGAGCAGATGGGGTTGAGCCCAGACGGCGACGTAGTCGAGACGCTCTGCCACGCCTGCCTGTTTACGGTGCAACGGGCGATGGCCACATACGTGGACGACAAGCGCGAGATGGCGTTTCGACGCGGCACCCAACCGGTGTGCAGCACCTGCGGGCGTCGCACCCTATACCTGCGCAACGTCTTCGCAGTGCGCCCTGTCGGGGCAAAGTGACGGGCATCATGACCCGACTACGCATCGCCTGCCTGTTTGTGGCTGTGGTGGCCGGTGATTACGCGGCCCTGATGTTGATCGACTGTCAGCTAGTCCATTTCGGTGTCGCCGCCGCCGTTTGTGGGGGATCCTCGGTCGCCGCCGGGCTGATCGCGTACGCGGACGACGAGAACGCCCGGCGGCAGCACGAGCTGGGCAGGCGCCGCCGCACGGCGGTGGCGCGGCGACGAGCGGCCGTCCCGGAGCACGCTGACCTGCAGGCGGCTACCGTCGCCGACCAACAGTGCCCGTTATGCGGGAGTGCGCGCCAAACACGAAGTGACTCACCTAGATTCGCTGACCGGCAGGAATCGCGGTTATGCGCGGCATGCGCGTCGGCCCCAGCCCAGGACCGGCATGATGAGTCTGCGGGCCGTCTGGGTGCCAGCTCTGCCGGGCGAGCAACGCGACCGGGTGCGCCGGGGGACGTCAAGCCGCGTCGTGGAGTCACCTGGAATCGGGTCGGGCGGCGCCGAAGACCTGATGCCCCCCGCGTGGAGGTATCGACATGAGCGCACCCATCGTGAGGTCGGGCTCACCGGGCCCCACTCTAAGATCAGCCAGGGCACGAAAAACTCGGCGGAATCCTCTCCGCCTGGGCGCCGTCGTTGAGGTCGTCCAAGACGGTCCGAGCATGGCCGGGCGCCTGGCCTGGCTCAGCGCCCGGCTAATGATCCGACCCACGCTGAGCGTGGGCAGCTTTCTGCCCTCGGCGCCGTGGCCATGGGGCCTCGTAGAATTCGCCGCCCGCACCGTCACGCCGACACCTGGCCTGGCGCGCGCCGACATCGGGCTGCCGTGCTGCACCGCGCAGCTCGTCCGCGCCGCCGGAGTGCTACCGCCTGACGGCACCCGACGGGTCGTGCTGTATCTGCACGGCGGGGCATTCCTCACCTGCGGCCCCTACTCGCACGGCCGACTTGTGAGCATGCTGTCCGGTTTCGCCGACAGCCCGGTACTTGTGCCCAATTACCGCAAGATTCCTAAACATTCGATCACCGAGGCTATCGACGATTGCCACGACGGCTACCGGTGGTTGCGCCGAAAAGGCTATCAGCCCGACCAGATTGTGCTGGCCGGTGACTCGGCCGGCGGCTACCTGGCGCTGGCGCTGGCTCAACGCCTGCTCAGGTGCGGCGAGCAGCCCGCAGCGATGGTGGCCATGTCACCGCTGCTGCAACTGGTTAGAGAACCCAAGACAACTCACCCCAACGCGGGCTCGGATGCGATGTTTCCGCCCAGAGCATTCGACGCCTTCTACGGCCTGATCACTCGCGCCGCAGCGCACCGCGACACCAACGTCGATCGCGACGCGCTCTACGAACCGCTTGACCACATCCAGCCTGGACTGCCACCCACCCTGATCCATGTGTCCGGTTGCGAGGTCCTCCTGCACGACGCACAGCAGGCGGCCCAACAATTGGCCGCCGCCGGCGTGCCCGTCGAACTGCAGGTATGGCCGGGCCAGATCCATGTGTTCCAACTCGCCGCACCGATGATCCCCGAAGCCACACGCTCACTGCGGCAGATCGGCCGCTACATCCGCGAAGCGACCGGATAACCAAGGGCTCGAGTCATCGAGGATGGATCTCGGGCGTCGCCATCAGACGTGGAGCGGCCACATTCATATCAGCCCGGCCGCGCGTCGCCTGGCGCCGCAGCAGCGTTTGACGCGCGCTCGCTGTGGCCGAAATGCAGCATTTCGCCGCTTTCATTGCGCCGCAAGCGCATATGGATGCGAACCCGAGTCTTTTGGCCGCGAGGCGCAGCCCTGATTGACGTCAGCTCACGATCGTTGCCGATCCGCCCGGTGCTGCCGCCGTACTCACCCGGGTGAATTGGTTCGCCGGGTGATGACCACTCACCCGCCGTCGGTGAACGCTGACTCACCAGTCGGCGAGCGGAGGATTCACGAAGCGACACCGCCGCATGACTGGACACGAACATCCGGGCACCTCGCGTGTATTGCGTCCAGGTGGCCACGCTCGACAACCAACCCACTTTAGGAAGGACATGTAATGAAAGCCATCACTGTGTCAGATCGTGAGGCCGGTGCCGCCAGCTTGGCGCTGACGGAGCTGCCCCGTCCCGAGGCGGCCACGAACGACGTCGTCGTACGGGTACACGCCGCGACCTTTATCCACACGGAGCTTGACTGGCCGGACACCTGGACCGATCGCGCGGGTCGCGACCGTACACCGAGCGTCCCCGGCCACGATGTGTCGGGCGTCGTGGTCGAGCTGGGTTACGGCACAACCGGATTGAGCGTCGGCCAGCGCGTGTTCGGTTTGATCGACTGGTCGCGCAACGGCTCGCTGGCGGAGTACACCGCGGTGGAAGCCCGCAACCTCGCGCCACTGCCGATCGACATCGACCACACCGTGGCGGCCGCACTGCCGATTTCCGGGCTGACCGCCTGGCAGGGCTTATTCGATCACGGTCGCCTTACCAGTGGACAAACGGTTCTGATCCACGGTGTCGGGGGTGCGGTCGGGTCCACCGCGGTGCAGCTCGCCCGCGAAGTCGGCGCGCGCGTCGTCGGAACCGGCCGCACCGCAGATCGGGACAGGGCGCTGGCGCTCGGTGTGCACACATTCGTGGACCTAGACACCGAAAAACTGGAAGACGTAGGGGAAGTCGACGTGGTGTTCGACATGATCGGCGGCGACATCCTGGACCGCTCGGTCGCGCTGGTGCGCGCCGGTGGAACGCTCGTCACCATCACCGAACCGCCTAAGACCCGGCCGAGTGACGGGCGGGCTGTCTTCTTCGTTGTCGAACCCGATCGCGCCCAGCTCGCTGCCCTCGCCGCCCGAGTGCGCGATGGACGCCTCACACCCGTGGTGGGCGCGGTGCTGCCACTCGCCGAAGCCGTTGACGCTTTTACCCGCAAGCGCGTCCCTGGCAAGACGATCCTGCGCGTAGCCGAAGGCCGAGACAGCGGCCCCCGATGACCGGACGGCGCAGGCGCGGCTAGCGCCGGCGGGAAGCGATGTTCGTCCGCGTTGGTCGGCGGGAGAACACGGAGGCCGAGCTCGCGCTGAGCTACAGGGCGCGGCTCTGGCCATCCGCTCCGCCTGGGCTACTGCCCAGGCACAACCGGCTCAACTGCTCATTGCGAATCATGCGAGCACATCAGCTGGTTCAAGACACCCCCAAGGGAAAGGCGGCCAACAGATGGCCTTGAAGACATTATTCGCTGCACTGGCCGCGGCCACGCTGCTCGCGCCTGCGGCCCATGCCGACCCCATGCCGGAGAATTCGAATCAAAAGCCGGTTATCCGAACAGTTTTCGATCAGTTGACAAACATTCCCGGCAAATCGCTTGAAGCAGTGACCGTCAGCTATCCGCCTGGGGCCAAGAGCGGAGCTCACCACCACGCGAATTCGGCGTTCATCATGGCCTACGTCATCTCCGGAGCGATTCGCAGCCAAGTCGAAGGTGAGCCCGCACGCGTTTATCAGGCCGGTGAGACGTGGCAGGAAGCCCCCGGCGCGCACCACACGATCAGCGAAAACGCCAGTGCCACCGACCCTGCTGAACTGCTCGCAGTCTTTCTGATCGACACCGGAGACGGGCCGCTCACGACGGACGACGCCATCGAAGATGAGCCGCCACGCTAAGGCATTGAACAATGCGCACGGCCTCCGGTATGAACGATGTGGAGACATTTTCCGTTGAAGCGTTCGACGGAGCAGGAGGAATGCGTGCGCAGGCCTGATCGGATCCGGGTTGTCGGGATCGCGCTGCGCGTGTCGCTCGCGGCGGCGTTTCTGTCGTCTGTTGCCGATCGATTCGGCTGGTGGGCGCCATTGGGGCAGGGGTACTGGGGAAGCATGGGTGCTTTCACCGACTACACCCACCAGTTGGTTCCGTTTGCCTCCGGATGGTTCTTGACCGTCATCGTCTGGGGTGCCACCGCCACCGAAACGGCCCTCGGGATCTTGCTCCTGATCGGTTGGCGGCCACGCTTGGTCGGTGCAGCCAGTTGCCTGGTGCTCCTAGTATTTGCAGTCTCGATGGCTGTCTCGCTCGGTATGGAATCACCACTGAGCTACAGCGTCTTCTCTGCGGCAAGCGGCGCCGCGGCCTACGCGATCCTTGGCGCAGCATCGCCATCACCGACCGCGGAAGCCACACCTGTGGCACCTAACGTGCCGGGATCCGCACAACAGTCAGACGCCGACTGACCGCAAGGATTGTTTGGCGCGGAGATCTGTTGCAGCGCTGAAGCGTTCGGAATAACTGCACCTGATTAGGAAAGCCGGGCGCGGCTCCGGGTGACCGGCGCGCAGGGTGAGATGTCAATGAGCTGACGCTGGGCTACTGGTCACTGGGCCAACCCTGATCGCGCTCCGCCCCTGAAGCCGGCTGATCCACCCCGACACCGCTTAGCAATGACCCGGGTGAAATGGCTCGCCGGGTGATGACCACTCACCCCGCGTCGGTCAAGGCTGACTCAAGACAAAGCGACCGGAGGGAAGTGCTGTCGACGATGTACCGCATTCGTGTTCATGGTTCGCCGACATCGCGCTCGGCTTGCCGGCCTCGAGTGCGCTGTGATCGACGTGAGACGGCACCGATGCTCGATTCGGAAAGAGATGTGAACCGTGGCACCCGCACACACTGAATGTGTCAGTCCGACAGGGGATCCGGCAATCGCCGCCCGCTTCGAGCGTGATGTGATCCCGCTGATTGAGTCCCTGCGTCGGCGCGCCGTTCGATTCACTACCACTCCCGCGGATGCCGAGGACCTGCTGCAGGAAACTTTGCTCAAAGCCTACGCCGGCAGGCATTCATTTCAGCAGGGCACGAACCTGAGTGCGTGGCTGTTCCGAATCATGACCAACACATACATCAGCAGTTACCGATACAAGAAGCGCCAACCGGCGCAGTGCCCGACCGACCAACTCAGCGACCGACAGCTAGTGGCCAGCGCCGCGCATCTGCCAGCTCCCCTGCGGTCGGCTGAAGACCAGGCGCTCGCCTCGCTGGCCGACCCTCGAATCAAGGCCGCGATGCAAGCGCTGCCCGAAAAGTTCCGGATTGCCGTCTACTTCGCCGATGTCGCCGGTTTCTCCTATAAGGAGATCGCCGGAATCATGGACACCGAAGAGGGAACGGTCAGTTCACGGATCAGCCGCGGACGACAACGGCTGCGCACCCTGCTAACGGACGCGCCCAGCTAGCGGCGGGCTGACAACGGTTGGCTTCACGGGGCGGTGGGAGTCGAACGGCGCCCAACTGTCACTCACACCAGGCTCGGTGGCACCGCCCGCACCAGACTCCGACTGACGGCCACTTCGGACCGAGAAGGTAATGAACCACGCGGTTGGTCACGAGTTCGGCTTTGCCCCAACACCTTCAGCTTGGCGTGGTCACCCCCGCATCGGAGCACTGTGCTCGTTGACGTCTCACCCGGGTGAAATACATCGCCGGACGAGGACAACTCACCCCTCGGGCACAGACAGTGGTCGCTGACGAACGGAGAGAGAACATGGTGCAGAACCAAATCGCAGGCTTGACGGCCGATGAACTGAGAACTTCCCGGACGAGCGCCACCGCGGCACTGATCGCGCGGTACGGCCTGGTCATCGTCCTGGCGTGGTTCGGCGCCATGAAGTTCACGTCCTATGAGTCCCATGGCATTTCACATTGGGTAGCCAACAGCCCCTTCTTGGGCTGGGTGTACAACCTGATGTCCATCGACGCCTTTGGCCGATTGAACGGATCAGTAGAACTGATTACTGCTGCACTACTGGCCGCCAAGCCGTGGTGGCCGAAGGCTTCCGTGGTGGGCGGCATAATCGCTTCGCTCTTCTTCGTGACCACGCTGAGCTTCATGGTCACCACCCCAGGTGTCGGCGAGGCGTCTGCCGGTGGCTTCCCCGTCTTATCCGCCGACGGGGAGTTCTTGATGAAAGACATCGCACTGATCGGCTTAGCGCTGTGGCTGCTGGTAGATGCCATCGACGCGACCCGCAAGCAGCCGATCGTCGCCGAGACGGATTGACGCTTCTCGCTGATGAACCCGCATTTACCGACGGAGCCGCTGATGGGTAGTCAGGCGCCGCCGCGGCCACACCCGCCGCATCCCTTCGTGCTACCCAGCCGGGAGTCGCGATGACACCGGCAGTCAGCGACCACTACGACCTCATCGTCGTCGGCGCAGGCTCCGCGGGATATGTGGCAGCCATCCGCGCCGCCCAGCTCGGCATGACCGTCGGGATCGTCGAGGAACGCTACTGGGGTGGCGTGTGCCTGAACACGGGCTGTGTTCCGTCAAAAGCGCTGCTGCGCAACGCTGAGATCGCCTCCATCGTCACCCAGCAGTCCGCCACATTCGGCATCGCCGGCGACGTCAGTCTCGACTACTCCCGCGCGGTGTCGCGCAGCCGTGAAGTCGCCGACGCTCGGGTCCGCGGAGTGCATTTTCTGATGCGTAAGAACAACATCACTGAAATCGACGGGCACGGCCATTTCACCGGCCCGCACAGCCTCCAGGTGGGCCTGCGCGAGGGGGGCACACGATTGGTGACCTTCGACCACGCTGTCGTGGCGACCGGATCCCGGGTGCGCATGCTGCCCGGAGTTGTCCTCAGCGACAACATCGTCACCTACGAACAGCAGATTCTCAGCGCCGAACTGCCCGAGTCCATCGTGATCATCGGCGGCGGCACCATCGGCATGGAATTCGCCTACATCCTGCACAGCTATGGCGTCCGCGTCGAAATCCTGGAATTCAGTGACCGCGTCCTTCCCAACGAGGACGCCGACGTCTCACGAGAATTGCAGCGCCACTACCGGCGTCGCGGGATATCAATTCGCACGTCGGCGCGTGTGCACAGCGTCACCGACCACGGCGAACACGTCACAGTCGGGCACACCGGCGCTGACGGAACATCCGCTACCACGCAGGCAGCGCGTGCCTTCATCTGCATCGGATTTTGCCCGAACGTCGAAAATGTCGGCTTGGACGCCGCTGGAGTACGTGTCGCCGCCGATGGCGCAATCGACATCGATGACTACATGCGAACGTCCGCGCCGCATATCTGCGCTGTCGGGGACGTCACCGCCAAAGTTCAACTCGCCCATGTCGCTTCCGCACAAGGTGTGATCGCCGCCGAAACCATCGCGGGGGTGCAGACGATGCCGTTGGACTACCGGATGATGCCGCGAGTGACGTTCTGCCAACCCCAAGTCGCCAGCTTCGGCTTCACCGAAGAGCAGGCTCGCGCCGCCGGTCACCGCGTACGGGTCGCCGTCTTCCCGATGCAGGCCAGCGCCAAGGCACACGGGCTGGGTGAACGCCGCGGTTTCATCAAAGTGGTTGCCGACGAAGCGCATGGCGAGCTTCTGGGAGCGCATCTGGTGGGCAGCGAAGTCAGTGAACTCCTGCCCGAGTTGACGCTGGCGCAGCTGTGGGACCTCACCGCCGCCGAACTGGCACGAAATGTACACACCCATCCCACACTCGGTGAAGGACTACAGGAGTGCTTTCACGCCTTGACTGATAAGGCCATCAACCTGTAGGGAAACTGCGCGGGCAACTGGTCGCTGGATAGCGGTCCGGCGCTGTCGCCGGCGAGCGAAACCTAACGCGGTCATGCGGCAGCGATGGAGTGACCGCCAACCCGCCGAGCCCAGCGCGGCTTTGAGTGCGCCATCTGTAGATTTGGACGAACGGCGCGCAAGCGTGTCCTGGGGTCGCGACAACTCAGCAGTCCGCCGTGTCGTTAGGCTGGGTTCCGGGGCCGGTCCGCAAGCGCTGACTTACGCGGCGCTTCGGCTTACTGCGCCCCCTTTCTCACCCGGGTGAGTAATGGGTCGGGGTGATGACAGCTCATCCTGTCTGGCTGCAGTCTTCAGTAGGCCGATCCCGGCCGATCGTCGACCCGTGTCGAGGACACCATCGCAGATTTGGCACCACGGACACGGCATTGAAACGCAACCCATTTCGGGCCAACCCCGAACTGCACAGATAGGGAACACGAATTGAACGACACCAAGCAGTCCGCTGAAGATCTGGCGATTCTCGCGCAGCTCAACAATGACTACGTCCACTCTGACCAGTTCAACGATGTCCAGCGTTTCAGCGAGTTTCTCGCCGAAGACTTCATCGTGCAGACGCCGGGCGTCACCCGCAACCGCGAAGAGTACCTCGAGTACATCGCCAAGCCGCGTCCCTTCAAGGATCTTGCTGTGCACGACGTCAACATCCGCATCCTCAGTGACGTTGCTCTGATCCACGCCCGCGCCACTTACACCATGCTCGACGACGGCGTGCACCAGGAAGCTCTGTACACGGACACATATCAGAAGCGTGAGGGCACTTGGGTCTGTGTCGCCGCCTGTGCGATCGCTCCGGGCGCCTAACCGACCGCCCGCGTGTTCACTGGCGCGGTAGGAAAACACTGCGGAACGTTATGGCGCACTGGGCAATCAACCGCGCACTGACCCTAGGAGCATCGGTGTCACAGGACCACCACAACAGCCCGGCGGCGGTCGACCCGTCGAACGCCGAGCTATATCACCTTACCCAGGACACCACGACCGAGCGTTCAAGCACTGCGACAGCAGGCCACGACTCCCGATACGACCGGGCACACCAATGGCGCCACGCCACCCGCGAGCTCGTGCTGACCGCAGCCACCGCGCTCGCCGCAACCGACGAGCCGCAAACGCAGAACTCGATCTCGATCACGTTGACCGGCAACGCCTTATCGAACGACCTGGTGCTCGCCGAGACCGGCGCCATCGTGTTGACGTCACCCCGCGACCACTCACACCTCCCCACCCACCCGATGAGGGTGCTACCGATGCGACTCGACACGCTCAGCGAACTGCCCGCGATCCGTGTTCTCGGACATGACCTGACCGAGCCGATACGGCTGCGCCTGGTGGTCGAATTGACCGCTCGCAACCCGCACACGGCGACTACGGCGGTGATGACCTGCCGGTACGATTCCATCCCCCTCGATGCGCAGACCCCGCTTGCGGTACTGGACTTCCAGCTGCAGCACCGCGAATCGGACTTCTAGCGACCATGCGCTATCGCTTGTTAGACCACCTGGCGGGCACACTCGCCGGCGCTGGAGCGCCAACTGCACAGTCCACCGTTGAAGACAGCCTTCGAGATCGCTGGATAGTCCGACGCAAGCGAGTCGTCCTAAAAGGTTGGGCCGCAGCCCTACACAGCTGCATGCAGTGAAATATCGGGAGTGGGAGTAGATATGACTGACCAAGAGTTCGACGTGGTCGTTGTAGGCGGCGGGGTGGGCGGTGTGGCCGCCGTACGCAATCTTGCCTCGTCCGGCCTCTCGGTAGCGCTTGTCGAGGACCGTCTCGTCGGAGGGGAGTGTCGCTACTGGGCCTGCAACCCGACCAGAACACTGGTTCGCCCCATCGAGGTGTTCAACCTGGCCAAGGCCGTACCTGGTGTGCGCGAGGCTGTTTCGGGTGGGAGATTGGACGTCCCGGCCGTCTTGGCGAAGCGCGACGCGATCGTCGAGCACCTCTCGGATCAAAGCCAAGTATCGTCATTGCGGCGAGCAGGCGTGACAGTGTTTCACGGGTTCGGCCGGTTGGCTGGCCACCGGACGGTGCGCGTGACAACCGCCGAAAACACCGAAGCGGTGCTGACGGCGAGGCATGCGGTCGTCGTGGCCACCGGCACTCGCCCCAACGTCCCGGAAGTGGCGGGCTTGGCCCAAGCGCGCCCATGGACCAATCGGGAGGTGGCGACGATGACACAGGTGCCGCCCCGCGTGCTCCTGGTTGGTGGCGGCGTGGTCGGTGTCGAGTTCGCCACTATCTTGGCTGGTTTGGGCTCTGCGGTAACACTTTTGGTCCGAGGGGAGTCCCTGCTTCACAACTGTGAGCCCGAAGCGGGCGAGCTGGTCGAGCAGTCACTGCGAAGCAAAGGCGTCAAGATTCACTTCGAATCAGAGTTGGCAGCAGTAGCCCGCCCTGCGGCGGGTGGGCCAGTGACCGCAACATTTCACGGCCAGACTGTCGAGGTAGACGAGCTCGTGTTGGCGACCGGCCGGCGCGTCAACACCGACGACATTGGACTGGAAACAGTTGGCCTGCCGGTCGGCGGTTTCGTTTCGGTGAACGATCATCTACAGGCGATCGGCGTCACCGGCGGCTGGCTCTACGCCGTGGGCGATACCACTGGGCGTGCTCTGCTGTCGCACATCTCCACCTACCACGGTCGCGTCGCGGCCGACATCATCGCGGCCCGCGCCGCGGGCCGAGAACTGTCGGAGAACGAATTGTCTGTCCGCGACAACGGCAGCGTTGCGCAAGTCATCTTCACCGACCCTCAAGTAGCCGAGGTGGGGCGTACGGAAAGTCAGGCTCGCGCAGCAGGGTTCTCGGTACGGACGCGAACCGCCCGCTACCCCGACGCGGTGTCACGCCTGGCCCTTTTCAGAGACGGTTTCGAGGGATGGGCGAAATTGGTCATTGACGCCCACACCAACACGCTGCTCGGAGCGACGTTCGTCGGGCCGGAGTTCTCCGAGCTGGTGCAAGCCGCCACGGTCGCAGTCGTCGCCAAGGTCCCCACCGCTCTGCTGCGCCATGCCGTCCCGCCGCACCCGACGGTCAATCAGGTTTGGGATCCGCTGCTCGCCGAGGAGCCCGAAATTGTCCATTAGCGCAAATCCGGAGGCCCTCCTCGTGCGACTGGTTTGGCGAAAAGGAGGAAGCGATGTGTAAGAGCACTCACGTCCAGGTGGTGCCGGGGACCGACGAGCTGATCACCAAGCGACTGTGGTTGCGCCGGTGGACGGTTGACGACGCCGACGCGGCACTGGCCATCTTCGGCGAACACCAAGTCGCGCGGTGGCTAGCCCCGGCGCTGCCGCGCGTGGCCGATCGTAACCAGATGCGGCTGCTGCTGTCCCGTTGGATCGCCCAACACGACAATGCCGGGCGGCCGCTGGGCCGTTGGGCGATCGAGACCCGTGACAGCGGCCTCGTCGTCGGCGCCGTCGCCCTGTTGCCGTTGCCACCCGGCTGCGCCGACCTGGAAATCGGTTGGCAAATCACCCCTGCGGCATGGGGACACGGTTACGGCGCCGAGGCCGGCCACGCGGTGGCGCATCAGGCTTTCGCCAACGGGGTGTCGGAGGTGTTCGCCGTTGTGCGCTCAGGCAACACCCGCGGCGTCGCGACCGCACGGCGCGTCGGAATGGAGTGGGTCGGCGAGACCGATAAATACTACGGGATCACACTTCAAATCTATCGTCTCACCGCAGCCGATCTGGACTATCCCGAACCGAGCGCGGGTGCACTCCGGCACTAAATCGGCGAGTATCCAATGGATTCCGTTGCGGCAGTGTCCATGTAGGTATGCTCTGCAGCCTGCTCAATTCTTGTTGGTGCGTCAGCAAAAGCATCGCGACAGGCGAACGTGAGCTGTTACGGGAGGTGCTACGCGGCAATGCTTCCGGTAATCTCGGGGAAAGGGGATGTTGCCAATCGGTCTGTGCGTTCTAGTTGTTATGCCGACTGGAATTGTCTTGTTTCCCAACCCGCAAGCCGTCAATCGTGTCGATGATGTGGTGGCGCAGGCGACCCGTGCCTATGACCTCGGCGTCCGCCAGGTGTGGGTGAGCCAGCAAAACGATCATGACGCGATCGCCCTCGCGGCGGTGGTCGGCGCGGCCGTACCGGGTCTCGGCGTCGGCACGTCGGTGGTGCCGATCAACCCGCGGCACCCGCTGATCATGGCGTCGTTGGCGCAGACCGCGCAAGCTGCCTCGCACGGGAACTTCAGCCTCGGAGTGGGACTCGGCTCGCATCAGCCTGAGCGGCAGGCCTTCGGGACGTCGTGGCCCAACACGATCACACGCCTCCGCGAGCACCTGACGGTGCTGAGGTCGATCTTCGATACCGGGGCGGTGGACTTCCGCGGCAGCGAGATCAGCGCACGGCCCGGATGGCCGGTGCGCGTCGCCGGCGGCACGCCGATCCCGGTGTACGTGGCCGCGATGGGCCCAAAAGCGCTGCAGGTCACCGGTGAACTGGCAGATGGCACCCTGCCCTACCTCGCCGGTCCCCGGACCATCGCAGAATTCATCGAACCTGCCATCTCGAAATCGGCCGCCGAGGCCGGCCGCGCCAAACCCAGGATCATCGCGCAAGTGCCTGCAATCCTGTCCGACAACGTTGACGCGGCAAGAAGTTTCGCGGCCGAGCAGCTGGGCTTCTACGAGACGATTCCGTCGTATCAGAAGGTCATGGCGCGCGAGGGTGTCGCCGGCGCAGCAGAGCTTGCCGCGGTGGGTTCAGCGGAGTCGGTCAGGCGTCAGCTTCAGAGCTATCTGGATGCGGGCGCGACTGATGTGGTGCTGAGCGGGCTGGCGTGGACGAATGCCGCTGTGGCCGAGGAACTCTGGGCGCTCGCTGCCTCAGTTTGACCAGCCGAAGGGCTGCTCGATGGGCAGACTGCTCGAGTGTCTAACGGTTCCGCCTGATCGACGCCACAAAATCAGGGCGTGGGCACGCCGGTGGCGCTCAACTCTGCTTGCCGGCTGAACCCTGTTGCCGTCGGCCAAGGCCCCGCAGAATCAGAACCACGGCGAGAAGGATCGAATAGGCGATGCTGCGAAAGCCGGCCGCGGCAATCCTTTCCTGCCACGGCTTCCCGTGATGGCCCTGTGACAAGATGGGGTTGGCCGCAGCGGTACCCATCGCGGCACCAAGTGTGGTGAACAGCCAGTTGCCGTAAGTGCCGTAAAGCGCCGACCACCGTGCCGCCTTTTCTACGCGCGGCGAAAGTTCGACGTGACCCCAGATCGCGCCCAGCGCGATCAGGAAAGTGCCGTTCATCACCCCCTCCAGATGCGCCGAAAGCGCCATCCGCATATTTGTGAAGCGCCGCTCGTTGAGACCCGTCACCAACCCGACCAAAAACAGAAACAAGCCATGCCACATCAACCGACGATCGGCCGTTCCCATACGAAGTGTCCTTCCACTGGAGCTCATCCCGGCTACGCGAAGTGTGTGTCGAGCCAGTCGGAGTAACGGGTCGCGAAGATGGTGGCGTTCTCGTCGGGTGCCAACGTCTGATCGTCGATCACCGCGCCGAAGTACGGCGCCTGCGCATCGGTCACGACCCGCCGTTGATCAGCGTTGGCGGCAAGACCGAATCGGACAAAATCGTCCATCCCCATCGCTTCGGGCCCAGCGATTTCTGTGACGCCGTTGATCGGGCGCCTGACCGCCGCGCGGGCCACGGCAGTGGCGACATCGTCGGCGGCGATGGGACGAAACAACGCGTGCGGCAGTCGGACGATGTCTGCGTCTGTCGCGGAATCGGCCAAGCCAAGCACGAATTCATAGAACGGCGTTGCTCTCACGATCGAATAAGGACGCCCCGAGTCCTTGATCAGGTTTTCCTGAGCTGCCTTCGCGGTGTTGTAGCCGCTGTCAGGCATGACCTGTGCACCCACCACGGACAACGCGACATGGTGTTTGACTCCTGCTTCCCGTTCAGCAGCGAGAAGGTTCGCCGTCGCGGTCGTGAAGAAGTGCATCACCGGCTCATCGTCGAACAATGGCGAATCCGCAGTGTCGACGAGGGCGTCCGCGCCGGCGACCGCGTTGGCGAGACCTTCACCGGTGAGGGAATCGACACCTGAGCGCCGCGAGGCGGCGATCACGTCGTGTCCTTGCGCGCTGAGCTGGGCCGCTACCTTCGAGCCGATAAGCCCACGACCGCCGATGACTACGATCTTCATGATGAACCTTTCAGGGTTTGCGTTTCACTGTTGACTGCCGGGTCGTGAGACCGATGACTTCGTCGCGCGGGAAAGGGTTGGCACACCGCCGATTTCGGTCGGTCGGCCGATTCCCTCACCGAAGTCTGGTGCTGCCAGGTATTCCGAGGCGCCCTGTGGCTGCGGCTGCACGCTGATGAGCTCGAGGCCGAGGTCGCGCAGCCGGTCGAGGTGTCCGAAAAGTTGTGACTGGTCTTTGACTTCGCCGGTGAACACGGTGTTGACGGGCCCGCTGTGCAGGGTCATCCCTTCCAGTGCCGCCGCCAGTCGCTCGGACAAGCGGCCGTGAACACAGATCTGGTAGGTGGTCGGCTCCACGTGTTCCTCCGCTCGCCAGCTGTTGAATCAGCATTCATCGATGCGGGGTGAATAGACATCACCCCGTCAGCCGATTCACCCGGGTGAGTTGTGTCCGAAGAAGCACGCCCAGGGTCTGATGCGGCGCTGATGCGCCCGGCGCAGATAAGAGGAGTTCGACGAGCCCCTACACTAACTGCAGCGCTAGCGGCAGCGAGAACTGTGGACGACACAACGCGGAGGCCTTCAGCCCGCCGGATACATGCTGGTGGGCGGCGGTTCGTGTGAGCGTCGCCAGAGCATCGGGGAACGTGCGCATACCGCCGATCCGTGGGCGGGAGCGCGAGCTGGAGGTAATCGGCGCGTCGATCGCCGCGGTCGTCGAGGGGCGCGGTGGCGTACTGGTCATCGAGGGGCCGCCGGGGATCGGGAAGAGCCGCCTGTTGACCGAAGTCCTGGCGCTCGCCGATAAGGCAGGCGTTCGGTCCCTATTCGGTGAGGCGTTCGAGTACCAGCAGACGGTGCCGTTCTTCGCGCTGTTTATGGCGACTTTGCGTGCGGATCCGCCGGTCGGTGATGCTGAGGGGCTACGCAGGCTGGGCGGCTCGGCGGATCTGCGGTATTGGGTGGTGCACGATTTGGCCAACGCGATTCATGCTGCGGCTGCGCAGACCCCGCTGGTGATCTTGTTGGAGGACATCCACTGGGCCGATAACGGCACGCTATTGGCGTTGCGGTCATTGGCTGTGCGCCACGATGCGGCCGTGTTGTGGGTGTTGACCGCCCGGCCGGGGATTGGTGAGCCGGCGATGCAGGAGACGATGTCGGTGCTGCAGCGGGCGAATGCGTCATTCTTGCGGTTGGGGGCCATCGCGCCGGATGCGGTCGCCGATATGGTGCAGGACGCGGTGCGGGCAAAGGCTGATGTCTCGTTGCTGAATCTGGCCGCCAAAGCGCACGGAAATCCTTTTCTGGTCACTGAGCTGGTGGGCGGGCTGGGAGAGGAGGACCGGCTGGCCGTGACCGGGGGACGTGCGGTGGTCACCGGGGAGGGGTTGCCGCGGCGTTTGGGCGCCACGATGCACCAGCGGCTTGATCTGCTCTCCGCCGAGGCGTCAGAGGTGGTGCGGGTGGCAGCGGTGCTGCCGGACCGGTTTTCGGCTGGGCTGTTGGCCGCGATGCTCGACCGTCCGCCGGTGTCGTTGATGTCGGCGCTCGAAGAGGCAGTACGCGCGGATCTACTCATCGAAGACGGTGCGCAGTTGAGGTTTCGACATGACTTGTTGCGTGAGGCAACGCGACACTCGTTGCCGCAGTCGTTACGTCGAGCGATGGAGCGCCAGTCGGCGTCGGTCATGCTGGGGATGGGTGCGGCACCCGCCGAGGTGGCCACCCAGTTGGAGCGCAGCGCTGAGCCCGGGGACAAAGAGGCGATCGACGCGCTGCGCCAGGCCGCGAAATCTGTCGGCCGCGCTGATGCGAGTGCGGCTGCGGACCTGAGCAAGCGTGCGTTGGAGCTGTTGGCCATCGACGACGCTGAGCGCGGTTCACTGGTCGCCGACACCGTCGAGTGGCTCAACCGAGCGACCCGCTACGACGAGGCTGAAGAACTGGCCGTCGTGGCGCTCGCGGAGGCAGCCTCACCCGAAGTCGAGGCCGAGATCCGCCTCCGGCTTCCGACGCACACCCAGCACAGCACCCCGTGGCGAGTGGAAGAGCACCGCCGAGCGCTGCGATTGAGCGGCATCAGCGAGGTCACCCGGGCGCGCCATCTGGCATGGCTGGCCTACAACCTTGTGCTGCAGGACAAACCCGGGCAATGGCGCACCACAGCCGACGAAGCTGCCGCCGCTGCGGCAGCCACCGGTGATCTCGAGGCCATCATCATGGCCGAGGTCACCCACGCGTTGCTTGATTCTGGTGAGGGGTACCCGGCCCGCGCACTAGGCCGCCTCGAACAGCTTCGCCCACTCGCCTACACGACTGAAACGGCGTTGGCACACGCCTATGCCGGGATGTTCCACGCAAACCTGCTGGCAGTCGTCGGCCGATTGGACGAAGCAACCGCCCGAATCGCCGACGGCGTCGCGCAAGCCCGCCGGGAACGTAACTCGTTGGCCCTCACTACCTGGGCCGTCTATGGCGGGTGGGTCCACCTCGCTGCGGGCCGACTGTCGGCCGCTCGCGATGCGGCTGATTCTCTACCTCCTCCACAGCCGACGGGCGCGACGGAGCAGGACGTACATCGTATGCTGATCCTCGCCGAGGTGGCGGCGCATACCGATGACCGAAACTTGTTGCAGCAGAAGGCCAATGACGCGCGCGATGCCCACTTCGGTTCACCTGGCCAACTTCGAGCATCAGCGTATGTGCTGACGCGGGCGGCGTGGTACCGCGGCGACGTTCATGAAGCAGCGCGCTGGCTTAGCGACATCAACCTGCTGGGGACACCCCTTTTCCCCCATGCATTGGTTCGGCTGATCTTGGGTGCGCGGGTGGCCTCGGCGGCCGCTGATGCCGGTTTGCGGGCGCGGGTGTTGCAGGCTACCGAGGTGCTGGAGCGTGAACGGCCTGTGGTGCCGCTGTTGGCGGCGGTGGCCGAATATGCCCGCGGGATACTGGAACGTGACGCGCATGCGCTGGTGGCTGCTGCGGGGTTACTTGAGTCGTCGCAGCGGCCGCTTCTTTATGCTGGCGCCGCCGAGGACGCCGGCGCCGAACTCGCGCGCACCGGGCGCACTGAACCGGCGATCGAGCAACTCACTGCCGCATTCGACGCCTACACCCAGCATGAGGCGATCGCGGATGCGCGGCGGGTCGGGCGCGAGTTGCGTCGCCTGGGTGTGGAACGGCGCATCGTCGCGCAGCCGAGAGCCAAAACGGGCTGGGACAGCCTCACCGACGCCGAGCTCAAGGTCATCAACCTCATCGCAGAGGGAGCGACCAATCGCTCTGTGGCGCAACAACTGCACCTATCCCCGCATACGGTGAAAACGCATCTGCACAACGCCTTCGCCAAGCTCGGCATCACGTCCCGAGCCCAACTCACGCAGCACATGCGCCGGGCTCATTGATCCACAGTAAATCCAGACGTGACCTGCGCGGGCCTACAATGACATGCACCGCAATGGCAGTCCGGTAAACGGTAGACGGGACACCCGATGGGGCCTTCAACCGGCCTTTTTGACACGGGCGGTCAGCGCCTGTCCAGTTCGCCGATTCGTGGACGCGCGGGCGAGTTGAAGGTGATCGGCGCGCTGATTTCGGCGGTGGCTCACGGGCGCGGCGGTGTGCTGGTCATCGAGGGGCCGCCCGGGATCGGGAAGAGCCGTATCTTGACCGAGGTCCTGGCGTTGGCCGAGAAAGCCGGTGTCCGGACACTATTCGGTGAGGCATTCGAGTATCAGCAAACAGTGCCGTTTTTCTCGCTGTTCATGGCGACCCTGCGCGCGGACCCCCCCGTCGGCGACGCCGAGGCGTTGCGCCAGCTGGGCGGCTCGGCGGATCTGCGCTACTGGGTGGTGCACGATCTGGCCGAAGCGATTCATGCAGCGGCCGCGCAGACCCCGCTAGTGATTTTGCTGGAAGACATTCACTGGGCCGATAACGGCACGCTGCTGGCGCTGCGGTCGCTAGCCACCGTGCACCCCGATGTCGCGGTGTTGTGGGTGCTGACCGCCCGTACCGGCGCCGGCGGGCCTGCGCTGCAGGAAACCTTGTCGGTGCTGCACCGCGCGGACGCCACATTCATGCGATTGCCGGCCATCCCACCGGACGCGGTCGCCGACATGGTGCAAGACGCCGTGCGGGCGAAAGCCGATGTGTCGCTGCTCAATCTGGCCGCCAAGGCGCACGGAAATCCGTTTCTGGTCAGCGAGCTGGTCGGCGGACTAGGCGAGGAGGACCGGCTCGCTGTCGACGGCGGACACGCCGTGGTCACCGGAGACGCGCTACCGCGACGTTTGGGTGCCACGATGCGCCAGCGACTGGATCTGCTGTCCAACGAGGCCTCAGAGATGGTGCGGGTGGCAGCGGTGCTGCCGGACCGGTTCTCCGCCGGCTTGCTGGCCGCGATGCTGGACCGGTCGCCGGCGTCGCTGATCTCGGCGCTGGAAGAGGCAGTACGCGCGGATCTTCTCGTGGAAGACGGTGAGCGGCTGAGGTTTCGACACGAGTTGCTGCGCGAGGCCACCCGGCAGTCCTTACCGCAATCATTGCGCCGGGCGATGGAACGACAATCCGCGTCAGTCATGCTGGATATCGGCGCGGCCCCGGCCGAGGTGGCCACCCGGCTGGCGCGCAGCGCCGAGCCCGGAGACCGGGAGGCAATCGACGCGCTGCGCCAAGCCGCGCAATCGGTGGGCCGCGGCGATGCGAGTGCGGCCGCGGACCTGTGCAAGCGTGCGTTGGAGCTGTTGCCCGCCGACGACGCTGAGCGCGGGTCATTGGTCACCGACGCCGTCGAGTGGCTCAACCGGGCCAGCCGCTATGGCGAGGCCGAAGAGTTGGCCGTCGTGGCGCTGGCGGAGGCGGCCTCGCCCGAAGTCGAGGCTGAGATCCGCCTCCGGTTCCCGACGCTTACTAAGCACAGCGCCCAGCGGCGGGTGGAGGAGAACCGACGAGCGCTGCAGTTGAGCGGGATCAGCGAGGTCACCCGGGCACGGCACCTGGCCTTGCTGGCCTACAACCTGCTCTACGACCAGCGGGGGCAACCCCGCGCCGCGGCCGACGAGGCCGCCGCGGCCGCGGCATCGACCGATGACCTCGAGGCGAAGATCGTGGCCGATGTCACCCTGGCCTGTCTCGACTGTGCGGACGGGTATGCGGGCCGCGCCCTACTCCGCGTCGAAAAGGCTTGCGCACTCGCCAGCGCGAGTGATCCGACGGCAGCCCATGACTTAGTCGCCGCGCACCACGCGAACCTATTGGCGATGGTCGGTCAATTGGACGACGCTGCAGCCCAGATCTCCAACGGGGCAGAGCGGGCCCGCCGCGAACGGAACGCGATGGCCCTTGATATCTGGGCCGATATCGACGCGTGGGTCCATCTCGCCGCGGGCCGGTTGTCCGCAGCTCGCGCCGCGGCTGAAACCTCACCGCGCCACCAGCGAACAGGTGCGACCGACCTGGATATGATCCGCATGGCGCTTCTGGCCGAAGTCGCGGTGCACACCGATGACCGAAACTTGCTGCAGCAGATGGCCAATGACGCTCGTAACGCCCACCCCACCGGGGGGTCGACGGTGCGTCGGGCGTCGGCGCACACGCTCGCGCTGGCGGCGTGGCATCGCGACGACCTCCATGACGCGATGCGCTGGCTCGGCGACATCACCCTACTCGCGACACCACTCACGCCTGAGGTCTTAGATCTGGTGATCTTGGGTGCGCGGGTTGCCTCGGCCGCCGGTGATGCCGGTTTGCGCGCGCGGGTGTTGCAGGCCACCGAGGCGCTGGAGCGTGAACGACCACCGGTGCCACTGTTTTCGGCGGTGGCCGGATATGCCCGCGGGATACTCGAGCGTGATGCCGATGCGCTGGTTGCTGCTGCGGAGTTGCTTGCCTCGTCGTCGCGGCCGCTGCTCCACGCCGCTGCTGCCGAGGACGCGGGCGCTGAACTCGCTCACATCGATCGTGGTGATGCGGCGGTTGCTCAACTCAATGCCGCGTTCGACACCTACACCCGCCACGAAGCGGTCGCCGATGCCCGCCGGGTCGGCCGCGCGCTGCGCCGACTAGGTGTAGAGCGCCGCATCGTCGCGCACCCGCGGGCAAAAACGGGCTGGGACAGCCTCACCGACGCCGAGCTCAAGGTCATCAACCTCATCGCAGAGGGGGCGACCAACCGCACCGTGGCGCAACAACTGCACCTATCCCCGCACACCGTGAAAACGCATCTGCACAACGCCTTCGCCAAGCTCGGCATCACGTCCCGAGCCCAACTGGCGCAACTCCTACGCCGCTCGGACGGCCAGTCCCGCTAGGTATACACCGACACGCCCTAGAAGATCAGCCGCTAGGCGATGGAGGCGGCGGTGCCCACGGTGCCAACGTAGTTATTGAGTTCGGATCGCCGCCGCTTCACCAGAAACCGACGTCGGCGGGCGACGACACATCGGAGTCGAGAAACAATGATGAGCACAGTGCTGGGAATGTTGATGATGATGCCGGTGGTGTTCGGTGTCGGTGGGTACGTCTTGGTGGCCCGGCGGCCATGACCACCCCCAACGGGCAACGCAGCCGGGCGACTGCGGTAATAGCGGACAATTCATCCGATCTATTAGAGTCTCCGCGACTGCCGGGCAAAACCAGCCCGGGCGGCCCAGCGGGGAACGATGGGGATGCCGATAAGCCGGCGCCCACCCCGGATGCGCCAACTCCGAGCGTTCCCGCCCGGACGGCGGGTTCAACGGATTCACGGAGTTCAGACGTGGTCGGCTCAGAGGGACACAGCGACACCGGCGCCGAAGAAGGCGCCGAGCGAGCAGTTCTGCTCGCCACCAAACTGCACGTCCCGGCCGTCGGGGTTCAGCTCGTCCACCGGAGCACACTGCTAGACGTCCTGTCAGCGGGACGACGCAAACTGACGCTGCTGAGTGCGCCCGCGGGTTGGGGCAAGACGACATTGTTGGCGCAATGGGCTATGAGTGAGAGCGAGGACCAGCCGTTCGGCTGGCTGTCACTTGATCGTTCCGACAACGACCCGGTGTGGTTCTGGATGTACGTGGTCGCCGCGCTGCAGACGGCCAGTCCCGGGATAGGGACTCGCGCGATCGAACTCCTGCAGATGGGCGCCGATCCGGTGCAGGTCGTTCTGCCAACCCTGATGAACGATCTGGACGCGATCGCCAGCCCGATCGTGCTCATTCTCGATGACTACCACCTGGTGGTGAATCGAGCGGTTCATGACCAGGTGGCATTCGTCATCGACCGGATGCCGGCCAATCTTCGGTTGGTCCTGGCCACTCGATCAGATCCGATGTTGCCGTTGGCGCGAATAAGAGCCAGCGGTGATCTCGCCGAGATGCGAAGCGACGGCCTACGTTTCGAGGCTACTGAGGCGCACCAGCTCCTTAACGACGTACTCGGGCTGGACTTGGCTGACGACGACGTCCAACTGCTGCACCGACGCACCGAAGGCTGGGCTGCGGGCCTCTACCTTGCCGCCCTATCGCTTGCCGGGCGTGGTGATACAACGGCGTTCATCAAGACGTTCGCAGGCGACAACCGTCATATCGTCGACTACTTGATGGCCGAAGTCCTCGACCGTCAGCCAGTGCACATGCGCACCTTCCTGCTGCGCACGTCGGTCCTGGGACGACTCAGCGGTGCGCTGTGCGACGCGGTGCTACAAACCACGGGCTCGGTCTCGATGCTGGAGACGATCGAGCGCGAAAACTTGTTTGTGGTGCCCCTGGACATGTCGCGTCGCTGGTACCGGTATCACCACCTGTTCGGCGAGTTGCTGCGCGCCGAACTGCAGCGCAGCGAGCCCGATCTTGTCGCGGCTCTGAACCGACGAGCGGCGGCCTGGTTCGAGGCCGAAGGCCTTGTCGACGAGGCAGTGCGCCACCTGGCCGCTGCCGGTGACTTCGCCGAGTGTGCTGATCTGATCGCCGCCGACTGGGTCAACGAGTTCAACGGCGGCGGCCTGTCAACTTTGTCCGGCTGGCTCGATCTGCTTCCAGCCGAGACCGTCCTTCACGACCCGCGGCTGAGCGCGGCACGGGCCTGGATCGCGTTGAATGTTGGCCAGTTCAACGATGCGCACGTGTGGATTGAGGCGATCGAAGCCGCGGCTGACTCCGCCGACCAGACCAGCCTCGGCGCTGAACTCGTCGCCTTGCGTGAGGTCCACGCGTTCAAGACCGGTGACCTCGGCGCAGCACTCGAGGCGGCTCGCCTCGCGATCACCCTCGACTTTGACAACGCACTGCAGGCACGGTCGGCCGCCTGCTGCATCTACGGATCCGCGCTGTACTTCTCGGGCAGCATCGACGAGGCCCAAGCCACTTTCCGGCGGGCCGCGCAGCTGACTGAGAAGATCGGTGATCGCCGACACCGTTTCTATGCGCTCGGTTATCTCGCGCTAATCGCAGCCGAATCTGGTCAGCTCGCACATGCCGAGGACCAGATTCGTCGTGCGACCGGCAGCAGCAAGGACCTCGCCGAGGGCGAGCACTTCATCAACGCAATGGTGCCGTTAGCGGCGGCCACCGTCCTCGATGTGCGTGGCGACGCGACTGCCGCCGCGGACGCGGCTCACCTGGCTGTCGGCTTGGCCCGCAAGGGCGGAGGAATTCTCGAACTCGCCAAGGCGCTGGCGATAAGGGCCAAACTCCTTGAGCGCCTTGGTGATCACGAGACGGCGGCCGCGAGCCGCAGCGAGGCCAGCGCACTGCTTCGAGGCTTCGCGGACACCGATATAGCGCAACGGGTGCTCCCCACCGCCCAGCACCGCAAAAGCGTCGCGGTCGGTTCGCGCACCGATCGCGACCCGGTCGCCGAAGAGCTCACCGCCAAAGAACATGAAGTCCTCCGGCTGCTGGCCACCAGATTGTCGCGACGTGAAATCGGGCAGCGCCTCTACGTCTCACTGAACACCGTGAAGACGCACCAGCGCGCGCTGTACCGCAAACTGGGTGTTGAGTGCCGCGCCGCCGCTGTCGCCCGCGGCCGCGAGCTCGGCTTGCTGTAGCCCGCAAAGCGACGCCCGGGCCAAGCCGGTCCCGTTCCAGATCGCCGCGGGCGCAACGATTTCGCCGTGATCACCCGGGTGAACAGGCCGTAAGGGTGACGACCAGTCACCCCGCCCGATGGAAGTCTCATCGATAGCAGCCGCGTGCAGGCTATGGCCACATCGGCACAACGAAGGGCCGGCCGCTGCGCGGCGACCGGATCACAAAGCCATCGATGACATTCGAACGGTGGTCCGCCACGGACCAGGCCCAGGAAGGACCCAGGACATGTCTTCGGACGTCGACACACAATGTTTGGCATCGGATCGACCATCAAACGGGACCGCGCTGATGAGCCGCCCGGCCGCTGTTCGCGCCGCGATCGGTCACAGCGCCCTCGACCGGCAGTGTCAGCTCGGGTTCCTGGACAACGGATTCCGTTGCTCCCTGCCGGCGGTGGCGTACGTCGAATTTCACATGGTCGGGCATTGCCAACGGTTCGACTGTGATGCGCACGGTAATGCCTGCGGTGTCGTGTGTGCCGATCATCTGGACGCACTGGACTACACCGCGCAATGCACGGCGGCCGAGATGCAACCCAACGCACTGAGGAGACTATTCAAGCGTGTCGGGCAATGCCCGGCGTGCGGCAAAACGCTTCTGAGCGCATCCGACATCCTGCAAGCCGTGGTGGCACTCTGATGCAAAACCCCTGGGCCTCAGCAATTCACGCATCGCCGCGTCGCAGCGGGTTAAGCCGCGAAACCATCTGGTCCGCAGTCACACAACGTCCGCCTGCCAGACGGTGCAGCCCGAGATGACAGCCACATTGGCGCTATCGGCGAAGGTGAGGTCGGCCGGCTCGTCGTGGGCGGGGCGGACGACGGTTGACCTGTCGATCATCTCGGACGCAACCATGGCATGGATGCTCGCCGATGCCGCAGATGGATGCCTATCCGGCCATGAACGCACCATGACATTCGTCGAATTGGGCTGCGGTGAACATCATCTGGCGATTCGGCGAATCCTCAACGCGGTCATGTCAAGCCGGATGATGTTGCCGGTGGCGATATTCGACAGACTGACCCGATGGCTGGACGGGTACGCCAGCAGCCCAGAAGAGCCGCAGCTGCGCACGATGCTTGCCGACGTTTGGACACAGCCGTTCGAGCCGGTTCCACTGCGCGACGAACGGACGCAGTGTGCCGATGTACGGCGCACCGCCCTACGGCAAGAACCGTTCCATGCCGTCAACCTATCGCGCCGACCGTGAGCGGCTCCGGACGAGCGAAACTCATTGTGCCGCCGGCCAACAGCATGCCGCGCATCGCCGACCGGCGATACATCCGACTCGGTGTCACGCATTGATGTATGGCACCGGCCGGGTTCGTGACGTCATCATCGTCGGGTCGGGTCCCGCCGGCTACACCGCGGCAATATATGCCGCCCGGGCAGGACTCGACACCCTGGTCGTCGAAGGCCATCTGCCCGGCGGTGCCCTGATGGCCGCGGGGGAGATGGACAACTACCCCGGCTTTTCTGTGCCCGTGCGCGGACCCAGCGTCGCCCACGCGATGCGTGCACAAGCGCACCGTTTCGGCGCCGAGTTCCACGCCGGCGACGTTGACGGGTTCGACCTGGAAGGTGAGGTCAAATCGGTCGCGGTCATCGACGAATTACGTCACGCTTCCGCCTTGATCCTCGCGATGGGCGCAGTCAACCGGCCCCTCAACGTGCCCGGGGAGGGTGAGCTGCGAGGTAAAGGACTCAGCACCAGCGCCAAGAGCGACGGGGGTCATTTCGCCGGGCGCGAGGTCGCCGTCGTCGGTGGCGGCGACGCCGCCACCGAGGAGGCCCTGTTTCTAGCGCAGCTGGCCCGCCGGGTGGCCGTCATCCACCATCGGCCCCGACTGCGCGCATCGACTGCCATGGTCGCCCGGCTGCGCGCTCAGCCCAATGTCGTTGTCCTGGACTCCACCGAAGTACTCGCCGTAAAGGGTCGACATCATGTCACCGGGTTGCGCGTGCGCAGCGCGCACACCGCCGCTGAGCATGACATCGACCTGGCCGCTGTGTTCGTGGCCATCGGCCAGATTCCTCGCACTGATCTGCTGGTGGGGCTGGTTGACCTCGACGCCCGCGGCTATGTCCTGACCCGCGACGGCAGCGGCACCCATACCCATGTAGATGGGGTTTTCGCTGCCGGCGACCTGATCGACCGCCGGTACCGCCAGGCGGTCACCGCTGCCGCCAGCGGTTGCCGAGCCGCCCTGGACGCGCAGCGCTGGCTCACCGAATCACAAAATGTCACAACCAATGTCACCATCAGAAAGGGCCAAACACCGACATGACTCAGTCCCATTCGATCACGGTCACCGACGCCTCATTTAAGGCAGACGTCCTCGAAAGCACCATGCCCGTACTGGTCGACTTCTGGGCGCAATGGTGTGGCCCCTGCCGCGCCGTGGCACCAGTGCTCGAACAAATCGCCGCCGAAAACACCGAACGCCTCGCCGTAGCCAAGCTCGATGTTGACGCCAATCCGTTGACCGCTCAGCAATACCAGGTGGTGTCCATCCCGACCCTGATCGTGTTCAAGGACGGTCAGCCGGTCACCCGCATGGTCGGCACCCGCGCAAAGTCCGCCCTCTTGAGCGAACTCAGCGACTATCTCTGAACCGACCGCAGGAGCGTGCGCGCCGGACTCGGCCCAATCCCGATTTCCGTCTCGGTGGCGCGGAGCCGCGTCGAGTTCTCACCCGGGTGAATGGCGGAGTGGGCGAGGACAACCCGCCTCTGTGGACGTCACGATCATTGCCCAGGAGGCTAGCGCGGATTTGACGGTGTCCTGATAGGGCACTGGACCGCGCTGGGCGGCATCGACGAGATGGTGAATGGAGACCGCACCGATGGAGAACGCTGAGTTCGATGATGTAGCAGCCCATCTGCTGGAACCAGAAGAAAGCCTGGATTCAGAACAGACTGGCATCGACCTCGACGAGGGCTATTCGCCCCCGGAAAGCCCGCGTGAACTCGGGGCCTGGGGGCTGACCGCCAGCGAAGCACGCACCCATGAAAGTCTGGCACGCCGACTCGCCCGTGAGGTGCCCGACATCACCGACCGGTGGGACGGTGACGGAATCGGTGACATCGCCGACAGCGACGGAGAGCCTATCGACGATCAGGTCGGCGACACCCGTGCAGGTCGGCTGGTCGCCTTCGGTGTTGACCCGACAGATCCCACAAGCGATTACCGCGCCCACGATGTCGGGATCGACGGCGGCGCCGCGTCGGCTGAAGAAGCGGCGATGCATGTCATCGCCGCTGAAGACACCCTGGGTCGGAATTGGTTTTAATCCGTGGCTCAGATACGCGAAATCATCGAAGGACAGACCCCGCAAGCTGTCGAGGCAATGCTTTTGCTCAGACCTCGCTGGAAGACCGCCGACGCCGTCATCGACTTCATCGACAACCAGCTTCGGCCGACAGGCTATCGACTGGTCGGCGCGTTCGCGCATTCCTCGCGCGCGGCGTCATCAATCATTGGCTTTCGCGAGCTGTGGTCGACTGCACACGGGCTTTACATGTACATCGACGATGTGAGCACACTAGAGACAGCCCGTGGCAACGGATTCGCCGACGAACTCATCCGGTGGGTAATCGCTGAGGCCAAGCGTCGCCGATGCGACGGAGTCCACCTGGATTCAGGTGTCGGCAGCGATCGGGCGGCGGCACATCGGCTGTATATGCGGAACCAGATGCGGATCTCAGCCCATCACTTCTCGCTCGAAGTCGACACCTGACGAAATCCGTGCCCGCACCGGCGATGCACGAGTATTCGATTCCCGTAACCGGTTTCGACGGTTTGGCCGCGGCCCGCACACTGATCTGGGGGTCTTGGCGTGGCCAATTCGACGCGGTCCCTCTTACTCACCTCCAATTGCACTGCGTCGAACCAAGATAACTGCTCAACGCCGCGTCGTGCCATTGCTCTGTCCTCACCCGGGTGAATGAGGCCGCTGGGTGAAGACAGCTCACCCCGCGCCGGGCCAGGCTTACTTTCCGACAGACCTGCACGGCGATCGCCGATTGTTTCGGCGTCACACAACCAAACGTTCAACGCGGCGTAGCAGGTGAAGAAAATCAGGAAAGGGAACTGGCCAATGGGCGCAGAGTTCGACGGGAAGAAGATCGTTGTCATCGGCGGCAGTGCCGGCATGGGACGCCAAGCCGCGCTCGACGTCATCGATCGCGGCGGTAGCGCGATAATCGTTGGACGCTCGAAAAGTCGTGTCGATGACACCGTCGCCGAGCTGACCGACCGGGGTGGTAAAGCCTGGGGGATCGCTGCCGAGTTGACCGACCGATCCGCGGTTGCCGATGTTCAGGGCGCACTATCGGAGCATGGCGACGCAACGCTGATGGTCAACGCGGCCGGCTTCTTCATCCCAAAACCGTTCTTGGACTATGACGCCGAGTTCTACGATTCGTATCTCGATCTGAACTACGCGCTGTTCTTTCTCACCCAGACCGTGGTCGCGGGCATGATCACCAATGGTGCGGGTGGCTCGATCGTCAACATCGGCTCCATGTGGGCGCATCAAGCCATCGGCGTGACACCGTCGGCGGCTTACTCCATGCAGAAGGCCGGTTTACACGCCCTCACTCACAATCTGGCCATCGAACTGGCCAACCATCAGATCCGCGTCAATGCCGTCGCACCGGCGGTGGTGAAAACACCTCTCTACGAAGGATTCATTCCGAAGGACGAGATCGACGCCACGCTAGCGACGTTCGCGCCCCTTCATCCCCTCGGTCGCGTCGGCACCCCGACCGACGTGGCCAACGCCATCACCTTTCTGCT
>Ga0070665_100001269_pt1 | contig 30298 bp, 32 predicted proteins | sample KBSS13metaG_FD_65862 | JGI IMG/M metagenome (GOLD analysis project Ga0070665, IMG submission 65862) | Switchgrass rhizosphere microbial communities from Kellogg Biological Station, Michigan, USA - KBS S1-3 metaG | ecosystem: Host-associated > Plants > Roots > Rhizosphere > Soil ... | reverse complement strand
CCGACAGCCGGATTGATGCGGGCGACCACGTCCTCGGCCGGAGCATCGACCAGGATCCGGGCGTGCACCGCCCACCCGGTCCGCGCGACCTCCCGGACGACGAACTCCGTGATGTCCTCGGGGAGGTCGCGCGGAGCGAACCGCCGACCGCCGGGTGTCTTGAGCCGGAGCCAGTCGACCCGGTACGGCTCCCACACGTCACTCACCGGGTCGCGAGCGACGAGGTACCACCGGCGCTGCCAGGCGACGAGGTGGTACGGCTCGAGCTCGCGCGGCGTACCGCGGTAGTCGCACCGGATGCCCTCGTGGTCGCGGATCGCGATCGAGAGGGTCTCGAGAACGCCGGCGTCGACCTCCGGGTCCTCGACGTTGCTGGAGGTGTTGACCGGCCCGGTCGTGGTTGCCGCCGTCAGCGCGCTCAGCTTGCGCCGTAGCCGGTCGGGCAGGACCTGCTCGAGCTTGGCGAGGGCGCGGGCACTGGTCTCCTCGACGCCGGCCACGCCGGTCGCGGCCTGGAGGCCCACGGCCACCGCCACCGCCTCCTCGTCGTCGAGCAGCAACGGTGGCAGCCTCGCGCCGACGCCGAGGCGGTAGTGGCCGCCCGGGCCGCGTGCGGCGTACACGGGATAGCCCAAGTCCCGGAGCCGAACGACGTCGTGACGGATGGTCCGGTCGGAGACACCGAGGCGCCCCGCGAGGTCCGCACCTGACCAGTCGGACCGGCTCTGCAGCAGAGACAGCAGCGCCAAGGTGCGCGTCGCGGTCCGGCCCATTCTTCCTCCGCTCCCGGCCTGAAATCCGGAACCTGGTCTTCCGGAACCTTATCTACCGTCGTGACCATGACAAGCACCACCACCACCACCACCACCGAGGAGACCGCTGTGACCGACGCCGCGAGCACGATCCGCCCGTTCACCATCGAGATCCCGCAGGCGGACCTGGACGACCTGGAACGCCGGCTGGAGGCCACCCGGTTCGCTCCGCCGGCGCCCGGCGACTCCTGGGAGTACGGGACGCCGACGTCGTACCTGCGTGACATGGTCGAGCGCTGGAAGCAGCTCGACTGGCGCGAGGTCGAGACGCGGATCAACGCCTACCCGAACTACCTGACCGAGATCGGCGGGCAGACGATCCACTTCGTCCACGTGCGCTCCGCGGTGCCGGGTGCCCGGCCGCTGCTGCTGTCGCACACCTACCCCGGCTCGTTCCTGGAGTTCCTGCCCCTCATCGGCCCGCTCACCGACCCCGAGAGCCACGGCGGGCAGGCTGCAGACGCGTTCGACGTCGTGATCCCGTCCATGCCCGGCTTCGGCTTCTCCACGCCGGTGGTGGAGGGCGGCTGGACGATGGCACGGGTCGCCCGGACCTGGGACACGCTGATGCGCCGTCTCGGCTATGCCTCGTACGGCGTGCACGGCTCGGACGGCGGCGCCCTCGTCGGCCGCGAGCTGGCGATCCTGGATCCGGAGGGCTTCCGGGGAGCGCACGTCCTGCAGCTGTTCTCGTTCCCCTCCGGCGACCCGGCCGAGTTCGAGGGTTTCGGCCCCCGCGAGTACGCCGCTCTGGAACACATGAAGTGGTTCCAGTCGGTCGGCGGCTACAACGCGATGAACGGCTCGCGCCCGCAGACCGTCGCCGCCGGTCTCTCCGACAGCCCGGTCGGGCAGCTCGCCTACTCCGAGCTGTTCGAGAGCTTCGGCAACGGCACCTCACGGGTGACGCCGGAGCAGGTGCTCGAGCAGGTGTCGTTGTACTGGCTGACGAACACGGCGGCCGGCTCGGTGCGCTATCACTACGAGGAGGCGCACGCGGAGCGCGAGCCCGAGGTGAGCACCGGACGACTGGGGGTGGCCGTCTTCCGCGACGACTTCCAGACGATCAGGTCACTGGCCGAGCGCGACAACACCAACATCCAGCACTGGTCGGAGTTCGACCAGGGCGGCCACTTCGCGGTCCTGGAGAACCCGGACGCGATCGTCACCGACCTGCGTGCGTTCTTCACGAACACCTGACGCCGGGACGAGGCGAGTGCTGTGCCGATCACGCTCGGCACAGCACTCGCGGACGGCGGTCGGACCACATGCGGCGACCCGCCCGAAGCCCCGGCACGATGCGAAAGTGGCGAGGTCCGTTCAGTCGCCGGGGGCCTCGGGGCCCGTGGAGATCTGGCGCAGGGTCGAGATCACGGTGACCTCGGGCCAGTGCTTGGCGTGCAGCTCGGCGAACTCCTCCTGGTCGGCCACGGCCTCCTCGAGGGTGGCGTACTCCAGGATCGCCCAGCCGCCGACGACCTCCTTGGCCTCGGCGTACGGGCCGTCGACCCGGCTGATCTGGCCGTCGCGGGAGATGAAGTTGACGGCGTCCTCGGTGCCGTACAGACCGCCTCCGTCGAGGAAGGCGCCCTTGCCGGCCTGCTTGGCGATGTAGGTGTCCATCGCGTCGAAAAGCGCCTGCGGCGGCGTACCCACGCCCTCTTCCATCCTGACAAGACCCATGAAACGCGGCATCGCGATCACTCTTTCTGGTTGCTGGGTTGCTGCTTCGTGCCCGTACGTCGAGCGGCCATGCGGCCTTTCGACATCGTCGGGCAGATTCTTCAGCAGCGCGGGATTCGGTGAGGGTGAGGGCCCCGCCGATGGCGCCGATCCCGACGGTCACGGCCAGGACGGCGTAGGTGGTGATCCGCTCGCCGTGGACGAACGACGCGACGAGGGCGGCGCGCCACGTGCCTGCGGGCAGTTGGGTGGTGACCAGGGGAGCATCGGTTTCACCGCGGCCTCACGCCGGTTTCACGCACCCGCGGGATGCAGCACCGGGTAGCGCAGGTGAGTGACGCCGACGCCCGCGGTCACCGTCGGGTTCCCCAGCTTGGCCGGGGTTCCGGTGAGCTGGTCGAACAGCCGGACGCCGGAGCCGAGCAGGACCGCCGCGACGTCGACGGAGATCTCGTCGAGGAGGCCGGCGTTCCAGAGCTGCTGGATGGTGTCGGCGCCGTGGACCGCCACCGCACGGTCGCCGGCGGCGGCCTTGGCCTGGGCGACGGCGCTCTCGATGCCGTCGGACACGAAGTGGACGGTCGAGTCGGATCGGGGCCAGCCGGCCGGCACCTCGTGCGTCAGGACGAACGCCGGCCCCCACGCATGGTTGCCGCCCCACCCGTCGGCGACCTCGAACGTACGCCGGCCCGTGATCAGCGCGCCGAGCTCCGACGTGAGGTCGTGCACGTGCTCGGCGCTCGGCGCAGACATCCGGAACGTCATGGGGGCCGAGCCGCCAGTCGTCATCTCGACGTCGCCGGAGGCGACGTACCAGTCGAACACCTCGGCCACCCCGTGGTCGGGATCGGCGACGAAGCCGTCGAGCGACATGGACATGAGGGCGATGACCTTGGACATCTGCTTCTCCTTCGGCTGGGGGTGGTCCGATGACCACCGTTTCATCATCACCACGATCGGCCCGACACCGATCCGACACCTGCCCCAACCCCGGACGGCCGTTGACCGCCTCGCCTGGCGGTACTGTCGCTGGGCGTCGCGTCGGAACGCCGGCGCGGTCCAGGAGGTCGCGGGTGCAGGTGGACGGGGCGGACTGGGTCCCTCGCACCGACGACCCCGATGCCGTCTACGACGCCGTCACCACGTGGGTCGAGCAACGCGGTCTGAGCCTGTACCCCCACCAGGACGAGGCGATCATCGAGCTGCTCGGCGGCAACAACGTCGTGCTCGCCACCCCGACCGGGTCGGGGAAGTCGCTGGTGGCGATGGCTGCGCACGCGGCAGCTCTCGCGGGTGACCGGGTCAGCTTCTACACGGCTCCGATCAAGGCGCTGGTCAGCGAGAAGTTCTTCGCCTACTGCGAGATCTTCGGACCCGAGAACGTCGGCATGCTGACCGGCGACGCGTCGGTGAACTCCGAAGCACCGATCATCTGCTGCACCGCGGAAGTGCTGGCGAACATCGCGCTGCGCGAGGGCGCCGACGCCGATGTCGGCCTCGTCGTGATGGACGAGTTCCACTTCTACGCCGAGCCCGATCGCGGCTGGGCGTGGCAGGTCCCGCTGCTCGAGCTGACCCGCGCGCAGTTCGTGCTGATGTCGGCGACGCTCGGCGACATCAGCGAGCTGGCCGCCGACCTGACCCGGCGCAACGGTCGGCCGACGGTGGTCGTCGACGACGCCGAGCGCCCGGTGCCGCTGGTCTTCTCCTGGGCGATGACCCATCTCGCCGACACCCTCGCCGAGCTGATCGAGGGTCGTCAGGCCCCGGCGTACGTCGTGCACTTCACCCAGGCGGCCGCCGTCGAGCACGCCACCTCGCTGCTCGCCGCCAAACCGGGCATCACGCTCACCCGCGAGGCCCGCGACGAGATCAACGCGCGGCTGGTCGGCTTCCGGTTCGGTGCGGGCTTCGGCAAGACCCTGCACAAGCTGGTACGCCGCGGCATCGGCGTCCACCACGCCGGGATGCTGCCGCGCTACCGCCGGCTCGTGGAGCAGCTGGCCCAGGCCGGGCTGCTGGTCGTCATCTGCGGGACCGACACCCTCGGGGTGGGCATCAACGTGCCGATCCGGACGGTGCTGTTCAGCGGGCTCGCGAAGTTCGACGGCACCCGGCAACGGATCCTGCGCTCGCGGGAGTTCATGCAGATCGCCGGCCGCGCCGGCCGAGCCGGGTTCGACACGGTGGGGTACGTCGTCGTCCAGGCGCCCGAGCACGTCATCGACAACGCGATCGCGCTGAAGAAGATCGGCGACGATCCGAAGAAGCAGCGCGGCTACCGCCGCAAGAAGGCACCTGACGGTGAGGTCGTCTGGTCGGAGGAGACGTTCGACAAGCTGGTCTCGGGCACGCCCGAACAGCTCGTCTCGCGGATGAAGGTCGACAACGCGATGCTGATCAACGTCGTCGCGCGCGAGGCGGACGCGTTCCCGATCCTGCGGCGGCTGCTCACCGACAACCACGAGAGCCGCCGCAACCAGCTGAGGCTGGCGCGACGGGCGCTGCGGCTGGCCCGCAGCCTGGTGCACTCGGGAGTGCTGACCCGGCTCGACGAGCTCGACGAGTTCGGACGGCGCTACGTGCTGACGGTCGACCTGCCGGTCGACTTCGCCCTCAACCAGCCGTTGTCGCACTTCGCGTTGGCGGCGTTCGACGTACTGGATCCGGAGGCGGACGACTACTCGCTCGACCTGGTCTCGGTGGTCGAGTCGGTGCTCGAGGCGCCGCGGCAGATCCTGGCCCAGCAGCAGTACATCGCCCGAGGTGTCGCGGTCGCCGAGATGAAGGCCGACGGGATCGAGTACGACGAGCGGATGGCGCTCCTCGACGAGATCACCTGGCCGATGCCGCTGCGCGAGCTGTTGGAGGCGACGTACGAGATCTACCGCGAGACCCACCCGTGGCTGCGCGAGGACGCGCTGTCACCGAAGTCCGTCGTCCGGGAGATGTACGAGCAGGGCATGAGCTTCACCGACTTCGTGACCCGCTACCAGCTGCCGCGCTCCGAGGGCCTGGTGCTGCGGTACCTCACGGACGCCTACCGGACGCTGCGGCAGACGGTCCCCGACCACCACCGCACCCCGGAGCTCGAGGGGCTCTCCGAGTGGCTGGGCGAGACGGTGCGCCAGGTCGACTCCTCGCTGCTCGACGAGTGGGAGGCGCTCACCGACCCCGAAGCGGTCCACCGACATGCCCTCGAGCTGGCCGAGCACCGGCCGCCGCACAACCCGCGCCCGATCTCCCAGCAGGAGCGGGCGTTCGGCGTGATGATCCGGAACGCGATGTTCCGCCGGGTGCAGCTCGTCGCCCGAGACGACCTCGACGGGCTGATGGCCCTGGAGCGAGCAGCCGCCGACCGGACCGATCCGCCGGGTGAGGTGGTGATGACCCGGTCTGCCTGGGACACGGGCATCGAGGCGTACTACGCCGAGCACGACCAGGTGCTGCTCGACGCCGACGCTCGCGGCCCGGAGTTGCTGCGAATCGACCGGGCCGGTCGGTCCTGGCCGGTCACCCAGACCCTCCACGACCCGGCCGGCCACCACGACTGGGTGATCGAAGCTTTGGTCGAAGCCGACGCCTCCGACGAGGCCGGCGAGCTGGTGCTCGTCACGCAGGCCTTCCGCCGGCTCGACGGCTGATCCCGGCCTACGCTGCGCTGGTGACTCTCGACGAGGTCGGCCGCTACGCCGAGTCGCTCCCGCAGGTGAAGCGCAAGGGCACGGAGTCGCGCCCGGCGTGGTACGTCCACGACCGCCTGGTCGTGCGCCTGCAGGACCCGAGCACAGTGGTGATCCGGGTCCCCCTGAGCAAGCGCGAGGCGCTGCTCGCGGCGTACCCGGACACCTTCGGCGTCCCACCCCGCATGGAGGCACACCACAAGGTCGAGGCCTATCTCGATCTGGCCCAGCCCGATGCGGTCCGTGCGGCCATCGATCTGGCGTGGGAGATGCAGCGCCGCTGACCTGCGTCGGTCGCGCTCGTCGGTTGGCCCAGGCCGGAGGTGGTCGCCCGACCGCACGGACGGCGTCGATCCGCCGCGAACGAGCGGCACCAGGGAATCAGCTGGCGGGGGCGTGTTGTGACCGATCACGCCTCGTGGGGGTCGGTACCGGCTGAGCGGCTCTGGGTTCGAAAGGTGCCCGGTGTCAGCTGGGTCTGGCGCCGGAAGTAGGAGGAGAAGTTCGACGCGTCGTCGAAGCCGAGTTGTTCGGCGATCTCCGACACGGAGGCGTCGGCGTGGCTGAGCTGCCGTTTCGCCTCGAGTACGACGCGCTCGTCGATGAGCTCCTTGGCTGACAGGCCGGTGTGCTGTCGCGCGAGGCGGTTGAGGGTGCGGGTGGAGTAGCCCAGCCGGTCGGCGTACTGCCTGACCTTGTGCCAGCTCCGGAACTGCTCCTCGATGTGGTCGCGGAACCAGGTGTAGGCCTCGTGGGTCGGCGTGGGCGCGGGCGCGGCGCCGGCCGGTTCGACGAGCGCGAGCTGGACGAGGAGCGCGGCGAGGCAATGGGCAAGCGCGACCTGACGTAGACCTGTGCGCACGGTGGCGTGTGGGTCGGTGCCACTGAGGACCAGCAAAGCGAGGGCCTGCGAGACGGGTGTGCCCGTCAGGTCGGCCGCGGGCCAGCGGCTTCGTGGGCGAACCAGCTGCGACCTGATGAGGTCCCTGGTGCGCTCGTCCACGGTGTGGGGGCCGAACATCGCGACCGTGCCCTCGATGTCGGCGATCGCTCCCCAGCGGTGGACCTGCCCTGCGCGCACCCACAAGACGTCGCCGGCTCCCAAGGCGTAGTCGGTGAAGTCGACGGTGTGCCGGGCGGAGCCGCTCTCGATGTGCACGAGCAGGTCGAAATCCAGGCGTTGTGGGGTGAGGAACTCATGGGGCCCGCCGCGGTCACGGATCCCTCTGAGGGTGTTCACCTCGATGTCGCCCATACTCGGCTGAGGTGGGAGGAAACGCACGCGGCGGATCACAGAATGTCGCATTTTCACCATTGAGGTTCCCGTCAGCACCGTGAATGTCGCGCGCCTTGATCCTACGGTTACCAGCATGTCAAACCTTACGTACACCGTTGTCGACGCAGCGGATTCGTCGCTGAACAAGACCAGCGTGCTGGTCACCGGAGAGACCGAGGCGCTGCTGGTCGACGCGGCATACACGCGCGCGGACGGTCACCGGATCGTCGCCGAGGTGCTCGACTCGGGCAAGCGACTCACGGCCGTGGTCGTCAGCGCGGGGGACCCGGACTTCTACTTCGGAGCCGAGGTCATCGCCGACGCCTTCCCAGAAGCCGTCTTCCTGGCTCCGCAGGATGTGATCGAGCACATCGAGCACAGCTACGAGGGCAAGCTCCGGGCGTGGGCGCACCTCGGTCCGAACCTGCCGACCCGCCTGGTCGGCCTGACCCCGCTGACCGCGACCTCGCTGACGGTCGATGGCACCACGATCGAAGTACGACGCGGCAGCGACCTGCTCGGCGACCGGTCGTGGCACCTGTTCGAGTCGGCGTCGCGCACGCTGTTCGGCGGCGTGCTGCTGTTCGAGGGACTCCACGTGTGGACCGCCGACACCGCGACCCCGGAGCTCAGGGCCGAGTGGATCCGCGTCCTGGACGAGCTGGAGGCGCTCGACCCGGCGTACGTCGTCGCGGGCCATCGGATCGCCGGTGCCCCGACGGACCTCACCGCCATCAGCCACACTCGCGAGTACCTCGAGGTCTTCGAGAAGACCGTCGCCGCATCCGCGGACGCAGCCGAGGCCGAGGAATCGCTCCTGGCCGTCTACCCGGACGCCGGCCTGAGGATCGCCGCCGGCCTCGGCACCAAGGTCGCCAAGGGCGAGATGACATGGGGCTGATCGCAGAGCCGGGCCCGGCCGACGTCGTACGACGCCAGTACCTCGCCTCGGCGGCCGGCGACCTGGATGCCCTGCGCTCCACGCTCGCCCCGGATGTCGAGTGGACCGAGATGGCGGGGTTCCCGCTCGCCGGCACCTACCGCACACCCGAAGGCGTGACCGCGAACGTCATGGAGAAGCTGGCCGCCGTGTGGGACGACTGGACCGCGCATGACGACAGCTACGTCGTCGACGGTGACAACGTCGTCGTGCTCGCTCGCTACACAGCCCGGAACCGGATCACGAGCAAGGCCCTGGCTGTGCGGGTGGCCCATCACTTCATCGTGCGAGGCGGACTCATCGTCCGGTTCGAACAATTCGTCGACACCGCGCTCGTCCGCGACGCGGCCGGCTGACGCGAAACGATCCCGGTCAGTCCCATCAACCGGAGAGGTTGAGTGGCACCGGTCCTACAGCAGGGAACGTGCGTCGTATCGACGCGAGGTGACATCCCTACGGCCGGGCTCAGCCCTGGTTGTGAGGGCATGCCTCTCGCTCGAACCGCTCCCTCGACCAGATGTGAGAGTTCCGGACCAGCACCTGGCCGGGCTTCAGCTCCTGCAGAGCTCGTCCTCGGAAACTCACCTGGGTCACCTCCGCGTCCTGCTGGGAGGACTGGGCGAGCACGACATATCCCTGGGCGAGCCCGAACGTCAGCCCGGCGGGTGTCGAGGGCCCCGGCCTCCAACCGGCTCGAGGCTGCTCGATCGAAAGGTGGATGGTGCCCGAGACTGGATGGTCGGAGGTCCACGAAGCCACCAGCGGGTTCGGCTGGTCCGCCGACAAGCCCTTTCGTGAGGCAAAGACACTGATGGTGTCGATGTTGTCTTTGCACACCTTCACCAAGAGCACCGGGCTGCCGTTACCGCTCTGGGTGACTGCAGCCATGCCGATCACCTCGACCGTCACGGTGTTGCCGCACCCTGGCAGCAGCCATGCCACGAGCGCCAACGGGATCATGAGCACGCCGCATCGCCACATTCTTTGAGTGTGGACGCTCAGCGTCACCCAGTCATGAGGTCAGGGACTCAGAGGATCCACGTACGGCGCGACCGCGGCCATCCCATCGCGAGTTCATGAGTGGCGCGGCGAAGGATGAGCAGCGGTCCGGCCGTGACCTGCCTCGACTCGGCGCGATCACTTACCGCACCGACCAGTTCGTGACGATGACCGGCCAGGAGCTGCTCCTTCCCTTGCGGCGACCAGGCGCACGCGCCGAGACAGGCGCGAGCGGCTCTAGGCTCGCCGCATGGGACTTCTGACCTTCAGCATCAACGTCACCCTGGACGGCTGCGTCGACCACCGAGAGGGCATTGCCGACGACGAGACACACGCCTACTTCACCCGTCTCATGGACGAGGGCGGCGCGATGCTGTGGGGCCGCGTCACCTACGAGATGATGGAGAGCTACTGGCCGGCGGTCGCCCGCGGTGACGAGGAGGCGCCGCCGGCGATACGCGAGTGGGCCGTCAAGTTGGAGGCGAAGCCGAAGTATGTGGTGTCGTCGACGCGAACGGAGTTCCCGTGGACCAACAGCCACCACATCGCCGGCGATCTGCGCACGGGCGTGCAGGAGCTCAAGGATGCGACCCGGGCCGGCGTTCTCCTCGGTAGCGGCAAGCTCGCGACCGAGCTGGACCGGCTGGATCTGATCGACGAGTACCAGTTCCTGGTCCACCCCAGGATCACCGGCCACGGCCCGACCCTGTACCAGAGCGGGTTACCCAGCACGCGACGGCTCGAGCTGGTCTCGGCGGAGCCGCTGCGCTGTGGCGCGGTCGCCATGCACTATCGACGCGCGCGCTGACTCAGAGCCGCCCGATCGCGCCGGCAGGCGGTGACGCCACGTCGTCACGGCGGAGGTGAGAGTGCCGGTCCGCCAGGTGATGGGTCGCCTCGAGCAGGGCGAGCACGTCAGTCGGGCTTCTCCCCGGGGCGTCGTTCCAGCGGGTGACGTCGAGGAGGCGCAGGGTGCGGACCGGGGGTGACGGGCAGAGGACGGCGGGCGGCTCGGGGTCGTCGCGGAGCGCGTGCCAAGTCAGGTCGAGGGTGCGTTGGACCAGCTGCGTGCGGGCCTGATCGGGGCCGCCGGCGGCGAGGACGATGGAGCCGGCCAGGCAGGCGCGGGTGACCGGGTAGGCGTAGACGTGCCGCACCTCGTGGGCCGTCAGGAGCCGCTCACCTCGAGGGGTGGCGACCGCGAACCAGGCGTTCTGGACCCAGCCGCTGCCGATGATCGAGGCGGCGTCCGAGAGCAAGGCTTGGATGTCGTGGAGCTCGGCCGGGCGCCCGCGTTCGGCTCGAGCGGTAGGTCGCGCGTCGACGAGGTCAGGAGAAAGGGCCATCAGAGTGCTCATGAGGAACCTCCGCCCGGCGACGATCGTGCGACTCCACTGTCTCCCCGGAACATCGGTGAGGCAACCGCTTCGACGTACCGGATCGATCGCTGCCTACGCTGTGGCCGTGCGATTCACCGAGCACGAGCTGACCGTGGCGCTCACGGGCGCTGCGAAGGCGGTCCTGGCGGCGCAGCGCAAGGACGTACGCCGCGGCAAGACCGGCATCGAGGCGGTCTGGGAGGGGTTGGACCGCTACCAGCGGTTCCAGATCCTCGACCGGCTCGGCACCGACCTGCTGCCGGTGCTGGTGGCGTTGCCGGACGTCGAGGTCGAGCCCGGGACGCGTCCGTCGTACAGCGATCGCCAGGTGACCGAGACCGTGGAGAGCGTGCTCGGCGACGTCGGCGGCAAGCTGAAGCGAGTCGTCATCATCAAGGCGCGGACGGCGCTCGTGCAGACCGCGCTCGCCAGCCTGCCCCCACGCCAGGACCCCGACGCCCTGATCGTGCCCGACCACCTGTAGTCGTCACCGCCAGACCGGTGCGATCTCCTTGCGGTAGGGACGACCGAAGGCACCGCCGATGACCGCCAGCACCGGCCCGGGAACGCTCTGGCGCAGCGCCGACTTCTCGGCCGGCGTGGCGCCGTCCTGCACCCACGCGAAGAAGATGCCGGCCTTCGGCATCCCGACCCGGCGGCCGAACTGCTTGCCCATCTCCTTCATCGCGGGATCGTCGTGCTGCTGGGTCAGCGCCGTCTCGGTCTCGGCCTCCTCATGGTCGAGGTGGGTCACGGTGGTCGTCTGGAGCTTCTCCATCGCGGTCGCTGCGGCGTCGGCATCGGCGCGGGTCGCCGTCGAGCCCAGCTTCGCCATCGCCGCGCGGGTGGTCGCCAGGTCGGCGGCCATCGCCTCGTGCTCGGCGTCGAAGGAGTCGATGGTGGAACCGGAGATCCCGATCGACCTCATCGCCGGCCAGGCGATCTCGTGCTCGCCCTCGTGGTGCTCGGTGAGCTGGGCGTCGAAGTTCGTCCAGGCCCGGAGGAGGCCGGCGGCCCGGCCGCGGTCGCCGTCGCGGAACGTGCCGAGGGCCGTGCGGAAGCGGCCGAGGTCCCGACGGACGGCGGCGTGGATGACCTTGTTCATGCTCATGCTGGGTGTCGAAGCCATGCCGCCACGCTAGGGCACATCCGTGCTCTACTGTCCGGGCGATCTGCCGCCGCGGCGCGAGGGGAGTCGACGTGCCGAGCCCTCTGGTCCGGACCAAGCTCTACGTCCCTCCGGTACGCCGCGGCGTGGTGGCCCGCCCGCGACTGGCCGAGCGGCTCGGTGGTGACCGGCAGCCGCGCCTCACCCTGATCTCCGGCCCGGCCGGGTTCGGCAAGACGACCCTCCTGGCCACGTGGGCAGAGTCCGCCGGCGCCGCCGGACGCCCGCTCGCCTGGGTGTCGCTGGAGGAGACCGAGCAGCAGCCCGGCTCCTTCTGGACCTACGTCGTCAACGCGATCGATACCGCCGCCCCGGGCCACGTCGGCGGGCTGCTGCCGCTGCTCGAGACTCCCCACCCGTCGATGGAGTCGGTCCTGGCCACTCTGGTCAACGCGCTCCAGGCCATGCCCGAGGGCCTCGATCTGGTCCTCGACGACTATCACCTGGCCGACGGGGCGGCGATCAGCAGCGACGTCGCGTTCCTGGTCGAGCACCTGCCCCCCGACGTGCACCTGGTGATCAGCACCCGCGCCGACCCCGCGCTCCCGCTGGCCAGGCTGCGGGCGCGGGGAGAGCTGGTCGAGATCCGCGCCGCCGACCTACGGTTCACGCTCGACGAGGTCGCGTCGTACCTCAACGATGTCGTCGGCCTCGACCTCGACGCCCGCGAGATCGCCGACCTCGAGGGCCGCACCGAAGGGTGGATCGCCGCCCTGCAGCTGGCGGCGCTCTCGCTGGAGGGTCGCGAGGACGCCGCGGGCTTCATCGCCGGGTTCGCCGGCGACGACCGGTACGTCGTCGACTACCTGGTCGAGGAGGTGCTCGGGCGGCAACCCGGGGCGGTCCGCGACTTCCTGCTCGACACCTCGATCCTCGACCGCCTCAGCGCCTCGCTGTGCGACGCCGTCACCGGCGGGGTCGACGGCAGGGCCGTGCTCGAGTCGCTGGAGCGCGCGAACCTGTTCGTCGTCCCGCTCGACGACAGCCGCCAGTGGTACCGCTACCACCACCTCTTCGCCGATGTCCTGCGCGCCCACCTGCTCGAGCAGCGTCCCGCCGAGCTCGCCGCCCTGCACCGACGAGCCGCCGACTGGTACGCCGCGGCCGACGAGCCGGGGCCAGCCGTCCGGCACGCGCTTGCGTCCGGCGACGTCGAGCATGCGGCCGACCTCATCGAGCGCTCGATCATCGGTCTGCTCCGACAGCGCCAGGAGCCCATGGTCCGCAGGTGGGTCGACGACATCCCGGACGACGTCGTACGGCGTCGTCCGGTCCTCGCAGTGGGATTCATCGGGGCTTTGATGTCGAGTGGCGACTTCACGAGCGTGCCCGACCGCCTCGACGACGTGGAACGGCTCCTCGCCGATCCGCCAGGCGACATGGTGGTGTTGGTGGAGGCCGAGCTACCGCGCCTGCCGGCTGCCATGGAGACCTACCGGGCCGCCCTCGCGCTGGTGGCGGGCGACCCGGCGGGCACCGTCGCGCACGCCGACCGGGCGATCGCCACTGCCGCACCGGGCGACGACCTCACGATCGCGGCCGCGTCGGCACTGTCGGGACTGGCCCGGTGGAGCAGCGGCGACCTGGAGGCGGCCCATCGCGGCTACTCGGTCGCCGTCCGGGGTCTCGAGCACGCCGGGAACATCGCCGACGTGCTCGGCTGCTCGATCACGCTCGGCGACCTCCGCGTCACCCAGGGCCGGCTCGGTGATGCCCGGCGTACCTACGAGGACGCGCTCCGGCTCGCCGCCACCCATCAGACCGACCCGCCCCTGCGCGGCACCGCCGACATGGTCGTCGGGCTGGCCCAGGTGGCGCTCGACCGAGACGACCTCGAGGCGGCCCGCGCCCACCTGGCCCGGCTCGACGAGCTGGGTGAGCTCAACGGCCTGCCGCAGCATCCCTATCGGTGGCGGGTCGCTCGCGCTCGCCTGCGTGCGATCGACGGTGACCTGGCCGGAGCGGTCGCGCTGCTCGAGGAGGCCGAGCGCGTCTACGTCGGCGACTTCTCCCCGAACGTGCGACCCGTTGCGGCCCAGCGTGCGCGCGTCCTCGTCGCGCATGGCCGCATCGACGAGGCGCTCGACTGGGCTCGTGAGCACCACCTCGCGCCCGACGACGACCTGCAGTACGTCCGTGAGTACGAGCACCTCACCCTGGCCAGGATCCTGATGCACCGGGACAGCGCGGGCCTTTGTACGGCGCAGGGCCTGCTCGAGCGGCTCCGGGCCGCGGCCGAGGACGGGGGACGAGGCGGCACCCTGATCGAGATCCTGACCCTGCAGGCGCTCGCCCACCACGCCGAGCACGGCCGGCACGACGTACCGGGCGCCCTTGCCCCGCTGGTCGAGGCGCTGAGGTGGGCGGAGGCGGAGGGATACGTGCGGGTGTTCGTCGACGAAGGTGCGCCCATGGCCGCACTGCTCGAGGCCGTCGTTCGGCGGGACCCGGCGTCGACGTACGCCCGGCGGCTGCTGGACGCGTTCGACCGTACGACCTCGGCCCCAGCGCAGCAGGGTCTCGCGGACCCGTTGAGCGCCCGCGAGCTCGACGTGCTCCGTCTCCTCGCCGGCGACCTCGACGGTCCCGCGATCGCGCGCGAGCTCGTCGTGTCGCTCAACACGGTGCGCACGCACACCAAGAACATCTACGCCAAGCTCGGCGTGAAGAGCCGCCGGACCGCGGTCTCGCGGGCCGGCGAGCTCGGGCTCCTCGCGCGCACCTCACGCTGACGAAGATCACCACGTCGCTCACCAGATGATGTGATCCCCGCTCACCATCCCGGCTCCTACCTTGCGGGCATGAACACCGCAGCCACCACCGACCCGGACGGGTCCGGTTGGTACGAGATCCGCCTCCACGGGCGTCTCGACCCCCGATGGTCAGCACGGTTCGACGGCATGACGCTGACCACCGGTGACGGCTTCACCCTGCTCGCAGGTCGAGTCGTCGACCAGGCCGCCCTGCACGGCCTGCTGCACCAGCTGCGCGACATCGGTCTGCCCCTGGTCTCGGTCACCCAGGTCCAGCCCGACGACGCCACGCGCCCATCCGCACACACCCATCGAGCACCAGGAGCCTGACATGACCATCACCGCCACAGCCCCCGCCACCGCCCCCGTCGTACGCCGTGATCCCACCCGCGGCCACGCCCGAGCGGCCGGCATCTTCTACCTGCTCACGTTCCTGTCCTCGATCCCCGCGCTGATCCTGATCGGCCCGATCCTGAACGACGCCGGCTACGTCACCAGCGCGGGCCACGACACGCGGGTGCTCTGGGGCTGCCTCCTCGACGCCGTGAACGGTTTCACCGCGGTCGGCTCGGCCGTCGCTGTGTACGCGGTGGTGAAGCGAGTCAACGGGTCCTTGGCCCTCGGCTTCGTCGCCTCCCGCCTGCTCGAGGCGGCGGTCGTCCTGATCGGCGTCGTCAGCCTGCTCGCCGTGGTCACGATGCGCCAGGACTTCGCCGGCTCCGGTGCCGACGCGGCCTCGCTGACGGTCACCGCCAACGCCCTGGTCGACGTCCGGAACTGGACCTTCCTGTTCGGCCCCGGCCTGATGCCGGTCTTCAACGCCGTGCTGTTCGGCACGCTGCTCTACCGCTCGCGGCTGGTGCCCCGCATCATCCCGACCGTCGGCCTGATCGGCGCACCCCTGCTGTTCGCCGCCTTCGTCGGCGTGGTCTTCGGGGGCTTCGACCAGGTCTCGACCACGGCCTTCTTCCTGACCCTGCCCGTGGCGGCCTGGGAGCTCAGCGTCGGTCTCTGGATGACGTTCAAGGGCTTCCGGCCCGAGGCGGTTGCGGCACTCGAGGGGCAGCACGCCGGCTGAGCTCCCCCTATCTCATCCGCGAAGGCGGCCCCGCACCAGCGGGGCCGCCTTCGTCGTTCTGCTCAGCTCAGCGAGCGCAGGGCCTCGGCCGAGTCGGCGACGCAGGCCGCGAACGTCGTGTCGTCGTCGGCCGCGATCCAGCGCGCGAAGGCGACGTGGAAGACCGTCACGCCACTGTGGGCGGCCAGGGTCGCGGCGGGCTCGGCGACCCCGCGCTCGTGCAGCGCCGCGGCAGCCGTTTCGGTGAGCGCGGCGAGCTTGAGCAGCTCGCGCTCCTGCAGGCTCGGGTGGGCGGCGACGATCTTCGAACGGCGTACGGCGTGCTCGCGCCGGTCCTCGAGCAGGCCTCCGGCTGCGACGGCGCCGGCCAGGGCCGCGTCGAGCGGTGACGACCCGACCGGGGCGGCCACGATCGCGTCGTACGTCGCCTGCTGCAGGGCGGCCGACCCGTCGAAGAGCACCTCGCGCTTGTCGGTGAAGTGCCGGAAGAACGTGCGCTCGGTGACGCCGGCCCGCGCCGCGATGTCACCGGCGGTGGTCGCCTCGAAGCCGCGCTCGGCGAAGAGCTCCAGGGCGGCGCGGATCATCCGACCCTGCGCGTCCGGCTCCCAGCGACCCATGGTCGCAGTCTAGGTGATGACAGTCTCTGACATCGCGTGCTAGGTTGATGTCAGTCACTGACATTCCTCGGAAAGGATCCTCTCATGCGTGTCTTCGTCACCGGAGCCTCCGGCTGGATCGGCTCGGCGGTCACCGACGAGCTCCTCGCCCACGACCACGAGGTCGTCGGGCTCGCCCGCTCCGACGAGGCGGCCGCCGCGCTCGTCGCGAAGGGCGCGAAGGCCCATCACGGCAGCCTCGACGACCCCGAGAGCCTGGCTGCGGCCGCGAAGCACTCCGACGCGGTCATCCACCTCGCCTTCAAGCACGACTTCGACGACTACGCCGCCTCCGGGCACACCGAGCACACCGCCGTCCAGCGGATGCTCGACGTGCTCGAGGGCAGCGACCACCCGTTCCTGCTGGCCTCCGGGCTCGCCTCCGGCATCACCGGGCGACCCCTGACCGAGGACGACCCGGCGCCGTTCCACGGAGCCGACTCGATGCGCGGAGGCAGCGAGAACCTCGCCCTCGAGTACGCCGATCGCGGCGTCCGGTCGGTGGCCCTGCGCTTCGCGCCGACCGTGCACGGCATGCGCGACCACGGCTTCACCTCGCGACTCACCCAGGTCGCACGGGAGCGCGGCGCCGCCGGGTACGTCGGCGACGGCTCGACCCGATGGGCCGCCGTGCACCGGTCGGACGCCGCGCAGATGGTCCGGCTCGCTCTCGAGCTGGCCCCGGCCGGCGCGCGGGTGCACGCCGTCGGTGAGGAGGGCATCGCGTCGCGTGACATCGCCGCCGCCATCGGCGACTTCCTCGGCGTACCGGCCGCCTCGGTCGCGCCGGACGATGTCGAGTCACACTTCGGCTGGATCGGCCGATTCTTCGGAATGGACATCACCGCGTCGAGCGCCCGCACGCGCGAGCTGCTCGGCTGGACACCGACCGGCCCGACGCTGTTCGAGGACATCGCGGCCGGCGCCTACGCCCTGGGTGGGTAGCCGTCCCCTCGGGCTCGGTCGGTGAGGGGGCAGCCTCCGGATACGCAGCCGCCTGCCTTGGTCCCCTGGCCCGAGGTCCAACGCCACTGGGTGCCGGACGCGGTTCGTGGTGGTCTGGAGGGTGGAACTGGATCGCAAGGAGGTGCTTCGATGAGCAGCCAGGGATCCGTGTTGGACCAAGCGCCACTGCAGGAGCCGGGTGGGTCCGAGTGGGTGCACCGGTTCGGTCTGACCGAGCGGTTCGCGCACTGGTGGACGGTGTCGATGATGTCCGTCGCACTGGTCACCGGACTGTCGTTGGGCGATGACGGCTCGAGGTCCGGGCCACTGCTCACGGCTCACTGGGGTGCGGTGGCGCTGATCGGCGTCGGCCTCCTCGGCGCGCTGGTCGTGGGCGACACCAGGTCGTTGCTTCGTGCGACATGGAGGTTGTTCAGCATCGACCGTCGAGACCTCACCTGGGTCCGTGACCACCTGCGGCATCCCTTCGGTAGGGGCGAGCACGGCGCCTACGGCATGTTCAACCCGGCGCAGAAGGCACTGGCCTGGGCACTGGCCGGGGCCGTCGCGGTCGTGATCGTCACGGGCATCCAGGCGCTGAACGCCGGCGGTGACGACGCCGGCGGGCCGCACGCCACCGCCGTCGTCGTCGCGATGGTGCTCCTGGGTGCGCACGTCTTCATGGCGGTGCTCAATCCCGCCACGAACCACGCACTGCACGGCATGGTCTTCGGCAAGGTGCGCCGCTCCTGGGCGGCCCGGCACCACGCGGGATGGCTCGAGGACGAGTCGGACCGGGCGCGCCGGAGCGAGTGACCCGGCGCTCACCGGATCTCTCGGCCACGGGTGGATCTCCCGCGGAGGCGTCATATTGAGGCCATGACCTCCTCGAGTGATCCCTCACGTCGCACCCACCCGGTGACGGCGGCGTTGCTGGCCCAGCGTGCAGAGAGCGTCCAGCTGAAGCTGGCGGACCGGATCACCGCGTTCGCCGGATCGATGATGTTCGTCTACCTCCACGCGGCCGCCTTCGGGCTGTGGATGCTCGCCTTCGAGCACAGTCCGTGGCCGACGCTCACGTTGATCGTGTCGCTCGAGGCGATCTTCCTGTCGGCGTTCGTCCTGATCGGGCAGAACCGGCAATCCGCGTTCCAGCTGGCGAAGGCGGACCACGACTTCGTCGAGTCGGAGCTCGAGCTGAAGACGAACACCGAGCTGACCCGGCAGATCCACACGCTCACCACCGAGCTGCACCGTCGGGTGGTGACCGAGGGGACGAGCTGAGTCGGTGTCGGTGTCGGTGGCATGGGGCAGGCTGAACCGGGTGACGACTCGGGCAACGGGTGGCTACACGACCAGACCCCTCTCCCCGGAGACCTGGCCCGACTTCGCAGCCCTGGTGGAGGCGAACAACGGCGTGTGGGGTGGCTGCTGGTGCATCGGGTTCCATCCCGAGGGGATCACCCGCGACAGCACGCCCGCGGGCAACTGCGCGGCGAAGCGTGCCCACGTCGAAGGGGGCACGGTCCACCAGATCCTGGTCTACGCCGACGACGTGTGCCTGGGCTGGATCCAGTACGGCCCACCGGCCGAGGTCGCGACCATCAAGAACCCGAAGGCCTACGAGAAGGACCTGGTCGAGCTCCCGGACTGGCGGATCGGCTGCGTCTTCACCCACAGCCGCCACCGTGGCCAGGGCGTGGCGCGAGCAGGGCTCGCCGCCGTACTCGAAGCGATCGGCCGGGCCGGCGGTGGCACGGTCGAGGCCTATCCCGAGCAGCTGGAGGGACGCGGGCCGCAGCGCGGCGCCTACCTGCACACCGGCCCGGAGACCCTGTTCGAGGACTTCGGCTTCGTCCGTGACCGGCGCATCGCCAAGTGGCGCTGGGTGATGCGGACGACGGTCCCGAGCCTCGCGTCGGGCGTGTCCTCCTGACCCGAGGCCGGCTGCGCGGCGTCCGGACCGCGCGTCGGTCCGTGCTTGACAGGTTCGAACGTCGCTGTACCTTTGTCTTATGCAAGTAGATAAAGCAGGAAACCGTGAGCTCGGCGCCGCCGTGGCCGGCTCGCCGATCGCCTTCCGGCTGGACCCGGCCTCAGGGGTGCCGACGTACCTCCAGCTGGTGCAGCAGGTGGAGCACGCGCTGGTGCTGGGCTATCTCAAGCCGGGCGATCAGCTGCCGAAGGTGCGCGAAGCCGTGGCCGACCTGGCGATCAACCCCAACACCGTGCTCAAGGCCTACCGCGAGCTGGAGCACAAGGGCCTCGCGTCGGGGCGTCCTGGGCAGGGGACCTTCGTCCAGGCCGGTCTCAGCCAGGCGACCCTGCCCGAGCTGGCCGGTCTCCGCCGCGCCCTGCTGGAGTGGCTCGCGGACGCCGAGGCGGCGGGGCTCGATGCCAACGCCGTGTCAGCCGTGTTCGCGAGCACGTTGCGGGATTTCAGTGAGCGCCGCGAGGCCGAGTCGCCCCGTGGCGCCCGCAAGGTCCGGGGCAGGACCGCGGGAGGTGCGGCGTGAACATCCTCGAGACCGAGGCCCTCGGCCGGCGGTACGGCGGCACCTGGGCCCTGCGCGACTGCTCGCTGGCCATCCCGGAGGGCCACCTGGTTGCCCTGGTCGGACCCAACGGAGCCGGTAAGACGACCTTGCTCAACATCCTCGTCGGGCTGACCGGGGCCACCACGGGCAACGTCAGCGTGCTCGGTGGGATCCCCGTCGGCTCTCCGGCGGCCCTCGATGCGATCGCGTTCGTCGCCCAGGACATGCCGCTCTACCGGCACCTCACGGTGGCCGACACCCTCCACCTGACCCGCAACCTCAACCACGACTTCGACGGCGCGTACGCGCGTGCTCGGCTGCGCGACCTGGGGATCGCCGAGAAGCATCGGGCCGGCAAGCTGTCGGGCGGCCAGCAGGCCCAGCTCGCGCTCACCCTGGCGCTGGCCCGGCATCCACGGCTCCTGGTCCTCGACGAGCCGACGGCCCCGCTCGATCCGCTGGCCCGGCACGACTTCATGGCGACCGTGATGGCCGCGATGGCCGAGGACGGGCTGTCGGTCATCCTGTCGTCCCACGGGTTGGCCGAGCTGGAGCGCGTCGCGGACTACCTCGTCCTGATCGCCCACGGCGTCGTACGCCTCGACGCGCCGGTCGACGACCTCGTCGCTCGGCATCGGGTGGTGACGGGGCCGGTCGGCGAGCAGAACGACCCGCGCTGGCAGGTCGTCGAGTCCACGGCGGCCGGGGCGCAGCAGCACCTGCTCGTGAGGCTCCAAGGTCCCAATGACCACGTGCCGGACGGGTGGGAGTCGCGCGCGGCCGGCGTGGAGGAGCTCGCCCTGGCGTACCTCCGCGAGTCCTCGGTCCCCACCCCCCTCGTACCCGTGGAGGCGAGCCGATGATCACCTCGACCCTGGCGTCCGCGCCACCTTCCCTCCGACGACCACCCGCCTGGCACCGCCTGCTCTGGGTCGCGTGGCGCCGCTACCGCACGACCCTGCTCGGCGCCGCCGCGCTCCTCGCCGTCGAGGCTGTCTACCTGGTGGACCGGGGAGACCACATGCGCAGCGCCTACGCCGCCGCCGAGGCGTGCCAGCCGAGATCGGCGGCGAACTGTCGGTTCGCCTTCGAGAACTTCCACGACACCTACGCGAACGTCGGCTTCATCGGCGCACTGCTCGTGTGGACTCCCGCCCTGATCGGGGTGTTCGCGGGCGCTCCACTCCTGGCCCGCGAGCTCGAGACCGGGACGTTCCGCTTCGCCTGGACCCAGGGTGTCGGCCGGTTGCGCTGGCTGGTCGCCCACCTGGTGCCGGGGGTGCTCGGCGTCGCCGTGCTCTGCGGCGCCTTCGGCGTCCTCGTCTCCTGGTACGACCACCCCTTGAACGCCAGTGGCATCCAGCCGCGGCTCAACTCCAGCGAGTTCCCCCTCACCGGGATGGCAGTGGTCGGCTGGGGTCTCGCGGCGTACGCCCTCGGGGTGGTCGCCGGCCTGGTCGTACGACGCGTGGTACCGGCGCTTGCGGCCGGTCTGGCGGTCTGGACGGGCCTCGCCTTCCTCACCGCTGAGGTGTTGCGCGCGCACTACGCGTCCCCCCGCACCACCACCAGTCAGCAGCTCGCGGGTCGCGACCTGCCGATCGACCAATGGTGGGCGCACGGCGGTGTGCGCGTGAGCGACGCCCAGATCAACCAGGCGCTACAGGCCATCGGCGTCCAGAGCCTCGACGGCGGCGGGAACTTCCGGACCGGACCGGGAAGCGCCTCCGTCGACCCGATCCAGTACTTGATCGCTCACGGGTACAGCCAATGGACCAGCTACCAGCCTGCGAGCCGCTTCTGGCCGTTCCAGTGGATCGAGTTCGGCTGGCTGGCCTGCCTGTCGCTGCTGCTGCTGGCGGTGACGTTTCTGTGGGTACGCCGCCGCGCGGCGTGACGGGCCTCAGCGGAGCGAGAAGGGCGGATAGCGATCCGTCACGAGCAGGAACGCGTACGCCTGCACGCGCAGCCACCAGCGCCCGACGCCGAGCACGTAGTCGAAGAGTCCTCGCGGGTAGCGCCCGGTGAAGAGGATGGCGAACCACGCGATGACGACTGCGAAGAACGCGCCCACCGACAAGAAGACCAGGACCACGTAGTGGGGGATGGCGAGCAGCCACTTGACGAGGGGCAGCCAGCGATTCAAGTCGCGCTCGACATCGGGGTAGTCGATCTCGAGGTGGACCTTCTGCTCCTCGACGGTCGAGGGGTACTCGTCGGTGAACATCACGAGGTACGCACCGATGCGGGCGCCGAAGCGCGCGAGCTCGCGCGCGAAGTCGAACCACCAGCGCGGGTAGCGCTGGCGGAAGAGAATCATCAGCAACGTCGCCAGGAACAAGCCGGCGGCGATCCCGCCGCTGGTGCTACCGGCGGCGTGGCCTCCGTCGTGGGCGGCCCCGCGCGTCTCACCGGCCGTCAGTACGCCGTACACGATCGCGATCGGAATGACGAGCACCAGCCGGAACAGTGTCGTGAGTCGGTTGTGCTGCTGCGGGTAGTCGACGTCGAGGCGCGCGGGGTAAGCGGTCGCTGACGGCGTGCCTTGGTCGGACATGAAGCCTCCTGTTGTCTCGTTCCCTCGCGCCCAGGGTGCCTCGGGCGAGAGGGGGTGGAGAGAGGCTTAGGTCCTCCCTGTCGATGCTCGGCCTCGGTGGGGAACACCCCCACGCCGTGCATGACGAAGCCGGCTCCCGCGAGCTGCGGGGGCCGGCTCCGTACGTGATGACAGGTCGTGCGCGGGCTCAGCGGCCCCGCACGCGGCTGAAGATGAACATCGCGACGGCGATGATGAGCAGGATGATGAGAATCGTCCACAGCATGGGTGGAACTCCGTCCGGTCGAGTGAGTGCTCAGAGACTCTGAGTCACCGGTGCGCGCAAACTCGCCGTGAGGGCGGCGGCATCGCACTCCGGGGGTTGTCGTTCCCCTTCTGGCGATTTCGAAACATGCGGTGAGCTGCGAGGAGCCGATCACTCAGCCGCGGACTGCCTCGTGGTGCGGCCTCGACTGCCACTGGGCCCAGTCGGCGCTGACGTCGCCGGCGGTGCGGAGGAGCTTCGGGAGGTGGTGGTCGAGCAGCGTCTCGGTCGAGGTCTCGGCGGCGTGGACCGTGACGTTCATAGCGGCACGGACGGTCCCGGTCCCGTCGCGGACGGGAACGGCGATCGAGCGGACGCCGGGCGCGAGCTCCTCGTCGGCCAGGGCCCAGCCGCGGGCGCGGACCTGGGTGAGATCGCGGTCGAGGCTCTCGCGTGAATGCTCGGCGGGTTCGATCAGCGACTGGGGTGGAGTCACACCGCTCCGGGTCGGGATCTTCAGGACCTCGTCCAGCTCGTCGGCCGACAGGGCGGCCAGCAGCACCTTCCCCTGCGAGGTGACCGGCGCCGGGAAGAGGGTGCCGATCTCGACGCGGAGGGCGATGATCTTCGGGACCGAGACCCGGGCGACGTAGATGATGTCGCTCCCGTCGAGCTGGGCCATCGACGACGACTCACCGGTCTGGCGGACCAGCGCCGCGAGGTGCGGGCGCGCGACGTCCCAGAGGCCGAGGGACGCGACGTACGCCGTGCCCAGCGTGATGCACCTCGGCGTCAGCGAGAAGGCGCCGTCGGCGGACCGGACGTAGCCGAGCTCCTCCAGGGTGAGGAGCAGGCGCCGTGCGGTCGGGCGGGCCAGTCCGGTCGCGGTGGCGACGTCGGCGAGCGACATCTGCCGGTGCGACTCGTCGAAGCATCGGAGCACGTCGAGCCCGCGCGCGAGTGACTCCACGAAGTCCGGTCCCGAGCCGCGTCCTGCCACGTGCAGCCCCTACGAGTCCGAGTCCGAGCCGGGATCGCCGAACATCGTCCCCCGGGCGCCGTGCGTGCTCTCGGACTGGTAGTCGGTGTACTGGTACGGGTTGTCGAGCACCTTGCTGCCCTCGGGCATCTCCGGGTGCATGCCGGCGTTCCAGGTCTCCTCGCCCATCTCCGAGGTCAGGTACGACACGGTCGCGTCGATGCTGCGCCGTACGCCGGGGGCGTCGAATCCGACCAGCTTCCCGGCGTCCTTCACGATCCGTCCGTCGACGATCACGGTGTGCACGTCGGCGCGCTGCGCCTGGAACGCGACATGGCCGTAGGGGTTGAGGATCGGGAACGAGACGGGGGAGTCGTCGTTCTTGAGCAGGACGACGTCGGCCTTCTTCCCGACTTCGAGACTTCCTAGATCGGAACGACCCAGGGCCCGCGCGCCACCGCGGGTCGCCCAGTCGACGACGTGCTCGGCCCGCAGCGACAGGGCGGTGACGGTGTCGCCCTTCACGTGCGCCTCGAGGTGCTCGCGCGAGCGGTCGGCGCCGAGCGTCGTCCGCATCGCCGAGAAGAGGTCGCCGCTCCACCACACGCTGGTGTCCATCGACAGCGAGACCGGGATGTCGTACTGCCGCACCTGCCAGGTCGGGGGATAGCCCTGGCCCGCGCTCTGCTCGGACTCCGTCGACACCGACACCGAGCCGCCGGACGCGGCGATCCGTTGGTAGGAGTCGGCGCTCAGGCTCGCGGAGTGGACGTAGATGTTCTCCGGGTTGGCGAAGCCGTGCTCGTGGATCAGCCGGATCCCGTCGTCGTTCGTCGCGCCCCAGACGCCGGCGTGCGTGGTCACCGCGAGCCCGAGGTCACGCGCGACCTCGAACGCCGCCTTCTCGGGGAACGCGGGGTCGCCGGTCACGTCGAACGCCAGCTGGAACCCCAGCATGTCGCCTGCGCCGGCGCGCCGGCGCTCGAAGAAGTCGCGGACGGCGGGGTCGGCGGTCCACTCCCAAGGCCCGGCCTGGATGTTGCCGTAGGCCAGGACGAACCGGCCCGGCACCGACTGCAGCGCGTCGACCGCCGCGTCCGCGTGGTCGACCGACTGCAGCCCGTGCGACCAGTCGACCGTCGTGGTGACGCCGGCCTCCAGCGACTCCCACGCCGAGAGCACGTTGCCGGCCGCGATGTCCTCCGGGCGGAAGGTCTTGCCGTGCTCGAGGTAGTACCAGACGAAGTACTGCGTGAGCGTCCAGTCCGCGCCGTACGCCCGCATGGCGGTCTGCCACATGTGCCGATGGGTGTCGATCATCCCCGGCATCACGATGCCGCCGGCCGCGTCGACCTCGCGCGTGCCCTCGGGGGTGTCGAGACTCGGGCCGACCGCCTCGATCTTGTCGCCGACGACCAGGACGTCGGCCTCCCGCAGGATCGTGTGGTGGTCGTCCATGGTCAGCACGGTGCCGCCGCGCAGGACGATCGAGTCGATCATGGGTCCCTCCCTGGTGGTGCTGTTCTGGTGAGCGATTTCGAGACGGGCCTGGCGGCCCTCCTCAACCATCGGCCTCGGGTGGTGCGCCACTTGCGTACGCATGTCCGCTTAGCGGTCACCCTCGACCCGACCGCGCGGGGTGTCAAGGGGTTGACGGCCTCTCTGAGCCTCGATTGACTGGCACGGACACCTGTCCGCTCTACTGAGAAGAGACGTCGTGCCCGACCGTCCGACCGGACCTCTCTCCGGGCTGCTGGTCGCGGACTTCTCGCGGGTGCTCGCCGGCCCCTACGCCACGATGCTGCTCGCCGACCTCGGCGCCGACGTGATCAAGGTCGAGGCACCGGTCGGCGACGACACCCGGGCCTGGCTCCCGCCGGTGCGCGACGGCATCTCGACGTACTACCTCGCCGTCAACCGCAACAAGCGCTCGGTCGTCCTCGACCTCAAGGACGACGTCGACGTCGTGCTCGCCCGAGAGCTGGCCGGCCGGGCCGACGTGATGATCGAGAACTTCAAGCCCGGCGGGCTCGACCGCTTCGGACTCGGCTACGACGACGTCGCAGCCGTCAACCCGGCGATCGTCTACGCCTCGATCAGCGGCTTCGGCACGACTGAGCAGGGCCGGGTGCTGCCGGGGTACGACCTGATCGTGCAGGCGATGTCGGGGTTGATGAGCCTGACCGGCTCTCCCGAAACGGAACCTTTCCGATCCGGGATCTCTGTCTTCGACGTGATGGCCGGGATGCACGCGAGCATCGGGATCCTCGCCGCCCTCAACGCCCGCGGCGACTCCGGCCACGGCCAGCACGTCGAGGTGAACCTGCTCTCCTCGGCCCTCTCCGGCATGGTCAACCAGACCAGCGCGTACGTCGCCGGCGGCGTCGTTCCGCAGCGGATGGGCAACAGTCACCCGAGCCTCTACCCCTACGAGCCGATCCCGTGCGCCGACGGCGACCTGATCATCACCTCGGGGAACGACGTGCAGTTCCGCAAGCTCTGCGAGGTGATCGGCGCGCCCAGGCTCGCCGACGACCCGCGGTTCACCCGGATGGCGGAACGCAACGCCCACCGCGACGACCTCCGCCCGCTGCTGATCGAGAGGCTGTCGAAGCGGACGAAGATGGAGTGGTTCCGCGACATCATCGCCGCCGGGGTGCCGTGCGGGCCGATCAACGACGTCTCCGGCGGGGTCGGCTTCGCGACGGAGATCGGGCTCGAGCCGGTCGTCGAGGTCGGCGAGGGTGACGCGATGGTGCCGTCGGTGCGCAACCCGATCACGTTCTCCGAGACGCCGGCCGACTACCGCTACCCACCACCGTCCCTGGATGAGCACGGCGCCGAGATCCGCGCGTGGCTGGGAGGAGGAGCATGAGCGACCTGGAGTTCCCCACCTCGCTGGGGACGTCGACGGCCGACGAGATCCGCCTGCTCGGGCAGAGCCTGACCGAGGACCTGATGGGGAAGGTCGGGTTCGGCGAGCTCGCCTTCTGGCTGGTCACCCTGCGGCGGCCGACGCCGAGCGAGGTGCGGGTGTTCGAGGCCGTGCTGGTCGCCCTGGCCGACCACGGCTTCACGCCGACCGCCATCGCGGCCCGGCTCACCTATCTGTCCGCGCCCGACTCGCTCCAGGGGGCACTGGCCGCCGGGCTGCTCGGAGGGGGCTCGCGGTTCCTGGGCGTCACCGAGGACTGCGGCCAGTTCCTGCACGGCGTACTCGAAGGACAAGCCGGCTTGCCTACCGACGAGGCGGGGTGGGACGCGCTGGCGCTGGCCGCCGTACGCCGGGAGCGCGAGTCCGGACGGTACGTCCCCGGCCTGGGCCACCCGGTGCACAAGGTCGAGGACCCCCGCACGCCGCGACTGATCGCGATCGCCGAGGAGGAAGGGCTGCACGGCCCGCACCTGCGCCTGTTCGAGGCGATCGGGCGGACGCATGAGCAGGTGCTCGGACGCAGGCTCCCCCTCAACGGCGCCGGGGTCTGCGGTGCCGCGCTCGCCGATCTCGGACTGCCCGTCGACCTGCTCCGCGGCTTCGCGCTCCTCGCCCGGGCGGCCGGCATCCTCGGGCAGATCGCCGAGGAAGCCCGGCGTCCGATCGGGATGGACGCCTATCTCGCCATCGACCGGAACGCCGTCTACGTCGACCCGACCGCCGAGACCCCGCCGGAGAAACAGGAGTAGCCATGGCGACTGTCGCCGCCGTCATCGCCTCGACCCACCACCCGTTCTACCTCAAGGCCACCACGAGCACCGGCGACGAACGACCGCCGTTCGCCGACGAGTGGCAGGCCAGGATCGAGACGTTCCGCGAGACCCTGACGCGCGCCGAGCCCGACGTCCTGGTGATGGTCGGCAGCGACCACTTCCACCAGCTGTGGCTCGACAACATGCCGCAGTTCCTGGTCGGCAAGGCGCCGTACTACGACGCCAACTGGTACAACGAGGAGCGCGAGTTCGGCCTGCCGCGGATGACGCTGGCGGGTGACGAGGAGCTCTCCCAGCACCTCCTGCGCGGCGGCCTCGACCGCGACTTCGACCTGGCGTTCAGCAACGAGCTGCGCATCGACCACAGCATCACCTGCCCGATCATCACGCTGCGGCCGGAGGCGGACCTGCCGATCGTGCCGATCTACACCAACATCTTCGCGCCGCCACTGCCGCAGCCGAAGCGGTTCGTCCAGCTGGGCAAGGCGATCCGCGAGATGGTCGAGTCATGGGAGAGCGACAAACGGGTCGCGATCATCGGCACCGGACATCTCTCGCTCGAGCTCGGCGGACCACGGCAGTTCGGGGAGCACGGGCCCGACCCGGAGTTCGACCGCAGGGCCGTCGAGTGGATCGCGAACGGCGATCTCGAGGGCTGCTGCGGCGAGGTGACCCTCGACAGCCTGCACCTGCCCGGCAACGCCACCCACGGCTTCATGGACTTCATGCTGATGATGGGCGTCGCAGGCGAGGGCGTGAAGGCCGACCACGTCGACACGCTCGACCTCTTCCACACGATGGAGGCGTACTTCACCTGGTACCCGGACGGGTCGAGTCCCGGCAGGGGTGGTTTCGAGACGGTCGCAGAGCGACCTCCTCAACCACCGGAGGAGGGGGAGCGACCTCCTCAACCACCGGAGGAGGGGGAGCGACCTCCTCAACCACCTGAGGAGGGGGAGCGACCTCCTCAACCACCGGAGGAGGGGGAGCGACCTCCTCAACCACCGGAGGAGGGGGAGCGGTCGTGAGCAAGTACCTGCTCGACAAGTTCCTCTACACCGTCGACCGCGACCCCGAGCTGGTCGAGCGCTACCGCTCCGATCCCGCCGGCACGGTCGCGTGGTGGGAGGACGAGATGGCGAACTCGATCCTCAACTGCCATTCCGGCGAGAAGTCAACCTGGCTTGTCCTTTCGGACGAAGAGCGCGACGTGCTCGTGCGGCAGGACCATGTGCGCCTCTTCGAGCTGGGCGCCCACCCGTTCCTGACACTGACGCTGTTCATCGCGATGTTCGAGCGCGACCACGGCCCGCTGGAGTACCAGATCGCCTACGGGGAGGCGCTGCAGCATCTCTCCCTTCCCTACCCGGACATCGCGACATGAAGGCAGCAGTCCTGCACACGCCGGGCCAGGCGCCGTCGCACGCCGAGCACCCGGCTCCCGTCGGCGGGTCCGGGATGACCGTCATCCGCGTGACGGCCGCACCCGTCGTACCGCTCGACCTGCTGTGCGCCTCGGGAACCTCGTACTTCGGCGTCCCGGCCACGCCCTACGTCCCGGGTGGCCAGGGCGTCGGCGTCGTCGAGTCGTCGGAGTCGGTCGAGGTCGGCTCGCGGGTCTGGTTCTTCGCGACCGCCGGGATGAGGCCGGGCGACGGGTCGATGGCCGAGCGCTGCGCGGTCCCCGACATCGACGTGGTCCCGGTCGAGGCAGGTGTTCCGGACGAGCTGGCCGCGGCACTGGGTCTCTCGGGGGTCGCTGCGTGGATGGCCCTGTCCTGGCGGGCCCGGCTGCAACCGGGCGAGCGGGTGCTCGTGCTCGGCGGCGGTGGAGCGGTCGGTCAGGCAGGGATCGGCGTGGCGCGGGTGCTCGGGGCCTCGACCGTGATCGCGATGGCGCGGCCGAGCTCAGTGGCGCGGGCATCGGCGGCGGGGGCGGATGTCGTCGTCCCGCTCGAGGGCGAGCTCGACCTGGTCGACAGCGCCCTGGCCGAGCACGGACCCTTCGACGTCGTGCTCGACCCGGTCTTCGGCGTCGCGTCCGAGGCAGCGTCCCGATCGTTGGCCGAGCACGGACGGCTCGTGAACCTGGGCGGCGCCGGCGGCGACCGGGCGACGTACTCCTCCGCGGTGCTCCGCAGCCGGACCGCCTCGGTGCTCGGCTACACGAACAACGCGCTCACCGCCGACCAGCGTCGCGAGGCGATCACGGCGGTCCTCGGGCACGCCGCGGCCGGCCGCATCCGGATGCAGTACGACGTGCACCCGCTCGCCGAGGTCGAGGACGTGTGGAGCCGGATCGCCACCGGCGGGGCCGGTACCAGGTCGGTGCTGGTGCCCTGACCTGCCGGCCCTCCCTCAGCTCTGGTCGGACAGCGCCAGGCGGGCGACGGCGCCGCCGTCGTACTGCCGGACCTCGAGGCACCGCAGCGAGCCCGACCCCAAGGACATCAGGGCGGCGACCTGGTCGACCGAGCCGAGCTGGAGCAGCGCCGCGCCGCCCTCAGACAGGTGCGTCTCGATCACCTCGAGGCATTCGCGGGCCACCGCCAAGCCGTCGTCACCTCCGTCGATCGCGAGGAGCGGGTCCTCGGGGAATCGACCGGTCTCACCGCTCACGACCCACGGCGGGTCGGCGATCACCAAGGGGAACCGCTCATCCGAGAGCACGGCCTCGGTGAGCCGACCACGTCGGACACTGACCCGGCCCTCCAGCCCCGCAGCGCGCGCGTTGGACCGGGCGAACTCGACCGCGGCCGGGTCGAGGTCGACGCACACGAGGCCCCGGCGCGTCCGTGCGACTGCGGCCAGTCCGATCTGCCCGGCGCCGCAGCAGAGCTCGAGCACGGGTCCCTCCGGCAGCTCGGTCAGCAGGTCGGCGGCCCACCGCGACTGGGC
>Ga0070665_100001266_pt1 | contig 30344 bp, 19 predicted proteins | sample KBSS13metaG_FD_65862 | JGI IMG/M metagenome (GOLD analysis project Ga0070665, IMG submission 65862) | Switchgrass rhizosphere microbial communities from Kellogg Biological Station, Michigan, USA - KBS S1-3 metaG | ecosystem: Host-associated > Plants > Roots > Rhizosphere > Soil ... | reverse complement strand
CGCTGGGCCGGGTGATCTTCCTCGCGATCGCGGCCGGGTGCTTCGTCTTCCTGTACTACCGCCTGGCCGGCGCCGCCGCCCGTGAGGGCCTTCCGCTCGTCGGCTACATGACACGGGTGTTCGCGAACGTTCGATGGCTGCCCTGGCTGCTGTTGATGGTCGTGTACTCGTGCTTCTACTTGTTGATCGACACGCTCGTCCTCACGCGGACGTTGAACTGGTTCATCAAGCCGATCCGATACCGGGACATCCTGCCGATCCGTGCCAGCGCCTACATCATCTCGCTCATCAGCGAGCAGGTCGGCAAGGGCGTGATGGCGTACTACCTCAATCGACGCTACGACGTGCCCGGGTGGGAAGTGGCGTCCGTGATGCTGTTCATCATGTTCGGCGAGGTCTTCTATCTGCTGGTGTGGGCCAGCGTGGGGTACATCCTCAGCGGGAGCTCGCTGCCGGCGATCTTTGGATGGACGCCGGTGATCACGCTGGGCGCCGCGGTGGTATTCACCCTGTGGGTCCTCTACTTCCGCGGGACGATCTTCCCAGGCAGCCAGTTTCGCGAGAAGAAGATCTTCCACGCGTTCAGGACGGCGACCCTGAAGCATTACGCGCTGTTCTTCCTGCTGCGCTCCCCGGCACTGATCGCGGCGGTACTGGTCTACACCATCGCGTTGAATCTGTTCGGCGTCCCCGCCTCGCTGCAGTCGTTGGTCGGCGTGCTGCCGATCATCTTTTTTGCCGCGACCGTGCCCACGCCGATGCGCGCGGCCGCCATCACACTGTGGGTCGTGCTGTTCCCGCAGAACGAAGGCCAGATGGCCGCCTTCGGATTCGTGCAGCACAACTTCTTCATCCTGTTCAACGCGCTGATCGGCGTGGTGTTCCTGCGCCGCGCCCAGCGGGAGTTGTTCGGCCGGTGATGGCGAACGCGCTGACCGCCATCCGGCTTGTAATAGCGCTTCCCGTGGCGATCGCCCTGGCCCGCCCCGAACGGCTCACGCCTGGCGTTGCCGCAATTTTGATCGTCGTTGCCATCGCGACCGACTTTCTCGACGGCGCCGTGGCGCGGAGGCAAGGCACGGCGTCGCCCGCGGGGATGTTGTTCGACCACAGCACCGACTGCTTCTTCGTCACCAGCGGCCTGGCCGGCGCCGCCATCGCGGGATCGATCACGCCGGTTCTGCCGGCGCTGATCCCGTTCGCCTTTGGCCAGTACGTTGTCGATTCCTACGTATGGCATCGCCAGCGGCAGCTGCGCGCCAGCTCGCTCGGACGGTGGAACGGAATCTTCTACTTCGTGCCGATCGCGCTCGTTGCCGCGTCACGATTGCCGTTCCCGGCCGGCTTCGCGTCGCTCCTGAGGCTGGCGGCGCGCGCATTCGCTTACCTGCTCGTCGCGTCGACCGTGCTGTCCATCCTCGATCGTGCGACGACGCCGATCCGATCGCGCAGCAACGGGCCATCCTAGAACTTTCACATCTCGGTAGTAGCGCAGGCCTTCAGGCCTGCGAAGGACGCGGGCTGAAGCCCCCGCGCCACATAGCTGGGTCGAGTCACATCGCGTTTACCGATCGCAGCCGACGACGTAGAATCGGGCGCATGACGTCCGGCGGGTATATCACGGGCTCGGTAACCGACGCGTTGTCTGGAGCACCGATCAGCGCCGCACGTGTCAGCCTGATGATCGTCGTCGATGTTTCTGGCGGGACGTTCGGACATCGTCCGCGTCAATTGATGACCGACGCGACTGGCCTGTTTGCGTTCGACGGTCTCGAGCCCGCGCAATACATGCTCAGCGTCGAGAAGACCGGCTTCGCGTCCTATCCAGACGTCTTCGGCGATGGGCCACCGGAGCGCCTTACGCTCGACGGCACCCATCAAATCCAACCGCTCCGAATCACCCTCAAGAAGGGAGCGGTGATCGCGGGACGGATTCTGAACGCGGCCGGAGAGGCAGAGGCCAACCTCCAGGTCTCTGCGCTCAAGCGCACCGACAAAGCAGGCCCGATCGGGTTCGCCCAAGTTGGCCATGCACCAACAAACGACCTTGGCGAGTTCAGAGTCGCCGGCCTCCCGTCAGGCGAGTACCGGATTGTGGCCTCGGCGCAGCGTCATGGCCTCTTCGAAACGATCCAGACCGGTCCGACGACAATGGCACCGACATTCTTCCCGGGGACCCTCGACGAACGCGCGGCCGGCATCGTGACGCTGGTCCCGGGGCAGGCTGTCACGGGTATCGAGTTCACGATGGCGACCGTGGCGGCGTTTCGTGTGTCAGGAACGGTCGTCGATCAGAGCGGCCTCCCTTCACCGCATGCGATGGTCACACTGATTCCGAACATCAGGACCAGCGCGTTCTTCATGCCGACGATGGCCATCGCCGGCGACGACGGGACGTTCGAGATTGGCCAGGTGATTCCCGGAACCTACCGCGTCAGTGCAACTGCCAACGAGGGAGGCGCGGGTGGAGGGATCGGCGCGGTATCTTTCAGCGTCGCGTCGGATGGCTCTCCATCCGGGCCGGATATGATCACCGTCAGCTCCGCTGATATCACCGGTCTGAGGATCGTCGCCGATCGCAGGTAGGGATTCGCTACGGGGTTACCGTGCCCCACATGATGGTCGTCGGCCCCACCTTGCTCCAGTCGATCGTTCCATCCGCCGCTGAGCCCACATCGAGGGCGTCGTCGCCCCAGACGATCGCGCTCGCCCACGATTGCGGATCGTCCCAGACGAGATCCGTCGTGCCCCACATGATGGTGGAGCCCCACGTCACCGTCGTACCCCACATGATGGTGCTCGACCAGGCGCCGAGGTTGTAGTACGCGGTCGTGCCCCACATGATCGTGGTGCCCCAGATCACCGCCTGACCCCATGGCAGCGCATCTCCGCCGATCGTCGTGGACGGATCGACGCCGATGGTGAGCCACCAGGCACCGGCCGGCACCGATGGATCGACCGAGGCCGCCAGCCGGATCGCGCCGTCCGCATTGATGTTGCCGGATCCTTGCGTCAGCCGGTCGACGCCAGCGAGCGGAATTGCGGAGAACTCGAGCAGGGCTTTGACCGCATTCGGCGTCAGCGGCTGCTTGAAATGCTCCTCGTGCGCTTCGAGCATGAGCGCGACGACGCCCGTGGTCACGGCCGCCGCCATGCTCGTCCCGCTCAACCTGAGATACTGCGGCTGCTTCCTGGCCCAACCAACGCGACGATCAGGGTACTCGCCGTACAGAGAACTGCGAAGCGCGGCCGCCGCAACGAGGCGGCTACCGGGCGCGACGACGTCCGGCTTCGCGCCAGCGTCGTACCAGGTCGGCCCTCGCGAACTGTAGGACGCCACCGTGTCGTCGAGTCGCGAGACCGTGTCCTGCGTATCGACGGCGCCGACGGTGATGGCCGACTCCGCGTTCCCCGGCGACGTGATGCCGCCGTAGCCCGCCACTCCCGTCGTCGGATTCCTGCCGAAGTTTCCCGCCGCGGCCACCACAACAATGCCGGCGCGCGAGGCGGCTTCAACGGCCTGCACCAGCGGATCGGTCGTCCGCGGCTCGAACACCGGATGCCCGAGCGAGAGGTTGATGATGTCGATCTTGAGCCGGTCGCGGTTCTGGACGGCGAACTCGACCGCCTCGATCACGTCGCTCGTCAATCCTGCGCCGTGGCTGTCGAGTACCTTCAGGCTGATGATGCGCGCGTTCGGCGCGATGCCGCGATAGACGCGAACTTTGATGCGATGCGGATTGCCGTCACGTGCGATCTCTTCGGCGTCGCCCTGGGAGCCGGCTCCGGAACCGCCGATCAGTCCGGAGACGTGCGTACCGTGACCGTAGTCGTCATACGGCGAGACGCGCCTGGGTCCCCCCGTCACGTCGTACTGCTGATCGTGCTCGCCGCCGTTGAGATCCGACCCACGCTCCAGGCCGGAATCGATGACCGCGATGCCGATGCCTTTCCCTGTTGGTCCGGTATCGCGCACGGCGTCGAGGCCCAGTGTTTCGAGCAAGGTGCTCGGCGAGGTCTGACCCGTCTCGCCAACGATCGCGTCGGAATGGACGACGGCATCCGCCGACACGCTGGCGACGTCGGGATCGGCTTCGAGGGCGTCGAGGTCCTTCGCATGAATCGTCGCGGAGAAGGCGTCGACGATGGCGTGCTCGGCTCGAATAGCATCACCGTGCGCACGGCGCGTTTGAGCCGCCGCGGCGTGACGTCCCTTCACCGGCGTGATGATCACATGCAGGAGATCGTCGTCATGCCTCTGGTGCCGACGGGTGAGTTCGAGATCGAGCTTCGACCCGCGTCTCGGCCGGCCGGCGGTGCCTCCGCCCTTCGCGGCGTGCACACTGCGCGTCGCAAGGACAGTGCTGCCGACCAGCAGCCCGATCGCGAAGAAGACGCGCAGTTTCGTGACTCGCATCGGCGAAATCATTGGCGTTGATACCTCGTTGCGGATATAGCTCAGCAATGGGTTCGCCATCGTTGCCTCGATTTCAGGAATTCGGGTCAAGTGCTTCACAGCCAGAGAGTTCGGAGACATGGCGCGGATTCGGCGAACAGTGGTTTCGAGCGTTTGTGGTCCGAAGCGAGACGCGCAGATGTTCGAGTATGGCACTCGATGGTGCATCAGCGGCGCTCGACGGTGCAGCGGTATGCACTCCTGCGATCGAAGCGTGTGATGTTTCGGAACAACTGATGATTGCGGTGTGCACCATCACGCCATCCAACGTCACGCCGCCTTGTTTATAAACTCCTCGTGCTCCGGTTCAAGGTGTATTCCTCCGGCCGCTCGGAGGGCTGAACGGGTCTTCACACCAGAACAACCAAGATTGCCGTCCTCTCCGCAACGTGTCGCTGCTCTCGGCGCGGCACACGACACGCATGCTGCGCCGCCAATGCATCCAGTTCTGAAAGAAGTCCGGCACAACCCGGTCTTGTGGCTGCTGGTCTTCGTGCCCGCCGTGTTCCTCGTGAAGGCACGTTCGCACGAGGCCGGAACGACGCTCTTCGTCCTGTCGATCCTGGCGGTCGTGCCGCTCGCGACCCTGCTCAGTCATGCCACCGAGTCGGTCGCAGCAAAGACGGGCGATGCCGTCGGCGGCCTGCTCAACGCGACGCTCGGCAACCTGACCGAGTTGGTGATCGCTCTCGCTGCGCTTCGCGCGGGACAGTACACACTGGTCAAGGCCTCGATCGCGGGTGCCATCGTCACCAACACCCTGTTCATGCTTGGTGCCTCGTTCCTGCTTGGAGGACTTCGGCACCACCTTCAGGAGTACAACCGGACGAGCGCTCGCTTCCAGGCAGGACTGCTCTTCCTGGCGACGATCGCGCTGCTGATCCCCTCGGCGATCTCGGAAGCCGACTCGGGCCCCTCAGCGTCGTTCACACAGACGTTGAGCCTCGCGCTGGCCGTGATGCTCATCCTGGCGTACGGCCTTGGCATGTTCTTCTCGTTGACGACACATCGTGAGCTGTTCGGCAGCTCGTCGCATGAAGAGGAAGGCGAACCGCCGTGGCCGATCGGTTTGGCCCTGGTGATGTTGGTGGTGGTGACGGTTGTCGTCGCCCTCGTGAGCGAAGTGTTCGTCGAGTCCGTGCAGGAGGCAGCGGCTTCTTTCGGTATGACGCCCGCCTTTGTCGGGCTCATCGTCGTCGCCCTCGTGGGGGCGGCGGCGGAGATGGCGTCGGCATTTTCGGCCGCGCGCAAGAACCGGCTGGATCTGAGCGTCGGCATCGCGCTCGGGAGCGCGTCGCAAATCGCGTTGTTCGTTGCGCCGGTGCTCGTACTCCTCAGCTACGCGATCGGACCGTCACCAATGAATCTGCAGTTCTGGCCCGGTGCAATCGTGATGATGCTCATCGCGACGCTCACGGCGGCCCTGGTCAGCAACAGCGGACGGTCAGCCTGGTTCGTCGGGGTGCTGGTGGTGATGGTGTACCTCATTTTTGCCATGACGCTCTACCTGCTGCCACCGCGGACATCATGATTCGACGAGACCGCTGATGCTCGCGAAAATGTTCTTTGCGCTGCTGCTCCTGGCGGGGTGCGTGTCGATTCACGCGGCCGGGTTGAGTGCCGCCTTTCGCTGGATGCCGCGCCGACGGGAATTCTACGCCGGCTATTGGCACTGGACTGGAGTGTTCGTCTGCCTCGCAGCCTGGATGATCCTGCTCCATCTCCTTGAAATCGCCGTGTGGGCGCTCTTCTTCCACTGGAATGGCACGATGCCCGACGCGGCGTCGGCCTTGTACTTCAGCGCGGTGACCTACACGACGACCGGGTATGGCGATCTCGTGCTCCCGCACGAGTGGCGGCTGCTCAGCGGCGTCGAGGCGTTGACGGGCATTCTCATGTGCGGCTGGTCGACCGGGTTCTTTTTTGCGGTGGTGACGCGCATGTTCGACTCGCCCTCTACGGAGTGACCACACCTTACTTTTCTGTCATTAACGCACGGGAGACAAGACCGCGATACGATGGAGCGCAAGATGCCCAGACAGGGACCCTTGCTCATTGTCGCGGCGGCCCTTCTGTTCGTGTCGTCCGCCGTCGTCAATCTGTCCTCGCAAAACGCTCGGGCGACGGCACACAACGATCCGCCCGCGGCCGCGCCGGCGCCCGCTCCCCCGCCACCCGCGGGACGCCTCTATGTCGGATCCGAGGCCTGCCGGCGCTGCCATCAACCAGTCTACGAGCGATGGTCCAAAACCCGGATGGCGAATGTCGTCACCGATCCGCGTCAGCATCCTGAGCTGGTTGCGCCAGACTTCAACAAGGCTGACCCGCTGCTGACCTTCAAACTCGATGATGTCGCGTTCGTGTACGGGACGAAATGGAAGCAGCGCTACTTCAAGAAGGTCGGAGAGGATTACTTCCCGCTGTCAGCACAGTGGGACGTCACGCACAAAATCTGGCGCCCGTACCTCGTCGCGCCGAACACGGATTGGTGGGTGCCCTACTACCCCGCCACCAACGATGGACGGCCGACCGGCCCGCTGTGCGACGGCTGTCATTCGGTGAATTACAACGTCCGGACCCGACAGGTCACCGAATGGAACGTCGGCTGTGAACGCTGCCACGGCCCTGGCAGCGAGCACGTCCGCCAGCCTGCCGCAGCGAACATCGTCAATCCCGCGCGCCTGGATTTCACCCGTGCGAACGATACGTGCATCCAATGCCACTCGCAGGGACAGCCGCTCACGAATCCGATCCTGACCAAGTACTACGACTGGCCCGTCGGTTTTCACCAGGGCGGCAACCTGCGCGACTACTGGAAGCTCGAAGAACACAAGCTGGGCGAAACCAACTTCATGCATTTCGCCGACGGCACCGGGCACAAGAACCGGATGCAGGGGAACGACTTCGTCGAGAGCGTGATGTATCGGCGCGGCGTCACCTGCTTCAGCTGCCACGACGTTCACGGGACGTCGAACAACGCGGACACGATCAAGCCGGCGCGGGATCTCTGCCTCACGTGCCACAACCCGGGCTCCACCAACGGACCGCACAACGTCGCGACGATCGAGCAGCACACGCACCACGCGGCCGGCAGCGCCGGGAACGAGTGCGTCGCGTGCCACATGCCGCAAATCGAAACCACCATGGCGGACGTCAACGTCCGGAGCCATACCTTCAAGTTCATCCCGCCGTCGATGACCGACGAGTACAAGATCCCGAACCCGTGTACAAGCTGCCACAAGGACAAGACGACCTCGTGGGCCCGGGACACGATGCGCGGTTGGACGAACGTGTCCGGGTGGAGGATCGAATAGACAGCTCGGAGGTGTCCCGCGCGATGTGCGGACAGCTGCCGCGCTATCGATGCAACTGATCGATTAGCTCGTTCACGTGACGAACGATGGCATCACGCATCGGCCCGTAGCCCTGGTCGTCCGGCACGTCAGACCAATCGGTCGCCTTTCCAGAACGCACGGCCTTGTCCGGTAGCGTGCAGCCGATCGCGAAAATATGGGTGGCGCCGACGACATCCGCGTCTGAGATCGCCGTTGGCTTTCCATTCGGAACGGGTACGCCGTCCGCCTTCAGGCCGGCAAGCGTGCGCACGGACAGATCATCCTGCGGCGCCGTCCCGCGAAAGGTCGCTCGGAACGGCAAACCGCGTTCGGCGGCGAGCTTGTTGAAGTAGGCCGTCGCAATGACGCTCTTCGCAGCGCCATGTTCGCAGACAAACACGACGGCCGGCGCGTTCGCCGTCGTGGACTGTGGATCACCCAACATGAGACCAAGAACTGCAAGCAATGTGTGCAACATGAGAGACCTTTCTATTCAAGGGATATCGTAGGCGACGCGCCACGGCGAAAATTGCGGCCAGGTGCGCAACGCCGCGGTCGCCCAGGCGCGACTCCTGTCGGTGTGGCAGCTCGTGCAGGAGTCCGGCATCTGCGATCGCCCGGCCGACGCGGGCGAGATGAACCTGAACGTGTGACTGCGCACCATCACATCGCCGAGCATCTGCGCGATCTTCGGCATGTGGCAGCCCACGCACTCGTTCCCTGCCGAGCCGGCCGGATGATGCGAATGTTCTTCGAGCGTTGCCGTGTGCGGGCCGTTCGGCGATCGCGGGCCGTGGCACGTCAGACAAATTGAACTGGTCGGCTTGATCAAATCGGCGTTGTTGCCGGTCCCATGCGGGTCGTGGCAGCTGAAGCAAGTCACGCCGCGCGTGTACATGACGCTCTGCACGAAGTCGTTTCCCTGCATCCGATTCTCGCGGGCCGTGCCGTCGGCATAGTGCAGCCCGGCGTTCTGACCGGGCGTAGGCACGTCGAGCTGCCAGAAGTCTGACAGCCGCCGGCCGATTCTGAACCCGACCGGCCAGTGGTACTCGGTTCCTCCCGTCGCCTCGCGCGGGTGGCCCTCCGAGTGACACTGCACGCAGACGTCAACCGCGCTGACGGAATCAAGCCGCGATGGATTGACGATCGTGGCGCGCGACGGATGCGCGACGTGAGCGCTGGCCGGCCCATGACACCGCTCGCAGCCCACGTTCCATTCGGTCACCGTCTTGCGCTCGATGTTGTAGTTGACGGAGTGACAGCCGTCACACAAGGCGCTCGTCGCTCCCGACACGCCGTACGGCCGCCACACGCGGTGCGTCACATCCCACTGCGCCGGAAACGGGAAGAAGTCATCGCCGACCTTTTTGAAGTACCGCTGCTTGAACTTGCTCCCGTACACAAACGCCACCTCGTCGATCCCGAACGTTCGCAATGGCTCCGTCTTCGAAAAATCCGGGAGCACGGCTTCCGGGTGATCGCGCGGATCTCGGACGACGTTCGCCATGCGGGTCTGCTTCCACCGATTGAAGATCGGCGCATGACACCTGGCGCACGCGGCAGACCCGACATACGTTGGTTCAGACGCCGGCGGCGCCTGAGCTGACGTGCACACGACGCCGACGAAGGCGGCGATCGCCACGGCAAGCGCCTTCACGTATGTCATGAGGCGAGCTTAGCGGCGAGAGGGCACGCGCGATCCTGATTTTTCTGTCAGGAATCGAGGGTTCGCATCGCCCATCGACGAGAATATGGTTGCCGTTGTGGCAAGTCGAACCCTCGCGACTCTGGCGCTGCTGGTGAGCGGCGCGGCAGCCGTCTCGGCGCAGGATGTGCCGCCGTCGCTGCGAGCGGCGAGGTTGTCGGCGGCTGTCGTGATTGACGGCCGCCTGAGCGAGACGGACTGGGAGGCCGCGGACGCGATCGAGACCTTTCGTCAGACGGATCCCGTCGAGGGCGCCGCTCCCAGCGCGCGCACGCGGGTGCAGGTGCTCGCCGATTCCAAATCGATCGTGATCGGCGTCACGTGCGAGGATCCGGACCCCGCCTCGATCGTCAGCTTCAGCGTGCGTCGGGACGCCGTGCTCGACGCTGAGGATCACGTGCGGGTGGTCCTCGGTCCGTTCGCCGACGGCCGATCGGGGTATGTGTTCGCCGTGAACCCGTCCGGCGCCCGCTACGACGGCCTCATCAATCCTGGCGGCGAAACGGAGAATGCTGATTGGGACGGCATCTGGGAGGCGGCGACGTTGCGCCTGTCGAACGGCTGGAGCGCAGAGATCAGGATTCCCGTTCAGAGCATCGCATTCAAGCCCGGCCTCCACGAGTGGCACTTCAACGTCGAGCGTCGCATGCAGCGGCGCCTCGAGACCGATCGCTGGGCCGCGCCGAACCGGCAGTATCAGCTCACGCAGACGAGCCGCGCGGGTCTGCTGACGGACCTGCCGGACTTCGATCTCGGCCTCGGCTTGACCGTCAGGCCCTCGATCACGAGCGGCGGCGGCGTGCCGGAGCCAGGCGCGAGCGCCACCGGCGACTTTCACCCGAGCCTCGACATCGGGCAACGGCTCGGCGCGAACATCCTCGCGTCTGCGAGCGTGAACACCGACTTCGCCGAAGCCGACGTCGACACGCTGCGGACCAATCTCACCCGGTTCCCGTTGTTCTTCCCCGAAAAGCGAACGTTCTTCATCGAGGGCGACGACATCTTCTCCTTCGGCCTCGGGCTCGACCAGGACGTCCTGCCCTACTTCAGCCGCCGCATCGGATTGATCGGCGACCAGATCGTCCCGATCCTCGCCGGCGGCAAGGTGAATGGCCGCGCCGGCGATACCACCTTCGGCGCGGTGGCGGTCGGCACTCGACCCAGGGACGGCGTGATCGACACCGGCGCATTCATGGGCGTCGGACGCGTGAAACAAAACCTGTGGCAGGAATCCTGGGTCGGCGCCATCGCGACGGTTGGCGATCCCCTCGGCCGTCCCGGCAGCTGGCTGTCGGGCGCGGATTTCACGTACGCCACATCGAAGTTCCGCGGCGACAAGAATTTTCTTGTCGGCATGTGGGGCCTGGTGACGGGTCGAAGCGATTTGGGCGGCGATGCGGACGCGGCAGGTTTCAAGGTCGATTATCCCAATGACCTCGTGGACATGGCGGTGAAGTACAAACGCATCGGTCAGAATTTCGATCCGTCGATCGGGTTCGTGCCGCGTGCGGCCGTGCAGCTCTGGAGCGCGAGCGCCGACTTCAGCCCGCGCCTCGCGCGGGGCCCCATTCAACAGATGTTCTTCGAGTTCGAGCCATCGCTCGCGACCGACCTGTCCGGGCGTTGGGAGAGCTATCGGGTCTTCTGGGCCCCCATCAACTGGCGGTTTCGGAGCGGCGACCGTGTCGAGTTCAACGCAAACCCGACGGGCGAACGCCTGACCGTGCCGTTCGAAGTCTCGCCCGGCGTCGTCATTTCTCCAGGCTCGTACGAATGGCGTCAGTACCGGCTCGAGGCCGGGACGGCCCAGAAGCGCCGTTTCTACACCCAGGTGACGTGGTGGTTCGGCGGCTTCTACGACGGCAGCATCGATCAGTTTCAGTGGACCGGCGCCTGGAATCCGAAACCCCTCGTGACCGTGGAATTCTCAGGCGAACGGAACATCGGGCGCCTGCCCGCCGGCGATTTCACCCAGACGATTGTCGGCACGCGGCTCCGTCTCAACTTCTCGCCGGACCTGTCGCTGTCCAGCTACGTGCAGTACGACAGCGAACCAGATTCCGTCGGCACGAACACGCGCCTGCGCTGGACGTTTCGTCCTGTCGGCGATCTGTTCGTCGTCTACAACCACAACATCCGGTCGATCACGGATCGCTGGCGCCTGGACTCGAACCAGCTCCTGGTAAAGCTGCAGTATTCGTGGCGGATGTAGACGCGCGGTTCCAACCTCCAGCTCCTCGGCCATTGCTGACTGACGCTCCCCGCGCTCGAGCTTTCCTCAATGCGGCCTGTCAATCAGGTACGGGTTCTGCTAGCAGTTTCTCCGGCAACGCAGCGACATCGCGTCTGGAGGCATCCTTCTGGCTCGCGACGCACGCCGCTGGACTACTGCGGGATACGACGTGCCAATATCGAGACCCATCATTCGCTACGCTGTCGTCGGCCTCGGACACATCGCGCAGGTCGCGGTGCTCCCGGCCTTTGCTCATGCGCGCCGCAATTCGCAGCTGACGGCCGTGGTGAGCGCGGACCGTACCAAGCGCCGGGAGGTTGCGAAACGCTATCGCCTCGACCAGACGTTCAGCTACGACCAGTTCGAGGACTGCCTGCGATCCGTCGATGCCGTCTACATCGCACTGCCGAACTCGATGCACGCCGAGTACACGATCCGCGCCGCTCGCGCCGGCGTGCACGTGCTCTGTGAAAAGCCGATGGCGGTGACGACGGATGAGTGCCGTCAGATGATCGCGGCGTGCCGGAAGGCGAAGGTCAAGCTGATGATCGCCTATCGGCTCCACTTCGAAGCGCTCAACCTGGCCGCCATCGATCTCGCGCGCTCCGGGGAGCTTGGCGAGCTGAAGTTCTTCAACTCGTCGTTTTCGATGACGGTCAGACGCGGCGACATCCGCACGAAGCGCGCCTGCGGGGGCGGCTCCTTGTATGACATCGGCGTGTACTGCATCAATGCGGCACGCAATCTGTTTCGGGACGAGCCGACACAGGTCTCCGCGGTTTCCATCAACAGCGGCACCGCGACCTTGTCCGAGATCGACGAAACAACGGCGGCGATCCTGCGATTTGGCGACGACCGCGTGGCGACCTTCGTGACGAGCTTCAATGCCGCCGACGTGGGATCGTACCGAATCGTCGGTACCAAAGGTGATCTTCATGCCGATCCGGCATACGAGTACGCCGAGCGCCTCGAATACGCGCTGACCGTCGACGGCAAGACCAGGCGCAAGACTGTCCCCAAGCGGGATCAATTCGCGCCGGAGCTGCTGTACTTCTCCGACTGCATTCTGTCGGATCGCGAGCCTGAACCGTCCGGCGAGGAAGGGCTCCAGGACGTCCGAATCGTGGAAGCGCTCTACGCGTCCGCGCGCTCGGGCAGGCCGGTCACGATTCGGCCGTTCAAGAAGACCGTTCGGCCAACCGGCCGCCAGCGAATCACGCGCCCCGGGATCAAGAAGCCCGCGCTGATCAAAGTGCAGAGCGCGAGCGAGGACTGAGACCATGAGTCATTCACAGATCGCGACGGCCTCGAAGAACCTCGACACCACGCCGTACTGGTCGGCATCGGCGTCCTTCCCCCGCTATGCCAGGCTCGAGGAGGACACCGACGTCGATGTCCTCGTGATTGGCGCCGGAATCACGGGACTCACTGCCGCCCACCTTCTTGCGAAGGCGGGAAAACGGGTCCTCGTGCTCGACCGCGATCGCTGTGCGAGTGTCGACACGGGACATACGAGCGCGCATCTCACGATGGTGACGGACACACGATTGACGGAGCTTGTGGCCGGCCTGGGACGCGACCACGCGCAGGCGGTTTGGGATGCGGGCCTGTCCGCGATCGCGCACATCGAGGACGTCGTTCGCGAAGAGGGCATCGACGCAGGATTCGAACGGGTCGACGGCTACCTGCACGCTGTGACTCACGCAAAGGCCGACGCCGATAAGGCCCTCGAAGGCGAGGCGAACTTCGCTGGCGAACTGGGATTCGATGCCGAATACGTAGAATCCGTTCCACTGGTCGGGCAGCCGGGTATCCGTTTCGCCAACCAGGCTCGTTTTCATCCACGAAAGTACCTGGCGGGTGTGACAAAAGCCATCGTGTCGCTTGGCGGCCGGATTCACGAGCATTCGGGCGCCGACGAATTTTGCGGCGACCCGCGCCTCGTCAAAGCCAACGGCCACACGGTGACTTGCGAGGATATCGTCATCGCCACACACGATCCGCTCGTTGGGTTGAGCGGTGCGACGTCAGCGAACCTCTTCCAGACGAAGCTCGCCCTGTACACGAGCTATGTGGTGGCAGGACGCGTCGCAACCGGCCGAGTCACCGACGCGTTGTGGTGGGATACGGCGAGTCCCTACCATTACCTCCGCCTCGAGCCGCACCGCGAGTACGACCTCGTGATCTACGGCGGCGAGGATCATAAGACCGGTCAACAGGAGGACACGGCGGCCTGCTATCGCCGGCTCGAGGAACAACTGCGCCGGCTGGTACCCGACATCGAGTTGACGCATCGCTGGTCCGGTCAAGTCATCGAGACACCGGATGGCTTGCCGTACATCGGAGCCAGCGCGGAGCACCAGTACTCAGCGACGGGTTACGGCGGCAACGGTCTGACCTTCGGTACCGCGGCCGGGATGATGATCGCAGACGCAATCCTGAAGCGGCCGAATCCGTGGACGGAGTTGTTCGATCCAGGCCGTAAGGCGCTCACGCGAGGCCTGTGGGACTATCTCAAGGAAAACGCCGACTATCCGTACTACAAGATTCGCGATCGATTCGCGGGAGCCGGCGCCCGGTCACTCCGCGCGGTCAAGCGCGGGCAGGGGCAGGTACTCGAACGGAACGGCACGAAGGTGGCCGCGTACCGTGACGCGGACGGGGCCGTGACGCTTCGATCGGCTTTCTGCACGCACAAGGGATGCATCGTCTCGTGGAACACCGCCGAGCGCACGTGGGATTGCCCCTGCCATGGTTCGCGCTTCAAGGCGACCGGAGACGTTATCTCGGGTCCTGCCGAGTCTCCTCTCGACGAGGTCGACTGAAAGCCCGGCTCGCGTTGGAGCGCCGCTTCAACGCTTGCCGTACTCCGTGAACACGTAGTCTCTCGCCTTCGCTCGCGTGTGACACGCGAACCCGCACTTGGCGTCGTTCCCCTGCGGCGGTGAGCCGGCCGTCGTGCCCGGCTTGAACGTGTCGGTCGCGACGTCGTAGTCGAAGACGGCGTATCCCCACCCGCCGCTGTCCGCGAATCGCTTGCTGTCCTTCTCCATGAAGTCCACGTTCATCAGGTCTCCCGGCACCGTTGCGTCGGGAAAGAACGAGTTCTTCTTCGGCTTCCAATGAACCTTGGCCATCTTGGCGCCGTCCGGGACAGGCTGGCCGTTGGCGGGAATGCCGGAGCGGTAGGCGTCGATCATCGCGGGATTGCCGAGAATCACGGCGACTGCCCCGCCATTCTGGCTCATGCCGATTGACTGCCAGCTTTCGTATCCCCTGAAGTCCGAGAACGCGAGGCCGCCAGGCACCTTCACGGTGTACTTGTCCTTGTCCTGCGCGGACAACGCCAGGCCGCCAAGAACGGCGAACCAGACCACAATCCCGATCGTCAACATGCTCTGACGGCTCATCGAATCACCTCCGGCATCGATCGCACTGTGTAGTCGTGTCAGATCAGTAACCTATCACGCAGATCCTATCGATACCCGTCCTGTAAACAACGAGCAAATTATTGCGCGACTGCAGATCCGCGACATTTGCGGGACCATTCTGGCAGCGTCGGCCGCGGCTGTCAGCGCTCCTGTCGCGCGGGGGCCTTACGGCCGCGCGGTTCTGGACACGATCGGCGTTTCTCGATCAATGCGTCTCGTCGATCGACTCCGATGACGGGTTCCTGAATGCCGACGCGGTGCGGCGATTGCGCGAGCAGCGCGGATCATCGGACGAGAGCGTCGAGGCGCAACGTGAACTGCTCTTGATGAGCGGGAGCCAGAACAGCGAGGGCAGCTCTTATGTCGTCGTCTGCATCGACGTACCACACGAACTGCCCCGAGGCGAGATCCAGCCCGTGATTCCGTGCGGCGCCAGGGCCCTTGTTCTCCTGCCGCACGGCTGTACAACGGACCTGCATGCGCGTTTGCCAGTCGCGCAGATACACATCCGTGCCGTCGGCCGAGCCGTCGTCGACGAAAATCAGCTCGATGTCGGGTTCATTGATTCCGGCCAGCGTGAACAACAGGCGATCGGCTTTGCCCGCTGAATTGAAGAACGGAACGATGACCGAGAGGAGCGGATCCCTCGTCTTGCACCGAGGTCACGGGCGTTGCAAGATCGAGCCCGTCCTCTCTTGCGAAGTGGACGGCGGCGCTCACGCCAGGTGTACAAATCAGAACGTGGCGCCGAATGGATTCGATGCGCTACCAGCCCGGCCTCAGCATTGGCGCGCTGACGTCACGGCATTGAAGGTCGCGCCGAAGCAGCCTCTGCTGTCCGCTTGACGAGCCGGACAATCTCGGTCAGCAGCGTTTCGGGCGGGCACGGTTTCGCCAGGAACACATCACAGCCCGCCCGCATGGCCTCAGCCTGATCCTTCGGAAACACATGCCCGCTGATCGCGATGATTGGGGCGTCGCGAGTGCGGCTGTCGGCGCGAAGTTGCTGCAGCAATGTGAGCATGTTTCCTGGATCGATCCCGAGATCCACCACCACGACGTCAGGCTGAGCCGAAGCCGCGTGCTGAAATGCCGCCGCGCCGTCGCATGCGACGACAGGCGCAAGCCCGGCATGTTCCAGGTATTCCGTGTACATCGACTGCTCATCCGGGATGCAGTCGACGAGCAGGATGCGATTGGAGCCGCGGGTCCAGGCGAGTTCCAGGGCCTGACCACAGGCGGCTCGCTCCGCGTGAGATCGTCCATTCCGTCGGCGTTCCGGAACGTGAACCATGCCGTACCACTAACAAGATCAGTTCCAAGCACGGCCACACCGTTTTCTTATCGCGATGCATGGTTTTTACTTACTCGGGACGCCGCGTGGCTCGGCGGGAGTCAGCCGTTCTTCAGGCTCGCCGGGCGTTGATGGCCAGCGCCGATCCACCAAAGGCCGGACGCTTCGTCGTTCGCCTCTTCGCGCACGCGCATCCTTCCGCCGTCGCCGCAGCCACTGCATCTCGATCGATCGTCCCGGCATTGTCGTCGATGCAATCATCAGCGGCCTCGACGCGATCGAATCGCCGGCAAAGAATTCCTGACGCTGCGTCCGTTCGGCAGCCTCGACAGTTCCCGATGAGCCTCTTCCGTTTGTTCCCGCCCTGATCGCGCCCTGAATGTCGTGAGATACTCCCCCTCCACGATGCGGCCTTCCGTTCCACATCACATCTCATGACGACAGACATCGAATTCCGACGGACGCGCCTATGACCATGCACACGTACGTGAACTTCGCGGGCACCTGCGCGGAGGCCTTCCGGTTCTATGAGAAACAACTGGGCGGCACGATTGGCATGATGATGACCCACGGCGAGGCGCCGGGTCAGAGTCGCAACCTCCCGGAGATGAAGGACGCGGTGCTCCACGCACGCATCTCGATCGGCGGTACACAGCTGATGGGAGCCGACATCCCAAACGCCGAACCGATGCGCAGCGCCTATCTGTCACTCCACGTCGACAGCGACGCAGAAGCGGAACGAATCTTTTCGGCGCTCTCCGATGGCGGGAAGGTCTTCATGCCGATCCAGGAGACGTTCTTCGCGACGCGCTTCGGACAGCTCCGGGATCGATTCGGCATCAACTGGATGATCCTGCGCGAGCGGCCGGCGGCGGCACCACGTTAAGCGTCCGCGCCCCTCGACGTACTTTCTTGCGCGTCCGCGTTGCCGAAAAAGCATAGGACTCGCGGCAAACCCGACATACCGTTCATCGGCTGCGCGTCACACCGGGGCGCAGCCGAAACAGTCCTGCCCTCGTATGGAACACGATCGTGAATCCTTCATCTGATTCGTCCAGCCAGAGACACACGCATTCGACGCTCGCAGCGGGCCGCGCGGAAACCCGCGGCTCTGCGTTTGCAACGCGCGACGCGGTTCCGTTCTGAGGCTACGAGAAAACACATGGCCACCAAGAAGGATCAGAAAAAGAAGCGGCGACCCGCACCGCCGAAACAGCGGAAGGTCTCCGTCAAGCCGAAGAGGGCCGCTTCGAAACCGAGACCGGGCAAGCGCGCGATCACGGGCGTCACGACCGGTCCCGTCGTCACAGGCGGCGTCACCGGCACTGGCGTCGTCGTGCCTCCGGCCATCCTGACCCCGAACGGCAACTTCTTCGACGCCGGCCGCCCGGGTCACGCGGTGGTCCGGCCGACCGACCTTGTGGCTTTGCGCCTGCAGCTTCAGAACCTGGTGGTCACGGCCGGAAGTCCGCCTCGTCTTCGGAAGACCGCGGCAGGCGCGGCGTACCTCGTAGTGCACTTCCCGCCCCAGGCCATCACCGAACTGGCGTTTTTCGAAACGAAGCCAAAGGGGACGACGAATCCAGCAAACCCGCCGGATGGAACACACGACGACGGCGGCAGCCAGCCGCCAACCCCACCGCCGGTCAGGGCGCGAATCTCCGGTGAATCGAGGCTGGTGTTCAGCGTGCCCGACGGATTCAACGTCGAGTACACGCTCCAGGGCGTGCTCACGGCCATCGAGAATCTGTCGCTCGTGGTGACCGCCAACGCTACGCCGCCGCCCCCGGCCCGCGGCACGATTCTGTTCGCGGACATCTTCAGCTCGCAGCTTGCGAACCTGTCGGCGAAACAACGTGCGTCGCTGAGCAGCTTTGCCGTCCGCAGCCTGAGAATCGCCGCGGTTCAGGGCGACGCCGCGACCTTCAAGCTGCGGCAGGCCGCGGGCGGACCTGGCCTCCGTCCGACGGCCACGGTCGTGACCGGTCCGATTACCGGCGTGGTGGTCGGTCGGACTCCGCCGCGACCGGTGGCGCCAACAGCGCTGCAGACCGCGATCGAGCTGCCCTGGCGCCTGATCCTGAGCCCATACGGCGCCGAACGGTGGCGTCATGCAAAGGTGCCGGTCACGTCGCCGGTCGGTCGCACGGAACTCTGGCACTCGCGGCTCGTCGCGCCAAACGCGAAAGGCGTCGCGATCGAGCCGCCGCGCCCGGACTCTCAGCGCACCGTGCGCGCCATCTGGGCGTTGACCGGTGAGGGTTCGAACAAGCCGATGCAGAGCGCGTTCCCCAACGGTGCTGCCGATTTGCCCGTGCCGGTCGACAACCCGTTCCGCATGCCGCTCAGCGACTTCGATCGGTTCCAGATCACGCACCTGTCGTCGAACTTCTCGCGGGTCAAGGCCACGCTGCTCCAGCCGGCCTACACACCGACTCCAATCGGCACGAACCTTCTGATGCTCTCGGCGCTCGGCGGGTGGCTCGATTCGCGCGGCGCCTGGGAGGTTCCGCCGGGGTTGTCGGTCGAGGAATGGGTCCACCGGGCGACGATGGGGCGCGACCACTACGTGAAGGTGGTCTACAAGGGCTTCGCGTACCCATTTGGACACCGCGTCGCGCTCGTGAAGGTGACCGAGCGCAAGTTCCACAACGGGGCGCGCGACGGAAACGGCCAGCCGACAATCGAGCAGCGAAGCGGCAACACCGCCTACCTGCGGCAGCGGCTCTTCATCGTGCCGCGCGAGCGTGAGATGACGTTTACCGAAACGTCACTGCACAGCAACGACAATTCGCGCCGATTCCACTTCCAGATGCCGTTCTCGAGCGTCCGCCTGCTCACACCGGTGACGCCCAACCTGGATCAGCCAAACGTTGGCCCGAGCGCCATCGATCTGCCGCCCGAGCTGACGCCGGCGAGCCAGCGCATGTTCTGGCCGTGCGTCAACGGGGCGCCGTACCGGTTTCAGTATTCCGCCACCGATCTCGACGGCCGGACGGTGCAGTTCGACCTGCCGATCATCTTCATCGACAACACGCTCCTGCCGGACATCGCGACGGCGGAGGCGATGTCGGCCAAGGCGCGGACAGCGTGGCAGGCGGCGAACGCCGATCGCCGTCAGGCCGCCTTCAAACAGCAGCGCATCGCCTTTGCGCAGAGCGTGAAGGCCGGTGATACCTCCATCCAGGCCGACACGATCGCGTTCGACGCGGAAGTCGAGGCGAACAATCCGACGATCCGCGCCTACAGCAACCACCTGGCGCATCCGCCGTTCTACCCGAAGGTGCAGGAGGCGTGGGTGCGCATCGCGGCCCTCGCGCAGTTGACCGGCAGCGGCAAGAACAACCACATCGCCTGGAACGCGCACTATCTCAAGCAGGGGTTCGACAACAATCAAGGCCAGGTGTTCGTCGACGTCCTCAAAGAGTCGGGGATGGCGCAACTCGATTTCTCGACACAGGGCGATCGGTCTGGCGGATTCGTCCAGCCGAACCTGAAGCCGAGCGCCATCTCGCGACTGACCGGTCCGGTGACCGGCAACGTGTCGAACTTCATCAACGGTACGATGACCGGCACGGATGCGTTTCCGAGCTCGATCTCTGACCTGCCGCTGCCGCTCCTGTTCGGATGCATCCCGCTTGGCGACGTCATCGAGGCGGTTACCAATCTCGCCGGCAGTCCGGACAAGATCCCGAAGTTCGGGTCCGAGGCGAGCACTCAGGTCGAGAGCTTCATCAACGGCCTGGTGCGGCTGTTCGATTTCGTGTCGAAGCTGGCCGATCAGCCCGGCCACCTCGCCGACGCGGCGATGGCGGCGGTCAAGAGCACGCTGCAGGATCTGCTCGCCCAGGCGCAGTCCTATGCGGCGCCGCTGGTCGCGGATGCCAAGGCCCGCATCAACCAGCTCACGACCGCGCTCGACGGCGTCGTCTCGCAGGTGCAGCAACTGTTCGACCAGACCATCGACGCCGCTCCCGCGCTGCCGGGACTCCCCGGCGCCATCTCCGCGGCGCAGACGGCCGCGTCGAACCTGCGAACCACGGCCAACGCATCGGTTGGCGGCGTGTCGCTTCCGTCGGGATTCCGTCAGTCTCTGCTGCAGGTCGCCAATCAGCTCGACTCGTTTCTCGGCGATCTCGGCACCATCGCCACCCTGATCACGCAGGGCAAGGCACTCTTCACGGCGCTCGATGCGATCGTCGGCCATCCGGATCAACTCGGCAACCTGCTCTCCGATCCTGGACAACTCAAGACCAAGATCGAGGCGCTCCAGGCGGCGCTTGGCCCGATTCAGGCCACGCTGAAAAACTTCCACCTGATCGACGGCGCGCCTCGTCAGGCGATCCTGGCGGCCATCGATGTCGTGCTGCAGGTGCTCGACGCGGCCGACGATCTCCTGAAGCTGCTCGAGATGCTCACGGGCGACGAGCTGACGATCCGCTTCGACTGGAACCCGAAGATCTCCAACTGGGCGCTCCCTGGCGCCGATCCCAACAAGGACGCGTTGTTCCGCGCGAACGACAAGCGCGGGTTCCTCGTCGCGGTCGAGGCCAAGGTCAAGAAGAACGGGCAGAGCGCTCCGAAGATCAGCGTGGTGTGCAGCCTGAAAAGCTTCGACCTCGTGCTCATCGCTCCGGCCAGCTTCATCGAGCTGAACTTCGAGAAGATCGAGTTCCGCGTCGACAGCTCGGCCAAGATGGACGTGGACGTGCTGCTCACGGACATCAAGTTCGTGGGCCCCCTCAGTTTCGTCGAGACGCTGCGCGACCTGATTCCGCTCAACGGCTTCTCCGATCCGCCGTTCCTCGACATCACGCCGCAGGGGATCGACGCGGGCTTCTCGCTGTCGCTGCCGAACGTGGCGATCGGCGTCTTCAGCCTGACGAACCTGAGCCTCGGCGCCGGCTTTACGGTGCCGTTCATCGGTCAACCGCTGAGCGTCCGGTTCAACTTCTGCACGCGCGAGCAGCCGTTCAACCTGACGGTCACGCTGTTTGGCGGCGGCGGATTCTTCGGCATCACGCTGGATCCCCACGGCATCCAGATTCTCGAAGCGTCGTTCGAGTTCGGCGCGAGCATCTCGATCGATCTCGGCGTCGCCTCGGGCGGCGTCCACGTGATGGCCGGCCTCTACTTCCGGATGGAGAACAGCGAGTGCTCGCTGACCGGATACTTCCGCCTGGGGGGCGAGGTGAGTGTGCTCGGGATCATCTCGGCGTCGCTCGAGCTCTACCTGGAGTTGAAGTACGAATTCGAATCGGGGAAGTGCGTCGGCACCGCGTCGCTCACCATCGAAGTCTCGGTGTTCATGTTCTCCGCGAGCGTGACGGTGACCTGCCAGAAGAAGTTTGCCGGTTCCAACGGCGACCCGTCGTTCCGCGACCTGATGGGCATCAACCCGGCGCTGTCGCTCGCCGACGAGCTCGCGTCGATTGGCACCGGCACCACGTACGCGTGGCGTGATTACTGCGAAGCGTTCGCTTAGGAGAAGGCGGGATGGCCCAACAACGAATCATCTGGACCGTGCTGCCCCACGGTCGTTACGAAGATGGCACCTTCGCCGGCAGGCTGCGCGTGTCGATTGTCGCATCGCCGCGACTCACGCCCGAGGCGCCCGACCAGCAGACGCTCCACTCGTTCCCGGAGTGGGTGCGCTGGCCCGACACGCTGAAGAACGTCAAGTTCCGCCTGCGCATTGGTGCGGCCGTCGTCGATCTCCAGCCGACCAGCCAGCCGGATCCGAATCTGTGGTCGCGATTCTTCAGCGAGGCGACTCCCGTCGCGGGATTCGTCTTCAAGAACATGTCGCAGGTCAACCTGCGCTCGTTCGCCGTCCGCAACGTCCTGGGTCTGCTGCGCACGCATTACGGGGGGCTCGCCGTTCAGTCGGCCGGCACGCATCCGACGCTGCTGCCATGGAAGAACGCGCATCCCAATCTGAAAGGGATGCTCACGGATGCGGGCACGCGCACGCAGATCGTCAATCTCGGCGACCGCCAGATCGAGCTGCCCCTGCCCGGCTTCAACCGCTTCTTCGACCAGGACAATCCCGAGGGACTGGATCGTCGTCTCGGCGATCTCGTGTTCGGGCCCAAGAGCCGCATTCGCACGACGGCCACCGGCATCGGCGTGGACGCCCAGGGCAATCCGGTCGCCGGGAAGGCGTTTCCGGTTCGCGCACTGCCGTCGGACTGGAGCAATCCGTCGGGAGGCGGCCCGGCCGCGCCGATCATGTCGCAGTTCTCGACGGCTGGCGAATACACGTTGTATCAGGCGAACCGTTTTTATCGTCGCGAACCGCTGACCAAGGCGCGCGTCGACGAGCTGAACGCGCAGGGTCAGCTTCGACGGCCGCAGCTCGTGAACGTACCGCCGCCTCCGCCCGCGCCCGACTACGACTTCCATCAGATCGTCGCGTCGTTCGCGGACTACCCGGGGCTGCTCCGCGCACTGGGTCTCGTGATCGATTGCGCGCTGCCGGCCAACTCGCCGATCGATCAGCAGATCAGCGCGCTGCCCTCGGCGCAAGGCGTCATGGGCCTCGAACTGGTGTGGAGCGGCGGTCATCATCCCGCTGACGACTCGTGCCCGCGCACGGCGTGGCTGGGCAGCAAAGAGCGCTTCACGACGCGGCCTCGTTCCTTCGATCACGACCGCGGCATGCTGCGTCTCGCGAGCGCGCACGACCGCTGGAACCAGGGCAAGGACAGCCCGTTCGACGTGTATCAGGTAGACCCCGACGGCGCCGCGCTGAAGACCGTGAACTTCGTGCTGTCGGCGCAGAACCTCGTGGCCAAAAGCCTGACGCCGGGAGCGGCGGGAGAAGTCACCTACACCACCGGCGACAAGCAGCCCGTTGCAGCGCTCCGTTCCGGCGGCCTGGGTGTCTCGAAGCATGGACGAGCCACCGCGGTTGCACAGGATGCCGCGTCCGCCGCCCTCAAGGATCAGGCGATTCGCGGCGGTGCCGCGGCCTCGCAGAACATCGTGCTCTTCACCGAAGACGTCCTGCGCGGCTACCGTGTGGACGTGCAAGCGATGCCCGGCGGCGTGGCCGGCGCGTGGCATTCGCTGTGTCAGCGCCACGGCACGTATCGCTTCATCGCCAGCGGCGACACGATCGACGTTCCCGACGATGAAGGGTACGTCAAGGGTGCATCGACGACGAGCGGCGCCGGTGCCGACAGCGATCCGGACGACCACTACCTGCACGAGTCGCTCTTCCGTTGGACTGGATGGAGCCTCGTCGCGCCTCGACCGGGACGAACGCTCCAATCCCAGGTCGATGAGACAACCGGCGTCCAGGGTGAGGTGCCGACCGACGTGACCGACGAAGCCACCACGGGTGGCAACGGACTGGCCGTGTCGTTCGTCGCCGCCAAGGGCAGCCTGCCGCGGCTCCGCTTTGGCGTGCCATACCGCTTCCGGGCCCGCATTGTGGATCTGGCCGGCAACAGTCTGGACATGAAAGATCCGTCGCTCGACAAGGACCCGGAGGTCACCCAGCCGGTCGTCTACTGGAGGTTCGAGCCAGTCGATCCGCCGGCGCTCGTCCATAGATCGCGAACGAGCGAGGGCGAATCGCTGGAACGCATGGTGATTCGGAGTAATTGGAACGCGACCGCGAAGGCGTACCTGACGACGCCCGCCTTCGCCGCCGCGCGCGCACTTCCCGCATCCGCCGATTTCGAATACACGGAGGTGAACGAGCGTCACGCCGTGCCGCCGAAATCATCGCAGCTGCAATGCGAGCAGCACGGTCTCTTCGATCCCCTGTTCGCGAACCCGACGACCATCAAGACCGCTTACGGCATTGCCGCGCGCGAGGCCGGGACGCTGTACGACGCGGGGCCATCGACGGCGCTCGAGCTCGTGACACCCGCCTCCGTGGCAAACGTCGCCACGACCAAGGCGCTGCCGCCGCAGCTGCCATCGCCTGACAATCCGACGGGCGACCGGCTCGCGCCCGGACAGTACGTGATCCATCGAGAACCTCAGGTCGCGACGCCGTACCTGCCGGACGGTGCGGCCGGCGGCCTAGCGCTCCGGGCGATGCCGGGATCGGCGCTGCCCGGCGTCACCGCGCCGATGGTGCTCGGGCCCAGCGCGATGGTGGTGCTCGCGCCGAACCAGGAGCTCGTGCTGCTCGTCGCGTACTCGAAGCACTGGCCCGACACGACAGGATTCCGCATCGTCCTCGCCGAACGTCCGTCCACGCTGACCGATCCGCCGTGCGTGGAGGCGTATCCAGGCAACGGCGCGCCGCAGTGGGACGAGAGCAAGCGCGTCCTGACGCTGTTCGTTGAAAAAGGACGCATCGTGCGGCTGCGCTACGCCACGTTCGTCGACAAGAATTTCGTCGCCACGCTCGGACTCGCCGATTGGACGGGCACCGCCGGCGATGCCCAGTTCGTTCGCGCCATGGCGAACCTGGGCTGCGGATGGATGACCAACCCATACCGCTCGCTGGTGCTCGTGCACGCGACGCAGCAACCCGTCTGCGCTCCCGTGTTTCTTGGCCTGTCGGTGCAGCGGGACCTTGGCGATCAGCACGCGACCCTGTCGAGCCGTCTCGAGATGCACGGCCGCAGCACGGGCAAGTTCGAGATCGAAGCCGCGTGGCAGGAGTGGGTCGACGATGTGGACAAGCCCGGACCCGAGCTGGTGGACTCGCACGGACAGCTCGGCGAGGTTCAGCTGCCGGAGAACTACATCAATCTCTTCAGCCTTGGCCCGACGATCGACTTGCAACAACCGGATGGCGGCGGCCAGAAGCGCGCACGCGGCGATCGTCATGAATTCGGCGACACGAAGTTCCGCTTGATTCAGTACACGCTGCGGGCCACGACCCGCTTCCGCGAGTACCTCCCCCCGGCGTTGTACGCGCAGCGCGACCAGGTCACGCGCGTCGGCCCGATCGCATCTGGTCCGGCCATGAAAGTCGGTGCCGCCAACGATCCCGGCGCGCCCGTGCTCGCCGTCGGCAGCGGAACCGCGCTCAACACCGTCGTTCCCGCGACCGCGCCTCCTGACGATCCGCGCGTCGTCTATCAGGTGCCGACCTTCCGTTGGGCCGAGACGGCCGGCGCCGGATCGCTCGACACGACGCGCCTTGGAAACGGACTGCGCGTCTGGCTGGAACGACCGTGGTTCTCGTCCGGTAATGGCGAGCTGCTCGGCGTGGTCATCCTCGGCGAGAACTCGGCCTTCACCGACATCCCGGCGTCGTTGGTTCCGCTTGTCACGCAGTGGGGTCTCGATCCGTTGTGGGATACCGTGCTTCCGAAGTTCCGTTCGCGAGTCGAGGACTTCACGGCTCGCGTGACGTCCGAGGCCGTGTCGCTGCGCGAGGTTCCCTCGACGACGGTGCAGGTGGTCGGTCACCGTGTGCAGTGGGATGCGGATCGCCGTTTGTGGTACTGCGACATCGAGCTGGATCCGGGCGCCACATACATGCCGTTCGTCCGGCTCGCGTTCGTTCGCTATCAGCCAAACGCGCTCGACGGTGCGAAGATCTCCAAGGTCGTCCTCGGTGACTTCGCGCAGGTCCTGCCGCGACGGCGGTCGACGTTCAAGCGAACCGGCGCGCAAGTCACGTTGGCTCTGCACGGCACCGTGCCGGATCACGGTCCGATGCTGTTCCCGGGCGATTCGCCGTTCCAGGACGGCTCGCCGATCCCGCCGCTCGGTACATCGGGCGAAACCGGCCGGAACAAGATCCAGCTCGTGCTCCAGACGCGCGACCCCGCGCTCGATTCCGATCTCGCGTGGTCCGACGTCCAGGTCCTGGCGTCAAGCCTGCTGGCGCCTGCAGGTACCACGAGCGGTGCGGTCTTGCCGGGCGGAGTGATCACTCCCACAGTGAAGCCCGGGGTTGCAGCGAAACCGGCTGCCGGCAAGCCGGCGGCAAAGGATCTCACTGAGCGGCTCGACCTTGCGGCGATCAACATTGGCACGGTGACCGCGACCGGAACGCCGACGACCGGCATCACGACGACCGTGGGCGGTGGCGTCATCACGCTGATCGACCCGACGATCTGGCAGACGACGATCACGCTGCCGGCCGTGAGCGGCAAGCCGGCGCGCCTGGTCGTCCGGGAATTCGAGCGGTACTACACCGACCGATGGATCAACCAGGGACAAATCGGCATGCTCCACATGCGGAGGGTCGTCGAGGAGCGCCTCGTCTACACGGCGTTCTTCAACTTGTAGCTGCGGTCGTCACGCAGGGCTGAAGCCCTGCGCCACACCTGGCAGTCGTACGTGGCGCACGCCTTCAGGCGTGCGTTGTCGTCGGTATCTTCTTGGCGGAACTCCGGTAGTGTCCGGCTTCAGCCGGACCCTAACTCGCGATCGCATATCGCGATCTTCCGCGCCGTTTCCTCCGGCTTCCCGGCCTCGTTCGCCCAGAGCGCGTGTCGCTGGCGCAGATCGACCCACAGGTCGAGACTCTGCTGATACCGCTGACGCGCGTTACGCCACCTGTCGATCGCCTGGTGACCGTTCGCGGGCTTCGCGGCGAGCGCGGCGCTGGCGTCGCCGAGATCCGAGTAGAGGCGAGCGAGGCCGCGGCCGTACACCGCCTGGTGCGGTCGCGACGCCACGATCGGTTCCCGAATCGCGCGCGCCTCGTCGAGCACGGCGATCGCGCGGCCCGGATCGTGACCGGCGAGCAGACTCTCGCCCGACAGCATCAGGCTGTCGGCCAGGTCGTCGAGGTATTCCATGTTCCCCTTGTCGTGGCCGGCCAGCTCGCGGCGGATCGCGATCGTCCGCTCGAGAACCCTGGCGGCCGACGCATGTTCACCTTCCGCCAGGAGGATTTCGGCCATCTTCTGCGTGCAGCCGCCGATGTCCTTCCGGGGCGCGGCATTTTTTGGATCGGCGCGCAGCAGGCCCTCGTACAGCGCGAGCGCATGGTTCTCGGCGGCGAGCGCCTCCGCATACTGATGCAGTCCTCCAAGCGCGTCGCCGGTGTAGTAGTAGCCGTTGGCCACCAGACCGACGTAGTCCGCGTTGTCCGGGGCGCTTGCGCTCATCGCTTCCTCATTCGACAGCGCCTCGCGGAAGCTGTCGAGCGCATGGACAGGGTCTCCGCGCACCATGAACATGATCCCGAGACGTTCCCTCGCAACGGCGATGCGGTGTTTGAAGTCGGCTTCCGGCGGATCCAGGCGCGCGGTCTCCGCCACTTCCAGTGCCTTCTGAAACATCGTGAGCGCGCCATCGTAGTCGCCGGTGCCAAAGAGCGCATCGCCGAGGTAGAGCGGCGCGCGGAAGGCGTCGCGGCGCAACTCAGCGCTCGGCGCACGCGCCACCAGCCGCTGCGTAATGTCCATCGCCTCGCGTGCACGCTCGATCGCACCCTTCGGGTCCCCGCGCACTTCGAGGATTCGTCCGATGCGCACCAGGGCGATCGCGACATCCTGCTGAAACGTCACATTGCCGGGATCGGCGGCCGTCAGCCGGCGCCGGAGCGCCAGCGATTGCGAATAGCTGGCGAGCGCTCCGTCCGTGTCGCCCGTGCGCGACGCCGACGGCCTCCCCTGGACGTCGCCGAGCTTCAGATACGCGGTGGACAGTTCCGACAGCAGCTCGCGATCGGTTCCTGCCTCCTCGGCGAGGCCGTTCAGGTACTCCTGCGCCTTCTTCACCACCATTTCGCGCGCCGGCGTCGACCCGGGCAGCGCGGCGATCGCATCGTGGAAGTCGAAGAGGAACGCGTTCGCGACCTGACGCACCTCCTTGAACCGCCGCTCGGCGTTCGCCCGCTCGCGTCGCGCGATACCCGCCTGGGCTCCCGTGATCACGGTCGCGCTCACGAGCGTGACGGCCATGGCCGCCGCAGCGACGACAGCGGCCTTGTGCCGGCGGACGAACTTCGCCGCGATGTACGTCAACGTATCGGGGCGCGCCGACACGGGGAGGCCGGCCAGCAGCCGGCGAATGTCCTCCGAGAATTCACCGGCGCCCGCGTAGCGGCGCGACGGCTCCTTGTCCAGCGCTTTCAGGACGATGTTGTCGAGATCACCTCGCAGCGTCTTGAGCAGTCGCTCCGGACTCATGCCGCGCAGTGCGCTGATGGAATCGAGCGCATCGCAGGCAGCCGCCACACTGGGTTTTTCCGGTTCTTCCTCGCAGACGGCCCGAACCAGGCCGACGCCTTCGGTTTCGAACTGGCTGAAGGGACGGCGGCCGCACAGAAGCTCGTACAGGAGAACCCCCATGCTGTAGACGTCGCTGACGGTCGTCACGCGATCGCCGCGCAGCTGCTCCGGCGACGCAAAGCCCGGCGTCATCCACCGGTGGACGGTTTCGGTCTCGTGAACCCCTTCGTCAGATCCGAGAATCTTCGCAAGGCCGAAGTCGAGCAGCTTTGGTTCGCCGTCGCTCGAGACCAGGACGTTGGACGGCTTGATGTCGCGGTGAACGACGAGGTTCTGGTGCGCGTACGCCACCGCCGCGCAGATCTGGCGGAAGATCGCGAGCCTGCCGTCGATGCCGAGCCGTCGCTCGTCGCAGTACGCCGTGATCGGCTGACCCTGCACGTACTCCATCACGAGATACGGCAGGCCGTCGGACGTCGTGCCTCCGTCCAGCAGGCGCGCGATGTTCGGATGCTTGAAGTCAGCGAGGATCTGCCGTTCGGTGCGGAAGCGGCGCACGATCGCGTCGGTGTCCATCCCCCGCTTGATGATCTTGAGCGCCACCTCGTGCCTGAACTCGCTGTCGGCGCGCGCCGCCAGATAGACGGCGCCCATGCCGCCGCGCCCGAGCTCCCGCTGAATCTCGTAGGGGCCTATCCGCTGCCCGATGATGTCGACGGACGCATCGTGCTGCCCGCCCGCGATGACCGAGTGAAGGAGCGGCCCTGCATCACGCGCGTCGAAGGCGGGCGTTTCGTACCGGTCGCGCGCGAGCTCGATCGATTCGAGGAGCGACGACACTTCGCGGTGCAAGGCCTCATCTCCGGAGCAGGCCTTGGCCACAAACGCTGCGCGCGACGCCGGATCCCGGGCCTGGGCCTCGAAGACAATCGCCTTCACCCTCTGCCACTGCTCGCTCGTCATATCAGATCGGCGAACCGGTCCCTGTCGTGAGCATCCGGTGCAGCCAGCCCTTGGCCAGCGCCCATTCGCGTTTCACCGTCGCGGGCGAGATGCCAAGCACCTCACCCGTCTCCTCCACCGTCATGCCGCCGAAGAATCGCAGCTCCACGATGCGCGCCTGGTCGGCGTCGAGACGTTCGAGCTCCCGCAGCGCCCGATCGATCGCAATCAGGTCGACGGCGTCGACGGGGGCATCAGGAGCCGAGACGGACAGATCCTCGATCGCGATGGTCGGCATGTCGCCGCCCCGCTTGTCGCGCATCCGTCGCCTCGCATCGTCGAGCAGGATGCGCCGCATGACCCGCGCCGCGATCGCGAAGAAGTGCGCACGGTTCTGCCAGTCGACATCGCGCTGGCCGGCCAGCTTCATGTAGGCCTCGTTCACCAGCGCGGTCGTCTGGATCGCCCCGCGCCACTCGCGGGCCATGTGGCGGGAGGCAATCACGCGGAGCTCGTCGTAGACGAGTGGGATGAGCCTGTCGAGCGCCTCGCGATCGCCCGATCGCCAGTCATGCAGGAGGCGCGTGATTTGAGCGGCTGACGAATCGACCATGCAAGGATTCTGTTGGGGGCGTCATTACCCCACGCCTCGGCGCGAAGGTCAAGTACGAGGCGGGCCACCGCTGATGACGATCCGAGATAACAGATCCGTAACGAAACCGAACGCAGGCCTGAAGGCCTGCGCCACATCTGATTCGTGTCGCGGCCCTGCCGGTGTGGCGCAGCGCTTCAGCGCTGCGAAAGAGCCGCCGGCCGGCCTGCTGTGGCGCAGCGCTTT
>Ga0070665_100001265_pt1 | contig 30366 bp, 22 predicted proteins | sample KBSS13metaG_FD_65862 | JGI IMG/M metagenome (GOLD analysis project Ga0070665, IMG submission 65862) | Switchgrass rhizosphere microbial communities from Kellogg Biological Station, Michigan, USA - KBS S1-3 metaG | ecosystem: Host-associated > Plants > Roots > Rhizosphere > Soil ... | reverse complement strand
GGGGCGTCGCTGCCCTGTAGCCCCGCCTCGGCGGCGCGCAACCCGTCCGCTTCGCTCCCGGGTCCTCCACTCCGTTTCAGCCCTTCGGGTGCGCCCCGCCTTTGGCCGGCGGGGCTGTTGGTCCGCTCCTGCCGCCCCCCGCCACCCTGGCGCCGGTCAATGGCGGTTTGGAAAAGGAGTGAAGGACCATGAGTACATCGGAGCGTCAGAGCCTCTATGGTGAGGTTACCGCCAAGATCATCGCCGAGCTGGAGGAAGGCAGGCTGCCATGGGTGCAGCCTTGGGATGCGGTGCGGTGTCCGTGCACGATGCCGCACAATGGGCTGTCGGGCCGGGTCTATTCCGGGATCAATATTCTGATCTTGTGGGCCTCTGGGATTGAGCAGGAATACTCATCGCAGCGCTGGCTGACCTACAAACAGGCGGAGAAGGCAGGCGCGCATGTCCGGCGCGGGGAGAAGGGAACGGTCATCTGCTATGCCGACCGCTTCACGCCCAGGGACGAGGCCGAGAAGGCACGGGGCGAAGACCGCGAGGCACGCACGATTACCTTCCTGAAGCGTTTTACCGTGTTCAACCTGGATCAGTGCCAAGGGCTGCCCGAGGAACTGACCAGCATTCCGGCATTGCCCGATCCGATTCTGGCGATTGCCGAGGCCGACCGGGTGATTGCCGCATCGGGCGCGGATTTCCGGATCGGCGGGGGCGAGGCGTTCTATTCGCCCACGCAGGACTACGTGCAGGTGCCGCCGCAGGCTGCCTTTCACGATCCCATAAACTGGTACCGCACCGCACTGCATGAGCTCGGACATCACAGCGGCCATGTCAGCCGGTTGAACCGCGACCAGTCCGGCGCGTTTGGTTCGGCCGCCTATGCCAAGGAAGAGCTCGTCGCGGAAATGGCGGCCGCCTTCACTTGCGCCTCGCTGGGCATCCAGCCGACGGTTCGGCATTCGGATTACATTGGCGCGTGGTTGGCCGTGCTTCACGCCGACGAGAAGGCCATCTTCCGAGCCGCCAGTGCAGCCAGCAAGGCGGCCGAATTTGTCCTCTCGGGCGGGGAGGTGCGGTCATGACCGATCGGCTTCTACCCCATGTCTTTCGGCGGCGGGGCCATCGTGCCCTGCGCCGGATGACCGCGCGACAGCGCGCTATTTTCTGGGCGATGCGTCTGGAGGAAACGAGCTACCCAGAGTTGGCCGAGCGCCACGGCATCAGCGCCGACGAGGTGCAGGCCGAATTCACCGCAGCGCTCATCCTCTTCACGCGCATCCTGCGCGAGCCCGAACCATGGTGGCTGCGCCTATGGCCGTGGTGATCAACAGGCCCTGCGTGATGGCTTGCAGCCCAATGACTTGCCATCACGCGGCAAGCCCGACAGGGTAGAGACAATAGCATGCGCAGCGATCTCGATCATCTCCCCGCGAACAAGCAACGCGAGCTCGAGCGCGTACTCCAGCTCATCTTCGAGGAATTCGAGGATGCCTTTGCGCTCGCCAAGCACGAGTGGAAAAAGAAGGGACGCATCCTCAAGGTCATTCTCTACGGCAGCTATGCGCGCGGCAACTGGGTCGACGAGCCGCACACCGCCAAGGGCTACAAGTCGGATTACGACCTGCTCATCGTGGTCAACGACAAGCGGCTGACCGACCGAGTCAAATACTGGGCCAGGGTCGATGACCGGCTGATGCGCGAATACGGCATTGCCGGCACCATCAAGACCCCGGTCAATTTCATCGTTCACACCCTCGGCGAGGTGAACGACGGGCTGGCGCATGGACGCTACTTTTTCATGGACGTCGCGCGTGACGGCATCGCACTTTACGAGAGCGACGACACCGAACTGCACGAGCCCAAGCCTAAAACGCCGCATGCCGCGCTGGACATGGCGAAGGAGTATTTCGAGGAGTGGATGCCGAGCGCGCAGCAGTTTCTTGAGACCGCTAAGTTCACCGCCGAAAAAGGCTGGAACAAAAAGGCTGCCTTCCTGCTGCACCAAGCGACAGAAAGCCTGCTGCACTGCGTCCTTCTCGTGGTGGAATTTTACACACCACACGTCCACAATCTCGGTTTTCTGCGTACGCAGGCTGAACGGCTCGATGCCCGGCTGACCTATGTCTGGCCAGACGAAAACCGTAAACAGCGCGCGATGTTCGAGAAGCTCAGGGAGGCCTACGTCAAGGCGCGCTACAGCAAGCACTACCGGATCAGCGCCGAAGAGCTGACCTGGCTGGGCGAACGCGTCGAGGAACTGGGCCGCGTCGTCCACGAAATCTGTTCGGAACGCATCGCGCAGTTGGAAAAGACGGCGCGGGCCGCCGGATGATCGGTTGGTTCAAAAGGCGCATCCAGGCACGTGCGGAGCGCAAACAGATCGACGGTCTAATCGATCGCCTGCATGTCGCACCCGAAGATCGCGATGTCGCCACCATCTTTCCGATCATCTTGCCCGGTGAACTCATCCGCGATGATTGGCCCGGCCCGATCATCGCGTTGGAGGAGGTCCCCTTCGCGTTATCGTGGGCGGAAATCGCCGAGCCGGGCCGCTGGGTCTACGTTGATCATGAGCTCGCCCGATACTGGGAAGACAAGGCGATTGACTGGCGCCGCGCCGCGTTCGCGAACTTGCGCCGCGTCAGTAATCCTGGCGTCAATGGCGAAAAGTGCAACGACGATGGCCAACCCTTCGTCAAAGTGATGTTTCAGCCTGACGCCTTTGGCCCTTCCCGACTTCTCATCCCTCGATTGCTGGAAAGCGAGCTAGGCGCCGATTACCGCGTGGCGTTGCCCGAGCGCACATGCGCCGTCGCGTTCAAGCGCGAGTTGACGCCGACGCAGGAACAGGACGTGCAAGGCATCGTTGATGGTTGCTTTCGCAATGGCACCGAGCCGATGTCCCCGCAGCGGTTTGTCGCATCGGACTTTTGGCATCTGGCAACTGAAAACGGCTGGTAGCGCGAGACCTTCCCCTGCGGCTGTGATCGAACGCGAAAGGTCATGGATCGTGACGGTCAGAAAACGCCCGCGATCCGCGCCGCCGCCACAATGCCAGCGTCTGTTCGCGATCATCACTGCGCAGTTTTGCTGCCGCCTCGACCAGTAGGCCGAGGACCACGGCGCGATCGTCGTCGGCGAGTTCGACGAGGCCTGCCTTCATGACGAGCCCGCCGAGTTCGATCAGATGCCGTGTGCGTTCGCGCCGCTTCACTTGCCAGTCACGGGTGTCATGCCGCGCCTGCTTCGCTTGAAGACGGTTGTGAGCGGCCGTCGTCCTTCGCAGCGCCGCCCTGCTCGTGGCCAGTGCGGCTGCCAGCGTCTTCGCGTCGCCCTTGAAAGAAGGCAGCACCCCGCTTGCGCCACGCCTCCCGTGTAGGACGTTCGGCCGTGGTGGCAGCGAGCAAGGCCCCGGCCAGCTCCTCGATGGTGAGCTCGTCGGCACCGGCCGCCATGACCAGCTCGCCAAGCTGGCTTTGCTTGCGGCTCTTCAGTTGCCTGGCCTTGTCGGTCAGAGCCTTGAGTTCGGCATCGTAGTCGCGTGGTTTGCGCATCTGTCCGGCTCCTTGTAGTGGTTGCGGACAGATCAGTTATCGTCGCTCCCGATCAGCGGCAATGTCGTGAAATCTCCTGGGATTTAGAAATCCCGAGATTGATGAAATCTTTCGAGGGCGCGCTTATACGTCGTGCCGACGTCGCTTTTCGAGTGTAAGTGGATCGCCGTCATGGCGATCTACCACTTCTCGGCCAAGGTCATCTCGCGTAGCTCCGGCTCGTCCGCCGTGGCAGCGGCCGCCTATCGCTCCGCCTCCCGGCTGCACGACCAGCGGCTCGACCGGGCCCACGACTTCTCCAACAAGGCGGGCGTCGTCCATAGCGAGGTCATGCTGCCTGACGGCGCCCCCGAGCGCTGGCGGGACCGAGAGGCGCTGTGGAACGATGTCGAGGCGGCCGAGCTGCGCAAGGACGCACAGCTCGCGCGCGAGATCGAGTTCTCTCTTCCCAGAGAGCTGGACCAGGAGCAGGGCATTCGCCTGGCGCGCGACTTCGTCGCCCGTGAGTTCGTGGATCGCGGGATGGTCGCCGATCTCAATGTCCACTGGGACATGGGCGAGGATGGGCTGCCCAAGCCGCATGCCCATGTGATGCTCGGGCTGCGGCAAGTGACCGGGGAGGGCTTCGGCTCCAAGGTGCGCGAGTGGAACCGCACCGAGTTGCTGACGCACTGGCGTGAGGCCTGGGCCGAACACGTCAACACACGTCTTGCAGAACTCGACATCGATGCGCGTGTCGATCATCGCAGTTTGGAGGCGCAAGGCATCGAGCTTGAGCCGCAGCACAAGATCGGTCCAGCCGCTTCGCGCATGGTAGGGCAGGGGCTCGAAAGCGAACGCCTCGAAGAGCATCATGCGATTGCGCGCGAGAACGGGCGACGGATCCTTGCCCGGCCCGAGATCGCGCTCGAGGCGATCACCCACCAGCAGTCGACCTTCACCGCCCGCGACCTCGCCAAGTTCGTGCACCGGCATAGCGAGGGCAAGGACCAGTTCGATCGGGTGCTGGCTGCGGTGCGCACCTCGCCTGAGCTGGTGAAACTTGGACAGGATGGCCGCGGCGAAGACCGGTTCACCTCACGCACGATGATCGAGACGGAACGGCGGCTTGAGAGTGTCACGGTCAAGCTCGACGCGGCGCGGAGTCACGGCGTTGATGATCGGCATGTGGAGCGTGCGCTGATCGCTGCCGAGAAGCGCAGCATGGTGCTCTCGTCCGAGCAGCGCGGCAGCCTTGAGCATGTGACGAGTAGCCGCGGTCTCACCAGCGTCGTCGGCTATGCCGGCACCGGCAAGAGCGCGATGCTCGGCGTGGGGCGCGAAGCCTGGGAGCATGCCGGCTACGAAGTGCGCGGGCTTGCCCTATCCGGCATTGCTGCCGAGAACCTCGAAGGCGGCTCGGGGATCGCCAGCCGCACCATCGCCAGCATGGAGCACCAGTGGGGGCAGGGCCGTGAGCTGCTGACAGACAGGTCCGTGCTCGTCATCGACGAGGCGGGCATGATCGGAACGCGGCAGATGGAGCGCGTGCTGGCCGAGGCCGAGAAGCGCCGCGCCAAGGTGGTGCTGGTCGGCGATCCCGAGCAGCTGCAGGCGATCGAAGCCGGCGCTGCCTTCCGCTCGATCGTCGAGCGGCACGGCGCGGTCGAGATCACACAGGTGCGCCGTCAGCGCGAGGACTGGCAGCGCGATGCGACGCGTCATTTGGCGACCGGGCGCACCGGCGAGGCGCTCGCAGCCTACGAACAAGCAGGGTATGTCCATGCCGCTGACACCAGAGAGGCAGCGCGCACCGATCTCATCGAACGCTGGGACAAGGATCGCCAGGCGAACCCGGACGCAAGCCGCATCATCCTCACGCACACCAACGACGAGGTGAGGGCGCTCAACGAAGCGGCGCGAGTGCGCCTTCGTGCATCCGACCAGCTTGGCAAGGACGTGACGCTGAACGTCGAGCGCGGCAGCCGCGACTTCGCCGCGCGTGATAGGATCATGTTCCTGAAGAACGAGCGCAGCCTGGGCGTGAAGAACGGCTCGCTGGGTACGATCCGATCCGTCAGCCCGATCGGCATGGTGGTCATGCTCGACGATGGGCGTGCCGTCGCCTTCGACTTGAAGGACTACAACCAGGTCGATCACGGCTACGCCGCGACCATCCACAAGGCGCAGGGCATGACCGTCGACAGGGTGCATGTGCTCGCGACACCAGGGCTCGACCGGCATGGCGCCTACGTCGCGCTCTCGCGACATCGCGACAGCGTCGAGCTGCACTATGGCAAGGACGACTTCGCCAGCCGTGAGCGCCTCGCCCTGACGCTCGCCCGCGAGCGCGGCAAGGACATGGTCTCGGACTATGCCCAAAAGGTACCGGAGCAATCGCCCGAGCCGGCCATTGCGCCAGTCCAGGACGATCCGTTCGCCGGGCTGACGGTGCCGTTGACCTCTTCGCTCAAGATCGCAAGAGAAGCCCAGGCGATCGTGCGGGCAACGCCTGCCCAGTCAGTCGCAGACCCCTTTGCCGGACTGAAGCTCGATGCCAGCGTATTGCGGGTACAAGCGGAGCGCGATCCGCTTGACCGAGCGGCCGAGCGCTATGGCCGGGCAGCCCGGGACATCATCCGCATGAAGGAGCAAGGCTACGAGCCCCTCCATCATCAGCGCAAGGCGTTCGGCGAAGCCGTCAAGAACCTCGATGCGCTGCACCCCGGCGGCGGCGAAGACATGCGCGCCGCCATGAACAAGGATCCCGCGCTCATCGATGAAGCCGCCAGGGGACGCACCGCGCGCGCGATCCAGGCGATGATCGCCGAAGGCGAAATCCGCATCGATGCGGCGGGTCGTGCCGATTGCTTCGTCGCCGACTGGCGGGCCAAATCACGCCAGATGAAAGTCTTCGAACGACAGGGCCACTACCACGAGGCCTCCAGCGTCAAAGATGACATGCGTAACATGGCCAAGGCTCTGCACCGCGACCCCCAGCTCGAGTCGCTGCTCCGAAATCGCACGGCAGAGCTCGGCCTCAAGTCCCAGCAAGGCGCATCGATTTCTCATGACCTCCAGGAATGGCTCGGCCGCTCGCGCGGGCTGGGCATTGGCATGTAAGCTCCCTTTCCATGACCCAAACCGCTCCTTCTTCCGCCGCTCAGCAGGCCGCTGGTCTCTCGCCCGCTCCCCAGCCATCGCCCACCCCTCAGGCCACGGCCGTCGAGACGCTCCTTGCCATGGACCGGCGGCTCGCCGGTCTCACCGCTGCGATCGAAGGCTTTGCCGCCCGGCAGCAGGAACTGCATGCGCGCGACTACGCGCCCGAACTCGCCGCGATCCAGGCGAAGTGGGAAAAGGCCCGCGCGGCTTTCGAGCACCTCTCCAGGCAGCCTGTGCTCTCGCTCACGCCGGAGAGCCTGACAGATAAGCTCAAGACGGCTGCAGCGACCGTCCGCGAAGCCGACCACGAGGCGCTCGATTACGCCCGGCACGATCTGCGCGAAATGATCGGCACGATCGGCAGTGTGACCGCGTCGGCGAGGACAGCCCGTGACCAGAACCGCTGGCTGGCGGGCGCCACATCAGCGGCAATGGTGCTCGGGTGCATCCTGGGCGCGTTTGTTCCAACCGCTATCGATCGGGCCGTTCCCGTCAACTGGTATTGGCCTGAGCAACAGGCGGCGAAGATCCTGGGTGTTGACGAATGGACCGCCGGGGAGCGGCTGATGCAGGTGGCTGACCCCGGATGGTCGCGCAGAGTGCAGGCAGCGCTGCAGCTCACCAGCCTCAACGCCGATGCACTCGCCAGATGCACCGCGCGGGCAACGAAGGCGCGCGAGGCGAGGCCTTGCACCATACTGGTCGCGCCCGATCGCAATGGTTCGGGCTCGTCCACAAATGGCCGCTAGGTTGGACACCGCGTAATTGATTTAGCCACCCTCGTGCATGGTACGAAGTCGCCTTGGCGCTTCAATGCAGGAGGATGACCGATGTCGATCTTTGCCGGTTTGGATGTAAGTGACAAGACCACCCACGTATGCGTGGTCGATGCAGATGGCGCGGTGTTGAAGCGCGACTTCGTAGCCAGCGATCCTGATCTACTTGCCAAGTGGCTCGGCAAGCACTTCCCGGGGCTGATCCGCATTGTGCTGGAGACAGGCCCACTATCGACGTTCCTGTATCACGGCCTGGTCGAACGCGGCATCCCCATCGAGTGCATCTGCGCCCGCCATGCGAAGGGCGTATTGGCGGCTCGCGTCAACAAGAGCGACGTGCACGACGCCGAGGGGCTCGCGCAGCTCGCTCGCACGGGCTGGTTCAAGCGCGTCCACATGAAGGCGTCCGCAACACATATCGATAGAGCTGCCCTGCGGATTCGGGCCCAACTGATCACTACCCGCGTCGCGATGGGCAATCAGCTGCGCGGACTCCTGAAGTTGTTCGGCCTTCGCCTGGGCGCCGCGCGCACGCCAGGGAAGCGACGCGAGCGGCTCATCGCCTTGTATCAGCAGCGGCCAGATCTTGAGCCGCTGTTCTCGCCGCTTATTGCATCCATGGAGGTTATCGAAGAGCAACTTCGTGCATCTAACCGGCTGCTGGAAAGCCGAGCGACTGAGGATATCGTTTGCAGGCGGCTAATGACCGTTCCCGGCGTCGGCCCGATCACCGCGCTGACGTTCGCCGCCAGTGTTGAAGATCCGCACCGCTTCACCCGCAGTGAAGATGTCGGAGCCTATGCCGGGTTGGTACCCCGACGTAGCCAGTCAGGCGAGCGCGACGTGCGCGGCAACATATTCAAGGCGGGTGATCCCATGCTGCGCCGAACGCTGTACGAAGCCGCCAATATTATGCTGTGCCGTGTGCAGCGGCCATTTGCTCTTCAACAATGGGGGCAGAGGATCGCAGAGTCTAAAGGCAACAAGCGAGCCAGGATTGCGGTCGCCCGCAAGCTGGCCGTGCTGCTCCATTCGCCATGGGTGAACGAGACGGAGTTTCGCTGGGCATGAAGCCAGCGATTTCCTTCTCGGTCAGCCATGCCAGGGTGATCTCGCCCGGATTTTAGAGGCACAACCTCGAGTTGGACCCAGAGACACCCACCTTTTCGCCCGGCCGCGATCATGAAGGCTCGGACACAACGCCATCATGCGCTGTTCGATGACCTCGAAGACAACCATTGGCACCGGGGGAAGGAATGCTCGTGAGAAAATCAATTAGACAACGATCCGGAAAGGCCGGTTGCAGCCGCACAAATGGAATAGCCGACATTCGGATGCGTCAGTGTCCACTTCCGGGTCCGACCCTTCCCGGACACCCAGAGCTATATTTTTGCTCACCAAGTGCAGACTGTCCGCTATTCCGGCAGCTATGACGCAATTTGTCGCGCCGGATCTCGTCGAGGGCACGCTCGAACAGGGGGCTTCGACTTCCTGCAGGTACTCGACGACCCGTTCCAGCGCGCCATCTTCATGATGATCCTCGTCAACGAAGTGCATCCCTTCGCCAATAGCAATGGTCGGGTCGGTCGTATCATGATAAACGCCGAGCTGGTCGCGGCCGGCGAGGAGCGGATCATCATCCCAACCGCCTATCGCATCGACTATCTCGGCGCGCTAAATGCCCTTTCGCAGAGCGGCCATGCCGATCCCCTCATCCGTATGCTGGATGCCGCGCAGGCCTGCACGCACAGCGTCGACTGGACGCCCATGGCGACGGCGCAGGCGCAATTGACCGCCACAAACACCTTTGCCGAAGGCGAGGACGCCAAGCTCAAGCTGACCCGATCCCGACCATCGTCGACTGGATTGGTCAGGCAGCAGCGCCTATTTGAGCCATTGATCGAAACTGACCGAGAAGCCGGCCGCATGCCACGGATTTTTCCAAATTTCGTAATAGCGGATGTCATTTGACGACGGCTGCGGCGAACATGGCCTGACATAGACCACGCACGGCATTGTGACGGCATCACCGATGAGCAGGGCCTCGCCCTGTTCGAGCGCCGGGAGGCCAGCGGTCAGATTGCCGAGCGTGTCGGGCAACAGCCGCTTCACATAGGCCTGATCCTCGGGGTTCGTCAGGCGCATAGCGAGGAAATTGCTGCACTGGGAGAAGATCGTTTCGGAAATCTCCGACGGGCGCTGGCTGGAGATCAGCAGGCTGACCCCATATTTGCGGCCTTCCTTGGCAATCCGCTCGATCGAATTGAGCGAGGCCTTGAACCGCGCGAGATCGCTGCGCGGCGCATATTTATGCGCTTCCTCATACACCAGCAGGAACGGGGTTTCGCAGGTGCCGCTCGTCCGGCGCGCATGATAGGCGAAATCGAATAGGAGCCGCGTCACCAGCGAGACCGTGATGCTGAGCACCTCGAACGGGATGCCGGACAGATCGATGATCGTGACATTGGCGCTGCTCGTCTTCTCATAGCCCGTGATCTGGCGAAGCACGTCTTCCAGCGTGGCTTTCGCGGCCTTGTCGCCGAACATGAAATTGAGGCGCGGATTGCCGATCTTGGCCGCGATGCGCCGCACGAACTTGTCGATGCTGCCATCGGCATAGGGGCCCTTGTTGATCTTCGAATGCTTGGTGGCGGCAAAGTCGATCAGCGCCTGAGTATAGGCCGTTAGCCGCGCGCCCTCATCGGCAAAACTTGTGACGACGCCCGCCTTGGTTTCGATGGTGAGCGGGTCGCTGGCATCCTTGGTCTCGCGCGCCAGGTTGGCGAGACAGTTTTGCAGATGGGTGATGTCGTAGGGCACCGGGCTGTCGAAGCTCACCTTGGCCGCGCCCGGGTTTGCTATCTCCTTGCAATGCGTGATCAGAGTGCGCAGCAAAGCTTCCTGATTGTAATTGTTGCTGTCGCCGGATTCGAGGAACATGTCCTCCATTTCCCCGTCGCTGAGCAGCCAATAGGGGAGGACGATATCGTCGGCACTGAGTAGGTTCGCACTCGGAAACGCGGACTTATACTCGCCGTGAATGTCGAAGATGACGATGTGCGAATTGTTGAGGCCGGTATATTCGCTGGCCTTAGCCGAGGTCGCTTCCTGAAGGATTGTCGCCACGCTGGACGACTTGCCCGAACCCGTCGCGCCGACGACGGCGATATGCTTGTTGAAGAAGCGGTCGCCATGGACAGGGACCTTGACGTCGCGCTGGCGCGTCAGCGTCGAGAAGCAACAACGCTGCGCTTCCGCAAAGGCATTGGCGTAGATCGCCGCGATTTCGGCGCGCGACGCGGGCACTACCTTTTTCGGCGGGATGGCCAACTCATCGCCACCGCGGCGGAACACCCCGCCACACAGTGTGCCGAGCGGATAGGCCTCGATGATATAGACCCGCTTGGTATCGCCGCCCTTTTCGCGCAGCTCGATCGCGAAACTCTCGATGATGCAGATCAGCGATACATCGTCATTGTCCGATATCTTCAGGAACGAGCCGACGCGCAGCGACTGCTCGGCGATCTGAAAGGACGCTAGATCGTCCACCGCGATCCGAACCTTGTTCGGAAAAACCGAGACGACCTCGGCATTGATGCCTTCCTCGCCGCTCATGCCTCACCCCTTAAACGATCTTTCTGGCCATGCTGGCGCTGTTGATGGGTATCGCAATCTGCTGGATCGCCGGCGCGACCTCGTGCGGATCGCCAACATGGAGTTGGATCACCAGCCGCGCGCGCTTGGCCGCAGCAAGCGCCGCGTCAAGCTCCTCAGCATTGCCGACGAACCGCGCCGAAACCGGATAGTCACGCGTCTGCGGCAGCATCAGATGGTCCGTCGAGAACGCAGCGCCGTGATAGGCGAAGCCGTCGGTGATCTTGTGGCCGTCGCCCACCAGCCGCCCTTTGAGGGCCGCCAGCGTCGCCGCCGTCACGCCCGGCAGGAAGAAAAACGGTGCGTAGCGTTCCTTGGCGGGCGTCCTGCCCATCCGGTGGCTGCTCCACCTGCCGATAATATGCTGAACCAACTCATGCAGCTCGTCGATGCTATCGGTTTGTGCGAGGGTCAGGATGAAAAAGCGATCGCGACTGTCGATGTTCAAGCGCGCGAAATGCAGCTCGCGGATCTTCTTGCAGTAGGTGTTCTCGCCTTCTTCGCGCAGCGCCCAGGCCGAATAGATCGCGACATTGGGGCGGATAAGCTGCAGGAATGCAGCCCGGCTGGTCGTGCGCGCCGACGTTGTCGTGACCGACGACAGGGCGGCCATGGCCGTCAGGGCAGAAGGATAGCTATAGTGTTCTGCCTCCAGCTTCGAGACGCCAAGGGCACTGACCAGCTCCGCGATGACACGGGCGCGGTGGGCATCGAAGGCATCGCTGAGCTTGACGGAAAAGCGGCTGCAGAAATCCGAAAGCTCATCATCCGTCGCACCGACTTTGGTTTGCAGATTGACTTCGACGCGCACCTTGTCGCCGGTCGCCGCGTCGACCCGGTACGGGCGCTGGACAAGAATACGCTGCATGTCCGCTAGGCAATAGGTCGGAGCGGTTTCGGGTGCCTGTTTGAAATGGCCGTACAGGACGTAGCGCTTCCGCTTCCGCATGTCGGCCGGATAGCGCAGAAAGCCCTCAAGCATCGGCAGCACCGCATCGCGGACGGTGGCGTCGGTGAGCTTTTGCGCCTCATAATATTTGACCTGGCCGTGCGTGTCAGTCTCACCCGCCAGAACGTCGAAATCTTCGACGCCCTCGACCGTCACCGTCTCGTCGCTCGTTGCGCCAAGCACCGCGAGAATGCTGGCGTCGAACTGATAGACATAGCCGCGGATCGTGGCCGTCGCTTCGCGTTGCGCCTCGATCGCATCGCTGTCCGCCATTAAGCGATCGCCATGAACCATAGTTGCGCGCTCGTCATACCATCCCCCTCCCAAGATTCTGTCGCATCAAATATATGATGGCATGCCAGATAACGAGCCTCGATCTCGCGCATGGCACGAGAAATCCAGTATAGGTCTCTGCCATCTTGCCTTTCATTCGAGCGGCTGCACACACGCTGGCTCAAGAACTTCCTGTTCGAGCCAGTGCGCGTCTTCGGAGGCCAGGAATTGCGCGAGGCCGGCGAAGGCGGAATCCGTTGGCATGACGATCGCGGTCGAAGCCTGCCGCTTGCCGTGCGCCCGCGCCAGCGCCTCCGACATCAAATGCGGCCGTACGCGCAGCCCCACCGCCTCTTCGAGATAGCGGCCGATCCGGATGCCCCCCGGATCGATATCGCCCCAATGACGCAAGATGGTCAGGTTCGCGGCCTGCATCAGATGGCGCACGATCCTCACGACGCCGAGCGGCGGAAATCCAGCGCAATAGACCACGACCCCATCCGGCTCGCGCGCCTCGCGAACATGGCGGTGAAAGCTCTCCAGATTTTCGATCGTGAGCACCGATCGCACCGGCCGTGTCAGCGAAATGGACTCTAGGGATTCGGGCGGAATGCCGAGATAGGGCAGTCGGTCGGCGGCCATGTTCGCAATCTTGATCGGCCCCGCGACCAGTACCGGTTGCGGAAATTTGGCGAGCCCAAGCGCATCGAGCGCCGCTTTGCGGTCGAGCGAATTTTCAAGGCGGCCGCTGCGTTTGAGGTGGCCGATGAGCCGGCTGAGCTGGCGTTCGAGCGCCTTGCTGTCGCCGAGCAGCCGCGCCGACCTGGTGCGCAATGGTAGCGGCGCCTTGCCCAGATCGGCAAAGGCCGCGTCCGCTGCACGCACCAGCGCCAGTGCATCGTCGAGCTTGTCCGGGCCAAGCCCAAGATAGGCCGCACCAGCCTGCCAGCGGTGACGCACCGCCTCCAGAATTTCGATGCCGATCTCGCTGTTCGGCGAGATCGTGGCCAGCCCGGCAATCGCCGAAACTGTAAGCGCCGGCGATGGGGTGCGCCCGAGGTGCCGATATAAGATGTCCGCATCGGTAAGAATGACCCGCGCGACCAGATGCGGTGCATCGCGGTCCCATTCGAGGAGCACCGCACCTGCGTCCCGCGCTGCCGTAAGGCCCGCAATCAGCCCATCGCGCGCGCCGCTGTCCGCAAAGGCTTGCGCCGGGCGCGCGATGATCCGCCGCGTCCGGTCCGATTGCCGTTCGTGCGCGTCGATCAGCCGGTTCAGCAGGCGCGTCGGATTGCCATCACGCTTCATTCCGCCGCATCTTGCGCCAGCGGCCGGAACGCCTCGATCCCGCGATGCGCTGGATTGGCGTCCATGAGCGCCTGTCGCGCTTCCAACCTGGGGTAGGTCACCGTGACGACCGGCTCCTGCGTCGCCGGATGCCGGTTGACCGACACGATCGTATCCACGGTTTCGAGGAACATCGCGCGCACCTTCTCCGGCGCCGCAATCACCGGCTGGAGGCTGAGATCGCGGAAGAAGGCGAGCAATGCCTGCGTGTTGGGCGCATCGAGATTGTTGAACGCCTCGTCGAACACAACGAGGCCGGCCCCCTCAGGTTCGCCATGGCTCGTCTTGGGATAATAGGCGGCCGCCATCGCCGCGCCGACCGCCACATAATAAGGTGCCTGCTTCTGCCCGCCCGATCCGGTCACCGATCGTTTCGACAGTGTCGTTTCATGGCCCCGGTCATTGGTCATGTGCAGATCGAAGTCGTAGAACCGCCGATAGTCTCGCAAGTCCTTGACCAGTTCCTCGTCCGACAGGCGCCGTTCGAGTTCGCGGAACCCTTCGCGCACCTTGGGGTCGAGATCGACATCGTCGAGCATCGACAAGCCCACACGCGGCTTGTCGGCGATGGCTTCGGCCAGCGCATGGATCGGCTTCATCGCCGCATTGATATGGTAGCGGAATGCATAGCGCTGGCCGGTGAAGTGACGATCCTGGAGCGTGCGATTGAGGCGCTCGATCTGCGAGCGGGCCTTTTGAAACTTGTCCGAGAGCCGGTTGATCAGCCCTTCGGTCAGGTCCGTTTCCATCTGGATACGGGCATCCTCGAAGGCCTGGCGATATTGCCGCAGTTCGTCCTGCTCAAGCTGCCGTTCCTTTGTCTGGCACCAGCGCAGGATCGCGATATCGCTGTCGTCGAACAGCGGCGAGGCGCCCAGATAATCCTGGACGAACTTGCCGTAGAGCGCGCGGCCCCGCTTGACGCTCTCATCGGCAAGTCGTGGCAGTTGCTCAGCGTCGCGGCGGGCCTGCGCGACATAATCCGCCAAGCGCGCGACCGGGTCCTTTTCGGCGGGTGCCAGGTCGATCAGCACGGCTACGCGCTGGGTCGCACGGTCGATCACATCATCGATCTCGGCAATCTCGATCAGCGTCGCGATCGGCTCGCCGCCCTCCCGCTCGATCGCGAAGGCTTCTTCGGCTTCGCGGGTCGTGCGCTCCTTGTTGGCAACACCGGCCTGGACCTGAAGCCGGGTATCTTTCTCCTGCAGTTCCTTGATGCGCGGTTCGATCTCGTCTGCAATCTCCTGGCGATAGCCTTTGATGTCGCTTTCAAGATCGGCGATCTCGGCTCGGGTCTGCTTGACCTCGGGCGTTTCCGCCTGTTCGCGGGCCTTGGCGGTGCCGCGCAGCCTTGCCTCGGCTTCCGCCATATCACCGAGCGCAACCGCCAGCACGTCCGCGGGATCATCGACCAGCGCGGCCATTGCCGCCAGCCCGGCGAGCATGGCGTCGCGGATGGTCGAGATGGCCGAATAGCTCTGCGACAAGGCGGCCAGTTCGTCCCGGTCGCGCTGCGCCGCCGATGCTTGCGCGGTCTTGCCGAACTTGGGTTGCAGGTCCTGATAGACCCGCAGTCCCATGCCGGCGGTCGTCTTGCCGCGCTTGGTGATCGCCTGCTCCATGCGCCGCAGGTCATCATCGGTCTCGGCGCGCTCGAAGCGCCCGACCTGCCGTTCGATGAAGGCGCGCGCATCCGGATCTTCCGTCACTAGGATCGCGGCGATCGAGTTCGACGACACGCTGCCGCGCCACGCAGCCGTTTTGCGCGTATCGATCAGGCGGCAGCCATGGAGGTCGCGCCGTTCGCGATAGAGGATACCAAAGGCGTCCGAGAGGCGTTCGCTCGGCACGATCAAGGCTTCGCGATTGGCGCCGAGCAGCATCTCAAGCGCCATCGCCCAGGCCGGGTCCGACACATCGACGATGTCGGGAAGCGCGACCGCGCTGATGCCGTCAGCGGCAAGCAGCCGCATGAAGTCGCGAACATGACGAGATAGGATCGCGCCGTCGGTCGCGGTCTGGAGGCCCTGTTCCAGCTCATCCATCCGCGCTTTGGTCCGGCCAAGCTCGACCCGGAGCGCTTCCTCCTGTTGCTGCAAGCTCTGGCGCGCGCCGGTAAGGGCAAGAACCTGCGGTTCGAGCGCAACCAGTTCGCTATCCACCGCGCCGAGCTGTTCGGCGCCGCGACCGCGAGTCAGCGCGAGCAAGCTCGACGCCGCGGCAAGGTTCGCACGAAAGACGTTCGGGATGCGGTCGACGATCCTCGAGAGTTCGGCCAGGCGCGTGAGCTGGGTCAATCGGCGCATCGCGGCTGTCTTGCCGCCGCGCAGCTTGGCCTGCGCCGCTTCCTGCTCGATGTCGAGCGAGCGCAACTGACTCGATCCGGATTCGGCGAGGACCGATTTCAGCCGGAGGATGTTGGTTTGGCACTCTTCGATATAGCCGAGCGACAATTGGCGCGAGCGTAGCTCGCGGGCGAGATCCTGCGCGAGAACCCCGCGGTCTTGCGTGATGCGTGCCAGCACCAGATCGAGGCGGCGGCGATCGCCATGAGCGATCTCGAACCGCAAGACATTAAGGCGGACATGATGCCGCGCCCAAAGCTGCATGCGTTGCCGTGCCTCGGCAATCTCGGCGAGCTGCTGTTCGCGCTTCTTCACCTCGGTTTCGAGGAAACGATAGCGCTCGATCGAATCTTTTAGTCCATCGACGTCGATATTGTCTTCTTCGAGGATATGCTTGCGCACGAACTTCGTCGGGTCATCGATCGGCTCGAAGGCGATCGACTCCTTGAAATTCCGCAGCACCTGCTTGGAATCCGGGGCCGCACTGCGCGGGCGCATCGCCAGCAGATAATCATCGACATAGCCGATCGCGGTGCCGAGGTGATTGCGCAACTGCGGACAAAGCACCTTCAACCGGTCGAGCAGTCGCGCCGCGACGGGCATGACCCGGCGATTATCGTCGCGCACCTCGACCAACTGGTCGAGCCTGAGGCCAAGGCCCGGCGCCACGAACCGCGCGCGCAGGTCATGTTTTGCCTCGTCCTTATGGGCCGACAGGATCAGGCCAATGGTGATCGGCGCACCTGACTGACGATCACGAAAGACCAAGGCGATCAGCGAGTCAGCGCTATCGCGCGCGGGACCATCGGTGGAAATATGGCTGTCATAGCCGAGGCAATAATCGCGAATGCGCCGCTCATTGCGTCCACCCGTCGACTTGTTGAGGTCATAGAAATTGGTGTTCGCGCCGGTGATGATCACCTGCAGCGCATCGATGATCGTGCTCTTGCCGGCGCCGGTCGGCCCCAGAATCGCGACACTGCCGCGCAGGTCGATATCCTGGCTGGCGAGCACACCCCAATGGTGCAGGACGATACGCTCAAGTTCATGCATTGGGATCGTCCTGCGCGTCTGCCTCGTCGGCCATATCAGAGCTTTCCACCGGCTCTGCGCCTAGATTGGCGCGATAGTCGGCAAGGTGCGCGAGCATCGAGTCGGTGGCCGGCTGCTGCGCGTCGGCTTCTTCCCCAAATGCGCGCTGTTCGAGCCAGAGGATCACGGCTTCGACATAGACATCCGGAACGAGCACGGTGATGCCGGGCATGATCTGAAGCTGGAGAATCTTCTCTTCCGGATCATGTTCGCCGAGGCGTACCAGACCTTTGCGCTGGAACCCTTTTAGGATCTCCATCAGCCGCGCCATGGCTGGCGGCTCTTCACCCGCCGTTCGCAGCCGATCGTGAATGTCGTCGGTATTGCTATGGACACGGCCGCGTTCGTCGAGCGAGCTGACGCCCTCGGCATAGAGCAGGCGCAGGATCAGCAGGGCGATCGTCTCGTCCTTCTTGAGCCGCGCCATATGCACGCCATAGACGACGCCATCCGCTTCGAGCACCACCATGCCGGCCACGGCGTGATTGACGAGCCGGTAGCCAAATGCGCGCACGATCGACTGGACCGTCGCGAAATGCCGGACGATCAGGCGATAGGCCGGTGGATAGGGCCAGTCTTCATAGAGGCACTGATGAAACAGCAGCGCCTGAAGCGCGGTCTGCAATTCTTCTTCGGTGACCTTCGCGCCATCGAGCAGGTTTGCAACCTCCCTGAGTTCAGCCATCGACCGTCTCCAGCTTGCGGCGCACGACGAAGTTTCGGCGCTCGATCCAATCGTTGGCCACGGTCCCGTTCAGTTCCTCATAATCAAAACGATCGCTCAGCGGCGCCAGGCCGGCTTCGTGCAGCCGTTCGAAGGCCAGGAAGTCGTCGAGATCGCTCACCGGGAACTCAGCGGCAGCGAGTTCTTCCCGCGTCCCCATCGCGCGCTCGACATAGGCGGCAAGGCGCTCGGGCGTGATCCCGACGCGCATCTGGAAGAGATCGACCGCGCGCAAGTAGAGCGCCATCGCCGGATCGGGGGGCCTGATCTCGACCTCTCGCTCTTCGGGCGGCCGCCGTTTCCGTGCCGGCAGGTAAAGTTGGGAGGTGGCCATGGGCAGCGTTTCAAGCTCTAGGCGGATGCGCGCGCCGACGTCGTCCTGCTCGGCGAGCGTCGATTTCCCCAAAAGCTCGATCGCCACTAAAATGCGTTCAGTGCTGATCGTTGCCATGCGGTCGCTGAACCGCACTACATTGGTCATGCGCCGTTCGATCCGATGCGTCGTCGTCTCGATATCGTGCACATGGTCGTCGATCGCGGAAAACACGCGATTGATGTCACGCAGATCGGTGATGATCGCTTCGCGCGCGGCCTCGGCCTTGCGCGCAATACCGCCCGTCACCCAGCCTAGGGCGATGTCGCCGAGCACGGCCTCATCGGCAAGCAGCCTGTCGCCCAGCTCGATGATGTCACCACGGAAGCGGTAGGGACTCTCGCGCGACTGGAGATTGCGATAATCCTGCACGACACTGGCTTCAATGAAATCGGAGACAAACCGGCGCACGAGCGCGGTTGCCGTCGGCTGCGCCATGATGAGGTTCTCGACCCGCCGCATGGTGCCGGCGACGGTGCGGAGGTGGTTCATGAATCCCCGCGCGGCGAGCGCTGCTTCGCGGATGTTGAGCGCTTTGGCCGCCGGCTCCCGCTCGACCGACTGCAACAGGGTCAGCACATTGAGGACCGCACCGCCATAAGAGCGGACGCGGCCGCTCTGAATGTCGAGCAAGGTATGGAGCAGCAGCCGGGCGGCGGGGTCGAAATCCACGACCTTGCGATAGCGATCGCGATATTCGATCAGCCAGCCAGTATCCCGAAGTCGGTTATACGCGGCCACATAGCTTGGGCCACTGCCGAGGTCTTCGCCGGAAAGGGCGTCGAGCGCAGCCGCCCGGCCCGAGCGATCGATGAACTCCGAAATCGACGCGAACAGTCGCTTGCGCGTCACGATCTCCCCGGTGACGCCGAAAGGATCGTCGGCAAGGTGCGTCAGAAGATCGGCGAAGAAATAGCGCGAGGCTCCGCTGAACAACCTAAAAAGGTTGCCAGGCACGGTTCCAAATAGTGGCTTCTCTCCGTCACTGGACACGCCATGCTCCACAATGGCGAGTCCCGCATCGCCCCCTGAACAATATCTCAGACGGACGCCGGCCAATTGCAAGCATCGTGTAAGCGCCGCACCCGTTTATGAGTTCACGGCCTAGCATATGCTGCCCCGGCCGAACGTTAGCACCTTCGATTTCGTTCGAAATGTCGCGATCGCTCCATCCGAAGCGCACCTCCAGCCCTCATACAGCTAGGTACTTCTCGGCTGTGTTCGGACCGAATGGCAAGCAGAAAGTCTCATCGATACTGAGCTGTCGGTAGCCAAGCCGGTAGAGTTGGCACCAGATATCGTCCTCGAACTGCACACTATGGCTTTTCGCCTTGCGCAGCCAGGTCTTTGTCTTGAGCGGCGTTTGGCGAGAGCGGCACGCGCGACAAACAGAATGGTTGTCGAGGCGATGATATGCCGCCCACCGGCTCTCGTTCACAACCGAAAACGCCACAAATCTCTGCGATCGACTGCAGCGCAGCGACCATTAGCCATTGGATCTGCAACTGAAACGTTCGCCAGCCAGCTCAACGAAAGACAAAGGGCGCATTGTCGCCCTCAAGTTCTCGGCAACCTATGAGCTGTGGACGGCAGCTTTTTTGTCTGCTGGTTTAAAGCCGACGTTCGGGAATGTCCCAGCCCTCGTCAATCAAGCTCTCCACGGCGACGGTGAACGAACGACGGGTTCCGACGATCGGATCAGAGGTCGGGAACGTCCGGAATGGCGGCGACAATGGTCACGAACAACAACAAGCAACACACATCCGATCGAATTGTCTCGAAATTGCAGCCTGGCCACAGCCTTAGCTCTTCGGCGTTACCCAAACTTCGACGGGTGAAATGAACTTGCCAGGTGGTGGCTTGCCGACATCGACGCGGTCAGTCGTGACCTGCTCTCCGGTCTCCAGATGGAACGTGACTCAGGGCTTGGGCATTCTTTCAAACTTCATCTTCTGAATGGCATGACCGGTGGTCGAATTCATGATTATGGCAATGATACTCATGGGCCGGTCGATTGCCGTCTACCGATCGACACGTCCAGTGATGCAGCCACATTATCCCGAGGTAACAAGGACAAGGTATTCCATCTGAAAATCCCTCATCAGCTGGGCGATTCCAGAGCTTCGATGCCATGATAACGGGACACAGCGTGTGCCTCTATGGGGGCCTAGCGGCGCCCTTCACTTCGTAACCGAAATCTCCCAAGAAGAAGGAATGCTGCGTAGTTTATATCCACCCATCGAACCCTATGCGACCGGCACACTCGACGTCGGCGACGACCACTCCATTTATTACGAACGGTGTGGCACCCCCGGAGCCAAGCCAGCGGTGTTCCTCCACGGCGGCCCGGGGGGCGGCATTTCTCCGACGCATCGGCGCCTGTTCGATCCGGCGCTTTACGACGTGCTGCTGTTCGACCAGCGCGGATGCGGCAACTCGACCCCGCATGCCGGTCTGGAGGCCAACACCACCTGGCATCTGGTGGCGGACATCGAGCGGCTGCGCGAACTTGTCGGTGCAGAGCAATGGTTGGTCTTTGGCGGCTCCTGGGGCTCGACGCTCGCGCTGGCTTACGCGCAGACGCACGCCCGCCGTGTCAGTCAGCTGGTCCTGCGTGGTATCTACATGTGTACCAGGCCGGAGCTCGACTGGTTCTACCAGTTCGGCGTGTCCGAACTATTCCCGGATAAATATGAGCGTTTCGTGGAACCGATCCCCGAAGCCGAGCGGGGTAACCTGCTCAGTGCCTATCATCGCCGCCTGACGTCCGGCACCCAGGAGGAACAGATTGCCGCTGCACGGACCTGGAGCCTGTTTGAGGGCGAGACGATCACGTTGTTGCCCGATCCGGCTATGGCCGCGCAGCATGACGACGGCCATTTCGCTCTCGCGTTCGCCCGACTTGAGACCCATTATTTCGTCAACGATTGCTGGCTCGCGCCCGAACAATTGCTGCACGGCGTGAGCAGTCTGCGCGAGATTTCCGGCACAATAGTTCACGGCCGCTACGACATGCCTTGCCCCGCGCGATATGCCTGGGCTCTGCACAAAGCGTGGCCCGAAGCGGACTTCCATCTGATTGAGGGCGCGGGCCATGCATTCTCCGAACCCGGTATCCTTGATCAACTCATTCGTGCGACTGATCGCTACGCAGGAAAAAATGGTCAGGATGAAGCGTGACGTCCTCTTTGCTCAACCTCCGTAGAGGGCAATGAAGCCGTTCGGCCGCGCACAAATTAGCGGGCAAAAGGCCTGCGACTCGGTCGAATATGGCGATTGGATTCCGCCCCTCGGAACCGAACCCGTTTTCTTTTGCTTGACGTGGGCACCATTGATGGTCCGATTTGCGATTCACGTCATAAATCAGCGTTAAGTCAAATAATTAGGGTTTCAATTCGATTCCCTTCACCGTTCCGTTATGGCGGAGACGAGAAGAAGCTTAGCTTTGGCGCTTGACCGCAACAGAAGGGCCGGATGGGCTTGTTCATCCGCACCGTCGGCATCGAGCGGGCCGGGCAGAGATCGGCCTCGTCAACATCGCCTACAACATGTGCCGTCTGATCTTGCACGAGCGACACCCAGCGACGGGATAGCTGCGCCCGGACGACGGAAAACCTAGCGACATGGAACCTCGATCAGAGCAGGCGAGCATCGACAGGGCAGGACTGCCGTTCCTTCCGACGCCAAATCCGCATCGCCAACAACGGTACGATCGGACTCTCCAAGGGGGGGTAGATGGGAGGCCAGCTGACGTCTAACGCGGTCCTCGCCTGTTGCGCGGAGGTCGGTGTCGAGTGGCAGGCTACCTCTTTCTTAGGTATTCACACGGAAACTTAAGTTCGACACGATGCCGCGCCATGGTCGGCGCGGCATGCAAGCCACAGACCTAATAGGTATAGCCCAGGCGAACCATGAACTGCCGTGGAGCGCCGGGCATCACCCAGACGCGTGAATAGGAGCTCGGGAAGTAATGGACGTCGAACACGTTCGTCACTTCGCCGGAGACCCGCAAATGTTCACTCGGCGATATAGAGGCGGTTACCCGCGTCGTGGTGTAGCTGGGCAGCATGAAGAACGCGCCGTTCTGGAACTTGTATCCGGTCTCGCCGAGGCGCTTACCGACATAGTTTATGCCCACACCGATATTGCCGGTCATTTCGAGGATGTTGAAGTCCTTGAAGACAAGGGCGCTGGCGCTATGCTTGGCAATGTTGATCAGGGGATCTCCCTTCAACAGTGAATAGCCGAAATTGGGGTCGATCGTGTCCTTGGCGTTCTCGGCGTCGATATAGGCGTAGTTGAGATCGACACGGAAGCCGGCGGGAAGCTTACCCGTGACAGACGCCTCGACACCCTTGCTCTTCGCCGCGCCCAGGGCGAGCGAGAATCCCGCATTGGCCGGATCGGCGGTCAGCACGTTGGTCTTCTTCATGCTGAACAGCGCAAGCGTGGCGAGCAGTCGATCTCCGAAGGCAGAATACTTGCCGCCGACTTCGTAGGCTGTTGTTCTCTCCGGTGCGAAGGCGTTGTTGTTGAAGTCGCTGCCGATGTTCGGGCGGAAGCCACGACCATAACTCGCATAGAGGGTCAGGCCGCTCGTGGGAATGAGGCTGACGCCGACTTGCGGGCTGAACGAGGTCTTGTGCTGATAGGTCGACTTGGCCGTCAGGCGGTTGAAGACATGCTGCTCGAAATTATCGTAGCGCCCTCCAACGCGGAGCTTCAGCCAATCGGCGATGTCGATCATGTCCTGGATGTAGATGCCGGCCGCTTCATCGGACTCCCGGCTGTTGATCAACGGGCTTAGCGCCGGCAGATCGTCATAGACGGGATTGAAGACGTTGATTGCGTGACCGGCAGCGAGCGTCGTCTGCTGCGCGACCGGAGGAGGACGAAAGCGGTTCTGCAGGGTGGGAAGTGTGAAGTAGTTCCAGTCTGCGCCAATCTGTAGATTGTGGGTGACGCTCAGCATATTGACCTTGCCGCTCACTTCGGCGCGGACGGTCAGATCGGTGGTGCTATAATCGCGGAAGATGCGGCGGCGCGAGAGCGTCTGGCCATCGAAATTGAGCTTCTGGCGGCTTGCGACATTCTCCGCTTCGCTGCCGTAGCCCACGAAAGACGAGGTGCGGTACGCGGCGCCCAGCAGAACGGTCCAGTTGTCGTCGAAATTGTGCTGAAGCTGCGCCTGGTTGTTGTACGATTTGGTCGTTATGTCGCCATCACCAGGTTCACCCAGGAACGTGTGGCGCGACACTCGCCTGAGGTCCCCGTTTATCGCTACAATTCCGCGATCAAAGGGGACTTTCTGACGAGTGAACTCGAAATCGTAGGATAGACTGGTCGTATCGTCGATGTTCCACAGGATCGAGGGCGATACCGTGATCATCGTGTGATGAACATAGTCGCGATAGCTATCGCCTTCCTCATAGGCTCCTGTCACGCGGAAGGCGAGGCTGTCGCTGACCGGCATGTTGATATCGCCCTGGCCGCGGTAGGTCTTGTAGCTGCCAGCAGAGGCTTCGAAATTCGCGCCTTTGCTGAAGTAGGGCTTCTTGGTCACGATATTGACGGCGCCGCCCGGATCGCCGCGGCCGAACAGGGCGGACGTCGGCCCCTTGATGACTTCGATGCGCTCGATGTTCGAGGAGTCGCGAGCACCGCCGTAGCCGCGCGATGCGTTGAAGCCGTTCAGGAGATAGTTGCTCGACTGCTGCTCGTCACCTGCGAAGCCGCGAATGGCATAGCTGTCAAACAGACCGCCGAAGTTGTTTTGCCGTGAGACGCCGGCCACGTAGTCGAGAGCGGTCTGCAGCTTGGTAAGGCCGGCGTCCTTCAACATCGTCGAATCCAGCGTCTGCACGACTTGCGGCAGGATCTTGAGCGGAGTCGTGCCGATATAGGCCTGACGCTGGCCGTTCACGGTGATGGTGTCACCAGGCGCTTCCTCGGCCGCTTCCTGAGCGCGGGCTGGAGCGGAAAGGGCGATTGCCGCAGCCGTCGCGGCCAGCAACTGGCTGCGGAGCAAAGTGGTGGAGAAGCGCATGATACCCCCGTCTCGTATGATGACTGGCTTCGTCTCGAAGGCTTGCGGAGATGCTGCGTCTTTGCGTGGCGGCTCAGTGCCGTCGCGTCGCGCGCTTGCTCGTCCAGCCCCTTCGACCACTCAGAGGATAAGGAGCCAGCTTGGCATTAGATGGCGATATGACGCACGGGAAATAGACTGAACGCCGAAATTCGACGGTCGGGACGCAGGAAATGCCGTCTTCAAGATGGGGCAAGTTCCGACCGCGCGAGGGCGACGAAAAAGCTTATACCCATTTTCATGACATCATCATTAAAGTCGTAAGACGGATGATGTAGCGGGGCGTCGTGCTCCGATGTATTTTGGCCCAACCATACATAAGCGCCCGGGCGGGCGCGTAGCATGAAAGAGAAATCTTCCGACGTGAAGGCGGGTGACGGCGCCTCGGCAACGTCGCTGCAGACCAGTCGCGCAGCATCGAGCGCGGCCCGGGCGGCCATCGGATCATTGATCGTCGCGGGATAATAGCGGTCGTAAAGAACGTCGATGCGTGTTTCGGTGGAACGGGCAACGCCTTCGCAGATGCCCCGCAAAGACTGCTCGATCCTGTCCTGGATCGCCGGGTCGAAGGTGCGCACCGTTCCCATGATCTCGCATGTCGGCGGCAGGACATTGTGAGATTGCCCGCCCGCGATCTTCGTCACCGACAGCACGGCGGATTCGGTTGCGGAGACACGACGGGAGACGATCGTATTGAGCTGCTGCACCAGATCGGCAGCGGCCAGCAGGGCATCCGGCGTCTGATGGGGCAAGGCGGCGTGGCCTCCCCGCCCGTGGATGACGATCTGGAACTTGTCGGCCGAAGCCATGATGGGGCCGGCGCGCGTGCGGATGGCTCCTGCAGGAAGGTCCGGCCAATTGTGCAGCGCAAACACGCGATCGCAGGGAAAGCGCTCGAACAATCCGTCGCGGATCATCGCGTCCGCGCCGCCGTGGCCTTCCTCAGCAGGCTGGAAAATGAAGTGGATCGTGCCCGCGAAGCCGCCATGCGTCGCAAGATGCCGGGCCGCGCCCAGCAGCATGGCCGTGTGACCGTCATGGCCGCAGCCGTGAAAGACGCCGTCGTAGGTGCTCGCGTGCGCCACCCCGCTTTCTTCCTGGATCGGCAGCGCGTCCATGTCGGCGCGCAAGCCCAGGGAGGGGCCGGAGCCGAGGCGGAGCGTGCCCACCACGCCCGTGCCGCCAATGCCCGCGGCCACGTCCAGCCCCATCGCGCGCAAGGCTTCGGCGACTATCCGCGCGGTCCGATGCTCGCGGTATGCCAGTTCGGGATGAGCATGAATATCGCGGCGAAGGGCGACAAGGTCGGGCACCAGCGTATCGATGGTGGTCTGGTCGATCATGGTGTTGGACCCTGGGGAAAGTGTCAGCGCATACGCTCGTCGAAGATCGTTTCGATCGGATCGTAGCGCTTCACGATCGGTGACTTGATGACGATGAAGCTGAAGTATTTCTCGATCCCGAATTCACTCTCGAGGATCGCCTCGATCACTTCCTGATAGTGGGCGACATCGCGGGTGATGAATTTCACCAGGTAGTCGTAGCCGCCGCTCACCATATGACACTCGACGATTTCGGGCACGTTGCGCGCCTTCTGCTCGAATCGTGAGAAATCGTTGGAGCGATGGTCCTTCAATGTGATTTGCGTGAAGACGGTGAGCGTCGATCCCAGCTTGGCTAGCGCGATATGGGCGCCGTAGCCGGTGATGTAGCCGGCCTTCTCAAGCCGCTTGACCCGCGACAGGCAGGGACTGGGCGACAGGCCGACGGCATCGGCCAAGTCGACATTGGTCACGCGCCCGTTGCGTTGCAGCTGGGCGAGGATTTTGAAATCCAACCTGTCGAGTTTGGGGCCTAAACTCATCGCACGTGCACCACATTCAACAGGTGTGAGGGCGGTATATCATGCCAAGGTGGAACGCACAGCAGGGTCATCGAGCACATCATCCAGGGTTGCGCGCAGCCGGTCGAGCAATATTTCCATATCCGTCTCGCTGCAGCTGAGGGCGGGGGCAAGTCCAATCGTGCCATCGGGAAAGGCGCGGAAGATGAGGCCTTGCGCATAGGCCGCAGCGGACAGCTTGCCGGAGATGTCGAGCAAGGGCTCGAAACGCGTCTTGCCGGTCTTGTCGCTCACCAACTCGATCCCCGCGAGCATGCCGGCCGTGCGGATGTCGCCGACGAGGGGGTGGTCGGCAAGCGGGCACAGCCCGGTCGCGAGTTGTGCGCCGCGCGCCTGTCCGTTGGCGAGGATGCCGCCCTGCAGGTAGAGGCTGAGCACCTCGAGGCCCACGGCGGCGCTGACCGGATGGCCCGAGTAGGTATAGCCATGACCGATAGGCAGATGATTGTCCGAGCCGTCGGCGATCCCGGCGTAGACGGCCTCGGTCATCAGCACCGCGCCCATGGGGGCGTAACCTGCCGTCAGGCCCTTCGCCACGGTCATCAGGTCGGGGGTCACCCCTTCCGTCTCACAGGCGAAGAGCGGGCCGGTTCGTCCGAAGCCGGTGATGACTTCATCGACCACGAGCAGGATGTCGAGTTCGGTGCAGGTGTCGCGCATCGCTTTCAGCCACCCGCGCGGCGGCACGATGACGCCGGCGGACCCCTGGACCGGTTCCGCGAAGAAGGCGGCGACATTCTCCGCGCCCAGTTCCTCGACCTTCGCACGGAGTTGGGCGACCGACAGGTCGATGACGTCCTGTGGATCGTCGCCCACCGGGCTGCGGTAGGGGTAAGGGGCGGGGATGTGATGCTGCCAGCGATGTGGCACGTCGAACTGGCGGTGGAAGGCAGGCAAGCCGGTCAGCCCGGCGCCGTTGCTCGAGGATCCATGATAGCCCTTGTCCAGCGCGATCATGTGCTTCTTCGCCGGGCGGCCGACGGCGTTGAAATAGTGGACGATGAAGCGGATGGCGGAATCCACCGCATCGGAGCCGCCCAAGGTGAAGTAAACGCGGTCAAGGCCGGGAGGCGAAAGGTCGGCGAGCCGCTCGGCCAGGCGGATGGCTGGCTCGCTGGCGAAGGAAAAGTAGCCGGTCGCATAGGGCAGGCGGCGCATCTGCTCGGTCGCGGCCGCCACCACGCTTTCCTGGCCATAGCCGATGTTGACGCACCACAGGCCCGCGAAGGCGTCCAGCAGTTCCTTGCCTTCGAAATCGGTGACGTACATGCCCTTGGCGCTGGTCAACACGGTCGCCCCGCGCGCCTCATGCGCGCGGTAGGCGGCGACGGGGTGGATCAGGTGGCGGCGGTCGCTATCGACCAGGTTATTCGGGAGCATGGTACCTCACAGCAGTCTATGCTGCGAAATCTATGATCGTGCGCCGGAGAAAAGACCTGATCTGATCGGTGCTTTTGGAGGGCTATGCCGAAACAGGGGAGGGCGCGGCAGATAATGCTTGGGCTTCGTCGCTCACCCGATGGCGGCTGCCAGCGCCTTGCCACATTCTTGTGTCGAAGCCGCTCCGGCCAAGTCGCGCGTGCGTCCGCTGGTCGTGGCGAGCGTTGTTTCGATTGCCGCCATGATGCCAGCGGAGGCTTGCGCCTCGCCTAGATGCTCCAACATCATCGCCGCCGCCCAGATCTGTCCGATCGGATTGGCAATGCCTTGACCAGCAATGTCGGGGGCGGAACCATGCACTGGCTCGAACAGGGACGGGAACACGCCGTCGGGATTGATATTGCCCGACGGCGCGATGCCGATGGTGCCCGTGCAGGCGGGCCCGAGGTCCGACAAGATGTCTCCGAACAGATTGGAAGCGACGACGACATCGAAGCGATCGGGGTTCATCACGAACTGCGCGGTCAGAATGTCGATGTGATATTTGTCGGTGCGGATCTCGGGATAGGCCTTCGCCATCTCCTCGACCCGTGCGTCCCACCAGGGCATCGTAATAGCGATACCGTTGGATTTCGTGGCCGACGTCAGATGCTTCTTAGGGCGCTTCTGCGCGAGGTCGAAAGCATAGCGCAGGATGCGATCCGTGCCGTGCCGCGTCATGATGGTTTCCTGCACCACGATTTCGCGCGGTGTGCCGGGGAAGGATACGCCGCCGATCGCGCTATATTCCCCCTCGGTATTCTCGCGAACGATCATCATGTCGATGTCGCCCGGGCCGCGGCCGGCCAGCGGGCAAGGCACACCGGGCATCAGCCGGGCGGGACGCAGGCTGACGTACTGGTCATATTCGCGGCGGAACTGGATGATCGAACCCCAGAGGGAGACATGATCGGGTACTGTCTCGGGCCAGCCGACCGCGCCGAAGAAGATGGCGTCGACGTCGCCGATCCGCGCCGTCCAGTCTTCAGGCATCATCGTGCCGTGTTTCAAGTAGTAGTCGCAGCTGGAAAAATCGTGCCATTGCTGGTCGATGGCGAAGCCATAGGCCTTCGCGGCAGCCTCCAGCGCGCGGATTCCCTCGGGCATGACTTCCTTGCCGATGCCGTCGCCGGGGATCACCGCGATCTTGTAGGTGCGTGGCTCGCTCATGCGTTCATCCCCTTGAGACCGGCCCAGTGGAAGGCCTTCGTCTCCAGATATTCCTCGATACCCTCGCGCCCGCCCTCGCGCCCCAGGCCCGACAGCTTGACCCCTCCGAACGGTGCCATTTCCATCGCGATCACGCCTGTGTTGAGCCCGACCATGCCAAATTCCAGCGCCTCGCCCACGCGCCAGGCGCGGTGCAGGTCGTTGGTGTAGAAATAGCTGGCAAGGCCGAACGGCGTCGCGTTCGCGAGGGCGACAGCCTCTTCCTCCTTGTCGAAACGGAAGACAGGAGCAAGCGGACCGAAGGTCTCCTCGTTGGCGACGAGCATGCTCGGATTTGCTTCCGTCACCACTACCGGCGCCGCGAAAGTGGCACCATCCGGTGCTTGCGCATAGGCCGCCACCCTGCCGCCCTTGGCGAGCGCATCGTCCAGGTGCGCGGCGACCTTGGCTGCCGCTGCCTTGTTGATGAGCGGGCCGATCGTCACGCCGTCCATCCGGCCATCGCCCACGTTCAACGCGCGGACCGCATCGCCGAGCGCCGCGACGAAGCGATCATGGATGCCTGCTTGCACGAAGATCCGGTTTGCGCAGACGCAGGTTTGGCCCGCGTTGCGGAACTTGCTGGCCATGGCGCCCGCGACGGCAGCATCGAGATCAGCGTCGTCGAACACCAGAAAAGGCGCGTTGCCGCCCAATTCGAGGCTGAGGCGCTTTACCGTATCGGCGCTCTGGCGCATCAGCAATGACCCGACGCGGGTCGACCCAGTGAAGGACAGCTTGCGAACGATCGCGCTGGACGTCAGTGCATCGCCGATCGCCTGCGGCAGACCCGTGACGATATTGACCACGCCCCTGGGAATGCCCGCGCGTTGCGCCAGCACAGCAAGGGCGAGGGCGGTGAACGGCGTCAATTCCGAAGGCTTGATGACGACCGTGCAGCCGGCCGCAAGTGCTGGCGCGATCTTGCGCGTGATCATCGCCGCCGGAAAATTCCAGGGCGTGATGATGGCACAGACCCCGACCGGCTCCTTGATCGCCAGCACCCGACGGTCGCGGGTGGGTGCCGGCATGTCGTGCCCGGAGATGCGCCGGCCTTCGGCTGCGAACCATTTGACGAAGGAGGCCGAGTAGCGGATCTCGCCTTCGGCCTCCGCCAGGGGCTTGCCCTGCTCGGCCGTCATGATGCGGGCGAGGTCCGGCGCAGCGGCCAGCAGCAGCGCGTGCCATGCCTCCAGCAAACCGGCCCTGTCGTCAGCCGTTCGCGCCCTCCAGGCGGGCAGCGCTGCGGCAGCGGCGTCGATGGCTTCCTGCGTTTCGTCGGCGCCACACGCGGGAACCACGCCAAGCGTTTCGCCGGTAGCGGGATTGCATACCGCCACCGTTTCCGTGGTCGTGCGCCAAGCGCCATCGATCAAGGCGGCCTGGCGGACCAGACCTTCGTCCTGCAACTGCGCGATCATCAGAACAGGGCTTGGCTGACGATGGCGAACGATTGGCCGGGCAGAGTGGGCAACGGCTCGTCGCCCCGGACCATCGTCACGAAGTGATTGATCCGCAC